>OLGE01000017.1_pt1 | contig 174336 bp, 255 predicted proteins | sample 1605151 | NCBI WGS metagenome assembly OLGE01 (sample SAMEA3888912, study PRJEB22519) | human gut metagenome | biome: human gut; feature: human-associated habitat; material: faeces | place: Denmark | collected 2010
TGTTCTGTGGTCATGTTATCCCTCCTCGTTAAACATTCAGGGCAAGAGTATCATATAAAGTAAGAATCCCGCCAACAACAACGAACTCATATGTGTGGTAGGCCGCACCGGGAAGAACGCCATAGTTACTGCTCTCGTCAAATACATTGAAGACCTGGCATCGCTCGTCATGTGATAATTCGAGAAACTCTCTGCACTCTTCTTCCGAATCGAAGGAATACAGTGTAGCTTTTGTTGCCGACTCATCGAAGCCAATATAGTTTGACACATACAGTTTCTTCACTTTTCCACCCCACTTGCCAATATTTCAATGCACGACGCGATGATGTTCGCCGCATCAACTATTTCGTCTGCTGTATTCATTCTGGAAAATGAAATTCGGATAGAACTTCTTGCTTCATCTGGTGTTAGTCCCATCGCTATCAATACATGACTTGGTTCAGCCTCATGACTGCGGCAGGCGGAACCGGCTGAAATACAAATGCTCTTTCCGTCAAGCATCAAGAGCAAAGTCTGTCCGTCAATGCCACGCAGGCAAAGATTTAATGTTTTCCCTGGACTGAGAACAGACGACCCATTGGTATGCACAATCTCTGCGCACCCATTCTTTTTGAGAGCATCTGTCAATGCCATATAAAAACGCTGTTTAAGCGTAGAAACCCAAATACAATCCTCATGAAGACTCTTGGTGGATATTTCGCAGGCCATACCAAAACCTACAATACCGGCAACATTTTCTGTTCCGCCACGAAGTCCAAATTCCTGCTCCGCACCGCCGAAGATGATGGGTGCCAACATACTTTTTTCTTTGGCGAATAGTGCTCCGACACCTTTTGGCCCGTGAATTTTATGAGAAGAAATAGAGAGAAAATCGCACCCGATTTTTTCCACATCGATGGGATGGCAACCGGCAGCCTGAACGCAATCTGTATGGAACAGGATGCCACGCTTCATGCAAATCGTGCCGATTTCTTCAATCGGATTGACGGCGCCGGTTTCATTATTGACATACATAACAGATACCAGCCCTGTCTTGGAGGTAATAGCATCTTCTACGCTCTGCGCAAACACTTTTCCGTCGCTATGTGCAGGCAGGTATTCAATATAAAACTCGTCTTTTATAAGCGAATGAGCCGCTTTCAGAACGGAATCGTGTTCAATGGCAGAAACCAGAATATGCGTCTTTCCGATACTTTTAAGATATTCCTTTAAGCCCTGAAACACAAGACTATTTGCTTCGCTGCCGCCAGAAGTGAAGAGAATCTGCTCCGGCTTGGCATTAAGGAACTCAGCTACCTGAGCTCGTGCCTGTTTCACGGCTTCGCCTGCACTGCGTCCAAACTTATAGAGTGTACCAGCATTACCGTACTGAGTAGTCAGATACGGCATCATGGCATCCAATACACGCTTGTCTATCTGCGTGGTGGCCGCATTGTCCAGATAAATCATGTGCGCCACGCTCCTTTCTTTTCTGTGTTGCATTGATACAGCCCATCAAGCAGCTGCAAAACTACTGTGCGGCAGGCGGTTCCGCCGCTTCATTTTTGTAAACAGCTTCAAGCCGCAGGATTTCATCCAGTGTTCGCGGGGTGTAATCCATCCACGGCATCATCGAGCCGACATTATACATAAGGCATGGGTGCCCGTATAATTCCTGCATCAGGAAGCGGTCATGCTCCATCATGTTCCACTCAAAAGAGTTATGAACATGACCGTACAGATGATACCAGCCGTAATAGTGGTTCTTAAAACACGGGATTGGGTAATGACAGAGGACAACCTTACGGTCAGAGTCCTCAACCTCCAGATACTCCGTGACCTTGACGAACTTTTTGAGAAACCGCCCATCGCTGCAGCGGTCATGATTACCCTTAATCAGAAATACCTGTCCGTTCAACTGATTGAGGACAGAAATCGCTTCCTGCATATTGCACCAGAACATATCGCCAAGAACATAGACGGTGTCACCCGGATGAACGGCGGCGTTCCATCGCTCAACAAGTGCAGCGTTCATGTCCTCAACTGTTTTGAAAGGACGATTATCGAACGCCAGAATGTTATTATGGCCGTAATGCCAATCGGAGATATATAGTTTTCTGTTAGCTGCTTGCTGCTCGGACACCGTTTAACACCTCGATTCTATCTGCTGCTTGGAGCAGCACATTTTTAGGAATGCGGCAGTCATCACCCATCTGCCCATTAGGTTGGGTGCTGCCGTACAGCCGAAGCTTTTCTACGAGACCCTTGTCAGGAAACTCATAGCGTTTCAGATACTCCGGTTTGCTGGCTGGGCATTCATAGCATGAACGGTTTTCATATACACCACAGCCGCCGCTTTTATAACACTTCATAAAGTCCTCCTTAGAACGGCAGCTGAACACCGGGGTCTGCATCAAAAATCAGTTTCCTGACGGCGGCGGCAAACTCTTCCTCGTCGATTGCCTGAATATCATCGTAACGCAGGCGTTCAATCAGTTCATGAACCGCTTTTGTAATGGCGGTCTCGACAATGATTTCCAAACGGTCAATGCGTTCATTGGCGCTTCCCACCATTCCCTGCATGATATTGTGGTATGCTGCAAGCTCTCGTTTGGATTCCCTGTTTTTCTCCATCAGTTCGTGAAGCATGATTTCCTGCTGCTGGACTTTCTCTTCCATTGTCATAGCCGTCGCTCCACATACTCTCTGTCTTGTGTAAAGACAGGCGGTTCACGGTCAACGACCCAACGGCTTCTGGAAACCTCCACAGTCGCATCCCCGTTTAATACAGAGACGGCCTCTGTTATCCTTGTTTTGATGCAACAGGAGCCACGCTTGCAATCCGTGGGGAAATCATTCCAGTTGATATTGCGTTCTTTCCAAAGCATATCTTGGATTTTGTTGCAGTTCTTCCCGTGCAGCTCTCGCTGACTGAAATTCGCTTGTCCAACAGCTTCTATGCTGTTCCGTGTGGCATCCTGCTGACGCCAAATCAGACAGTTGCAGACCTCGTCCAGAGGAACGGTGAAAGCTCTGGCATCGAACATGGCAGTTTGGAACTTGCGGCGATAAACGGAAAGGTCGATGCCGCTGTCTTCTTTTTCCGTCTGCTCGGCAAACGCCTTATTGAACGCCAGCGTCGCCATTGATGCGGCAATGCTGCACATCTTCTGGACATTATAGCCGAACCATGCATCTGTACGAATAGAGGCGTAATCGGTCAAAACCAATGTGATTTCATCAGACTGCGTGTATCCGAAGACGCAGCCCTGAATGTTGGCACACAGGAAACGCATGGTTTCCTGCATGGCAGACATAAGAACACGGTCGAAAGGCTTTCTCATTCCCTTTGTAAAGGTGTGAAAAGCCTTGCCGTCAATACGGATGATGACAGGAACACGACGGGTCAGGTAATTGCGTGAAACATACTCATACCGTTTCATCCTGTCGCCCAGCGAATCGCGTTGATTTCCCATAAGCGTACCCTCCTGTAAATGTAGTTTGAAAATTGCTTGACATCACGACCATTTGGTCGTATGATATAAGAAAAGCACGACCAATCGGTCGTGCTGAAAGGAGATATGATTATGATAGATTTTGATATGAACTTTCAAGACACCTATAAAACTCCCAGTGAAGACCTGTTGAGCAATGGTGAGCAGTGGTTCTTCCTTGAAACCGAAAAGGATATTTTGAAGAATCGGCGGGAGGAACTCGGGATGACCCAGCAGCAGGTGGCAGATGCTGCACACATTCAAGTTCGCCAATATCAGAGACTGGAAAACGGAGAGCGCAACATAAGTGGTGCCAGTATGAGGATTGGATTATCTGTGTGTGCCGTTTTGAAGCTTGACCCCTACCGCTTTATGCCAGAGTTCCGTTGGAACAAAGACTAAGCGTTTCCAAAAGTGCTTTCTGAGGAGCGAACTCCCGATAAAGTTCAATCTCTTTTGTGAGCCGTGCCATAACGGCATCTTCTTTTGCATCGTACCTGCCGAGGTAAATCTTCTTACTGTTATAGGTAATACTGGCGACCCATTTTTCTCTTTGCTTATCAAAGAAAACGCCGGAAACGCCAGATGTGTTGGTGATATAGAGGCTGCGGTTCCTGTCGTTCTCTGACCGCTGGCAACAGCGCAGATTCTCTTTTCGATTATCGGCCTTGTTTTTGTTGATGTGGTCAACAAACTGGCCTGGCTTTGCGTGCATAACCAGCCGGTGAAAGCGGACAAACCGCCGTACACCGCAGTAAAAGTAGCTGCTGACAAGATAACCGTCTTTGTCGCAGTACCAACTGTCTCGGCCTTTGATAATTGGGAGGTCATCCAGGTCAAAGAGGAACTCGGCAACGCCTATATGCAGAATTCCGTATGTATTGAGAAGCTCGACTGTCATGAATACATAAGGTCATGAACGGCCACACCAAAGGTTTCCTCGAACCAATGCCAGATATCCTCACGGTGTGTGCCTTTTGGGAACCCGCACCAGGCAACTTCGATACATTCGGTTTCTGGATTCATCGGCACATCGCCGAACTCCTCCCACAGTTCCGTGTATGTTTTGCCCTGAAAGGTTCTCATGATGGTAACGCCGTCCATACTCTCAACAGCGGAGTCAAAGAAGTTATCGAAGTCTTCCAGCTCCCCGTTGAGATGCCATCCTGCGATTTTCAGTCCCGTTCCGTACAGGTCGTGCCAATACTCAAAGAATTTTTTGTAATCAGGCATTTGAAATTACCTCCGTTTCTATACCGCTTTCCGTATCGGTCGTTTTTCTAAAGTCCCAAACCGATATGCATCAACATTGTTCGCAATCCGACACTTGCGAGCATTGCTTGCAATGCGAGCAAGAAAAAGTTGACTGCCCGCGAAGCGGGCTTGTCGGATTGCGAACATAAGTGGCGAACTCTTACTTTTGCCTTTGGCGAAAAGCTGCTGAAAGTGAATATGTATAACAGCAAATCTACAAAGCGGTTGGTCGTTATGCTTTATCTGCGGGGAATAGTTTGCCATCATGTAGGCAGTCCCTGGCTTTCTGGCTCATTTCGACGAGGCTGTCCACCAGCTTCTTCAATCCGTCTACGGTACTTTCACCATCGTAGTCGCAGCCAATAGCCCAGATATCAAAAAGCCATTCATCGGCGCAGTCAGGTTCGCACATCTTACAGCCAGTTGTTTCGTCTGTCCAAGTTCTCACAGCTGTTCCTCCAACTCAAATCCCTTGTGGCAAAATCCAGTTACATCGGAGATATAGTCAGAGATGGCTTCCTCATCTTCGATGTCATTGGGAATCGTGATTTCGTTTGGCAACTCAACGCCGTCGTCATCCTCCGGGTCAATATCCCACTGAATGTTGACCGCCTTTCTCTGCGGGCATTCCACTTCGCGCCACTCTCCCTCGCACGCCCAGATTTCCGAATCAAAACCACGGTCAAACTCCCATTCATTAAATAGCTCTGAGATGGGGGTGGAGATGCGGTCGCTGTCTTCGGGATCATCATACTGAAACTCTGTCAACCCACGCATCAAGTCCTGTAAGGAATAACCGTGGTCAATCATCCATTGAAGTTGGTACTTCTCATACGCTGTCATTTACTACTTCTCCTTAATATCCGGCATGTATAACGGTTTGCCGTTTTGTTTCTATGATACTACATCTTCAAATGCAAAAGCCCAGCGCCACGCCATACGATTTATCGGTATAACTACCACTCGCGCTCCCAAATTTACTGATCTCGCAGAAGTAATTGATGTGGTTAACATATGCGGAGCGTAGCCAAGCCGCACAAGCGGAGCCATCCTCGTCATTTACAATTCTATCCTTGCTCGTTGCAAATGCTTCATATCGCTCACCGTCCTCAGCGGATGAATAAATAGCACTCCCAAACATTTCGCTTTCGGAAAACAACCATAGCTTGCGTGGCCTAACTTTAATTTTACCATCGTGTGTTACATATTCTTTCGACACTTCACGCACATAAGGTAGTATGGATTCAGGAATCCAATTTTGGGGTGATTTCATAAGAGAGTTATCCAGTTCCGAAGCGACAAATCCACCAGGACAAGGACCGGGATCTATGCGACTCTTTTTTATATGATCCACCTGTCTAAGTGTTATAGTGTTATACTTTCCGGTTAAAGCATCTATATCGTGACCTATACCCACAATCTCAAATGTAATATCATCTACTACAATGGTGTCGTGTACCTTGTAATGGTCTTTTGCTTCTCCTGCCTTAGAAATACGGGACATCTTTGCTATTTCACTTTCAACAGGCGTTATGCCAAGTTGCCGCATCTGTTCGTTAGTCAACTCCACTTTTTTGCCATTGATACAAAGATAATTTTCAAACATAACTCTTTACACCTTTTCCTTTATTTTATATATATATTATACTATAAAAATATAAAAAAATAAAGGGGAATTTTTCATTCCCCTTTATTTATCATGTTTGTATAAGCCGCATTTTGCAACTAATTAAAAACTGAAGGCTGTATATTTATAAAGCATTGCTTACATACAATAGATTCATTATTTTTTAGCTTTAATACAGTTTTATATCGTGAACAATATTCATTATCATAAAAAGGACATTCTTGAGTATTGCAATAAATTAAACCATTATTATTAATAATAAAACGATTTTTAAATTCAAATTTAATACTGAGTCGCTCTTGTTCATGATAATTTTTTGTACTGCCCATATACCCTATAATACGGCAAGTACTTTCGCGGACTTTGCCCAAATCTATATAGTCATTGTTTTCAAATAATTTTACTGAAAGATAAGGATAAATTGTCAAATCTATTGCTTTTATCTCTTGGAATAATTCTGTAAAAAGTAACTTAGAAGTGTCATCATTAATTAAATCAAAATCAGACTCCAAATCACTATTAAGAATATAGGTATATCCTTCAGCTTTAACAGGGATTTCTTTTGACTAAGAAAAATCCTTATTATGAAAATTTAAAATCATCATATATGTAAATTTTGCCCACATTCTTGAACAAGCTTTCTTGCCCAATATTGTTCAAGATTAGGACGTAAATCAACATCATAGTAATATTGCCATTCATGTTCTCGGCCAATAAGTTTAAAATGTTGAAATCCCAAATCAAGCATATAATCTAAATCAGTAAAAGAAAGCTTATTCCTATGATCTTTATTATAACCATTACGAACCGCCAAACACCCTAAACCTGAACCATAATCAAGTTCAGTTTTATCGTGAATAATAGGACATGTGGACTGGACTTTATTATAAATACTAAGATTTTTATAATGTTGTTCTCTGAAAGGGCATCCAAAAGAGCAAACATCATTAACCATTATTTCTATCCTATTGGCACCATCTATGTTTGCAAGCTCATTAAGAAAAGGATAATTATGATTAAAATCTGGATGTAATACAACAATATCATTTTCATCCAATGCTTTTTTATATTGCTCAATAGTTTTTAAGCCATTACATACAGAATAAATAATGCGCATATTAGGATAATTTTTTCGCACATGATCACGCAAAATATCACTTGTTAAAATTACGCCATTTAAAGAGTTATTAGTGGCTTCAAGTACTAAATTGCAATATTCATCTTGCAAATCTTCTGGAACTAAAAGAAGATTTGTAAAACTCCAATTAAATCCAACTCCTAAATCATTGTATGTACTAATTTCTGCAAAAAGATCTTTTAAAGTCTTTGTATGTTCAGGCATACAGACACGTCCACCATTCCACTTTAGTCCAAAAATAGAATCATAAACATAATTAAAAAGCTTATGAGTTGTATCATAAAATTGTTTTCGATCAATGAAATAATTTATTAAATTTTGGCCATGTCTTATTCCGCCACCAATATTCCAAACAGGTGTTTTAATCATAATTATTAATCCTTACATTTTTAATAATTTATTCATTATCCCTTCATTATATTGAGAATCTGATATATAATAAAAGGAAGGGCAATGAGTTGCTTCAAGTTTCTTTTTTTCTATATAATTATTATATACTATATTTATATAACAATCAATTAATTTTTCTACTTCATCATCAGAAGAACAATATTTTTTTAATGCATAAATCATTGCAATATTTTCTTCGAAATTAGGAGAATAACTTAACGTCTCCTGCATTCTTTTGATGTCTAATTGTATCTGAGATTTTATCTATGAGCAATTCTCCACAATTATCAAATTGTCCTTTCATTTTTTCCATATGTTTTTTAATTTTTTCCCAAGCATTTGCATCATTCAACTCTTTTTCAATATATGGCATTAAACCCATTATTTCATATTTCATAAATTGAAAATTAGTTTTTGCTTTAAACAAATTGCAAACTGAAATTGGTGTCCAGAATAAATCTCCAGTAGACTCAAAGTTTGACCCAAAACAAGGACCAACGCACCAATATCGAATTGCGCAATCGGAACATTGAGGAAAACTGTTACGATTCCAAGAATAAATCGCTGAAGCAATTTCCCAATTTTTGCATTTTACATTAACAATTTCATTATTTTCTACTACATAATTACCTATTACATATTGTTCATAAGAAGTTCTATGACAAGGTACAATAGCTAAGTCACCAGCTCTTACACATAAGTTTTTTGCAACAGAACATCCCGTACTTGCAAAATCGCACTCTGTTACTGGATTAAGAGTATGTATAAGAAGAACGTTATCATATCCTTTTCCAGGATATTTATCGCTACCTATAACACGTTTTGCAAATAAAGCTTTATCATAATTTCCACGCGCAAACTCTTCATCAATAACATGATTTAAAAATTTAAGATAATCATTAAGTGCTTTTGGAGTCCAATTATCATCACGCACTTCTAGCATCATTAAGCGATCAGCAAGATGAGCAGGAACTTCATTACTATGCCACCAATCATAATTGTCAATCCATTTATCAATATTAATGGCGCTTACCATTGGATGAAATGCATAAAAGTTTTTAGAAGCAAAATCTATTGCTCGCTGGTAAAATTCATCAGTACGCGAAGCATCACCACGATTTTGATCCATAAATTTTCCATCTATTGATAAACTTATTATAAGGCGTAAATTAATATCAAAAAATTTATCGATATAAGCCTGTAATTTATCAGTTTCTTCTTGAGAGTAAAGAAAATTTCCGTGGTCTGGAATCATAATGCTGATAGGGCGATAAGGATTATATTTATCTTTAAATTCTTCGTAAAAAACATCTAATACATCATAAATAAAACCATCTTTAAATAAATCTGATGAAAATAAAGAAAATTCTGTTCTAAAATGTTGTTTTTTATAAAAGTCCAAAAAGATTTTAATATTTTTTAATATTTGTTCATTGGACTGCTCATTAATTGGATATAATTCTTTTCCATGACGCTTTAAATAACAATAAGTGCAATTATTTGGACAATTTCCCTTAATAAAAAGTTCAACTGCGCGATAGGCAGCTGGCTTTTCCCCATCACGAAAATTTTGATAAAAATATCTTTCAAGAAAGCTATTTAATAAAACATCTCTCTCTTGTTGATTTGAATTTAAATAAGTTAATATTTTATCTTCTGAATTCATGATATTCTCCCAATCCATTACAATATAATTTTATTAAGCTTTCTGGAGGTGTATAGGGGCTACCAGTTTCCCGCAAATTACTAAAATAACAAGCATTCTTTTTTACAATAAAAAGACTATGTTTAAAGCGTAAAGCTGAATCTTTTGCATAAATAGGCGAAATTTGTCGTGCCATAGCTAATTCATACATTTCAGAGTTTGTAATACTTACAACAGTGTCAGCATGATATTTCCAAAACTCTTTACGATGCCGCACCTTGTTTATTAAATCATCTAAATCAGCTTGATTATTCTCATCAGTTATAGTACCTAATTTACGAGTATTTAAAACGCGAGTATATTCTGATGGGTCATTTTCTTTAAGCCAATTTAAATTATCTATTGACCGATCTAAAAAGCCATTTGAACAAGGAGAAAGAGTTCCATCATATCTAAATAAAAGATTAGAATTCATTTGACCGCACTGAAAACCAGAAAATTCATAAATTTGAAGTTCACGCTCTTTTACAAAACCACTTGTTAAAAGAGGCATATTAGACGGTCGATTATATCTTTCATCTAATTTTAATCGATCAATCTTTTGTGCAAAAGCCGAAAAATCTAAACCATCTTGAATTGTATAATTATAGGGATATTCAAGAGCTGGCCCAAAACAAGAACCAGTACTGAATGCAACGTTTTTATTAATTACATTATCCCATATCATACTTTCAGTATTTGACCAAAAATCTAAGTAATCAATTAATCCAGAAGTGGAAGAGCATATTTCATGATAGAGATTCCAGGGGAGAGTTGATTTATAAGAAATTACAACTTTTGTTTTCTTTAATTTCTTTTTATTAAGAATATCAATAAAATCAATTACATCTTTCTCTAAATCTTCATAATTATAATGACGGGTTTTTTGTGATATTGCTGTTGGCCCATCCACAGAAATTTGCATTTCAAGTAGAATTCGATGTTCTGCATATTGTTCTATCAAATCAATTAAATGCAAATGCTGTTCATTGCCCGTCCGAAAATTAGTAGAATAAGCTATTTCTTCTAAGCTTGGAAAAGTTAATATTAAATCTTTAAAAAAATCTGACCCATCAATAAAATGTAATGAGGTCTCTGCTCCCCAAAATTCTAATCGATAAAAATTATTATAAGATTCATTTAAAGCATAAAGACTACGCTTAATATTTGTTAAAAATGAACCATCTTGCATTGCCGCAATAATCTTTTTATCTTCTTCAATATAAGATTGATTTTTATGTAAATAACAATAACTACAATTTAAATTGCATTTTGCTGCACTTATAATACCTAAAACTTTTTTTTGTTCCATTTTATTTAAAATCCTACACCAAATGATATTCTAGAATGAACCACTCCATCTGATATATCAAATGAAGATGAATTGCCAAATGCTGAGGTTCTATGACTACTAAAACAATCTTGGAAAGGTTTAAAACATTTTGTGCATACTCTAAAAGATGATGAAAAAGTTGGTTCAGGAGAAAACTCTGAACCATTATGCATAAAACAAGAAAAATCTGTCCCAAAATTTGAGCCATTGTGGCCACTAAAATTTGTTGTATGATGACCACTAAAATTTGTTGTATAACTTGAAGGTTTACTTTCCAAAGTCGTTACTAAATTCTCAGCAACATTTAAATTTGCAAATTCAATTAACGCTCCAGCTTCTGGAACTGTAACTTCGTTAATTTGCTCTTCCGTTACAGTGGTTAAAAATACGCTTTTTCGTAAAGCATTTAAGTAAGATTTCATTAAAGTATATGGCTCTTCAATAGTAGATGTTTGAACCACGGGAGCAGTCTAAAAGGCAGAAGCTAAAGCATTTTTTCCTTCTGCTGTCTAACCCGCACCTTCATAATGAGCTCGTCTTAGTTGCTCAAGTCTAGAAAAAACACTATTTATATCAGAAGCTTGGGCTAAAGTATAGCGTTCAGCCATAGTTAATTAATCCTTCCTCCATCAATATCAATATTCTCAACGCGCAAAGCTGTGGCGGCGTCAGCAGGATTGCCAGGGGTAGTTACAAAATAAACCATCTTTCTAATATAAGTTGAAGAATAAAGTGTAAGAGTATTATTAAGTTGAATTTCCATCGTCATATCTGGTTTGCCCTGCTTAATTTGATGCATATAATATTCATATATTTTTAAAATTAATCCTTGCTCTTGGCTTAAATCAGCATCTTTTGAAATAACATGACTTAAATTTACCCCTTCAACGCCTGTTGTATAAACATCAGCGCGTAAAAAATAATTGTCTCCTTCAAGGTCAAAAACCTTTAAAATTTCGCCACTTTCAGAATCTTTCAAAATAACATTAAGAGTATTCATTATATTCATTTTACTCCTTTATAATTATTAAAATAATTTGAAGTATAAACCATTGTACCATGAGAAGTTTGATTTTTATAATCAATTAGATTTGGATAATAGTATAAAACCATCTTTTTAAAATCTTCTAATATACCATAAAACTTAGGGGGAATATAACAATCAGAAGAGGTAATATAAATAATATCAAAATCTTCATTAAGTAAAAAATTTAAAGTATCTTGATTTTTTAATTCAATTTCTTGTCGTTTTGGTGAAAATTGTTTTTGACCATGATAATCTGTTGAATATTTATTTTTAATCCAAAAATACTCATCAATTAATTCATATTTGTTCAAATAAGAAACCCAAGACCCACAATTAGCCATATCATATTTATCGATTATCTCTTCCTGCTACGGTGAATAATTAATATCATGGTGATGATCTATATTATATAAAATAAAAGGTGCTGATATTATTTTTTTATCCAGCGCATCTTTAATGGCTAAAATAATAGAACTATGATCGTTTCCCCAATAAACTTGTTTAGGTTTTAATTTAACAACAAGTTTTTTTAATTGTTCAAGATAAATTTTATTATAAGATAAAAATTTATCGCAATGCCGCTCTCTTTCTATCTCTTCCCACAATTGTAATATTGGGACATTTCCTCTTACTAAATCATTATATAATGATATACAATCTCCTAGTATCCAATCTAAATCTATACTTAATACTTTGTTCATGGTAGAAATACTTCTTCCTATTCTATAAGTCTTTTATTTAAAGCCAATTCAAGCAATTAGGCCTTCATATATTAATATTATACCATTTTTTCTTTATAAACACAAAAAAAAGCGATAAGATAAAAATCTTATCGCTTTTATTTAATTTATAAGATTAGTGAACGTTAATCTTACGAACGCCAACTATCATAATTGCGGCGAATATGGCCACGAGCGCAATGCTCAGAACAGACATATCGCCAGTCTGAGGCAGACCAGGCGCAGGCACAGGCGCAGGAATTACTGTACCATTCCAAGTAATAACCTTAGTTATGGTCTTATAATCGCAAAAGTTCCTTACAAGATGCTCATTGCTCATGTAAATCTGACGAGCCTTTACTGCATCCATGGTAATACCGAGTTCAACAAGACCAGCAGTAGCCTTATCCCACTCTTCCTTAGGCATAGTAGGAACTATTGGTGTGCCATTATAAGACACTTCGGTTACAACATTCAACTGATCGCGCACAAAAGTATAATCACCAAGAGTAACTTCTGTTGCTTCTGGAGAAGTAACAACATTCTTACCCTTATAGAAACACTGCATTACATCATTACCAGACTTAATAGTAACAGATACAGTAGGATTGTTACCGGTTACACGAGCTGAAAATACAGGAAGCATAGTACCACCAAGGTCATCGGTAGTAACAGCACCATCAGCCTTTATATTGGCAAGATCTGTAAGTACATAATCTTTTTCAGTAAGAGCACGAATCATAGCATTAACAGCATTCTCACCCATAGCATAACCAGTGAAATAAACTATATCGCCAATCTTGGCAGTGGCGTCAGGTACAACCTTAAAAGCCTCACCCATTACACCAACAACTCGCTCAAGCTTATAAAGATTTATATTATAAGTTTCACAAGAAGTATCATTATCTTCCAGCTTGCCCCAACCAGTAGCAAATGCAACAGAAGTGCAACCAAGAATCATAATTACGCAAAGAATTACGCTAAAGATTTTCTTCATATTAATTTTAAAAATCCTTTCAAAAATAAAATTTTATTTTATATAAATATATTACTAAATTATTACAAAAATGTCAAACTTTTGTAACAATTAAGCTTTAATATCATCCCATATAGTAAGTTCGCTGACACAATTGCAATCACAAGAGCCATTGCTAGTCATACTATGCCAAACATTTTTATTGCCCATCATATAAAATTCTTTTTTTTCAATTACATATGCGGTACTACCAGGTTTAGGCGCACGAATCTTTTTTAAATCTTCTTCTGTATCGCAAACAAATTGACAAACACCATATGAAATTTTATTATTTTGCTAATAAAGAGATACTGCCATTTTAATAACCCTCCTTAAACCTATAATTCTATTAATCTTTAAAAATACTATAATAAATTTAAAGGGTTTAGGCCAATACTTCCATTCGTATCAATTCTTTATTGTCGTTACCAAATGGCAAACCAGTAAAAGTAAGAACAGGAATAACTGATTGATTAGTTTGAAACTTAACCAATTTTGAATTGTCAAGACCAGTATAGGCATCATATTCTATACCAGTATTAATTTCAATAGATCTTAGTTCAGGTCTCACAAGTAAAGTAAGTTCTACGGGTTTGTTATCAAACAAAGTCTTTATTTTTAAAAATACAGGCTGTTTATTTGTTAAATCAAGACTTGTTAAATCAAAATATGAAGTTCCACAATATGGACAAGCATTAAGTAGAGGATTATAAGGAGAGCCGCAATTTGGGCAATTTTTTTCTTTCATTTTTTACCTTATGAAATACTATTATAAATTTGAAGGCTTTTATCTCTTTGTAAACAATCGTCGCTGTTTGACATTTTCATAGTGAACAGCATAGTATTAATAAAACTATAAGTATCTGGATGCATAGCAAGAGGAAATTTCTTATTTTCATTAATCCACCACTCATATTCGGCTTCATAAGAAAATTTATCTCCCAAATAAGCTTGCGCCGCACTAAGATAATCACAAATAAGTTCAAGCGCATATTTATACGGCATCTTTATAAAATTAAAAGTGCCATCGGGGCCTGGAGTGTCTATCCAATATTGATAATGGTGTTTGTTGCGGCCTTTATGATGTTGCCAAGCCGCACTCCAACCTTTCTCCTCCTTACACTTACCTATTGGGCTTTTAGTTCCATCGTAATATTTTATTGATTCCCAAAATTCAACGGGAGAATATTTAGACAAATCATGAGTAAACCCCTGCAATAAAATTCCAGCTTTACAACATCTTTTAAAAACAAACCACTTGTGTTTATTAATAAGATGTAGATGCCTGAATATATTCTCAATTTTCATATAAATATCCTCCCTGTGGCGCGGGGTGCTAGATTCGAACTAGCGGAGCTTTTACACTCGTCGGGTTTCAAGTCCGATGCATTAAACCAAACTCTGCCAACCCCGCAAAACTATGAAGAAAAAAATTCTTTTCAACTTCTTTCTTCATATTATATTATATAATAAATTTTATAAAAAATCAATAAAAATTTAATATTGCCTTACGAATTTCTTTATCGCGAGAAAGGTCATATTCATATTGTAACTGAATAATACTAAAAAATAATCGTTCAATACTTTCTTGGAGAAAACTATCATCACAATATTTTCTGGTCAACCAATAAGCCTTACTCAATTCTGCGAAATCAACCAAGGTTGACGAATTGGCTGATAGATTTTCCTTGATTTTGCGCATCATTGATTCTATCTGATAAAACTCGTCCATATATTAAAATCTCCTTAGATAAAACATTCATGTAATCTTCTATATATTTATATTGAAATTCAGATAAATGGTTTTTGATATAAGGCATTAAGCCCATATCTTCATATTTCATTATTAAAAATTTATATTTAGCCTGCATAAAATTACATACGGTTTTAGGAGGAATAAATAATTCATGGGTTGATTCAAAATTAGAGCCAAGACATCCTCCGCTACACCATTGCTTTATTTTACAGGAATTACATCGAGGTGCGCTATTGCGATTCCACGATCCAATAGCCGAAAGAATTTCATAATTCTCACAAACTATACCTTTAATTTTTCCATTAATTACTTCAAAATGCCCATTAACAAATTGTGGATATGCGGTGCGGTGACAAGGTACGATCGCAAGGTCACCCAAGCGCACACATAAATTAGTTTTAATGGTGCAACACATACCAAAATAATCGCGACCATCTTCATCTAAGAAGCAAGGAATAGTAAGCGGATCATATGAAGCTGTAGTATAATACAACTGATTAGTAATTCTTTGCGCCATTAGCTCACGATTACCATGATAGCGGTTTTTAAAATTATCTTCAATGATATAATTTAAGAATTTTAGGTATTCTTGAATTTTGTCATTTGTCCAATTGTCATCGCGCACTTCAAGCAGCATAAGACGCGAAAATTGAAAATCATCAAGGACACTTTTCCACCAGTTATAATTATCAATCCATTTATCGATGTTAAAAGCACTTACCATTGGGTGAAATGCAAAAAAATGCTTATCACAAAAATCAATAAGAGTTTTATAATATGTATCGTCGCGCTGGCCGCGAGAACGATTGATATCCATATATTTCCCATCAACTGATAAACTAAAATGCAATTTTATACCTATTGAATCTAATCGCGCCATCCAATCTTCTACCTCTTGGATTTTTTCAGAATAAGCAATAAAATCACCATCATCAGAAATTATTATTGCACGAGGCTTATAATATTGATTAGCAAATTTATCATAAAAAATTTGCATTATTTTACCAAACAAACCATCAATAATAAATTCACCAGAAAATAACGAAATATCTTTTGTGAATTGTTTTTTAATATAATAATCTAAGAAAATACCCAAATTGTTTAATATCTGTTCATCAGTTTGCTTATCTTCTGGATATAATTCATGCCCATGTTTTTTAAAATAACAATAAACACAATTAGATGGACACTTTGCGCGAATAAATAATTCGATTCCTTTATTTGGATCATTGTAATAATGTCTTTCTATAAAAGAAGCTAATAGCTTATTATTTTCAATTTGATATTGTTCCATTATCTTTCATCCAATCATAAAATTCAAATAATCCATTGCAAAATAATTTTATATTATCATTCCAAAAGGTGAACATAGAACCAGTGGTGCGCAAATTCCAATAATAACATGCGTGAAGGTTAATAAGATATTGCGCGTGCCGGAACTTCACGGCCTCATTATCCTTATATATAGGAGAAATTAGGCCAGCTTGCGCCAAATCATACATTTGACTCATAATAAAAGTCAATTCTGATGTTCTGAGGTCTTGTGCCACATATTTTATAATGTAATCATGTTCTTTGCTAAGATATTTACTTTTTAATAATTGTTTATATTCTTCTGGGTCATTTTCTTTTAACCATTCAAGATTGGCCTCATTATCATCCATAAATCCGGCGGGACAAGGCGCCAAAGTACCATCATATTTAAACAAAAGTTGTCTTGTCATATGGCCGCAATAATTGGAAGGGTCGGTAAAAGATTTTTCTACTAAGCGCAAAGGAATATTAGGCAAACCATGTAAATATAAACTATAAGCCCCAAGCGCAAATTGTCTACCATCCTCTTGTGTATAATGAGTGGGAGAGGTCGTGGTAGGATAAATCATAGAGTTTTCAATGTGTAACAAGACATTTTTATTGAGTGAAAAAGTTTCAAAAAATGTGCTTAAATCTTGGATGTGTTTTAAATATTCTTGATATTTTTCTACATCAGTACAAAGCTGAAGATAAAATGCCCAAGGCAATGTTGCTTTTAAATTAATTGATATGGTTAAATTGTTTAAACACATTTTATTTAAAGCAAGAATAAAGCGTTTAAGATTTTCTTTTATCTCTATTGGATCAACACCACGAGTAATTTTATTAAATATTCCATCATAAGAAATTTGAATAGATAGATTTAAATGTCGGACATAATTGTTAAAAAACTTAATAAAATCTATTTGTTGGTCAAAGGTAGAAAAATTTGTTGAATATGAAATTTTATTTATATTTGAAAAATTATATAATATATGGTCAATTAAAGATTCTTCTTTATTAAAATATAAAGTAGGTTCTCCACCCCAGAAATCAAGAGTGTCAAAATCTTTTACATCATAGTGTAAAGAATGAATGGTATTCATAATATTGCTGAAAAAACTGCCATCTTCTAATGATTGTAAAAGAATTTTATCCTGTTTTTGATAAGCAGGATTTTTATGTAAATAACAATATGAACATTTTTGATTACATGAATTAGATGTTATTAAACTTAAAATCATTTATATAAGACTTTCTTAAAATTAATTTAACGTGTTCATATAGGATATTGTTCCACCTTCACAAGTTGTCCAACCAATTTCATCACTCCATACTTTATTATAACCACTACAATAATGTGTGCCATTAGGAAAAAGCTGTTCTGAATATGAAACAAAACCAATACAATTATTACGCCAATCTGCATTACCATATGAATTAGGATTACTGCATGTTTCATTATTTGGAGCTCTATGATCAAAATTTGCACTATTATCATGTGCATTACATGTATAAGCTGGACTATACCCCGCGTGATGATTAGTATAAGCAGAAGGCTCTCTTTCCATTTTACTTATCATATCAATAACATTATCATATTCATTAGCATTAATTAAATCATCAGCAAGTGGTATTTCTAAATTATATATATCGTCTTTGCTTATCTTATCAGATAAAAAAGCACTTGTTTGTAATTTAAGTAAATAATTTTTTAATAAATTATGCGGACTTTCTGTATTGCTTGCGTTTTCACCTTCACCGACTGTTTGCGCTGAAACAATCTCAGTCTTAAAGGGAGTGCTGAGTTGCGCTCGAGCTGTAGATCCAGCATCATTGCCCGCATAGTGAGCCGCGCGCAGTTTTTCAAGCCTTTTAAATATATCATTAAAATTATTCGCATCGAAATCATAATCTCGATTTGGATAGTTTTTCTAAGCCATAAATATAAAACTCCTTTCTCTTAATTCTATATCTATAAAATATAAAATTCCTCAGTTAGTTTTTATTCACTTTTGGCCTATATTAATTATAACAAAAAAAATAGCAGAAGTCAAAAAGACTTCTGCTTATAGTGAAACCTGAGTCTAAAAATTTAAAAACTCCTCAGAAAAAAGTTTTTGTTACATGAAAGGAAGCAACAAAAAGAAAAGAAAAAAAGATAAGATGGAGTTCATAAAAGTTAACTCCCTTTGGGGATATTTTTAGTGTATCCGAGTAACCTTCTTACTCGGATACACCCCCCAAAAAAAAGAAAGAAAGAAAAATGCGTTTGAAATAAATAAAGGAAGGAGATTAAGATATATGAAAAGTTTTTTCTTTCTTTCTTATATATGTATTATACAATATTTTTTAAAAAATATCAAATAATACAATCCCGTCTAAGTCTTTGATACCATTCAGGATCTAATTCTGCAATAGCATCAAGACTAAAGAAATTATCTAATTCAGTAACTTGACCAGAATAATCAAAATGGACTTTGTTTAATTTCCAAAAGCAACAAGTGAAATGTCCCTCTTTTGGCCAATAACATATAATCGGTTCATATTCTGGAAAAGCGTTGGCAAGTATTTGCGCAAACCAATAACAGTTTCCATCCATCCAATTGCAATCAATCGGAAATCGACGTTTTATAAAATTATTAATTTGCGCAATTGCGGTTTTATTCATAAGTTTTTCCTCATTAAGTGGAGCGAGCAAAGGGACTTGAACCCTCTATCTCAGCTTGGAAGGCTAATGTGTTACCATTACACTATGCTCGCATTATTATTTGAGTTGCCGGAAGGCGCCTTCCGGCCGTGGAATCTGCAACCACGCCCATTAATCCTCTATGAACCCATGTGAAGACTTACACTTCCTGTGGATTAATTTTGAACTGCTGAAAATGAAAAACTATCCTCTCTTTTTCTCACTCAGGCTTGGAACTGACGATGGCAAGATTATAGCTTTTGGGGACGTAAGTCCCCAAAAAAAACAATTCTGTTAATAAGAGTATAAATGTTAATTTATACAATGCAAACCTTAAGGGAGTCCCGACCTACATTTCTAGGGTAAACCGAAAAGCAGATCTGAACATGGTGACCCGTCGGAGATTCGAACTCCGGACACCTTGATTAAAAGTCAAGTGCTCTACCAAAACTGAGCTAACGAGTCAGGTTATATTAATCGCTATACCCCACTTTATCGTACATAGGTGCATACTTCTTTACATGATTATGCGTCATTATGCCCATAAGAGTTTCCTTATCATCTTCCTCAATAAGATATACTCTTGCCACATCACTTGTTACAGCTTCACGTCCTCGCGGCAATGTCATCAACTTCGCGCATCGCTCTACTTCCTGCATATCAAGAGTGTTAATTTCCATACGTCCTTTGCCACCAACAATAGCAAACATAAGTTTATCATCTTTAAACTTAGGCTTGGTATTGATAATCTTACCTTGCCACGACATATGATATTCGTCATACATATTCGTGATTATCAAATGCGTCTTAATAGCTACTTCCCGCACAATTAATGCTCCTTAAAAGAATTAAAAAAATTCATTATATCATCACTTATTTGTCGAGTCTCAACATTTTCACCTTGCGGCGCTGGTTTTGACACATGATAAGGATGCTGCTCTTTCCAACAATTAAGAAAATGCTTTCTCACAGACTCCTCATCTTCAAAAGGTTTCTGACAGGTTGGACAAAAATACATAAGTTCTTAATCCTTTCTAAAAAGAAAAGGCAGTTTTGAGGTTTACTCCAGAGATACCCAGCTCTGGAGGTGAGGTCATGACTCCTCTTTAGGGAAAGTGTTTAGGTAGTCCCAAGGATATGCCATTCCCGCCTACCACAGTTCATTGGCTTTGTTGTAATTGATAACGTTCAAAGGACACAGTGCCGTGGAATCTGCGAATAACTTTTCTGTATAAAACGATGTTACCCAATTATACTCTCGGCCATCAAAGAGTAAATGTCCAAAGGACTTACTTTAAGGCAGCTACTCCTTGTTTCTTTCCTTCTTTCATTTTGTATATATATTATATCATATTTTTTATTAAAAATAAAATATAATATTTTTTTGAAGCGATTAATTTATTTTGCTAAAATGAGTTATATCATTTCTCATTTTCTATATATATTATATTATATTTTTTATAAAATATCAATTTTGAGAAATTGCCCAAAGGCAAATTTCTCAAAGGCCCAAGGATTCCATAAGTTTCTTAATATTCTCGCGCTCATCAGTAGTTATCTGCTGCTGGACAGACTCTCGATGTTCCTGAGCACCAAACTCAAGCATATCAGACATACTGGGCGTTTGGCTGCGATCTACGGCCACAACTTCTCCGGCTGGCACCTTTGGGCAAGTCAATGTAAGCGCAACTTGCACCTTTTCACCATTTTCCTCAGACCAAATATAAAGTTTCTTATCATATACAAAGGCATCTTTTCCAAAAGTATCAAGAATCTTTTTGGTTATTTTGTCCTTTGCCACTGTTCCTCTTGCTGCCATTCTCTTCCTCTCTTTCTGTGGCATAACATGCCGGACATATATTTACATGGTTATAATCATTAGAAGCTATATAAGGCTCAGCACAACAATTACACCAATGCGCATTTTGACACAAACAATCTATACAAAAATGCTGTTCTTCACCAATATCAAAATTATTTACTGGATAGGTTTCAATTTCAAAAAATTCTTTGCCACAACCCGCGCAAGTTACTATTTCAGTATCATCTTCAAGCGGCCCCATTCCACAAGCAATATTCCAAGGTGAATTTAAATTTTTCTTATAAGAAATATATTTCCAATGAACATTATCTTCCGCACGAAGCATCTTTTCAACTTTGTCAATTGTAGCCATCAACTGATTGGGGCGCAGATATTCAATGAAATTATGTTCATTATAATATCCAGTAGACAAATTAACACCTGCCACCTTCCATGCTGGGCAAAGTACAACAATATCGGTAAAAGAGCCATGTGCGGTCACAAAGCCAAAGCTCTCTATATACTTTTCAAATTCAGGGTAATTTAATTCATAAAAAACACAATCATTGGAGCCGCGACGATCTATCTGTATAATATACTTAATATCTTTAAAAGGACATTCTCGTGTTATCAATGCTTCAGCGCCAAGGCATCCAAGCTCTTCATCAGTGGTGAAAACAATATGCGGGCGCAGTCCACGACGCAAAAGAGTAAAGATCGCAAATACACCCGCCCTATCATCAGCACCAAGACCATACGGACTCCACATTACATTTTTCTTGCGGTCGTAAAAAATATCTTGCGGTTTAGGAGGTTCCTTAAATACAGTATCCAAATGCGCAGAAAGAACTATGGGTATTTCGCCTTCCGCAACTATATAATCTTTTGTAGCTATAACATTTTTATAACCAAGCTTTTGCAAATAATTTTTACAAATCTTTAAAAGCACTGGCTGTTTGAGGCAAGCCAACTGTTCAAATAGCTCTTGTTCACTTGGAGTAAACGTTCTCATTTATAAACCTCCTTTAATTTCTATATATATTATATAATAATTTATATAAAAAATCAATCAGTAACCATTGAGGTCGATTTAACTGTGCGTTTTTCTTCCTTTTGCCGACGGTATTCTTCAATTGTAGCCTGCCATTTGAGTGCAGTATCACAGAGATGGCATGAATTGCGTGTTTCACAAGTTTGATTACAATTAAGGCGAGTCGGCATTATCTCTTTAGCTATGAACTGATTATTGGTGTTATAATCCAATTGCGGAATTAGAACATTTATATTGCCGCGCCACTCCCTGCGCTTATATATTTTATATACGGTCTCTTCTATTTCAGCACTAGGCGATGCAAATTCAAAGCATGAAACATATGGTTCATAAAACTCAGTATCCTCTGGCCTAATCCATGTGCCGTGAGCAAAGTCTGCGCGCGCCACATTACCAGTTGCTGCGCGGTTAGGGATTGCGCGCACTTTAAAATTAGGATAGCGTTCTTTTATTTTATCCTGTTGGAAAAAAAGAGGTGCGCCAATAAACCCTTCGTTTACACCAAGGGATACGGCAGAATTGAGATCTTGCCAAGTGTTTAGATAAAAAGAAAAGAAATACTCAAAATTTTTGAACTCTTCTAAGACGTCTCCAACAGCCAAACATAATGTGAGGCGACCGGGGTACTTTTCATTAAGAGTTTGGAGTATATTCCATTTTATATCTAGATCATCTATGTCCACAATTATTCTTGCGGCCGGATATTCTTCCATTAAATCAACTGCTTGCCTATAATCGCGTGCGGCCACACGTATTTCATCGGCTTCCGCAAGCAATTCCTTCTTTTGGCGAGATTTAAGACAATAACGCATATATTACTTCCTTTCTTACGTCTATATATAAATATTATAACATAAAAAAATGGTAATTGCAAGCAAAAATTTCTCAAAGCCTTTTTGATTTTGGGTTTGCGGTCTTATGCTAGCGTCTGCGGCCGGAGCAACTTTTGAGAGCGCAGTTTTTAGAATAAAAAGAAAAGAGGGCGTTAGCCCTCTTTTCACTTCACTATCTTGTATATTGCCATCTTGCGAGCACGACCGCCCTCAGTGTTTTCAGTCTTGCGCTCATCCTTTTCAACCTTACCAAGATTGACCAGTGCGCTCAGACGATAAATAACCTTAGAACGAGTTATATCCTCATTCTCACCCAGCGCCGCCATTATCTCGTCTATGGACATGAACACATCATTCTCCATCAGTACATTCTCAACAGCATCACGCAGATCATCACCCTCAGCCTTCTTCCTTTCGGCAGTTTCCCTGGCCTTCTGAGCCTTGCGGTCAAGCAGCTCTATCTCGCCCTCACAGAAATCTATAAACTTCTGAACATCGGCGCCCTCTATATGATTAAAGAGGTCTATCATCTGGGTGTAAACTTCCTTCTTGGTTTCCTTAACAACAGTGTTCTTCATAGTCATTTTTTCCTTTCTTGTTTCCTTTATTTTGTATATATATAATACTATTTTTTTTATTTAAAATCAAAAAATCTTTAAAAAGTGGGGGCAAGATTTTCGCGTATTGCTTCTTCAGAAAGATCTTCCTGAATACTATCTCTATATCTTTTGATACAATCGGAAAGATAAGAGGTAGTGCGATTGTGGGCCATTCTTTCAAGAATTTCATCATTATAAGGCATGAAAAGTTTATAGTCACTTTCAATTTCTTCATACCCTATAATCTCTTTAAGTTCGTCGGCACAATCTTCACAAAAAGTCATTTCACTAGCAATGTGATTATTCAACCAACACCGACCGTAATATCCATGTCCTCCACGATTTTCTTCTCTAAGAACGTCATATATGCATTTTGGAATGAAATTGATATTTTTCAAATCATTATTATGATGTTCTGCACCACAAACCTCACACTCACTAACGTTCTCATAGTAACAAGTTTCACAATAAAATACGTCATCAACATCATAGGCCTCGCCTTGAGGTATACGTTCGCCGCAGCTATCACAAGTTACAGAGTTATCGCAATTAGTACAGCAAAGCAGATTCTCATCGTCAAAATCTACTCCACTTTCTCCACAATTCATGCATTCAGACGTGCCAGAATAATAAATATAATTCTGAATAGGACCATATTTATTTGGTCCACCATAGCACTTAATTGCATCATAATCGGTAAGAATACCCGCAGTGTTAAGATAAGCGTAATGATCGGTGCGGCCAAAATCATTATACATCAAATAAGTTTCAAAGCAGAACCGTGCTATCTTTGCGTCACAAGTGTCGGGATTCCTTTTAATATAATTACATATTTCATCTTCAGTAACATCTTCGCCGCCAAGGGTAAGTCCAACATAGTCATACCAATCACCCTTAGTGATAACAGTTATTTTACCATCAGAACGTACGACATCTATGTGCTGAGACTTATAGGTGAGAGGTTTTTCATCATCATATTTCCAACCAAGGTTTTCCATAGCCAGATCGCGCAGCCAATCAACGCAAGCCACAGTCAGCTCTTCATGCGGATAAGGGTAAGCCATAATGCTGGTAATGAAATCCGCAGTTACCAGAAAAAGACAACGCCAACGCTTGTTATTCCACTGATGCTGACCGTCAACATACATATCGTTCTTAGCTTTAAGATAGCCAACTACAACCATGGGGCTATTCATCATTTCTACGGTTCCCTGGCGATAACAGCCATTATTTTTCCAATTCATGCAACTTTCCCAGCCGCTCTCATTATCACTCATAGTCATATAATCCATAGGATGTATGGAAAGACACAAAGTACCAGAGACTTTTTTATCATTAAGCACGCGGGAATGCGCAAGGCGAAAATCCTCATAGCCATCAAGGTCATAGGCATCGGCGATTTTACCAAGAACTCGCGCAATCTTACAACCCTGATTCAAAGGAATGGGATGCTTTTCATCTTTTGGATTAGGTATCTTGAGGGATACACCATCATAGAAGTTTGCGGCCAGAGTTACAGGATCCATCAACTTGTCAAGCGCATAATAAAGAGTTATCATATACTGTTCATGTTCATTACGAGCTCCACCAAACCAATTTATGTTTGAACGCAAAGGACGAAGAATCCTATTAAGATATTCTAATTCAAACTGAAGACCTTCCGTTTTAAGAACATTGGAAATGTTCTCGGTCATAAGAGTAGCATTCTTGGTATAGTTTATCTTCTTTTCAAGAATGAAATTATGCCCCATCAAATCCCAAAGATAGTCAGACTTCGCTTCATCCCAAAAGCGCAAAATATATTCAAGAGAAGCCTTATGCTGTCCACTGGGGCAATCAGCATACATGTTAATATAATTAGAAATCATATCTTTTTGGTCGTCGGAAAGCTTATTGAACAGCATTTTTATTACTTCCTTTTCTTACTTACTTTATATATATATTATACAATATTTTTTAATAAAAATAAAAAAAGAGCAATGGCGCTAAGACCCTGCCCTTTCTTCTTCTTCTATATATAAATTACTAAACGGATGCGTTGGAGCGCATTGACCTAGAAGAAATAATCACACGACCCAACAATAATCTATATAAAATAAAATTAATAGTTGCGGCGACTCATAACTTCATGTACGATATACTCTTCCTCGGCGGGAGTAAGAGTATCACTGTCTATACCAACTCTATCATAACACTGGCACTGCACATCAAAATCTTCCCAATTGGGTTCAGCCGCGAGGGCATCTATCAAATCTTCGATAAGCTGCTCTCTCATTATATTTAAATTCCAAGCAACGGTTTCAATGGGGCAGTCCCGAGTCCACGGGGCATCAACATGAAGTTTCATAACCTTGCACCTTTCTATTAATTTTATATATTTATTATATCATTTATTGTAAAGATTTTCAAGTGTTATCTTCTGTTCAAGTAATCGACTATATATTGAATATAGTATTACTATAAAAGCCGAAATATATATGGACCACCAAGATTGCTGAGTTTGTGGCACCACAACATAAACTATCCAACTAAACAGAAGCCAACCATAAAACAAGCTGGGTTCAGTAAGATAATAGCGCATTCGCGGCATCTGATCTGTTTTACCAACACAAAGTTTGCACAGATCTTCATAATACATATCCTCAGCACTGCCATAAATTGCGATGCAACAAGCTGTAAGCATGGGAAATGTTATATTCCAAGAGCAAGGAAAACCTTGAATGTGTTGCGCTATGCAGAACACGAGAATTATTGAATAAAGGATTGTTATTATTATCATGCGGGGACCTCCGTTACATAGCATCGAGTAAGGTAGCTTTGTCGCGTATTTTGGTAAACCTTATGTGCCTTAATAGTGCCACGCACATTATATACCACGCCCTGTTCCAGGGTTCGCGCGCTTGTAACCCAGACGAACTCATTACCTTCCTCATCAACCATAATATGCATAGTGCTGGGAGAGTAATTGCTTTCAAGAGGTATTACGCGCTTTACGACAAGAGTGCGCTCAATGCGTTCGCCTTCTTTACCAACGAACTGCGAAGTAGAGGGCGGATAGATCAACTCATTGACTGCGGCAAGCACTGCTGAATCCGGTAAAAGCGTATTATCATCTTTAGCCACTTTTGCCCAGAGGAGTTGTTTAGGTTCAACGCAAGGAGGTAAATCTTGCGGCAATTCATCGGTTGATGCAATATACCAACCAAAGAGTTTATGGAATCGCGCAACACTCATACGGAACCATTCGAGCGCCGCATAGGTATCTCCGGCAAAAATGGTGATGTAACCCTTGGTAAAACCAAGAACTTCTTTAAGAGGTTTTGTTACTGTGGAGCTTTGTGCCTGGGGTACGGTGTCACCCCACAAGCGCATAAATTCTTTCTCAGAATAAGCCCGCACCTGTTTTTCTGTTCCACTCTTGGTACGAACTTTTACGTACATGCGGCCATTGACAGTGTAAGGTTCACAAATCTGCTCTAAGTCTTGGTAAGATTTTGCTACTAGTGCGCTCATAATTTTATCAACTCCTTAATCAAAATACTTAAAGCAGCTAACGCAAGAAAAATCTATCAGAACGTTAGTACAAGTCTTGGGTATATTAAAGTATTCATATATTACTATACTGGCCTTTTCTACGGTCGGAGTTACCCAAGGCTTATCACGATTGGTGTCAAGGAAAAAGCGGTAAGCTCCAAAAGTATCGATGTAATCAAGGGGTTCGCCGTTCAAGTTAACAAAGAGATCCTCAACACGAAGTTCTTCGTCAAACTCTTCCTGATAAGCGCAAGCGAGATCATTAAAGTCTATAACAGGGGTGTCCATAGTCTTGTAAATCATTATATCTTTTCTCCTTTTCTCTTTATGTATATATAATACTATATTTTTTATAAAAAATAAAAGAAGAATTACTTGCGGGAGCTTATCGCCGCAAGTAATTTAAATCAAATTCTACTTCTTTAAGTTTTTCTACTACATGGTTTTCGCGCAAACAATAAAAACTTATTGCAATAATTGCGCAAAGTGGTATAATAAGGAGAAACCATGCGGCCGCAATGTTAAAAAGTACGGCAATGGTGGGAATGATGAATACTGCGGCAGACATACCGACCGTGCATCCCCAAAACGCCATTTTCAAGAGTATCCATTTTTGATAAAGTTTTTTACGTTTATTCATATTTACCAACTTACTGTTACATAATATATATAATATTATATATAATTTTTTTATTATTGTCTAATATTATATATTATTTTAATCTCATTTGCAAACGGTGAGAAGAACTCCTCGCGTCGATAGGTACAGCCATTACGGCGCAACCACAGCAGCAGTTGCGTGAGTGCTTCTGACCCTTCGGCAAATTGAGGGCCAAGTGCCATTGGCATTAAAGGATATTCTACTTGACCCATCTCACGAGCGCAGGTCAAAGCGTTTTCCACACTTTTTGTTGCCTCTTGGAATGTCAAGAAGCATCACCCCAAGAAATGGTAATATCAAGGTAATCGTGAGTAATGAAAAATTCTGAAGCTTTGGTAAAATCGTAGATTCCGGCAATGGAAAGTTTATAACCTTTATCTGAAAAATAGTGCCAGAAAGATTCAAGCTCTTCCACGGTCCAATAGTTCGGTAAATTTTCGTATGTATAGTATGCTCCATTAGCAATTGCGGCATTGATCTTATTAATTATGCGAGTTTTAAGTTCGTTACAGGCGCGATTACGTACAGCCGCAGTGTTTTTAGCGGCAGTTTTAGCATCTATCAGTTCAAGCATTTTAATTCTCCTTTTTATCTATGTCCCATGATATAGTGAGAGAGGAAAAAGAATATTTTTGATATTTTTTGACGACTATTGCGGGATCTGTCCAACAGTCTTTTTCGAGAATATAGCCTTGATCGGTAAAGTAAGTCCAAAAGATAAGAAAATCTTCGTTGCTCCAGTCATCAGGAATCCATATAATAGTAGAGTATTTTCCATTATTTATTGCGTTTTTAATGGCTTTTATTGCATCTTTTCTTGTTTGATTAAATTTTTTGTTGCGCTTGCGCAGGGTAAGCTTTGCGGACATTGCCGCAGGCATTAGTTTAATCATTTCGGCACTCCTTTCTTTTTCTTGACGGAAACAAAATTTTTTGCTATAATAAATATATAAAATCTTGCCGTGGGGGTAAAAGTAATTAATGTATTTGCTTGAAGTTTTAGCTGGCGTAGTAATAGCCTTGGGGTGCGTGGCCAGTCTGTGCGCGCCCAATTATGTCGGCCTTATTCTTTTTGCTATTGGATTGCTTATGGTTAAAAGGTTCGGATTGCGCCTTCTAACGGGTAAAGCGGGACTTATGATTGAAGAAGGTGTTAAGGCTCCAAAAGCAATAATGGAATTGGGGAAAATATTTGCGCTTAACATTGTTGGCACTTTTATGATGGCGCTGATGACCTTATTAATGTGGCAAATAGATTCGCCCGAGGTTGCGCTTGCGGTTGAGCGCGCGCAAGTTGATTCATTGCTAAGTGTGTTTGTGCGCAGCATGTTTTGCGGCGTATTGGTCTATGCGGGCGTTAAAGCTGAAACCGCGCTTGAGACAATAATGTATGTTTTTGCATTTTTGGTTTGCGGGTTCACGCATTCAATTGCTTATTCTTTTTACTGTTGGACGGCAATATTAGTTTCGCATTTTAGTGCGGAAATGTTGTTTGCGCTATTGATTGCCGCAGTTGGTAATGTATTAGGTTGTTTTTTGATACCTACGACAATACGAGGAGTTAATTTACTTTCTTCTTTTGGAGGTTGAACTTTGGAGCGAAGCTCCAAAGCTCAACAAATATTTGCTTCGATTATTACATCTTCAAGATTTACATTAGGGAGTTCTGGAAGAAAAACTATGCCACCATCTCGGAGGGACGACAATTTAAGTTCATAAAGATCTTCTGGATCATAAAGTTCTTCGAGCTGAGACGTTGCTTCGACATAGCTGGTACTCGCAATTATACCATGGTCAGTGTATTCTTTATATTCACCCTCCATGTCTTTGGAAGTATATTTAGCAGTATAGAAAAAAGTTTTCATAGCTTGCTCCTTTCTTATATTGTAAGCGTGATGTTTACAGGGTTTACAATTTCGTGGTCAGCAAAAAATTCAGGTTTATGAGTTTTAAGATTTATGGCATTAGCCATAAATATTGCGCTGGTTTCACGTTCGTAGATATGGGTGGGTTTTATTTTAAGGTATGTTATACCATGATATTCAAAGAAATCAATTATTTTTGAAAATTCCATTTTTTTTATATTATTGTGAGCGTAGCTCACACCTCATAAAAGATTGCTGCAATTTGAATAGGCTGCCAAGAGTCAAAATTACAAAGTTGGCCATTGATAAGGTTGACCGCATTTGCATTTTTGATGCTAACTTTCATATAATAGCTTTGGAAAGAAGCATTATCAATGGTAAAGGTTTCTCCATAGCCTATGTCAGAAAAACAAGTGCGGTCAGCGACAAAGATGTCAGTGGGACAATCTATGTCTACTGGAATTACAAGGTCATTAGGGTTCCAAGAGCCACAATAACCGTTTGAGAGATTGACAAAAGTGTTTTCTGACAATTTCATAAAGTAAAAGTTTTTTGCGGAGTTAGGCTCTATGAAAATTGCGGTTGGGTCAAGTTCTGAGAACTCAACCTGTTTAGGAGGGTTTTTGGTAACAAAGGTAATCATTTAAATATTCCTTTGCGGAATTATATTCCCGCAAACCTTTCTTTTTTTCTTTTCTTTATATATATATTATAATATAAAATTTAATAAAAATAAAAGGGAAACTATATGTTTCCCTTTATTTTTTTTATTCTTTAATTGTTTCTTCTTCTGGGGAACTTTGTTTCCCAGAATTCTGTTCCCCAGAACTTTGCGCTTCCGAAATTGGTTTCGGGTTGCCAATCAAAACGGCCGAGGAACCCACTTCTTCAACGAGAAGTTTAGAGATTTTATTTTTGTCGGAGCGGAATGTTCCGACAATGTTAGCCACTGCGTCCGCGTAGTCAGCTCCCGCAACAATGCCATTGCAGAGGAGGGGCGTTTTTTGTTCTGCGCCTGTTGTGGAGCTTTCTGCGCCTGTGGCGCAGAATTCAAAACTAAAATTATAAAGTTCAGTCATTGTACAATTATTTCCTTTATTATTTATTATGTATATATTATAAGATATTTTTTGGAGAAAGTCAAGTGGCGCTTTGGGGCAATTATTTAAAACCGGCATGTTAGCCGATTTGGGGGCATTTCTTTAGTGGGTGAGTTTACCACGCCGCAAATTCTTTTTTAATCGCAGAAATTAATTATTTTATGAAGTTCTCCGGCTTTATAAGGGCGAAAACCATAACGTTTTTTGAAATCAGAAATAGCTTCATTGTATCCAGTATGTATTTTGTCGAATGCTTGCTCTTTACTGACGTAACCAGATTCAAAATCTCCAATAGCATCAGCAACTTTAGAAGTTGAAAGATATTTTTCAAAGAGAGATTTAAGAAATTTTAATTGTTCAGGAGAGATTACGTCATAAGTGTTATTGTTATAATCAATGCGGCACCATTCTTTGTCTTGAATTAGATAATTCTTTTTTATATAGGGGCGAATGTAATTGGCGGCTGTAGTGGGCTTATGATCGTATTGATTGTTAGTATTGCAGATCTCACGAGCTACGTTTGCGCCAGTATTGCGAGGTTTGTATGCAAGAATAGAGTCGGTTTCTTTTGCATAAAAATCTGAAATTTCTTTGAATTTTGTTTTTCGTGGAATGGGTTCATATTCACAATACTATTCTTTTATATTAAAAGTATAAGCATGGCCTTCAAAAATGTAGTCATAGTCAAAGAAAAGTTTAAAGTATTCAAGTAAGTCATTGCGGCGTCGTTCCCATTGACGCACGGGAATGTTAAGTGCATCGCGCAGTTCAGAAAGTGTGTAAAGTTTACATTCAATCATGTAATATAGTTCTCCTTTTTTTAAATGTTACATCAAAAAATCGTGGGGTATATATAAGTAATAGTCCACGATTTTTGGTGGTGTTCCGTGTAGCGAAACAACCTTCTAAAGTATAGTGTGTAAACTTACAACAAATTTAATAAGAGTTGTCCAAAAAGGTGTGGGCTTCGTGAGTTTTCAAGTTATTCAAACTGCGTTTGAATAACTAATGAAAACGTCACTCAGTTTTTGGGGCTGCCGCCCCAAAAAGACTATTAAAAAAGAGAAGTTATAGTAGATTTATAACTTCTCTTTTTAGTTTTTAAGTAAGGGCGTGAATGTCCTTACTTAAAGGTTGTACTTGTCGAAGAAATCATTAAAAAGCTTTTCCCAGTTTGTAACGGTAGCTTGGGTTGTGGTAGCTTTGCTATCACAACTATCAAAAACGTCGTAAAGCTTTATTGCAACTGCGGTATTCTTTATTGTGTTATCAATGATTTTGATAAGTTCATCATCAGTGAAATCGCGACCATGTATTTCAATCAATTTGTTATAAGTCTTTGGGTGCACAGTACTTGCGTAATTGCGCAAGCAATTACACAAATCAGACTTGAGTTGCGAGCTTTGCTCGCAAAAGTAAAGTTGCGGACGTTAGTCCGCAAAGCTCGCAAAAAAAATTTTGGACAAAGTGGGAGAAGAAGATTTTATGATTTTTTAAATAATAATAGAAGGGTAGCAAAAATATAATTTGCGACCTTTGCTACCGATTTTTTAGAGGCCTATATTTAATATAGTCTTTAAAAATTTTGGAGCAAACATTATAAGGTAAAGGAGGCGAATAGGTTGGAATTACATAAAGGTAAAATGACTGGTGTAGAAATTGCAGAATGGTTAGGCATAAGTTATAATAACACTTATCGTAAAAATCCTAAGAAGTATATTGCAAGATTAGAAGAATATTGTATTTTTGAAATTATACGCGGTGGAGTTATTATAAAAGAGATTTTTATAAAAGTTTATGATAAGAATTTAAATTAGAAAATGGATTCGTTGTATTTAGAAAAACTTTGTGAACATAATAATTTAATGACTATGCAAGGATTATCTGAAGAAACTAATATTAGTCCTTATCATTGTACTAAATCTCGTGATCGTATGTTTGGCGATAAACCAATTAATAAAGATCCAGAAGCAAAGGGATTGCTTGGTTATCGTGAGAGCATTTGGGCAATTAAAATGGGAAGAAATACATATCGTAAATTGACTGAAGAAGAAAATTAGTTATTTAATAATTTAATTAAAAGTTATTGTGCTAATGTGCCAGAAGAAAAAATTAAAGCAAGATAGTTGATTTTAGAATATTGTCGAGAAGCAGACATGTCGGTTAATGAGTATATGTTAATTGTTGAAAATGCAGATTTGGATTTCTTTGGTTCTATAATTGAGAATTTTAGAAATGTTACTGGATATATGGTTGCGCCAGTCACTGAACACATGATAAATTTTGAATAGCCAAAGGGGTTAAGTGAAGATTAGAAGGTATATAGAGAGAAGTTGATGAATGAAATTATAAGATTAAATGCAAAAAATAGGGTAGATAGTTAAAAAGTCCAATTAGTTTATATAAACACCTGCACGTTTCTGAAATGCAGGTGTTTTATTCAAAATTGATTGTAATGTAGGGGCGCTTTACATGTAAGTGTAAAGCGCTTGAGTTTTGTAGATTGGAATTAAAATTTTTAGGTATCACAAACTTTTCTACAAAATTGACGAGCGTGGAGTGAGAATGAAAGAAATAGAAAATTATAGAAAATTGGAGAATTGGGGAGGTGTAGTGGCCGATCCCTTATCCTAACCCCACTTTCTTTTATCCGAACCCGTTGCCGCAATCCTTATCATATTATTTTTCTCTTTGGGCTTACGCGCCAAGTTTACAATTTTATAAAAATATGATATTATATATATAATGAAAGAGAGACAATTTTTGCGCCAAAGCCGGCATATTTAAATTTTAATTTCAAAATCTCAATTCAAAATCAAAAATCAATTCAAAAAATGAAATGAAAATTTCATTTTAAAATTAAAAAGTGAAAACTTTAATTACTTTATCACACTTATAACGAAAAATGAGCCGTCTATAAGACATATAGATGTGCCAAAAAACGTTATAACTTTCCGTGGGCTTGACCCACATTTTTTTTTGGACAAGAAAGGTAAGACAAATTAAATGTTTTTTTACATAAAGTATAGAAAGTTGTGATAATTGGTCTTACTTGTAACAGATGTAACGGATTTGAGATGAGTAGAAAAGATTACTAGTCGTTTCAAAAACGTGACAACTTTCTTATGACTATTAGAAGAAAGGAGGCTGCTTACAATGCAATTACAATTAGGTAAAATGAGCACTCAAAAGTTAGCCGCTTGGTTTGGAGTATCGTAGGGTCATTTCAGAAACGCTTCATCTAAATTTTATGAAAAATTAAAAGATTTCTGCGACTATGAAAAAGTTTATGGAGGCATTATTATTAAAGAAATTTATTATGATACCTTTGATAAAAAGATGCAAGAAAGAAATAATGATATTTCAATCAAAGAGGTTGCGCGTTGTCAAAAATATCAAAATGGTTTAGGTACTACTTGTGGTATGGCTAGACGTTTTTCTCGTGACAAATTTTTTACTTCAGAAGGTACAGCCGTACGCCGTTTAACTGAAACATTATTACCATTATTTGGAGTTACTTCAGAAAGTTTTTCACAAGGTGAAATTGGTCGTCGTGATTATGTTTGGGGCATTAAGCTAGATAATTATAACCACTATCGTTTATTGACTGAAGAAGAAAATAAACGTTTTAATAAAATCATTGCATCTTGTTATATGGATTCACCAGAAAAAATAAGGCAAGAGATGTTATTGAGAGATGCTTTGCGCGATAAAGAAATTACAAGCGATGAATATTTTGAACAATTAGACCGTTTAGGCTTAGATACATTTAGAGATTGTATTTTCAAGTTTCGTGATGAGACAGGATACATGGTTGTACGCTGTACTTAGTATGAAATATTTAAGTCATATCTTGATTTACATCCTGAACTTTTAGAGGTTGAAAATGATCCTGGGTATTAATTGCTAATGCCGAGGCGGAACAAGTTGTAGAAGGCGCAATGCCTTCTACAACATTCCGCACAATGTTAATAAAAACCAATCATTTCCATTAACAAAGTTGCCGAGGCGGCAGCTTGTACTTAGGCATTAAAAAATTTTTGGGCGTAAGCCCAAAAAGGCAAAATTGGATAGAATCAAAACCTGCCGCATTTTCCTTTTCCCTTTTTGATTATGATATTATTATACAATATATTTTTATAAAAATAAACTGGTACCGCGGCGCACTTAATCTGGAAGCGCGCAATTTGACAAGAAAATTTTTTTCTTTCCTTTTGGAATTTTTGCTTTTTTTTAATATTATAACATATTTTTTATAAAAAATCAAAAGGGCATAAAATAATTGAGTGGCGCCGGGGCGGAACAAAGGTAAAAGAAAAAAAGTTGAGTGTGCGTAAGCATAACCTCAACTTTTATGGGAAAATAGGTGCATATGGGGCGAGCCGCTGGATTGAGCAAAAAATCGCCATATGAGGGTTGCGGGGGAAATACCGGAGCCTAACAACCGGCTCCGGAGCGCTGAGACTTAATTACAGGATTTTTTAGTTAGGGTACTTGAACCGCACTTGCGCAGAAAAAAATTTACAAACCCTAATCAAACCGAAATTCTGGTCGCCATGGCCAAGGGCGACCAGCTCAAAAAAAATAGGGGATTACTCCCCCATTCTTTTTAACAAATGCCAAGAGCCAATGCGAAAAACCACACGATATATAGTACGTCCAATGCGTATGTGTTCGCCCTTCTGAAATTTATTGTTCAATGCGCCGCCGAAGTCCCAACCGCAATATCCAAAAAATTCATTCATTGTTATCGCCTCCTTTACTGTTCCTCTCTTGGATTGTCTTAATTATAGCACCAATAGATTTATTTGTCAAGCCCTTTCGCATAAAAATATATAAAAAAGAAGGGATCTTTTTTCCCTTCTTTTTGGTCTTTAGAAATGCTCACGCAAATATTCTTGGTAAGCAATCCCAAATGCTTTCGCATTATCATCTGTCACATTATCATTAAATCTTGTAAGGTACTGGACAATATTACCAGCGTTATTAACTTCGCAAGTAATATAAGGCGTGTTAATGTCGGACTTCTTGCGAATAAAAACCACATGGGTTTCGCAATTCCTCACTCTTGGATAGTACAGACGGAAAACACAATTCTGCTGGTAGTCGGCTTCTTCTTTGAACTCGTCAGCAGTTGTAGGAATAAGAACCGTAAAGTTCTCATCTTCAAAAAACAGAGGGGCTTTTTTCTGGTATTCAAGACAGAATTTATCAGCCATTAATTCTCTTTCTTTTTCCATCATGCAAATAGATTGAAACAGATTTTTATAGGTTCGCTCATGGTGAAGTAAATTACAAAGCTGAATATAACGGGATATATAAGGACAAATGTATGTGTTAGCAGAATGCATTACTTTATCCAGATATTCCCAATTTTCATGTTCATACCGAAAAGCAATTTTCTCAGCATCTTCTATAATATATTTTCTCATTTCAAGCGTAGACTGTGAAATAAGAGGAATAATCTTCTCAGGCAAATTGCGATAAGAAATTTTAGCGATTTCATCTTCCAGCCGATAGCTATTTATCCAAGGCAACTCACCATTGTCATTTTCCATGTTAGAAAGAGCTTCTGTTAAAATCTTAACGCCTTTTTTATCCAGCTTAAAATTATTCTTATAGCAGAACTCAGCAATTCTGCTCAGAGCATCGACAGAGTAACGTTTTGCATACAAACTGTAAATGGTTTCTACCAAAGAAACAGGCCATTCTTTAATATCAATATAATGGGAATAGGACAGCGTTTTTTCATAGAAATACATGGCAATAAAATTGCTGTTCTGTTCAGACTTCAAAATTCTCATAGCTTCGGCATTGAAGTTTTGCACAACTCTACCGCTTACACCATAAATATTACCATCAGCAAAGTTAAAATAAGTCTGCTTACCGCTCTCCAGAGTAACCACAAACAGGTTTTTGTTCTTTTCTATCATGCTCATTTTACTTACCTCTCTCCTTAACTTCTGGCATTATTATAACACCTGTTAGCATAGTTGTCAAGTGTTTCAGGAAAATTTATCTTGAAAAAAATTGTTCAACATTTGTTACAAAAAATTCACAAACTTTGATTGATTTAAAATTCTGGCCGCCGCATCCGGTGGCGGCCAGTTCAAATGTCAAGTCTTTTTTGAAAAAAAATGGCTGAAATTTTATTTCAGCCAAAAAATTTTATTCATGTAAATAAGTTACAGTCACCTGTTAATTATTTTCAATACTTTTTTTATTCCTCCTTTCTTAAAATTTCGGTATTTCAATTGTATAGGTTTTTTTGATTGTAACCTCTACACGTTCGGGAATTTGTTTGCATACAAATCTATCATTTCGCACATATTCCCCAATTTTTTCATCTTGCCAACGCTGGCGCGTTTTATCCTCAAACCGCAATGTGTTATATTTACTTAGCGGCAAATGCCATAGATAAACAAATTCACGCTTGCCTATTAGCTTATGTTTGTCGGCCTTGCGATAGTTGCGTGTGTGTTCAGCCCTGCGCCGCTCAAGATTATTAGTCGTGCCGACTTTGAGAATAAAATCGTCATTTTCATCAAGGTAACAGCCCACATAGAGGAATTCTTTTTCATTATTCATCTTTTTTCTTCCTCTTTTGGATTAGATTTACTTCATAAGAATTTCCCTCATAATCAAAGATGACTTGGCGTTCTTCGTTCGTGACTTGAAGATTTTCAACCTTTGCGTTCAGCATTTCCGCAATTAGCGCAATCAAATCAGCCTTTGCGCCGTTCTTCTTTCTTTCACGCTTTTGGAATTTGTAGTTTGTTCCGGTTTGCTTCTTGTGGTCGCAATTAGTCATCTTTTTAGCGACTTTCTTTTGGTCTGGCGTTAAATCGTATTCCGTGGGCTTGCCATGTTCGACTGCTTCATCATAGGCCATAACTTCACGAGCTTCAGCTTCGCTTATGTCCAACGTTTTCATTAAGTTTTCAAGTTTCGCTTTTTCTTGTTCTTTGGTCAAGTTTATTCAATCCTCCTTTTGGAAGAAAAGGGGCAAAGCCCCTTAACCTTCCAAACCTTCCTTGGCTTCATCGCTCAGCTTAAAATATGCCTTACGCTTAACCTCAGTACGAACCACAATGCCCTCATCTTTCAGCTTTTTCACAAGCTGGTTTATGCGAGAGTGGGTAATGCTATCATCATCGAGAGCCTTAACAACTTCGGTGATGGTCATACCATCCTTGGAACCGTGGAACAGGATAGCCTTAATGCGCTCAGTAAGGATTTCGTTTTCTTCCTGATGGGCGGTAGGCTTGCGAGTGCTTGAGTTCTTACGGCTCAGCAGTTCGATTTCGTGTTCAATACCTGCAACGAGTTCAGGACGCGCGGCAACTTCGCTCAGGGTCAGCAGTTCGGTAAACATTTCCTTCTTAGTCATAGTATCAACTCACTTTCTGGTTTTTGTGACTGTCCTTGTCAATTTTTATTTACTGAGGGACTTTTTCAGCCCCTTCAGCTTATGACTTATTATAACATGCGGTGCGCGGTTTTGTCAATAGGTTTTTTAATCCTTGAACAACTTTTTTCACATTTTTTTGTGTTGACGCATACAATGGACAAAAATGCGCGTTTCTATCTCTACATCTTCCAATCCAGTATGATTTTCAACAAAGTCATTATTACCGCTAATGTACCTATAAAGCACTTCCGCGGAACATTGCGGTTGATTATTTTTAGTCAAATAACCATTTTCTTGACAAAAACGTTTATAGGTTTTTTGCTTTGCAATAGTTGACCGCGCCATGCGAACCGTATCATACCATTCTATATCTTTAGGCAGAAAATAGCGGTATTTACTTTTCGTTATATATCTTTGCGTAGCATTAAGCGCGTCATAATCAAATTTAGCATTGTGCGCCATTACTACGGTTATACCATACTCTGCAATGACATCGGCAATAGCTTTGCGAATTTCATATAAGCTTGCGACCGTGCGCTTGCCTTCCAGAATTTGCGCGTCATACATGCTCATTTTATCAGCGTAATAGGCACTCTGCATAAGATTGCGCTCAGCATAGTAAATATCACGATTGATAAAGCTAAAACGCTCATACACGTTGCCAGATTTATCTACAACTTGCGCGCCTAAATCATAAAAAAGCGCGTCTTTGCTTACAAGCCTATTGTTTTCATCGCGATAGGTGTTAGCCGTTTCAGTATCCAATACAAGATAATAGCGGCGGCGTTGGTCAATTTTCTTTTCCATTTTTTTCTTCCTTCCTGCGGGAACATTGCGTCCCCGCAAGTATTATATTACCACAAGCTGTTTTATTTGTCAACAACTTTTTGCAAAATGGGCAAGAATTTCCATTATACAGGACTCATCGAATGCTATGCGCGTTTTGCTTTGCCATGCGTCACGATTGCGCTTTTCATCGTCAAAAAGTATAGCATACTTATCATTAGCATGGTTATGCTTTGGTGTACCATAGGGAACAATTGTTATTTCATTCCATTCCACGGAGGGCAGGTGCTTTTTTAGCCATGCTTTTTTAATGGCGGTTACTGCGGCGTTATAATCTTCTGTCCCGCTTTTAGATAACCAGCTAATTATTCCGACTTTATATCCCTTGCGCTGAAGTTGATGAATACGCCGCGCCAACAGAGAAAAATTTATAAGCGGTCTAGCTATGCGGTATGGCGTAGTATCAGAATTTTCGAGATATTCAAGCCAATTTTGCACACCATAAAAATTTGCCAGTGTACCATCCATGTCAAAGTAAAAAGTCATAAACATTAGTTTTCCTTTCTTAACTATGCCTATATTTTACTACTTTTGGAAAATGATTGCAATAGCTTTTTGTAGTGTTCACAATTTTGTCACAATTCAAAAAATGTATTATTTATGCCGCGATAATACACTATGTATAATTATACAATTGTTAAAAATACTACGATAATTTTTTAACAATTGGGGTTTCAGGATTGATAATTTTTTATCATTTGTGATAAAAAATTATCAGAAATTTCACCAAAAAATGCTTGACACAAAGCTCGGCCTGTGCCAACCGCGCACAGGCCGCCGACAAAGTCAAGGGGTTTTTACATAATTAAAAAACTGTATTATTTACAGTTTTTTAATTCAATTTTTGTTTTTATTTTTCAAGCTTTAGTTTTATTAACTAAGAATTGCATCGGTAATATCAACCCAAGGAAAAGTTTCAATGTTTTCAACTTCGCTAATTTCTACTATGCCGCCGCAACACGCGCAAATTATTTCATCGTGATAAGCTATGCCCACAAAATAGTCTACATTATTTTCGCGCATTATTTCCGCGTCCTGCCAAAACATAACCTGTGTAGGTGTTTCAAAGTATTTCTTCATCTTTTTTTTCCTCTCTTTCTGTTCTCTCTTGGAACAATTATAGTATACTATACTTGGGCTAAAATGTCAATACCTTTTTCAAAGAGTTTTTGTTTCTGAAACAAAATACTTTGCGCCAACTGCATCAAGTATTGTTTTGGCTTTTGCGCTCTGTTCTTGAGTTGCGCAAAAACAATTGATGATAAAATACTTATTTATGTCTATCCAGTTAAAAGGGATATCCGCCAATTCCAATTGGTCACGCAAAGCATACAATATTTTTTCATCATGTTTTATGGTGCTTTCAATTTTCCAGAGCATGTCTTTACGCGCCTTTTCTTCCAATAGCTTAACAAGATAAACGCCTACAAAGTTTGCCGCCGCGGTGACAGCCATTTTTCCCTCAATGCTGAGCGCGGCATCGCTTGTTAAAAGAATAACATAAGTATAAAAACCATAGGTTAAAGCATTTATTAAAGCCGCCGCAAGCTTAGAGCCTTTAATGGTAATAAGACTTTTTACTGTTGAGAGAATTACATTGATTATTGTACAAATAGAAAACAATATCATTAAAATCACCTTTTCTTTTTTTATATTTTTATTATACCTTTTTTTATAAAAATTGTCAAAAGCTTTTTAATAAGCGGGGAATTTTCCCCCGCTTATTAATCTTTAGCGTTGTAATAGACAAGCTCTCCAGTTGCGCCATTGATGACTTCTACCTGTATAACATTGGTGAACCTATCTATCATTTGTTGCGCAATTTTCTTTGCTGAGTCCGATTGCGGAACAAAGAGAGTTTCTTTTTTGACTTCATCTTCACCAAACATTTCATAACTTACCTGCAATTCATAATATTTCATCTTTTTTTCCTCTCTTTCTGTTCTCTCTTGGAACAATTATAGTATAGCATAACCCACATTATTTGTCAATAGGAAAATTATAAAAAATGGAGGAATACTTTTTTTAAGTATTCCTCCAAAAAGAGAGGATTAGGAAACTGTCTTTGTTATTCGCTTTACTTCTTTGCGGAGAATTTTAGCGGTTTTTTTATCGATTCGTTCATAGACTTTAATAAGACTATTTACTGCTATTCTATTCCAATTCGTTGTATAATCTATTTTTCCATTTAGCAATATACAATGCCTAAACATAAGCTTTATTTTATTGCGCAATTTGCGGTTAAACTTCATCATTGTTTGCCTTCCTTTTATTTGTCAAGGGGGATTTTTTATCCCCCACAAACTGCCGCCAATAGAATGTATAAAAAGTATAAACAGCTTGCGCCGCATACGGCCTGCATTGCGCGTATTGCGAACCATGCGACTGAACGTGGGCGAACCTTGAATTTTTTGGTTACGATGTAATCATCATCAAACATTGTTTTTTCCTCCCTTTTCTTTATGTATATATTATAATGCTTATTTGCAAATTTGTCAATAGGGAATTTTATAAAAAGATTGTCGAATTTTTAACAAGGTTTGCTGCTTTAACACGTTAAAGCATTATCACTTTAATGCGTTAAAGTGACGTTCTAAAAAGAAAAGGGCTTGCGCCCTTTAATCCATTATCATTACTCTGATCCGTATCTTGACAATTTCATCATTTATGGCTTTAAGCGTTGCAACTTTGTCATACAGCGTACTTCCAAAGTAATCATTAAACGTTGTAGTTTCATTGACAAGTTCATAAGCACTTCGAAGCTCAAATTGTCTTTTGAGGGCGAAATAAAAGTTTTCGGCCTTTATCTTGTCCATTGTCACCATAACGACTTCATTCTGTACCATTACCATGTAAGCCTTGTTCATTTCCTTTTTCATTGTTCTAACCTCTCTTTTCTTTTCTGTTCCCTTGGAACAATTATAGTATACATCAAGATTGCATTCTTGTCAATACTTTTTTCAAAAAAAATAAAAAAAAACTTTTTCAAAAAAAGTGTTGACATTTTCCGCCCCTTGTGTTATACTATAATTGTTCCAAGGGGAGCGCGGTCAGCAGACACCGTGCAGGGGTTCAGGTAGTAAGTCCCCAAAAGGGCAGTAAAGCCAAGCGAATCGCGTCACAAGGAATCAGTAAGTCGCCTCCAAAGAACAAAAAAGTTGCTAATTTTAGCAACTTTTTTTTACACAAAGGTATTGACAAGCTTGCGCTGTTGTGGTATACTTAAATGGGGTGCTGCTTCCGCAGAATTGGCAGTTTATTAACAATCTTAGTTTCCGCGGCGGAAACCAGTTTTCCAATAGGAAATAGAAAGAATAAGTTAATTTTTTAACAAAGTATAAACCTTTTGTTGCATTTTGGACTTGTTAAAAAATTAACAATGTTTGTCCATTTTTGGGATTGATAATATTTTAACAAAGTCGTCCAAAGTTTGTTAAAAAATTGCCACAATAAGTCCTTGATATAAGCTCGGTGCGTGTCAACCGCACACGCACCGCTGAACAATACAATTGTATCAACCTCTTTGTATAAGAATAGCACAGCTTAATAAGTCTCTAAGCTGTGCTACAGTAACAATGCAGTATCTACTAAGGAGAGTGTTGCCGTGGCGGCATTGAGCATGTATTGCCGCACCTACAACACAACGTTATATTATTAATGTTCAGTATGTAGAGCTAAAAGGCTGCTCGCGCAACATTGTTCGCTCAAAGAAAGGAAGCAGAAAATGAATAATTATTAAAAAAATAATTTTCATTTTTCATTTTGTCTGTTGGAGTAAAACCAAGAGAGAAAGATATTGGAAGAAAGCTCTCTTAATTTATATTAGACAGAGCAGACTATATTAAGCAGTATGTAGCTGCATTAGTTAATGTTAGAACCGCAGAAGAGAGAATAGCTTTGTTATTGCGGTAAACGCAATACTTATAACTATAACCACTATGCTCTCTTTCCCCCTACTTGTTTTAACAAAAGTCTTCCCCTTAGATTGTTGCTGCATCCGGAGTCGCACTCCTCCTGCATCAACGTTTATATTATTTATTATGATTGAATGTTAATTAAATAAAGCTAAGTTATTTAATTGTGTGCAAGTCTATAGACAAGCTTTGTATGTATTGTGGCACTTGCTACACTGTGCCACATCAGAAAGGAGGTTAAGAAAAGAAAACAAAACAATGTTTTTTCTTATAGTAAAATGAAGTATTACAAAACCAGCATTAATATTTAATTTATATTTATTATATTTAATTTAGCCATGTTAAATAAAAATAAATTACTAAAAGAAAATCAAATATTAATTTAAGAAAAGAATTTAGTTTATATAAAAAAGAGTACATTAAATAATATTTCCTTAATAGATTAATTATATTATATAGTATTTTTTTAATTTTGTCAAATTTTTTATATTTCTTTTATTCTTATTTGCTGTTGGTGAGTTTGCTGGCCAGCGCCGCGAATGCAAGAGTTTCAGGATGTGTTCTGAGTTAAACAAGCCGCGGCGGAAGGAAAGATTTTTCTCTGTTGGTCTATTTTGATTGAAATTAAGGCCGTCAACGATGACTAAGATTATTCTAAGTGGGGGCTGGGGTTGGAGGGTCGCGCGTTCCTCAGATAAAAAGTCCGTAAGGTTCACAAGTGTTTATCTGATGAAAACTGAAAGAATAAAAGGTGGGGCAGTATTTCGGGAAAAAAATTTTTTGGAATTTGAAAAAACGTTTTGCCTGGTCAATCTTCTATCCCCAAGTATTTTCATTTTCAGTTATCGGAAAAAAGATAATTTTTATCTTGCATTTTCTCTTTTTAATTTTCCTTTTTTTTCTTAGGCCGGCCTCTCTTCGGCTTTTCTCCCCACATAAATTCATACACTCCACTGGTCGCCGCCATAGTAGCTTTTCTTTTCATGTTTGCAGCATAGCTGCCCAAAATTCCACGAGGTTTTCTCATTTTTAATGCCTTTCTTTTCTTATTTTTTATATATAAATTATATATTATTTTTAAAATTTTATCAATTTTTTCTCAAAAAACTTGACATTGCGCTTTTTTCATGCTATAATAAAATAAGAATTGGAGCTAGCGTAGCTTCGAAAAAAGGAGGTTCTAAAAAACTTTTGATAAAATTAGATTATTCTTTAGAAACTCCAGAAGAAAGAGTACGATTAGTGGAGCAAATTTTGGCTGAATAGCCTAACCCTCCTCAAAAATATATAGAAATTTTAACTGATTATCTAGTTATGTGCATGGAGCGTCAAGAGCGCCGTGAGCGCAAGATATTAACTGAAAACCGTTTAGCAACAGTTAACAAACGTGAAACTTCTTTTGAAGGTCTTGTATCACAACTAGAAAGTGGCGAAGATGGAATCTATAATCTTATCCATGAAAATAAAAATCAAATATTTAAACCAAAAGTAAAAATAACAAAAAAAGATATTGAAGAAATACCTGAACTCCAACAAATAAGAGATTCCATTGAATTTTGGGAAGAAAAGGCAAAGACCGCACAGGGCCGCGAAGCGTTTATTATACGAAAAACAATTATTGAGTTACGCAAAGATCAATACCTTGTGAAAGACTCTTTTCGATAGCCTATTCAAGCAAGTTCAACCGCGCATTCACGCGGCATCTATAAACTTACTTATGATGATAAAACTTGTGATTTTGATGAAGAAGGATACCCAATTCCTTCCGGACTCTCTCTTTTGGATCCAAACATTTGTTCGACAATCTTATGCTTATATTCTAAATTAAAACAAGATGGTTATAGCGAATTCATTGGCGATTTATACTATCTTATGGAAGATTTTGATAAAATTTCTACTATTGCGCTTGCGCCTTATCCTATTTATCAAAAATTAGTATTATATAAAATAGATGGTCGACAAAATGCCGAAATACAAAATTTATTACAAGCAGAATTTGGTATTACTCATAGCCTTGAATATCTTTCAAGTCTTTGGCGTAATAAAATTCCTAAACTAATAGCCAGCGCCGCAGAAGATCAATATCTTGAATGGCATTACCTTAATATTGAAAAAGGTAAATATAAAAGATGTAGCTGCTGCGGACAAATTAAATTAGCTCATAATAAGTATTTTTCTAAAAATAAAACTAGTAAAGATGGTTACTATAGCATTTGTAAAAAGTGTCGCAATGCTAAAAGTAAAAAAAGAAAAAAGGAGAAATAATTTATGAGCGAATTACATTATTGTAAAAAATGTAATAGAACCATGGATGGGGAATAGTTCTATTCTTCTAATAATTTAGAAAAATACCCCGATAATGGTAAATTTGACATTTGCAAGAAATGTATGACTATGCATGTAGATAACTGGGATCCAAATACTTATCTTTGGATCCTAGAAGAAGCTGACGTGCCTTACGTCCCTGATGAATGGAATAAATTGATGGCAAAATATGCCAATAATCCAGAAAAATTGACTGGTATGACTATTCTAGGACGTTATCTCTCTAAAATGAAGCTTAAACAATTTAGAGATTATCGATGGAAAGATACTGCCTTTTTACAAGAATTGACGCAAAATAAAATTGAACAAACGATGAAACGCTCCGGTTATGATGCTTAGCAAATTGCCGAAGCTATTAATAAGGCTACTTTTACTTTTGATGAGCACTATGAACAACCCCCAATCCCAACTTCGAATGAATCTGAAGATTACTTCGACCAATAGAATGATGTTTCTATTCCTGAAGAAACATTTGATTTGACTGATGAAGAAAAACTAATGCTGCGTCTTAAATGGGGAAAAACTTATAAGCCAGAAGAATGGATTAAACTTGAACAATTATATAATGAATTCCTTTAGTCTTATGACATTCAAAGTGCAGGACATATTGATACTCTTAAATTGATATGCAAAACCTCTCTTAAAGCCAATTAGTTAATTGATATTGGAGATGTAGAGGGTTTTCAAAAAATGAGCCGTGTGTATGATAATCTAATGAAAAGCGGTAAGTTTACCGCCGCTTAGAACAAAGCAGAATCCGGGGAATATGTAAACTCAGTTTCTGAACTTGTTACTTTATGTGAATAGCAAGGCTTTATTCCTCGTTATTATGTATCTACGCCGCAAGATAAAGTTGATGAAACTTTGTAGGATACTAAAAATTATGTGCGGACTTTAGTTACCGAAGAAATGAATTTGGGTAATTTAATTGAATCTTCAATACGCACGATGAATTATGAAGAAAATAAAGAAGAAGATGAAGATATCGAAGACGAAATAATGGAAGATGTAGTTCCTGAAATTACTGATGAAGATTTTATGGAGCAAGAGGAATTTCTTGAGTCTGAGCAAGAGAAAGATGCGCAATTGACTGAAGAATTAGCCTTGGGCAAAAATAATTAATGGCATTACAAGAACTTTTAAATTTATAGTCTAGATACAATAAATTGGGGCTTTCTGAAGAGCGTGTAACTGCGGTTCTTCCAGTAGTGCGCGAATATGTAGCATTCTGGCGTGAATACCCAGACATGTTCATTGATTTCCTTTTGGAAGCGGGGAACCCTTAGAATTTTCATCTTTATTTTTATCAACGAGTATTTTTACGGGCGGCAATGCGGCATAAATATGTGTATGCAGTTTATCCGCGCGCCTATTCAAAATCGTTTCTTGCAATTATGATTTTAATGATACGCTGCATTCTCTATCCTAAGTGTAAACTTTTCGTTACTTCGGGTGGTAAAGAATAGGCGGCTGGCATCATAAAGGAAAAAGTACAAGAAATATGCAATCTTATTCCAGCAATGGATAAGGAAATAGATTACCGGCCTGGTCAAACCAGATTTAGTAAAGACCAAACTACAATAGTATTTAAAAATGGCTCTTATTTTGATAATATTGCAGCGCGTGAAACCTCACGTGGTAAGCGTCGGCATGGTGGAGTTATAGAAGAATGTGTTGGAGTCGATGGCGATATACTGTCTCAGGTTATTATCCCTAAATAGTGGGGCTTAGTTGCGTAAGTAACTAATGAAAAATCGCGTGAACTTATGACAAAAAGGTGTGCTTTTAACGATATAGTAGCTATAGGAAATGATAGCTTAATAAAAGTGCTAACGGGGGAGAGTCAAGAATCCCGTGCTAAGCTTAATGATTAATTAAGAAAGTTTAGAGACTATGGATGATGAATGTAATCCAGTAGGGTAGATTTTGTCACTACTCGAAGCGCGCGACAAGTATTTTTGGACAAAAATTGAGAAATAAATATTTTTTATTTTTCATATTATACCGAAGATGAATATTCATAGGAGGTATAAAAATATGGAAATTTGGAAATAGATTATTATTAATGGTGTAGAAACTTTTTATAGTGTAAGTACTAAAGGACAGGTAAAAAATAATAAAACTGGCAGAATTTTAAAACAGCAAGATTCTCACGAATATAAAAGAGTAGCAATCTCTTTAGGGCATGGAGTAATGAAAAATTATTTTGTGCATAGATTAGTTGCTAAAGCTTTTTTGCAGAATCCTGAAAATAAAGAAATAGTTAATCATAAAGATGGTATTAGATTTCATAATAATATTGAAAATTTAGAGTGGTGTTCCAGTTCTGAAAATGCTATTCATGCTCATCAAACTGGATTAGTTGGGGCTTAGAAAAAACGTCCTGTGAGACAATTTAATTTAGATGGGAAATGGATGATGGATTTTGAAAGTGCCACAGAAGCTGCTCGTCAGTGTGAATGTCAGCAAAGTAAAATTACTGAAGCTTGTGGCGGAGGAAGAAGAACTGCTGGTAATTATCAATGGCGTTATGTAGATAGCGGCATAGAAGAATTGATGCCGGTTGCTATTCCTTCTTGTACTAAGAAAAAAGTTGCACAATATACAAAAAACGGAGAATTAATTGCAATTTATGAAAGTTATAAAGCGGCTGCTCGCGCAGTAAATGGTACTTCATCAGCAATTAGTCGCATTTGTAGTAATACACCAGGTTTGCATACTCATAAAGGTTTTTGTTGGAAAATAGTTGAAGATATAGTCCAAGAAGAAATCGAATAATTTCTTTTGACAATGAACATTTCACGTATGTGTATGGATGGAACAACATAGCCTGAGGAAACGCTTAACAAGTCCTAGATCTACGTGACTACAGCTGGGTACAAAAACACATATGCCTACGATAAACTTATTTAGTTGTTAGTTTGGTAGATTGTAAGGCCAGAACGTTCAATTATTCTCGGAGGTACTTACCGCATCCCAGTTCTTATGAAGCTTTTGGATAAAAGTTTTGTTCAAGACTTGCGTATGGACGGCACCTTTAATGAAAGTGCATTTTAGCGAGAATACGAAAGTAAGTGGTCTGGTACAGTGGAGGATGCATTCTTCAATCCAGAGATCTTTGAGCGAAACCGCATCCTGAATTAGCCGGAATATGAGCCTTCTGGACGTGCATCAAAACAATCTTATTACATACTTTCTGTGGATGTTGGTCGCAAACAATGTGACACTGTTGTTTGCGTTTTTAATGTTATTCCGCAACAGCAAGGCACATCAATAAAGAAATTGGTTAACATATTTGTATTAACTGATGAGCACTTTGAAGATCAAGCAATAAGATTAAAACAATTATATTATAAATTTAAAGCGCGTCGTATTGTAATTGATGCGAATGGATTAGGTATTGGGCTTGTAGATTATATGATAAAAACTCAAGTTAATCCTGAAACAAATGAAACTTATTATGATTTTGGTGTTTATAATGATGAGGATAATTATTATAAAAAATATAGAACTAATTTTACAGAGCAAGATGCAATGTATTTAATTAAAGCTAATGCGCCATTAAATACTGATGCTCATGCGAATGCACAAACTTAGTTATCTTCTGGGAAAGTAAAGTTTTTAATTGATGTTCAAACAGCTAAAGCAAAATTACTTAATACAAAAGTTGGTCAAAATATGAGTCCTGAGCAAAGGACAGATTATTTAAAACCATTTAATTACACTTCCATATTAAAGGAAGAAATGTTGAATCTTCGTGAAGAAAATGAAGGCATTAATATTATTTTAAAACAAGTAAATCGCGGAATACGAAAAGATAAATTTTCTGCGTTTGAATATGGATTATATTATATTAAACACGAAGAAGATGACAAGAAAAAACGTAAAAGGTTTAATGCAAAAGATTGGGCTTTTTTTAATTAAAGGAGAAATAAAATATGAAAAATTTTGCAGTAATGGCTAATAAAGCTATTAAAAGTTTTAATACGACTGTACTGATATCGCTGCGAGGTATTATCAACAATGCGAGCTTCACGAGCGGAAATCAAGATCGAAGAAATCCTGCGTGAAGCAGGTTTAAATTTTAAAATGGAGTATATTTTTCCTGATTTAAAAAGTCCTAATGGGCGTCCTTTGCGTTTTGATTTTGTTGTTTTTGATGATGATGGACGTATTGATTTTATTATTGAATATTAGGGTAAACAACATTACCAACCAAGTAGTAAATTTGGTGGTAAACGAGGTTTTTATCAACAACAATATAATGATAATCAAAAGCGTCGGTTTTGCGCTTTGCATGATTTTAATTTAATAGAAATTCCATATAATGAAGAAAATCTCATTTCTTATGATTATATTATGAATAAGGCCTATGGCTGGTGAAGGAGGTGCGTAATTTGGATAAATCCCGAACCTAGCAAATTCATGATAAAGGCTTTGCAATGGTTGATGGATACGCCTATTATCGCACAGATGCACCTAATGAATATAAGAAAATTCGTATTGGAGTAAAATCTGTTGAAGACGCTGTGCTTCAATTAGGTTCTTATTGCCCTAATCCAAAAGATAAAGGTAATCATGGTCCAGCAATTAATAAAGGCATGGTTATTAAAGCTTTAATGGAGCATGATGTTAAAGAACAGCGAAGAATTTCTAATCTTTTTTATGAAATAAATGGTATTTATCAAAAAGTATGTAATTACTTTGCTTATCTTTATCGTTATGATTGGTATGTAGATCCAAAAGTTTATGAAGATGCCAATGTTGAGAAAGTCTTAAAAAACTTTGCTAGTGTATTAGATTTTCTTGATAAATCTTATATTAAAAAAGTGTGTGGCGATATAGCTTTAGAAGTAGTCAAAAGTGGTGCCTATTATGGATATATTGTTAATATGAATAAAAGTTTAGTATTACAATAGCTGCCAACTGACTATTGCCGCTCCCGTTATAACGTTGGTTCAACTCCTGCAATAGAATTTGACATGAGATATTTTGATACGTTTAGAGATACTAATTATCGTATGCGTATCTTAAAATTATTTCCTGATGAATTTTCAAAAGGATATTTACTTTATAAATAGGGTAAATTACAGCCTGACTTTGCTGGAGATAATTAGGGAAGTTGGTATTTACTTGAACCAGAAAATACTGTAAAATTTAATTTATTGCATCATGACTTACCAATGTTTGTAAATGCGATTCCTGCGATTCTTGACTTGGATGCCGCCCAAGATCTGGATCGCAAGAAACAAATGCAGCAATTGTTAAAAATTGTTGTACAAAAATTGCCACGAGATAAAAATGGCGATTTAATATTTGATATTGAAGAAGCAAGGGATATACATAATAATGCAGTAGAAATGTTGCGTCGTGCAGTCGGTGTTGATGTATTAACAACATTTACTGATGTTGATTCTATTGATATGTCTGATAAAAACACCTCAACCACTAAAGACGATTTAGAGAAGGTTGAGCGCTCAGTCTATAATGCATTAGGTATTTCACGCAATTTATTTAACACTGATGGTAATTTATCTTTGGAAAAATCAATTCTTAATGATGAATCTTCTATAAGAAAATTATTACTCCAATTTGAGCAATTTTTTGATCGTATTATAAGTCAAAAATATAAAAACAGTAAATGCGTTTTTAATTTTTGTATGTTAGAAACAACTCAATATAATTATAAAGAATTGGCAAAATTATATAAAGAACAATCTTAGATTGGCTTTTCAAAGATGTTACCTCAGATTGCTCTTGGACATTCTTAGAGTTTCATTTTGAATTCTGCCCACTTTGAGAATGATATATTAAAGTTATATGAAATTATGATTCCTCCTCTTATGAGTTCAACTATGAGCAGTGATTTAATTTTGGGTAACAAAGAGCAAGCCAATTAGATAAAAAATCAAACAAATTAGGATAGTAAAGAAATTGGACGTCCTGAAAAATCTGACGACCAAAAGAGTGAAAAGACTATCTAGAATAAAGAATCTATGAGTTAAGGAGGAATATTAATGCATAAGAGTATAGGCATTGAACAGTCCATCGAATTCATTAACGTGACTCCGCTCAATCCTTTAATTTCTAAATGTCAAATAAAGGTTTGTTATGTTTCAGATGAGCCTAATCGCAACAGAAGTATTATCACTAAAGAAGTTGCGCGAAAGCTCGCTAACTCGTTGCCAGGAAGCCCCATTGTTGGTTATTATAATGAAGGTAATGGCGATTTTGAAGAACATAATAAAATTATAGAAATTTCTAATGGCCAATTAAATTTTAAAGAAAATACAAGACCCTATGGTTTTGTTGATTTAAATGCTAAAGTTTGGTTTTAGATTTTTCTTGATGATGATGCAATAGAGCGTGAATATTTAGTAACAGAAGGATATTTATGGACTGGCCAGTATCCTGAATGTCAACGTATTATTGATTAGGGAAATAACCAATCAATGAAACTTAATGATAATTATTTGGACGCATACTGGACAAAAGATGATAAAGGAAAACCACAGTTTTTCATTATCAATGAAGCAATAATTGAGAATCTTTGTATTTTAGGCGAAGATGTAGAACCTTGCTTTGAAGGGGCTAGTATTACAGCTCCTATTCAATTCTCATTCGAGGATGGGTTTAAAGAGTAGCTCTTCTCAATGATGAATGAGTTAAAGAATATTTTAAATGAAGGAGGAGCGAAAGTATTGAATACTTATGCCGTTGATATTGGCGATAGTCTTTGGTCAGCCGTATGGGATTATGTTCATAAGACTTATAAAGATCCTGCTGATGAATGGTCTGCTTTGTATACTATTGATAGTATTTGCGAAGAAAATGGCCAAAAATTTGCAGTTCTGAGAAGTGCTGATGCAAAATACTATCGTTTAAATTTCTCTCTTTCTGAAACGGAGGGCTTCCAAGCTTCTGGCACTTTAATTGAAGTAACTAAAACTTATACTCCTATTAATCAGTTCGCAGAAGCCGATGTTGCAGCTTATATGGAAGAATATAAGAAAAAGAATACTAAAGAGCCTTCTGAGGATGAAGAGAAGCCCACTGAGGATGAGGAAAAGTCAGAAGAAGAAAAAGATAATTCTGATAATGAATCTCAATCTGATGATGAGGAAGATAAGAAGAAGAAGAAAACTTCTTATTCTATAGAAGAGTATAATACTGTTGTTGAACAGTTAAATACTTTACAAGCTCAGTATAATGCCTTGCAGGAAACTAATAATGAGTTAACTGCGCAAGTTGAGTCTTTGACTTAGTTTAAGGTTGCGGCCGAGCGCAAGGATAAGCAGGCTATGATAAATAGCTTTTATATGCTGTCCGATGATGATAAGAAAGATGTTGTTGATCATATTGATTCTTATTCTTTGGATGATATTGAAGCAAAACTTTCTATAATATGTTTCCGCAATAAGGTAAGTTTTGACCTTAATGAGGAAAAGAAAACAGATGAGAATGGGCCTATTACTTATAATTTAGACCATGATGAAGTTGATAATACTCCTGCTTGGTTAAAGGCTGCATTTGCTGTTGCAAAATCTAGAGAAGAATAATAGTTTTAAGGAGGATAAACAATGCTGGGTGAGTTTTTAAAGAAACACATTACTAGCCAGGCAGATTCCGCTAATGGCGGCTATGTTGATTATGGTTATGGCCAAGTAGAACCTAACCATCTTTCAGCTCAGAGAACTGGACAGATTTATGGTTAGCTGCCTGCTAATAAAAATATTAAGATTTTAGAAAATGGTCAGTTTGTAAAATATGATTATGCTGCCGCTAATGGCGGTGAGGTAAATTTCACTGGTAAGGGCGAATGGATGCTTGTTTATAATGAGATTAAGCTTTATCGTGAACATCAGGTTGATGCTGAGTTCGCTATGTTGAAAGATAATTATGAAGCTCGTGTTTATAGTCCTTATGATTGGGAAAAGCCTGAAGAGGATAAGCAGACTCGTTACTACAATGGCGTAGATAATAACGGCGATTCTAGCATTGAGCTTGGTGGCAAGACTTACAATTATGATGATGTAACTGCTGGCCCTGATTATTATGAAATTCATTATAATGAAGATCCCTTCCATATTCTTGGTAAGCATTATGAGCGCAAGATGCCCGAAGGTACTAAGATGGTTCCCCGCGTATTTAAGACTAATGTGGGTGATATCTTTACCACTAACATGATTGCAGAATCTACTCTTGCTCTTGGTGATGAGCTTTCTCCCCGTGCGGCTGATGGTATTCTCAGCAAGTCTGGTGATGGCTCTATGAAGTGGCAGGTAGTACGTCTATATACTATGCCTGATGGTCAAAAAGGCGTTAAATTAATGCGCATAGCGTAAGAAAGGAGAAAAATATAATGGCTTTAGATCGTAAGAATCTTGTTGCATTAATGAAGACTGTAGCTAAGGCTAAGCCTGCTTCTCCTGTTGCTTATAGCTGGGATGGCAAGAATTTAGACTATGATACACTTAATGAAACACTTCGTATGGAGATGAATGAACTTGCGGGTTCTTATTCTCTTTATCGTGAAAATAAAAATCTGATTTTCTCCATTATTGAAGAGACTCTTGATGATGTTCTCCCCAAGAAGGTTGAAGAGCAGTATAATCAGTTCGCTGAGGTTAAGACTTTCAAGCAGGGTGATAAACCCATTTTCCGCAGGAAGCTTAATACTCGTCAGCGCGCTAAGCAGTTTGTAACTCGTGTTGGCCTTGCTGGTATGTATGAGGTCTTTAAGCTTGGTGTAGCTGAAGAGGCTTTTGAAGTGCGCACTAGTGCGATTGGTGGCGCCGCTCAGATTGGCTTTGAAGAGTTCCTCGATGGTCGTGTTGATTTCGCTGAAGTTACCGCTATCATTATGGAAGGTATGGATGAACTCATTTATAAGGAGATTGGTGCTGCTCTGAAGGCTTCTATCAATCAGCTTCCTCCTGCAAACCGTGTTGCGGCTGCTGGTTTTGATGAGGCTTCCTTTGATCGCCTTTTAACCATCGCTTCTGCTTATGGCGAACCTACTATCTATTGTACTTATGAATTTGCCGTCAATATGATTCCTCAGGAAGCTTGGCGCTATACTGAGGCTATGAAAGATGAGCTTTGGCGCACCGGTCGTCTTGCCAGCTACAAGGGCAAGAAGGTCATTATTCTTGAGCAGGGCTTTGAAGATGGCACTAATGAAAAGAAGGTTATCGATCCTGGTTATGCTTGGATTATTCCTACTGGCGCCGATGGCAAGCCCGTGAAGGTGGCCTTTGAAGGCAATACTATTGTTGATGAATATAATAACTATGACCGCTCTCGTGAAATTCAGGTTTATAAGAAGGTTGGCGTAGTGTGCATGATGGCTAATAACATTTGCGCTTATGTTGATACCGCTCTTATGGGTCAAATGGATACATGGCATCTTGATGGTGCTTCCAGTGTCGCTTGGCAGTCTAATGTTGTTGTTGGCAACGATAATCCGTAATTTTTAATATAAGGGGAGAAAAAAGGATACTTTTGTATCCCTTTTCTCCCATTTTTTGCTATGAGAAAAAGGAGATAATAAAATGGTTGGTAATAAAATTTTTAATGTAAAAAATCGTAGTGCTAGTATAGTAGTTTATAAAATTCCAGAAGAGAATATTCGTAGAGAATTTGCGCCCGGTGAGAGTAAGAAGATTTCTTATGTAGAATTAGAAAAGCTTACTTATCAACCTGGTGGTCGTGAATTAATGGCGAATTTTTTGCAGATTGATAGTGATGAAGCAATTAATAGCTTAAATATTTATGCAACTCCTGAATATTGGATGTCAGAAAAGAACATTATAGATTTGATTAAAACTGGTCCTCTTGATCAGTGGCTCGATGCTCTCGATTATGCTCCTGTTGGCGCAATGGATTTGATTAAGAAGTATTCTGTGTCTTTACCTTTGACCGACACTCGTAAGATTGAGGCTTTGCAGAAGAAGACTGGCTTTAATGTTACTGCTGCTATTCAACATGATAAAGAATCTAAGGAGCCTGACGAAGTATTTACAAAGACTGAAAAGAAGGAAAATACCGAAACTGTTCATACAGCACCTACTGGACGTCGTACTACTGTTGATTACAAGAAGAGCAACGAAGAAGCTCCCACTACTCCAGTTTATAAAGTAGTAAAGTAATAAATAAATAGGAGGCGAGTTTACACTGTGGATGGAATAACTGAATTTTCCAAAGTATATAATCGCTTTCTTGGTAAAATTACTGATGATATGTATATTGAATTGACTCCAGAAGATACATTAAAAGATTTGCAGAATCTTTTAATTGAATCATTGCCAGGGTTTGAGTTTCCTAGGCATGATATTTCTTCCTATGTCATAAAAACTGAAACAATTCCAGAAGATATGGTAACTTCTGATGATTTTGTTGTAGGCGTTTTATGGGGTAAGATACCTTCTGGGCCAAATGATGTTCCTGATGTAATTATTGATAAATCTTATTTTTTAGAATCTTTAACAGAAGAAGAAATTAATATTATAGCCATTTTAATGATGTGCGCTTGGGTAAATAGATAGGTAGCATCTATTGAAAATACTAGAATGAAATATTCAGGTACGGATTTTAAATTTACTTCCCAAGCTAATCATTTATCAAAGATGTTAGCGCTGTTATCAGAAACGTAGCGCCAATCAATTCATATGCAAAGACTTTATGGTCGCCGCAAGAAAAATGCGCGAGGTGCTTATGAATCTAATTGGTCTATATTGCGAGAAAAGAGCGCATTAGATAGATAATGATGACTAAATATGGTTTTACTGTTGTCGAAGATGTTATTAATAAAGATTTATTACGTTTAACTAATTAGATTTGGAAATTAATTCCTATGCGCGAACATGAGGAAGATTGGTTAAAACAATTAAATACGATAATTGTAGAAATCTCTGGCTTAAATGAAATATTTGCGCCAGAGCTTTCTTTTACTATTTTATTAAGTAAATTAGAAGGCTTAAAAACTAACGAACATTTAGATTTTTACACTTATCGAAAAACTGTTTTTGAAGCTATAAATTTATTATAGGAGTTAAAACATGCATAATGCACATGTAAATTCATTGATGCGCGGACGTCTTGGCTTATATTCTCAATAGCCCGGGCAAGATGCTGGTGTTGAAACTCGTGACCAATAGTTTACATAGCGCGGAGGATATCATCAGCAAGAAAGAATGATTAAAGATAAGCGCCGCAGTTTGGATAAAGCCACTCTTTATTCTTACTAGGCTGCTGATGTGCGGGATATTAATGCAAAAATATTAAATACATATCGTGCATTAATTAATCCTAATAAATTAAAGCAAGACTATGATGATAAGATTGTTTCTGTTGGATTTGAAGCCAGGTTTTAGCCAGGCACTGTTTTTGAATGGGTTGGTACTCATACTTATTGGTTAGTTTATTTACAAGATTTAACTGAACTGGCGTACTTTCGTGGCGATATTCGTAAATGTTCTTATGAAATTGCTTGGAAAGATGATGATGGTGAGCATAAAACTCATGCGGCAATTCGTGGTCCAGTAGAAACAAAAATTAATTTTATTCAAAAACATGGAATTAGTGTTGATGAGCCTAATTACTCTTTGAATATATTGATGCCTAAAAATGAAGAAACTTTGAAGTATTTTACCAGATATTCTAAATTTTATTTATAGAATGATCCAGTGCAAGAAAATAAAATTTGTTGGCGAGTTGAAGCTGTAGATTGGATTAGTATGCCGGGTGTTTTAGAAATAAATGCAGTAGAATATTATAGTAACAAAGTTGAAGATGATATAGAAAATGGTATTGTGGGTGGGCTAGTAGTTGAAGAAAAGAATCCCAATACTGAAGAAGTAGAGGATGCTATTACTGGTGAAACATTTATTAAACCTAAGAAGAGATATAGATATCAGTTTACTGGCTCTATGATTTCTGATTGGAAAATAAAAACTGATTTGCCATTACAATGTTGGGAAATTGATGAGCATTGTATTGAATTAATGTGGCTAAAACCTGTTAGTGGATAGTTTACATTAAGTTATGGTGATTTTGAAAAAGTAATAGTGGTTGAGTCCCTATTTTAATGAGATAAAGGAGAAAAAAGTGTTATGAAAGTCGTAAGCTATATTGAGCCAAAGTCTTCTTTTTTATCATTAGAAAAAGATTTGGCTATTATTGTAGATAAAATTTTGGCCGATACTCGATTAAAAAAGTTGTTATATTATCCTTCAAAAGACGCTTTAACTAAACCGGCTTTAACTGAAGATTAGAGTATTGCGCTATTTGGCAAGCAAATAAAAATAGTGCCAAAGCTTTATGTTGATTCTGAGGTTTTTGCTTATTTAATTATTTCTTTTGATAACTTTTTAACAAATGTGACGAATCCGCAATTTAGAGATAATGTATTAGAGGTAGATGTTATTTGTCATTTTGATCAATGGCAATTAACAGATTTTAAATTGCGGCCCTATAAAATTGCAGCGGAAATTGATTCTATGTTAAATAATCAAAGGTTGACTGGAATTGGATTAACTGAATTTTTGGGTTGCAACCAAATAGTACTTAATGATGAATATGCAGGATTGTGTTTAATGTATCGTGTTGTACACGGCGAAGAAGATAAAAAGAATATGTTAACGCCGCAAGATGAGAAAGTATTCTTAAACGATTATTTTAGTATGGATACTGTTGGACCTGATGATGAAGATGGAGATTAATTATGGATTTGCGGCTAGCCTTAATGTCTGGTATAGATATTGCGGTGCCTGAATGTCCTTTAATTATTCACTAGCCGAAAATTAGGGAGATAGCTTATTTAGGTGAAACGCCTTTTTTTACTGGTGTTCAAACTCTTTGTTTAGATAAGCGCATGTTTGCTGAAAATCAAGAAGAATTAGCTACGGTTAATAATTTTTAGATTGTCATGACACTTTTAAATAGTCCAGAAGGGCAAGACAAAAAAACACATGTGAAACAATTATTAAATATGATATGTCCGAGTTATAAAATTAGTTTTACTCCTCGGTCAATTTTTTTTAATAAAGAAGATACAAATATCATATTAGATGAGGGTAATTTTGATTCCTTTCAAGAAATTTTACGTCAAATTTTTTGTGTTAATTCCGGGGCGATGGGTGAAACTGCTTTCAATCCCGCAGATGCTAAAGCAAGAGAAATTGCAGAAAAGCTCATGCGAGGGCGGCAACGAGTTGCAGCGGAGAAGGGAGAGGGTGCGGGCAGCATCTTTGCCCAATACGCATCCATCCTAACAGTAGGGCTTAACTCAATGTCTTTACATGATGTTTTAGATTTAACTATGTTTTAGATGTATGATTTAATTGAAAGACTCTCTCTGTATACTAATTGGGACCTTGATGTCCGAACTAGACTGGCGGGAGGTAAGCCGGATCAACAACCCGATAATTGGATGAAAAATATTCATTAAATATTAAGGAGGAACAAAACACTATGAAGTTTGGTGTCCGCGAGATTTGTGACGTCGTGTTAAAGGCGAAAGCACCTCAAAAAGTGGGTAATAAAATATTCTATAAAAATGAACCTGTTATTTATTTTGATACATTAAAGACTTCTAGTATGGAAGGCGCTGCAACCACAGTTTACGCGCAAGGTGGACGAGGCAATACTCGTCTCGTAGCATGGGAAGGCGAACGCACTGTAACCTTCACCATGGAAGATGCTCTGATTTCCCCTGCGGGATTCATGATTCTTTCTGGTGCCGGTCTTATTGAAGCTGGTAAGGGCGCTCCCATCTACGTTCATACAACCGAGCAAACTGACCAGGTTATAGTAGGTACTGATAAGGTTACTATCTATTTGAAAGAAAAGCCCTATTTTGCTGATAATAATGAGGATATGGTTTATGTTATGCTTATGGATGGCGACGAAGTTGCCACTGAGCCTTATATTCCTGCTAAGCCTGAAGGTTACAGCAATAAGGAAGCTGAGAATACTTATGTGAAAGTTACTGAAGAAGTTGAAGGTATAACCTATTCTGGTTATAAGATTACTCTGCCTATTACTCGTAATGCTGAAGGTGCTGAGGCTGATGATCTCACTCCTTTCAAGGCTGGTTGCGTTGTATTGGTAGACTATTACGTAGCTAAGGAAAGTGGCGCGCAGCAGATTGAAATTACTGCCGATAAGTTTGGCGGTAACTACTACCTTGAAGCTTCTACTCTGTTCCGTGATCGCAATGGTGTTGATATGCCTGCGGAATTTATTATTCCTAACTGCAAGATTCAGTCCAACTTTACTTTCACAATGGCATCTTCTGGCGATCCTTCTACCTTTACCTTTACTATGGATGCATTCCCTGATTATACTCGTTTCGACAAGACTAAGAAAGTCCTCGCTGCAATTCAGATTATTGAAACTGCAGGCGCTTCTGATATCGAACGTCTTAAGACCGATCATATCAAAGCTCATGAGGAGTATTTCATAGATTAATGATTATACACTCTCGCAAAAAAGCAAGTGTGGGAAATGCTACTAAGGTGGTAGAACCAGAAGTAGAAAAGATTGATATTGAGGAAGAAAAGCCTATTAAGATAACAAAGAGAAAATCTAAGAAGGTTTTTGAAGAATTAGATTTTGAGCTTGATTCTCAAGAGTAAAAATGGGGGAAGAGAAATCTTCCCCCATTATTTTTTTATTATAAGAAAGGAGGGAAAATAAGTGAGCCTTTTAGGTCAAATGAAAGATATTTATAAAACAAGAAAAAAAGATGAAATAAATACTGCGGACAATTTAAATAATATTTATACTAATTTAATAAATTAGATTAAAGACAAATAGCGACAGCATTATCAAAATAATTCTTTAAATGATAAAGCAAAAACAATAGAAAATTTTTTAAAAGCAATTAAACAATATTAGTAGCTTTTTTAGAAACAATTATAGGAAAATCCAGAGAAAAATCCTAAAGATATAATGAAAAAATTTTGGGCTGAGGATGAATATGCAGCATTAATTTAGGCTTTATATGAAGTAAATCCTCATATACTTGAATTTAATTTATTAAATAAAATTAAAGAAAGCACTGATTAGGAAGTATTGTCTTATAAATTGGGTTCTTATTTGGAATAGGGCTTAACTGAAATTTTAAATACTTATGAGGCGGCAATGTCTGGAAGAAAATATTCAGAAGTAAAAGAATCAAATAAAGGCATAATTAATGTTGGTGGATCACATATTGTAGGTACAAAGTAGCTAGTAGATGAGACAAATAAAATAATGCAAAATGAATATAATGAAATGTATCAAATTATGTAGAAAAGTTTAAAAGAATATAATCAATAGAATATTGATAAAATAGCTGAATACATGCCATCGGTTTAGGGTAAAATTGATATTAATAGTTTTTAGTCAATAATAGAAATACGAAGCGATTTAAAGCTTAAACCTCAAGCTGAAGAAGTTCTTAAAGCTTTATCTGGTGCAACTTTTACGGCAAAGAATTATATTTCTACTTCACAATTACATTTTGGTTAGACTAATCCATTTCGTGTTTATACAATAGTTGCGGCATAGCAAGAAGATATTATAGGGCATTTTTGTAGAATGATAACTTGTTTTGAAAATCATCAAAATCGAATCCCTGATAATGAAAGTCCAGTTTTATTTTATAGAATTCGAGCTATATATGAATTAACCGGATATGGTACTCGCTATGTAAATGCTAAATTAAATGATATTTTTAAGGGAAGAGGAGCAGATTTTTTGGTATGGAATAATCCAATAAATAAAGATGAAATTCGAGTTATTCCAACTTAGGCAATTATACAAGATTTAATTGCAAATGCTGCTAATGAAGCTTTACCTAAAAATTATAAAGATGCATTGTTTGGGCCTATTAATTTATCTCAAACCGATTTAAAAAATATAAAATTGACAGATAATTAATTTTATGTTATAATATTTATATATAGAGTAAAAGGAGAAATATATAATGGCAAAAGTATCTTTTACAAAACTTGGTTTAAGCAAAAATCAAGATATAAAAACTTTTGATTATAATAATGAGACTATTGAAGTAAAACAATATCTTCCAATAGATGATAAGCTTGATCTTATTGCTACTGTAATTAATAATTCTCATGATGCGCAAAAGGAATTTTCTAATGCTGTAAAAATAGAAGTATATCTTACGCTTGAAATAATTCGTAAGTATACTAATATAACCTTTACTGATAAACAATTAGAAAATCCATCTAAACTTTATGATTTAGTTATTAGTTCTGGTTTTATGAGTAAGCTTATGGATTATCTGCCAATTAACGAGTATTCTATACTCCTTGCGGAAATTAACAAGATGGTTGATTCAATTTATGCTTATCAGAACTCTACAGTTGGTATTATGGATACAATTTCTCAAGATTATAGTCAGTTAAATCTTGATGCTAACGAAATTCAAAAGAAACTTGCAGATCCAAACAATCTAGAACTTTTGAAACAGATAGCGCCTTTACTTGGTCTAAAGTAATTTATTAATCCGTTCTAATTTTTAATAAAATTAGGATATTAAAAGCCTTATGGTATTTAATATACTATAAGGCTTTTTTCGTATATAGAGAGAAAGGAGCATATTTATTATATGGCAAAACAATTAAATGTATCTTTGTCTTTTACTGCAGATGCTAATGCAGCAAAGCGTGAGATACAATCATTGCAATAGGCTTTAAATAATTTAGCTAAATTTGGTACTACAGGTTTGCCAATAGGTAATGAAGTTTTAAAATTAAATGAAGATTTGCGCGAAGGTATGCACGCTGCAGCTGAATTACAAGCAAAGCTTGAAAGTGCAGTCAATGTTAAAACCGGCAAATTAGATTTAAATAAGTTTAATAGTTCTTTAAAATAGGGCAAAACAAGTCTGCAAGATTATGCGATTTCATTGTCAAAATTAGGAGAGCAAGGAGTAGAAGCATTTAATCAAGTGGCAAACGCCATAGTTCATGCTGAAGCTCCTATCTTTCGTGTAAACAGTAAAATAAAAGAGCTTGGTGTTTCATTAGCAAATACCGCGAGATGGCAATTATCATCCAGTATTGTCCATGGTTTAATAGGCGGGATGTAGAAGGCTTATTATTATGCATAGAGTTTGAATAGGTCTTTAAATGATATTCGTATTGTTACTGGTTATAGTGCCGAACAAATGAAGGACTTTGCGGTTGAAGCTAATAAAGCAGCAAAAGCTTTAAGTACAACTACGACTAATTATACTAATGCTTCTTTGATTTATTATCAATAGGGCTTAAGTGATGAAGAAGTTAAAAGGCGTACTGACGTTACTGTAAAAATGGCTAATGTTACTGGTGAAACTTCTGAAAAAATTTCCAGTTAGATGACTGCAGTATGGAATAACTTTGCACAAGGATCAAATAATCTTGAATATTTTGCAGATGTATTAGTTAAGTTGGGTGCATACACTGCTTCCAGTGCTGATGAAATAACTGCAGGTTTAGAGAAATTCTCATCAGTTGCGTAGACTATTGGATTAAGCTATGAATATGCATCTAGTGCTTTAGCAACTATTACAGCTACTACTCGTGAAAGTGCTGATGTGGCTGGTACTGCATTGCGCACATTGTTCTCCCGTATTCAAGGCTTGACTCTTGGAGAAACCCAAGATGATGGCACTAATTTAAATAAATATTCTGAAGCTTTAAGTAAAGTTGGTATAAATATTAAAGACACTTCCGGCGAATTGAAAGATATGGATACTATCTTGAATGAGCTGGGTAATAAATGGACTACTTTACGCCGAGATCAACAAATGGCTTTGGCGCAAACTGTTGCTGGTGTGCGTCAGTATAATCAGTTAATTACTTTAATGAATAATTGGAATTATTTTTAGGAATTAGTTGGTGTTGCAAAAAGTTCAACTGGTGAATTAGATAATCAGGCTAAGATTTTTGAAGAAAGTTGGCTTGGCGCTTCTAAGAGAGTACAAGCTGCAGCAGAAGAAATTTATAATCAATTATTAAAAGATGATGCTTTTATTGCTTTAACTGATACCTTTTCAGATATGATTGGTTTAATTGCTGATGTTATTAATGGCTTGGGTGGATTAAAAGGCGTCTTATTTACTGTTGGCGGAATTGCAACTAAAGTTTTTTAGAAAGAAATTGCAAATGGTTTAAGAAACACTGTTGATAGTATTAGGCAATTGACTCCAAAAGGACGTAAAGAATTTGAAGAAAGTAAATTAGCAGCTGTTAATATTGCTAAAGAAACTGCTAGAAAATATGAGGGTTCTGATAATTTAAAAATTGCTGCTTCATCTAAAGCACTCATGTAGGAATTAAATATCCAAGAATCATTGGTAAAATATCAAAACCAATTAAACGATGAGCAATTGAAACAAGTGCAAATTCGTTTGGATGGCTTACGTGGATTGCAAAATTAGGTTAAATCTATGGCTGATTTAGCTGAAAAAGCTAAAGAGGTAACTAAAGAAAGCGAAAAGGCCGCTAGACTTGAATTATAGAAAGAATATCAAAATAAAGAAAAAAGAGTTATTTTAACTGAAGCACGAAAATAGTATATTGCTGAATAGAAAAGTACAAAAACTAAAAAAGGTAAAAAAGAAGCTGCAAGAGTTGAAAATCTTGGATATAGTGAATTAGAAGATGATGTAAAATTTGATCAATGGTTTTAGGCAAAAAAAGATGTTGTTAAGGAAAATGTTAAGAATAAATTAAATCAGTTAAATTAGGAATTATAGTCTGAATTCCAAAATTTGAAATTTGATTCACATTTAGGAGTTTAGTCGGGTCGTTTACAAGTTTTTGATAATTAGTGGACAAAAATTACTGAAGATATTAATAATCGGCCTGAAGAAGAAGAAATAACTCAAGCAGATATTGACAGAGTTAAAGCTTATGGTAATGAATTAGATCAAATTATTAAAAGTTATGAAGATTTACCAGAAGAAGAATTAAAGCGCTTTTACGAGCTATTTGATGAAGCAGATGAAAATCCTTTAGAAAATTTAAAAGGCATTAGAGATAGAATCTTAGAAGTTGTTGATGCGGCTGATGATTTACAAGGAGAAAAGATTGAAAAGCTTAAAGAAATATTGGGATTAAGTGGTTCTAGCACTCCTCTTGATGTAACTGGTAATGTAAAATAGATAGCAGATTCTTCTAAAAATGGTGCTACTGATACAGAAGCTTATCAAGCTGCAGTGGAAGAAGGAAAGGCGACGCAAAATTATCGGCAAGGTCAAATAAATACTGCGCTTGAGGAAGTAGCTGCTTTAAAGATGATTAAAGAAGCTCGTGAAAATAATCTGAAAAATTGGTCTTAGAGAGTTACTGAAGTTAGCCAAGTGGTAATGGATTTAGGATCTATAGTTTCAAGTGTATAGGGAGTTATTAATGTTTTTAATAATCCTGATGCTACAGCTTGGGAAAAAGTGGTATCAGTTATTTCGTTGTTGAGTGCTACTTTGGGTTCTGTTGTTAGAATATTTGATACTGCGAGTAAGTCAACTTTCCTTTTAAAATTGGCTGCAAAAAGTGCTGGCATATCCTTAAAGGAAATGGCAGAAGATACAACAAAAGCTGCGGCAGTTTAGAGTTTACTTAATGCAAAGATTATGATTGCTCTTGCAGCTATAGCCGCAGTGGTAGCAATCGCACTTATTCTTGCTAATGCTTATAATGCTGATGCCAAAGCGGCCGAAAGGGCAGCAAAAGCATCTCAAGAAATGGCTGATTCTTCTGAAGAAGTTGCTAATCGCGCTAAAGAAGTCTAGGAAGCTTTTGACGGTTATAAGGAAGTCCGTAAAACTTTAGATGAATGTGTCAAAGGTACAGACGAATGGAATGAAGCTTTAAAGAATGTTAATGATAATGTTATTGATTTATTAAAGAAATATCCAGAATTAAGTCAATTTTTAATAGGTCGAGATAATGGTGTTTTGACTTTAGATGAAGAAAAAGTAGAAAATTATATTAAATCTTTAGAAGGGTTTGGTTCTACTTTAAATGCAGCATCTTTAAGTGCGAGTGCTTATGCAAGTAAAGCTCAAGACAATTCTGATGCAGTAAATTTAAGTCGTTAGATTTTTGGAGTGAAAGTTGATAATTTTCTTCAAAATATTGAAGAATTTGCTGAACCATTAACTAAAGATGAGTTTAGATAGAAACTTCTTGATTTAGGTATTGCAACAGAAAAAACTATAGATAATATTGTAAGTTACCAAGATACTGTTCAAAATTTAGCTCAAGAAACAACAACTACCGCGGCGCAGATTAAAAATGCAGGCATTATTATTGCTAATTCAAGATTAGGCGAAGAAGTGAGTAATACAGAAGTTGGTATTGCAGGAAAAGCTTATTCTGACACTTATAATTAGAAATATGAAGAATATGTAAGCATTTTAAATGATCGCATGAATGCTTTACAAGGGATAAATTCAACGCCAGCCTATGACACTGCATATTACCAAAATACTGCTATTTATGGAAAAGGTATTCGTATTAATGGAGTTCAAGGCAATGCTACCTATGCTGATATTTGGAAAGTTATTCAAGAAGAAACTGGTAAAGGACCTCTTATGTCCAATGCTTTACAAAATCATGATGGTGGAGTACGATTTGCTTATCAAGGTGATGATGGTGAAATAAAATATGCTACTGCCGAATGGGTGGCAAGTGTTTTAGCAACTAGAGAAGCTTTAAAAAATATGGAAGGCGCAGCAGCTAAAGCTGCAGCAGCTTTAGAAGAAGTATCTCCCAGTAGTCTTAAATTTGCAAATGCTATGGCTGCAGCATATCAAGAAGATGGCACCTTTAAATTTGGTAATTATACTGCAAATCTTACTCAAGCTGAGTTAGCTACTCTTGCAAGCGGAGAATCAGAATCATTTTATAACATATTAGGCACTAATGCAACAGATTTTGAAAAACTCGCGGAGACTTATGGAGTTTCTGCTCAAGAATTAATTAACTTTTTAGTTAAAAGCGCAGAAATAACTAATGATAGCGTAGCAGCGGCAACAGAAAAATTGGATGAAGCCACTAATGTTGAGGATTTATCTGCATAGGAAATACAAAGACTTGCTAATGCAAAAGAAAACGTAAAAGAAAAATCTAAAAAAGCTTTTAATGAAGTTGGCGCTCCAGAAATTGGGCAGATTGAAGAAGAAAATGCAGATAATGCTGAAGGTTTATTGGGATTTTTTGAAGGTTTAAATAATATAGATCTTCAAAGTGAAAATGCTGAATAGCAATTAGCAGATTTAGCCGAACAATATAATATTACTGGTAAAGGCCTTGAACTTTATATCAAATAGGTTAAAGATTTAGATAAATCTTACAATGTCTCCACAACTAATATAGCAACTCAAGCACAAGAACTTCAAAAGATCATTGGTAATGGCTTAGACCTTGGCGATGTTATTACTCCTGAGTCATTTAATACTTTAAAGCAAGCTGGAATTAATGTTGAAGAATATTTCTCTAAAAATGCTTCTGGAACTTATACATTAACAAGACTTGCTAATGAGTTTAATGAGGCTGTTAATAACATTACTTTAGATGCATTACGACAATAGCAATAGGACTATGGCATTGCTCTTAAAGAAGTTCTTGACAATGCACATAATGAATATGGTTTTGGTAATAGCCAATTAGCTCAATGGATTTTAAATACCAACTCTACAATTGATAATAATGTAGAAAATTAGGACGTAGTTGGCAATAATGCTTAGAATTTAGGCCGTGCAAGATTAGACTATTTAAGTAGTTTTGATGCTGAAGCTTATAAAGATTTTGGATTTGAAGATATGGAAGGAGCAATGTAGCTTCTTGAAGATTACAGCACAAATCCAGAACTTGAATTAACTAAAGAGCAATTCCAGATAATAACTGAAATGATTGGTTTAACTAATGATAAATTAGTTGAAACTTCTGGAATGATTGCTTCAATAACTAATTCTTAGGCCGAATTAAATAGTTTATATAAACAAGGTTTAATTTCTATTGATGAATATAATCAAAACTTAGAGCGTATTTAGGTTGCAAATCTGGATAAAGATGTTGATGAAAAGGTATTTTCTTCATTAAAAGATACATTAAATGAACTTTCTGGTGAATTTGGTGAATTATCTGAAAATGTTAAAAATAATGAAACTGCATTAGGAAACATCTCAGAAGCTGTTTTACGCTTTGATAATGCAATTCAAGATGTTACTGAAAATTATGATGATTGGCTCAATATTTTAAAAACTGGTTCAATCCAAGAAGTTGCTGAAGTTACTGAAGATTTAGCTGATGCTTATGGCGATTTATTAGACATGGATAATTCGTCTTTCTCTACTGGCTTTTTAAGAGATACTGATAATCTTAAGTTAATGAAAAAAGCTGCTGAAGGTTCGGCTGAAGCTTATGAAACGCTATAGCAAAAGGCTCGTCAAGACATTGAGGCTCATATAGATTCTACTAATTTAGAAGAATTTAAATCTCAATTATCTGAAGTTGAATCTGCTATGGATGCAATGCAATTCCAAGATTTAGAAATTGGAGCTAATTTAAACATTGATGGGTTTTTACAAAGTTTAAGCGATATGGTTAATGCTGCAGGAATGACTGCGGCAGAAGCAGAATCTTATTTGTCATCTTTGGGCATTGATGCAGAAGTTACAGAAAATGACACTCAATAGGAAATGGTCAAAAATGACTTAGTTCCAAAAATTGAGTATAATACTCCGGTAACAGGTCCTGCTGCGGGTGATTTTGGTTAGATGACAACGGCGAAAGTTCCGACCATTAGATATGAAGCGGTTCCACAAACCTATCAAGATACTTATAGTGCGCCCACTTTAAAAGTTATGAGTGCAACTAAAAGTAGCGGTGGTAATTTTAAATTTAAGCAAAGCTCTCACGGTGGTGGCACTAAGAATCCTAAAAAGAGTAGTGGCGGTGGTGGTGGCTCTAGTAAGAAAGATCCTAAGCTTAATAAAAATGAAATTGAGCGTTATCATGAAATAAAGAACACTCTTGAAGATTTAACACGAGAATACGATCGTGTTGCTAAAGCTCGTGACCGAGCCTATGGCATGACCAAGGTTGCTCTTATCCAAGAGGAGATAGAGAAAACCAAAGAACTTGCGGAAGCCCAAAAGCAATATATGACTGAAATCAATGATAACCTCATTGATGATCAAAAAGCTCTCGCGGCTTTAGGTGCAACATTTGATTCTCGCGGCAATGTCAATAATTATGATTCTCTTGTTGCGGGTTGGGTTGCAGAATTCAATGCTTCACTTACTGACGAAGCAGAAAAGGCTTATCAGGATAAAGTAGATGCGCTTAATCAGTATGAAGAAACTCATGATTTATGGCAAGATGAATATGATAAGTTAATTGATTACTATAATCAAATTGTTGACTTAGAATTAGAAGCTATAACCGTTGAGGTTGATTTTAAGATTGAATTATCAGAAAAGGAAATTGAACGAGTAGAGTATGAAATTGAAAAACTTACTCGGAGTCGCACATTAAATATTGATATACAAATTAATAAAATGGGCGATTATATCCCTGAGTATATGAAACAATCTAAAGAATATCAAGATGCCATTCAAAAAATCTATGATAGTGCAATGAAATATGGTCTTACTGAATTAACACAAGACCAATGGGATACTATTAAAGATTATCAATCTAAGCTTTTAGAGCTTAACCTCAAGATGCTTGATAAAGTGCAAGAGGTTGAAGAGAAATTTAATGAAGCCATTGATAAGATGACTGAACGTTTTGATGAAGCTGAAGGTCGATTTGAAACTTATGGTAGTGTACTTGAGCATTTCAGTGATACAATGGAATTGCTCGGTATGAATACTAAAGATTTCGCCACTTATCAAAAACTTTTACAACAAAGAATGGACACTTCAATTGCTACGATTGATAACAATAAAAAGCGTCTCGATACTTATAATCAAGCATTAGCAGAAACTAAGGAAGCTTTAGCTCGTGCGGTGGAACAAGGGGATCAAGAAAATATTCTGTTCTGGCAAGAAAAAGTTCGTGAGCTAGAAACCGCAAGTGAAGAAGCCTATGAAGCATTCATTTCCTCTTGGCAGAGTACAATTGAAGCTGCAACAGAATTTTTTGAAAGTAAAGTTGAAGCTATTATACAGCACTTCAAAGATAATCTTTTTGTTGATGGCTTAGATGCAATGGCTGACAAGCTTGATAAAGTTAATGATGTGCGCGAGCGTTATCTTGATGATTTCGACCGTTGGTATGAAATTAGCAAGTTAAATCGTGAGATTGATAAAGAGATTGATGATACTAGCAATCTTTCAGCGAAACGTCGATTAGCTGATTTCCAAAAAGAAATATTAAAATATCAAGAAGAAGGCGCATTAATGAGTCAGTATGACTTAGATCATGCGCGTGCGCGATATGAATTATTACTTGCGGAAATTGCTTTGGAAGAGGCTCGCAATGCTAAGAATACGGTCTAGCTGAAGCGAGATTCTGAAGGTAACTGGGGTTATGTTTATACTGCTGACCAAGATAAAATAGCAGAAGCTGAGCAAAATTATGAAGATAAGTTGCATAATATGCAAGAAGCCGCAAAAGATTACCGCGATGAAATGGAATCTTAGGTAATTGATGCTTTAAACAATATGTTTGAAGAACTTGGCGGACTTGATAAAAATGCAGCCGATTATCAAGAAAAAGCTTGGAAGATTTATCAATTCTATTATGATAAATTACAATATCTCGCTGTTGAATTTGATAAAGCTTTAGCTGATAGCAATTCCACATTGGCTGATACAGTATTTGCTGATGAGGGTATTATGACTGATTTCTTAACTTATATAACCAATTTAATGAATGATGTCAAGAATGCGCCAGAACAATTAATTAACCAGTATAAAAATTTACAAGACACTATTCGCAAAGCCAATGAGTCAGCAGGAATTGATAGTGATAATTTCAGTAATAACGTTATTATCAATATTGATTGGGTTAATGGTAAAACTGAAGATCTTGCCAAAGATATGGATTCTTTCATGGAAGATATTTCTGATAGTATTACCAAAGTTATTAACACTATTCAAACTTGGAAAGAAACATATCTTAGTGCCATTAGAGATATGATGGCCGCAAATGAAAAATGGAATCTAAGTTCTTATGAAGTACCTGCTGGGTACGATAGTTGGGAAGATTATTTTAAGGAACATCCCCCTGAAATTGATTGGGATTGGAAGCCTAGCTATACTGGCGAAGCCGGGGGAGAATATCGCGGATATATGGTTGGCAATGAGAGCAATAGTGGGACTAGTGGCAGTAGTGGAAATGCAAATGATTCAGGTAAAAAGTCCAGTGGAGGAAGTTCTGGAGGTTATCGTACTGTTCCTTTACCTGAACGTAGATATGATACCTCAGATGCAGATGATGTTATTGAAGAATTTTATAATCATGGAAAAGAATCTTAGTATGCTATGTTAGGAAGAAAGAAGAAAGTTAAAACATAGTCTTCTGTTTCAAACTCAAATAATAAAAATAATAATAGTACATTACTTAGCCCTTTTTGGGCAAAATTGGTTCCCGGATTATATTTTGGTAGTAAATATGACACAGGCGGCTATACTGGCGACTGGGGGACTTCTGATGGCAAAGTTGCCCTTCTTCATGAGAAAGAGTTAGTCTTAAATAAAAAAGATACCGCCAATATTCTTGATTCTGTAAATATAGTACGCGATATGAATAATCAAATTAATCGCAATATTCGCTATGCATCTTTTGCGCAACAAGTCGCGGCACAAATTAAGGGACAGTTGTAGAATGAATTAAAACAAAACGTTGAAATTCAAGCCACGTTCCCAAGTGTAACCAATAGTAGTGAAATTGAAGACGCTTTCAATAATCTGGTTAATGCGGCGGCGCAATATGTAAATAGTAAAATTCAATAATTCTTTTGAGGAATGAGTGTAATAAGCTCATTCCTCTTTTTTATTTGGACTAATATGATTAAATAATTTACGAAAATTTTTATAATTAAATAGGATTTAAGAGAGAAAGGAGTGAATATAATATGGGTATTAACTATGAAGACACTTTTTGTGCGGCAGTTGATGAGATCGTGAGTCAACGTATTTAGGGTTTATCTTTTAATGCAACATTAATTTGTAAAATAGTAGATGCCACTGATGCAGAAAATGGTATTTATACTGTCAATGATGGTTCAGTAGAGTTTGCCGCATATTCTTCAAATACTTCATATTAGGAAAATGATTAGGTATATGTAATTGTACCAAATAATAATCGAGAAGAACAGTGTTTAATCATTGGTAAAAAGATGTATAGTGGTTCAACATCATATACATTTACATCTCCTTTTGGAACGATTATTGATATTACAGAAAATATTATCGATATACCTATCAAAAAAAAGGGCTTAATAGCTAACTATGGTATGGATGAAACAAAACAAACCGATCACCAAGCTACTATGAATGAGATTTGTTATGAAATTTCAGTATTAGTTGCTAATAATCGAAATATTATTAGTGATGAAATATATGAGCAATTAAAAGTACTTTATAATGATTATGATAATTTACAAAAAGAAAATAATCCTAATGCTGAAAAAGTTGCTATCGCCCAAACTAATATTTATGACTTTTATAATAAAAATTTAAAATATATTCCAGTTCCCGAATCTTCAATATTATATGTTAGTAGTACTGAATTAAATAGTTAGAAAATTCAATCAATTACTTTATGGGAATATGAGCCTTCTTATCCAATTGCTGGTTATGATAGATTGGGGTTAAAAGGCGAATTTTGTTCGCTTTTACAAAATCTTAATGTTGTTGAAGGCCATTATGGTTTACGTTTATTATTAACTGCCTCACTCAATGGACCTGTCAGTAAAGATTCTTCAAAGACTGGTGTTTATGAATTAATATTAGATTCTGATGATATGAATGGTAATAAATTTGATTTTAAAGGCTTTTATCCGTAGGAGAAGGTCTTTGATATATCAAATTTTAATGCAATTACTAAATTAGAATTATAGTTTTATCAAGAACCAGGCAGTTTTAAAAATAAAAATGGTAAAGCTATAAAACCAGAAGTAAGCGAAAACTTATTTATTAATGATCCTTATATATGTTTTGGTTATGATATAACTCAATTTGGTACTGATAAAGTATAGATTTTTTCAGTATCTTCGCAAGCATATAGCGCGGCCGCAAGCGAAGAATAGAACACTAAGGTGATTAAATTGCGCTGGGTGCATCAAGATGCAAAGAAAGTGGTGCGTTCATTAGACTACAGCGACATTGTTGCTCTTGGAGATGCAGAAGTGCGTTGGTATCATTACAAGCGTGGTGCTGAGACAAGTGATGCATATTCTGGGTTATATTGGGAACGTATATCCGATGATGATGAAGGATTTAAAAATAATGATTTAAGTGAATATTATTTTTCTCCTAATTTACTGGAATCTACAGAATAGATTAAAGTAATAGTGCGTCAAGGCGCCTATTATTTTATTAGTAATATCTTAACTTTTTATAATGAACAAGACGTAGTTAATCCTGCAACAATTGCTACATTAACTGCTTTTTAGATAAAGCCTTTAGATGGCAGTGAAGGTAACTATTATCGTTATAATGTCGGTGGCAATATTGCTAATTTAGGAGATTCTTATGAAAAGCGAATTATAAAAGCTTATTATAGTGATGAAGAATTAAAAAATTCTACTACTTCATATATTGATTGGATAATTCCATTGACAGGGACAATGATAACTGTTTTTGATGACAGTTATTACGATTGGGAAATAGTTCCTAAATATGTTTTAACTACTGATACTAGATTTTAGCTTAATAAAGAATATTATATATATAGTGAAAATAGCTATTTAAAATGGGAATGCCCTGAAGAAGCCATAGGCAAAAACATTCCTCCTCGTATGTATTATATTGAGGAAAACGGTAGCTATTATATGGTTACAGCTAATGAGTTTGAAGAAAATAAAGAATATTACATTCAAACAAATTATGTACCTATTGCTACAATAGCAGGAGATGTTATAGATAATTATAGTGTTGCTGTTTATGAAAGAGATTATTCTTCATTAATTGTACGCAAGCGTATTGTTAAAACTGCGGACGGTTACACTAATTATTTTGTTTATGGAATATCTCCTTTTTATTCACAAAGCTATTTAAATAATTCTATTATTGCAGACACAACAATTTCTGGTATATCATATAACACAAATTATCAATTTCATTTTGGGCCTTCTGGAACTTCAGGTAGCCCTTATACATTAACTTTAAATATTGATCCTTGTAATGAGCCTTATTTAATTTATGATAATAAAGATCATGTTATTAAAGTTACGGCTAAATTATTTAATTATGAAAATAATGAAGAAATAGAATTAGATGGTACTAATATAGAAATTAGTGCTATTCCAGAAGATACTAATAAATTAAACTTAGGCGTTTATGTTAAGGTGCCTGGGCGACCAAGTGTTGCAACAAGGACTGTAAGCTTAAACAAAGATTATGATTTTACTAATGACTATAGCGGCGCAGTGTTGCAAGCAAAAATTTATTAGAATGGGATGGAATTAACTACATATTGTTCTATTCCCATTATTAAAAATTATAATAGCAGTGGTAGCTATTCAATGGCTGCTGTTCCAACAAGTATTATTTATGATTCTTCTGGTTATGTTTATTATTATAAAGATAAATTAAAACTTTTTAATAATACTGGGCAAGAAGTTGCAAGTACTTGGAGTTTATTGTATAATGATGGAGAAGAGTGGAAAACTGTTGAAGAAAGTACTAAATATACTCCATAGCTTTATAAAAATAATCAAAATGAATATTTTTTATTTCCACCGGTAATGTATGTTGATGGAATGCCAGAAACAGTTTTGGTTGGTCAAGATAAATATAATCAACAATGGTATTAGAAATTAATTATTACCAAGAATCGCTATCCTTCTGCGATGATAGATCGATGGAATGGCTCTACTGTTGCATTAAATACCGCCGAAGGAAGCATTTTATCTACTATGATTGCAGCAGGTTCTAAAAATGATTAGAATCAATTTTCTGGTGTAATGTTGGGTGATTGGTCAGGCTCTTCAGTTGAAGGAACAATTGCTTCATAGACTGGCTTATATGGTTTCCGCGATGGTGAAATGAGTTTTGCTTTTATGGAAGATGGCACGGCATTTATGGGGCGTTCAGGCGAAGGCCGCATTTTATTTGATGGCACTAATGGGTCAATATAGTCTGGTAATTATATGCCTGGAACTCCAGCAAGCCCAGGTATATCAGAAAAGCCGGGTTCAGGTATGAGAATTGACTTAACTGAAGGTCATATTGATGCTTATGACTTTAAATTAACTTCTAAAAGTATTACTTTAGATTCTAGCCCTGAAATTATTGATGAAGATAGTGGATAGATTGGCCCTTATTTTAAAATCACTTCACCAGCTTATTTTTATGATGAAATATTGGGATGGGTTCCAAGTAGTAATGTAACAACAGATTTGGTTTATATGTCTGATCAAAAATATGAATTATGTTCAAGTAACTATCGAGCTGATTCTAGTGGGAATATAATTAGTGGAATGATTATTGACTTAATTCGAGGAACAATAAAAATAGGCAAAAATTTTGCTATTACTTCAGACGGAATCGTGCAATCTGCTAATGGCACTTTTACAGGTATTTCTTTAAGTGGAATCACAGAAGGTACAAATATTGATTTAGGTAAAAATAATTATACTGATAAGTAGGCAACGTTAATAAATGGTAATTTAAAAAATGGCAGTATGACTGATGGTTTTTTAAGAGAATGTAATATCTCTAGAAGCACTTTTACTTATTGTACGATAGATAATGATTGCAATTTGCATTTAAGAAAATTAAATAATGATGGTGAAATAACAGATGATATTTTTTTATATTCATTAAATACTGGAATAGGTATAGCATAGCAAGTTTATTTATTGTCTAAAGATAATTTAAATGTTGAAGTAGTTACTGATGTGACTGCTGATGGCAATGTTACCAAACAAACATTAGCGAGTTTATTAAAGGGTAATGTTGGTAATGTAATATTAGTAAAACAACAAAGTGGGAATAGTTTTTATGAAAATTGAATTAACTAATTATGAAATACATACAAAAGCTTTGTCTTTTGATTGTTTAAAAAATAGTCCAGAATATTTTCCTGCGAAAATAATCTTTTATATACAAAAAAATATTAATCTTTTTAATTAGCTTGATATGGCAATAATTGCCGCGAAGGATTCAATAATTGAACATTATGGTATAGTCAATTCAGAATAGGGGTTGACTATACCTCAAGATAAACTTCCAATAGCTAATTAGGAATTAAACGAGCTGATGTTTTTAAAACAAGAGTTAGATATTTCTTTAATACCATTAAGCTGGATTGAAGATATGAAATTTACTCCTGAACAAATGTCAGTATTAGCTTTTATGATTGACGAAAGTAAATAATATAAAATAAGGAGGAAAAGGTGATATGCCAATAGCAAAAAAACTATATCCTCCCACCTTGGGAAAAGTTCCTGCGTTTTATGGCAATATATTAACTGTACCTTTCACTATGAATCGTTCAGTTCATAAAACAGATATAACAGGTTTTGCTATTATTGTAAAAAATATATTAAGTGATACTTTACTTATTAACGCCTTGCCCGCAACAAGTTGGGATTTAGACAAGATGGAAGCATATTTTGATGTTTCTAATGTTAATATGGTGCCTGGTGAATATTATAAAATCCAATTGGCATATATGAGTGTTGCGGGAGTGGGCTATTATTCTTCAGTGAGTTCAGTAAAATGCACTTCAAAGCCTAGTATAACAATCGTGGGACTTGAGCGCCATACTGTGAATTTACATATGTTTCATTATACTGGGCAATATTCTCAAAAAGGTATGGACTAGGATACTACTGAAAAAGTATATAGTTATCATTTTGATGTATATGATAGTAATGAAAAGCTTATTACTACTTCTGGGGAATTAGTGCATAATGGTTTAAATGATACCGTTTACCATACTTCTATCGATACTTTTGATTTTCCTAAAGATTTAAAAGTTGATGAAATTTATTATATACAATATACGGTAAAAACAAATAATGGTTTGGTAGCATCTTCTCCTCGATATAAATTAATTCAACATCATTCTATTGATCCAGAGATGTAGGCTGATTTATTAGTTTCTAATAACTTTGATAATGGTTATATTACTTTAGCATTATCTGGTAAAATTGGTGAAAGTGGATTAGAGATTCCTGCCACTGGCTTATTTTCTGTGTCGCGCTCAAGTAGTAATGATGACTTTATGATTTGGAATGAAGTTGCTAAATTTTCTATGCAAGCGCAATTGCCTTCTTCTTGGAGCTGGCGAGATTTTACCACTGAATAGGGTGTGACTTATCAGTATAGTATTTAGCAATATAATGATGCAGGACTGTATTCTAATAGAATTTTATCAGAAAAAATTCGTGCTGATTTTGAAGATGCTTTTCTTTATGATGGCGAAAGACAATTAAAGGTAAAATATAATCCTAAAGTTGCAACGTTTAAATCTGACTTACAAGAAGCAAAACAAGAAACCATTGGTGGTAAATATCCTTTTATTTTTCGTAATGGCAATATTAATTATAAAGAATTTAGTCTTTCAAGCATGTTGTCTTATTATAGTGATGAAGAAGATTTATTTATTTCTAAAAATGAGCTACAGTTTGAGGGTTATACAATAGATTTAATTACGAGTAATTTATATTCTGAAAGAATATTTAAATTAAAAGCTTATGAATGGCTTACAAATGGCAAGCCTAAGATGTTTAGATCACCCGGTGAAGGTAATTACATTGTACGTCTTTTAAACGTAACAATGGCGCCCGTGGACCCAACTGGCCGCATGTTGCATACTTTTACTTGTTCGGCTTATGAAATTGCAGAAAGTTCTTATGAAAATTTAGATAAATATAATTTTATTTAGATTGAATAGAGTTCTGAAAAACAATTGCGCTGGGAAACTATTGAACTTTGGAAATTAAATCAAAGCAATGAAGATATTTTATTAAATAAACATCCCGCGGTAATGGCCGAATTTATTGGTATGACTCCAGGAGAGAAAGTGCTAATAGACGGCGTTCCAGTTACTATTGGCGCAACAGGCGGTTATTTATTAAATGATATTAAAGATGAAATTTCTGAAATTAAGTTACCCGCTTATGGTCATGGTTCAGGGCATTTAACTTATGGTTATTATGCAACTAAAGAAGTTGCTTTTGATACTGTTACAGATTTTGAAATTGTAGATATAGCTGATAGGCAATTTATTGGTGAACACAATATTCTTAATGAAATAGTTGATGCTCGAACTGTTGTTGAAAGATGGCATATCTATAATTTTTAGTTGCGACCAATTTTATCTTTATATTATCAAGATTTAGGTCGTATAAGTGGTGAAACTGCTACGCCTTATATGTTATATTATGATTCTTTATGCACAGAAAGAGTTAAAGATTTTAGTATATTAGATCCTTGGTATTTATATGAATTGCGACCAGCGCAATTAAATAAAGGCGTTATTGTATATTTAAAAGATGGTGCAAAAGATATTTATAAAAGAGCCATTTCAAGGTCTTTAACTGGTTATGGCACATCTTGGAAAATAAAAAATATACAAAGAAGAGGCTCTGAATATGTTTATCTTTTGGCCGATCCAGAAAATCCAGCTTTTGAGTTACCTTTAGTTAATAGTAATGCTTTTGCCGAGGTAATTAGTGATGTGACTCATTATTATGATTATTTTAATGATAAATTAATTAAAGTTGCAGATTATGACCCTTGCGTTTATATTGATGGTAATGCCATTTCTTTAAAAGAGATTAAAAAATATTATTTGCGTGCGCCCAGTATCCCTAAGAGTTTAACTCAAGGCAATGGCGTTGTTGGACATGTTTCTTTAAGAACTCGCGTTACGACCTATCGTTTAGAAAGTACTAATGATGTTGTTAAAGAAGCCAAAGAAAAATACCTTGACGCTTTACAGACTTTAAAGAATTGGCTGTTTGGTACAGCTTATGATTTAGATTTAATTCGACGCCATTGGCATGATGATTTCAAGCCAGAAAATGAACATTGGAGTGGTATTGGAATTGGTTGTAATGAAGAACTATATGATGATTCTACTTATGATGAAAAATTAGGATTTACTGGGGCTTTAATTTGGACTAATTTAGATGAAGGTCTTAATAGTCATTGGATGAAATTAGGTGCTGATATTACTTATAGTGAAATTGCTTTTGAAGAACCAGCCCTTAATAATGAAGATTATACTTGGATGACTTGTTGTTCAATAATGGAAGGTGAAGAAATACCAAGTTATTATTTATCAGGATACGTATTAGCTGGTGCGCAATGGACAACTGAAGAGCATTATTTATATGATACTCCTGCAAATTGGGCAAAAGTTTGGGTTGATTTAACTCCTAATGAAGTTACTGGTAAAAAACCTTATTTAAGTGATAGTCGTTGGATGCAAGCTTATACAAATCTTGAAGGACTTGTATTGGGCATGTATTAGGGCGATACTGAAATTGGTTTTTGGCTTTATGATGATCCAACAGAGGAAGAATTAATGGCTCGTAGGCCAATTATTAAAGAAATAAATGGTAAGCGAGAGACTGATTATATAAAAGTTATTGCAGCATAGCGTAAAGAGGTTTATGAACTTTATAAAGACTATATAGAAAAATTAAAGGCTGCAATAGCGGAGGATGAGGAGGCGCGAAGATAGTAATGTTTAATCCATTGTTAAATGAAGAGTTTTTAAATAAATTATTTACTTATACAGAACGTGAAATTTTTGCGCGAATCATTTTATTGTCTTTTGACGAAACACATTGTCTTGAAGAGATTCAGGGCCGAGTAACCGATGGTACCATTAATATCAATGGTACCTCGGCGGTTCGCCGCACTTGCAATTTATCATTGGTTACTACAGATATGGATATAAATGCCTTTCATTGGGGGCTACATACCAAATTTTCTTTATCTATTGGATTAAAGAATTTTATTGATACAGAAAATTTTCCTGAAATAATTTGGTTTCCTGTTGGAGTTTATGTTATTACAGGGCTTTCTACAAGTCAAGCATTAAACAATTTTACCATGTCTATTCAAGGCCAAGATAAAATGTGTCTTTTAAATGGCAGTATTGGTGGTACTATTGGATAGACTGTAAACTTTGGACAATTTGTTTATGATGATATTGAACTAAATAAAGAGGTTCGAGTTGATAGATTACTTAAAAGGATTATTTTTGATTTAGTTCATACTTATGGGTTAGAGCCAATTTAGAATATTTTAATTAATGATGTTGATAATAATGGTATAGAATTATTAGAATATCGCGGCGATACCCCTTTATATTTATTTAAAAAATATTGGGATGGTCTGAGTTCTTAGGGCAATTATTATGAAAACATGAGCACTGATGGATCTTAGATTGTTTATGCAATTGACGAAGATTCTGAAGGCAATGAAGTTGAGCGAGAAGTAAAATTAGAAGATTTTATTAAATATTATACTTTTGATACTCTTAATGATAAAGAAATAAATATTCCAACTAAAGTATATCTTTTAAATAAAGATATGGTTTAGCATGGTAAAGAGCGTGATAAATATACTATTGCGCGCATTCAATATGGTGAAACTGCGGGTTATCGTCCCACAGATTTAGTCTATCCTAATGATTTTATCTGTAACCCTGGAGAGAGCGTAACCGCGCAATTAGATAAAATAGTTAAAGTGCTTGGCGATTATGAGTATTATTATGATGTTTATGGTACTTTTATTTTTTAGAAGAAATAGACTTTTATCAATACTCCTTGGAATGGTACTGGTTCTAGTAATAACGAGACTTATTTTAAACAAACTGGATATGAATCTTGTTATAAATTTTCTTTTGATAATGGAACCTTAATTACTTCTTTTAATAACTCTCCTAATATTGCGAATATGAAAAACGATTACTTTGTTCATGGTATTCGTCGAGGTGTTGGTGGTGGTGAAATTCCCATACATATGCGTTATGCTATAGCTAAAAAACCTACGGAATATACAACTATCGCAGTTAATGCCGAAGAAGCAAAAAAATATGGTAATAATAAATCTCAAGACCATCGCACTTATACAGATGAGGATTGGGATTGGCGTGAGATTATATATCAAATGGCGCACGATTATTATTAGTATGGAACCATGGATGATTTTTTTGCACGAGTGCGGCAAGCCAATCGTATATATCCAGAGGATAAAGATTTATTTCCTTTTGGAAGCACTGGATATGAAATGTTTTATACTGATTTAATGAGCTATTGGCGTGAGTTATATGATCCTTATGCTGAAGCTACTTATGAATCTATGATTTCACCGCTAACGAAAACACCTATTAGAGTTATTGATGATTTAACTCGTCCTATTTATGCTCCAATAGTAGATGAAAACGGTATGATGAGTTATGATTATCTTGAAATTAAAATTCCGCAAGATGAATTTGATGATAGAAAAATATTAGGTATTTACTATGAAGGTTTAGCTTTTGATTAGTATAAAAATGAAAAAATTGCAGAATATTGGAAATCTGATAATTCAGAGGGGAATTGGTATTAGTGGTCAATGACTCACCCAATCGACTTTGGCACTAAATATTATGTTAAAACAGAAGATGGTAATTTTTCTGAATTATATTTTTCTTATGTACGAGATTATCAACAAGTTGGCAATTGCTATAAAGATAAAAAACATTATTGTTAGTCTACTGGCTTTGTTCATTTATTACCTTATAAACCCATGTGGCCCAATGCCGTAAAAATAACCCCTGAAATTATTGATAGAGCAACTTCATTAGAACCCGAAGTGGGATATGAGTCTCGTCGCATTAATTGTGCTGATGAAAAATATTCAACTTATGAAGTGTAGACTGAGTTAGATAATAAGGTTAAGAAAAAAATATTATCTATGCAAGAAGCTGCATTTAATTTAGAATAGCGTTCTCATCAATTGGAAATATATAATACATTTAGAAAGTCTGCTAAAGAAATCTGGAATAACTTTGTTTAGACTTATTGGTGTCGGCCTTTTAGCATAGAAGTATCTGAGGCTTTTGGATTTTTTGATGATAATTATGATAGTGATTGGTCTGAAGGTAATAAATTAGGTTATATTGAAAAAATAAAATATTTATACCCTGATGAGCCGAATAAATTAGTTGAAATTACTAATAGCAATATGTTTGCATTATGTCTGCAATATGATAATGTTTATGTATAGCGTACTAATATGTATTTTACTAATTTAGATTATATAGACGTTGATGAGGAAGAAGAAGAGGTTAATGATATAATTTTAATTAATTTAGCTCCTGATTCCTCTTTTGAAAATAAGAGCTTTGTTTTAGAAGATTCTAGTATTATATATAATACAGATTTAAGTTTGAACGGAAATACTTCATTAACAACTAAAAATGAGCAAACTTATCAAGATTTTTTCTTTCCACCATCAAAAAATGTTATAAGTATACCAAATGTTGAAAATCATATTTTTTATATTGCTTGTCATAGCCCAAATGTTGCATCGAGTGTAAAAATAACTTAGCTTATAAATGGTATATATTATAATTATGGATCGACAAACATTAATTATAATATTAATAATACTTGGTATGGAAGGCATTTAAAAAAAGGATGGTATCGACATTCAAAGTTAATTACTGGATCTACAAGCGATATTTCTAAATTTAATTTTGGAATAGGTGTAGACACACCAAGCATTATTTGCATAGATGATATAATATTAATTGATTTAACTGAAAGTTTTGGGAAGGGCAAAGAGCCTACAAGAGAATGGTGCGATGCTAACATTCCTTATTTTGAGAGTGAATATACTTTTCATAAAATAAACAAACAAGTAAAAATTGCTTCAACTCATAAATATTACATTGCAGCACACTCTTATGCTTCTGCCACAATATTTAGAATTTTATAGGGCTTATATGCAAATGTTATTTCAGATCATAGCAAAGGATGGTTTCCGCAATTTAAAGAATCAGAAGATTAGTTCCGATACGCGAATATTTTTACTTTAAAAGATTATGACGCACTTAAATTTATAATTACTACTTTATCTGAAAATATTGATGGTGCTAATAGCTTAGTTGCGCCTTTTGTTATGATAGATTTAACTCGTAAGTATGGAGCAGGTCAAGAACCTGATTTAGACTGGTGCAATCAAAATATTCCATTTGATGAAAATATTTATATTTTTGCTGATGCAGAGGAAGAAGAAGAGCTTGAGCCTTTATATTATTATGCGTTAAATGGTACATATAATACTGAATATACAGAATATATAGACGGTCAAGAAGTCCATTTTTCAAATACATATGGTTTCTTTACGCCAGAAAATGATAATCCTGGAATTGGTTTAATTGTTGATGATAGTAATTTATTTAACGCAAAGAAAACTCATAATTGTTATATTTATCAAGATGTAAATATAGATGATAAATTTTTAAGATTAACTGAAGATAGTATATATAATTCTAAGAAAATCTATTATGAGAAAACTGACCATTATATTGATGGATATCATCAAACTTTTTCTGAATATACTGATATTTATGAATACGATGCTGTTCTTAAGGAATATCTTGCGGTTATGAGTAAAGGTGCAAATGGCTTATATTCTTTCAGAAAAGACAAAGTGATATCTCCCTATTATCGTTATCCAGAAGTAAACCATACTAATCCAAAAGATGATGAAGTATGGGGCAGAGAAGATATCATTTTCTGTAAAATTACTAAGGGATATTATCTTAAAGAATCTACTGCAACTTTATCAGGATATGAAATTGTGCCGACTGAATATAGTGTTTATAAAGTAATTGAAACCGCAGAAGATTATGCGGCGTAGCAAGCTTTAAAAAATGTGTTTGTTCAAGATGGAATTGAAGATATTGTAATTTATGAACCTAAGAAAAATCGTTCATATTATACTAAAACTTGCCAATATTATAAACCTATTGACGGCGTTGATAAATCGCTATATTATTGGAATAAAAATGTGGTTAATGCTCCTGAAGTTTTAAATTATTGGTTAGACTTCTTAGACGGTGATGATTTAGAGAAGTATTCTATTAATATAGTTGGAGATAGGCCTAAAGCAATTAATGATGATAAGGTAACGGCCATCTATTATAGAGAAACTCCTACGGTGATTTTTTTAACTAATAAAAATTAGTATGATGAGTTAAAAGCGCAAGGAGAAATAAAAGATGGTTATAGTTATATATATTTAAATGCTGAATATGAAAATATGTTTAGTATTAGCGCACAAGGAAAGGATGCGCATTCAGTTATAGACAATATGGTATATAATTATTCCTATTGTGTTGAGTCTGTAACTGTAAATGCAATACCTATATATACATTAGAACCTAACACTTAGATTTCAATATACGATGAAACAAGTAAAATCAATGGTTTGTATAATATTCAAACCTTAACAATACCATTAACTCATAATGGATTAATGAATATAAAAGCAACTAAAGTGGTTGATCGAATTTATTAATTAAGGAGGATAAGGAGAATGGCGAGAAAAGTAATGCAATTCCGCTATTATAACGATAGTTCTTTAGAGAATTAGCCGAATAAAACAAGCGGAATATCTGGCGCAATTACTAAAGCTAAACTTACCTCTGGTAGTATTTTTTCCGCCTATTTGCCCATAACACAATTGGGCATTTAGACGGTTCCAGGGACTAAGTTTTATTTAAATAATGCAGATAATCCAATTATTATTGGCGCTACTGGGATTTATGAATTAGATTTAGAGGGATTGAGTGAAATTACTGCAATTTCTTTTGATGCCTCTTCAATAGCTTCTATATCTTCTAATGATAGTGCTTATTTAATTGTTGATATAGTTTATAATCAAGATGATGAGGAGGAAACGGTTTAAATGAGTTTTTATGGTAAAGTGGTAAATTTAGACCGCGCTCAATTTAATTTTGATAAAATATATTCTAGCCGCTATGAGATGGATCATAATATTAAAACTGATGGTATTTATGTAAATCGTTTGGTATTAGTAGAATATGATTCTGAAGGTAGCGATGATAGTTTTAAATCTTGTTATTTAGCGCCTGATGGTAAGTTATATGCAAGTTTTAAACAAAAAGAGGGCGCAAGTATTCAAGAAGCGCTTGATGGTGCGGTTGAATTTCCTGCGGCGTATAAGTTAGAAGTTGTATCAAGCTCAACAGTAAGTTTAAATTATTGCCAAGTGCGACAAGGCGATGTGGTGCGCGTTCCAGCAACTGTCATTGATAAAAATGGCAAAATTACTGAGCGTTTTAATTACAATACTTTAGCTAGTTCGCATGAACCTATTGATATTGGTACTCTTAATGGTTCTGTAACTCTTTATTATCAGGCTAAATTGGTAAATGGTCAATCCGAATTTACTATTTTAACAAGTGCAAATTCTGCTTATGTGCGTAATTATGCTTTAGATACTTCTATTTATGGTAAAGGACGCGGTTGGGATTCAACTGTTTGGTAGAAGGTTTATAAAGATAATAAAGAGCAATATATAATGATTGCAGAACTTAACTCCACGATGCCAGCGCTTGGCATTTCCACAGATGCGCCAAGTATCGTACCTACGGCCCCACATTTTGATACTGATAGCACCAATAAATTTTATTAGTTACATTGGCAACCTTCGTGGGGATTAAGGGTTAAAGGCGCAGAGCAATTTACTGGTCCAGTGCTTGATGAAAATGGTAATAAAAGTGAATTATTTACTAATTCCACTATTTTAACCAATGATGTAAAAGATTATCCTTCTGATGAAGAGACTTCTTGGTTTCAAATTAAGATGGATACTGAAAATAATACAAGTCAAAAGCAGTATTTTAATGCGGAAACTAAATAGTGGCAAAATGCAGAAAGCAAGATACCGGCCGCCATTTATTATAATAAGGCGGGTTTTAACCCCGAACATATTTCTTATGCTGATGAAAATATAACAGATAAAATTTCTATTGAGCCTACTGGATATAGCGGCCATTTATATAATCAGCATGATGGCACTAATCGTTTAGCAGTGAGCGAAGATACTCAAGAAATTAGTATCATGTTGCCTTCTCTTGGTAATACATTAGCTCATATCTGGGATTTGGTTTATGGCTCAGAAGAGTAGAATGGCTCTTTAAATCGTAATCTTAATATAAATTGGGATAATAAAGATGGCTTACGGCTTGTAAATATTAATTCAGAAGGCAATGGATATACTTATGATACTGATAAAGTTAATACTCTCGCAGGATGTATTAATTCAGTACATGATTTAATGGGCATGATTATTGTTACTAATAATGATAATCATGTTGATTTACAAGATTTTAATAATATCGATTTAGATAAAATATATTATCAAAATCAAAAATATTATCGTATTCGCAATACTGACTTAATTAAAAGATATAAAGAAGGTTTACTTACAACAGTTGCTTCTGTAGATGGTAAATATGTATTTAAACCTGGACGTAATTATTATATTGTCTATTTAGAAGATGGTTCAAATGCACAATTTGATAAAGATTAGGCCACTTATATTAATCAACATTTTAAAGTGGGCCAAAAGTGGAACACTGAAATTACTGATGTAATAGATGGTATAGTTCTCGCGCCAGATATTATTGATGTAAAAATTAGTGATTAGACTAGTTTATCTTATATTTTTAAACCTGATAAAAAATATTATATTGTTGATGCTGGTACAAGTGGATTAAATGTTGGTACTGCTTGGTCTATTAGTGACACTAAGGTGCGACAAGGCATTTAGTTGGCGTCTAGTGTTGCTGAAGTTGTTCAAGTGTCCCGTTATGATATGGCTGTTGGAACTCAATATCAAATTTCTGCTTTAGAAGATATTGATGAGCTTTTAGAAAAATACGTTATTGGAGACGTTTGGACTGAAGGAGATAAAGTAGTCCCTGGTGTCACATTATCTCAATATGTTGCTACAACCGATTAGAAGTTATATTATAATATGCAAGATGGTGTTGATTATTATATAGCTAAAGAAATTGGTAGTGGTACAAGCCTTACTGAAGAAAAAATTCAAGAACTTCAAGAAAAGTATGGTTCAATTTATGAAAACCATGAAGTTTGGCCTTACGGTCGAGAATTTATTGATGGTATTGTTTTGGGTTATTATGAAGAGGGCCAAACTGAACTTACATTAATTGGTTCAACCTATGAGCGCGAATGGGTATTCCGCGATGGTGTTATTTATCAAATTACTCAAGTTGAAAATAGTGCTGGTATGTCTGCGGAAGAATTTGAAAGCTTTAAAGAACAATATCAGGTTGGTCAGATTTGGGATACTGCCAATAAAACTTATATTGAAGGTTTAACCCTTGCAACTCCTCCCATTGCCGCACTTGATAGAGATGAATATGTATTAGAAGAAGGTATTAATTATCAGATTGTCGGTTATGATTTAACTGATTTAAGTGCTGATGAATAGACAGCTTTAAAAACTAATTATCCTTTAGGCCAAGCTTGGACTAGTATTATTGCGATTAAAGGACTTTTAGTCGGCGAAAACCGCGCAGATACTAAAGAAAAGTATTATTATGAATTTATTGATGATGTTAATTATTATATTGAAGCAATTGATGGTTCTAAAGAATATGATTATGACTACACTATTGGACAAAAATGGGATACTGATTATAAAGTAGTTGTTGACGGTTTATCATTAATAGGCCAATAGATGGGTTATGAATTTAGTGAATTAGTTGGATTTGCTGATGGGCTAAATACTATTCATGGATTAATTCTTAAATTAAATGCGTTATTAGAGATTGATAATGAAACATCTCGTGATAATAAAACAGTTTAGGGTTGTATTAATTTAATGAATGATATTTTAAATACATTCGATACTCTTACACCTAAATCATTATTGACAGTTGATTAGTTTGGTAAAATAATTAGTGCTAAGATTAATACTGATTAGACAAATAGTATTAATTTTACTAAAGAGCCTCCTAAAACAAATGGCATTATTTTAACTAATTTACTTCCTGATCCATCACTTGAAAATTCATTTTGGGGTGATTTTACACTTAGTCCATATGTAGTTTTTGATGGTAGGACTTCAGTAGAAATAGAGCCTATGTCAGAAGGTTTTGATATTGGTGGACTAGAATCAGGAAAGTCTATTGATATTCCAAAGACAATCAATCATGTTTTTTATATTGCTTGCCATACTGAATGGGGTGTATCAGATATAGGCTTTTCCTTTGATAAAGAAGGAGGTTTACACTCGCCTTTATTAGATATAGCTAAGAATTATGAGATACGTACGCCTTGGTATCGTCATTCAGGTCGTTAGAAAATGCTTGTTACACAAGGTGCAATATACCCTCTTTTTAAGCTTTATTTTGAAAAAACTGTTAGTGAAAGATATGTAGATGGTTTGATGTTAATTGATTTAACTGAAGCTTTTGGCGAGGGCAAAGAACCTACAAGAGAATGGTGTGATGCAAATATCCCCTTCTTTAAAAATACTTATTGCTTTAGTAAAGACAGTGATGATATTATTAATAAAGATATTTATAAATATGAGCATAGTGATCCTGCCATGATTAATAAACAATGGATTACTGTTAATATTAATAATGATAAAAATAATAATATTTTAAGTATTCATCATAATTATCATAGGCTCGAAGACATTAAACCTTCATTAGAAAACAATCCTAATGCTTATGATCTTTATAATATGACTTATACTGATGATAAGTATAACGGCAGTATTTTATTGCGTGATTATCTTATTGATGAAACTGGGCATGTTGTTGGTAAACAAAATAAGATTGCGCCATTGCCCACTCATTTTAAAGACATAGTAATTAATAATTTAAATTATTAGCCTTACTTTAGTAGGATGCTTGAACTTTCTTATCAAGGCGCAATATTTAATCTTGATAATCCAAAAGTGATAGAAAATAAAGATGCTTTACTTGCGGCTTGGCTTGAAGAAAAAAATAATGGTAATCTTACTGATACTGAATATAACTTATATCTACAATGGATAGCTGAGTTTGAGAATAGTGTAACTGCGCGAGGTAATAGTAATCCCTATGAAACCAGTCACCCACGCGATATATTTACGGCAATTCCTGAAAATAGTACAATTTATAGTGCGCCGATTACTGCTGAAGTGCCAGTGCGCGGCAGTATGGCTTCCGGCGGTCTACTTAAAACTACTTCAACACAGAAACCTTTAGAAATAACTTCAGTTAATAAATGGATTCAATTAAGGGGTGTATTTGTTCCTGTTGGAGGTAAACGCGAACCGCACTATTATAATGAATTACTTTCTTTTGGAGCAACATTTGCTGAAGGCACTTTAGAATTGACTAATGCCGCTGAATTAACTGCTAAAGCAAATACTTTAGCAGATCCTGAAAAAACAATGTGGTTAAGCCGTATTCAAGAATATCAAAGCGATTGGGCGTTGCCGCGTACTGTTAATGACCAATTATAGGTTGCACATAAAATTTCTGTGGTTGATACAAGTGATAAGCCTAATACAGAAGAACCTGTATTATATGATATAGAATATGATGAAGCTGGTCATATTATTGGGAAGCATAAATATACTAAGGGCATAAGTGCTGATGTTGGTTCAAGCACAGTTAAAGGTTATATTAATGAAACTACTGATAGTATTATTGAGCCTACTGGTGAAGCTACTTTAAATAATTATATTAAACGTTTATGGAATAAGATAAACAGTTTAGAACAAAGAATTGCCGCTTTAGAAAGCAAGACTTAATTTTTATTAAAACGACTTGGTCTTAATAAGGCCAAGTCGTTTTAATTAATAAGTAGTAAATTTAACTATTATGTGAAGAATTTAAAAGAAAGGGAGTGAATTTCATTGACTCAGTATGTAAAATTCTTGCGCGGTCTATACGATAATTATGCCAAGTTGGCAGTAAAAGATAAGGATACCTTATATTTTACTACGGCGGCGGCTGATTCTCAAACTGGTCGTTTGTTCTTGGGTGATATTGAAATTACTGGTTCTACCAGCTCTGGTGGAGTAGTCCCCAGCGAAATTTCTCTTGGTGAATTAGGTAATATTAATCTTTCTGAAACCCTTGGCACTAATGATGTTCTGGTTTATGATTCAACAAGCGAAAAATGGATAAATAAACCTATATCTGACCTTGTTAAAATCGAAACAATGGTTGGTGCTACGTCTGATACGGCTGGTAAAGCTGGTTATGTTCCTGCTCCTGCTGCGGGTGACTAGGCTAAATTCCTGCGCGGCGATGGCACTTGGGTAACTGTTGATGTTGGTGAAATTGACGGTATGTTAGACGCTCTTGAAGAACGTTTAACTACTATGAATACCACTGTCGGTAATTTGCAAGATACAGTTAATAAAATTCAAGAACATCCTACAGTAGAGCTAAACACTCGCGTAAAGGCTCTTGAAGATATTATTAATGATACTACAACTGGTGAAGGTGAAGGGCAGGTAACTACTCCTGGTCTCAAAAGTGTTGTATCTAATTTAAAAATTTCTGTAGAAGATCACGAAACTCGTATTGCTACTATAGAAACTGCTTTACAGTGGGCTGATATTCTTACTGGTGAATAATCTAACTAAAAGGAGAGATTTAATTAATGGCTAATGTTGGATTTTTAAGGGGTTCTCAGGCTAATTTAAATACCTTGATGACCGGTAAAACTGGTATCAAAGAGGGCTCTTTCTATTTAACTAATGATACTAATCGTTTATATTTTGGTAAATCCGCTACTGAGCTCGTCGCTCTTAATGAAGGCGTAATAACTGTTGATGCTATAGCCAATTTGCCTAAGGGTGCTGACCTTTCTAATGAAATCGGTCATTTTTATTATGCTACTACTGAAAACATTCTTTGTGTTTATAATGGTCAGCAATGGGTACAAATTAATCCTGATACTGATACTCAGGTTTCTTCTGTAAGTACTGCTGTCGCTGTGGCTGAAAATGCTGCAACTGCAACCACAACCCTCAAGTTTTCTCGTGATGGTAAAAACCTTGATGATACTGAAAATAAGTCTGCTACTCTGAAGTTTGTTGGTGCCGACCTTGTTTTAACTGCTAATGGCGCTGATGGTATTAAACTGACTGGTGATACCTATTCAATTGGTTCCAGTGCTATTGCTGGTGGCGTAGCGATTGATTTAAATCGCGACAATGCTGCAGATGTTACCCGCAAAGGTAAAATTGGTTCAGTTAATTTAAAGGCTGGTAACTCAATTAAGTTAGAGCGTGGTACTAATGGTGATATTACTATTGACGCTACTACTGCAGTTGGTACTATTGAATCCAATACTTTTACAGTTTCTCAAACTGGTCAAGTTGCTACTATTGAAAACGCAGTTAAAGATAGCCTTGCGACTGATCCTGTAAAGGATAGCTTCAAGCTTGCTGCTGATGGTAATGATATTAGCCTGAGTACTGATACTGAAACCAAAACTGTTAAGATTAAGGGTAGCCATTTCTCTTTAAATGGTGAAACCAAGGAAACTGATAATACTGCTAAGATCACTTTAAGGTCTGACCTTACCGGTAGTGCTAGCTCTGATTTTAGTATTGCTGGTGGCGATAATGTAAACGTTACTCAGAATGGTTCTGCAATTCGTATTGCCGCGGTTGATACAACTTTAAATGGCGTTGCTGTTGATGCTCAGGCTGCTGGTTATAAAATAACTGTTAAGGACACTTCTAATAATGTTGGTGTAACTAATACCTTTGATCCTAAGATTCAACTTGCTGGTGGTGAATCTGTTTCTTTCGTAAATGGTATTGCTACTATCCCCACCAAGGTTATTGATGATAAGATTACTGCTGCCAAGCAGAGTATGGATGCCATGGTGTTCAAGGGAGTTGCTACTTCCGTTCCTACTGGCGCTCAGGAAATTGGTTGGACTTATAAGGCCACTGGCGATTTCACCATTCCTGCGGGCAGTGTTGAAGGTAGTGCGACGGCTGCCGATGTAAAGACCGGTGATTTAATCGTTGCTACTGGCAATGAAGTCGGTGGCGTTATCACAAGCGGCTTAAAGTGGTATGTTGTCCCCTCCGGCGATGAAGAAAATACTACTTATAGTTTTGCTCGCGTTGAAGATGCTGGTAAGATTGGTATTAAGCTTGCTCCCGATGGCATGGCCGCCAACGTTGTTGGTCAGATGACCGTTGAGGCTGGCGATAATATTGCTATTGCTGCTAATAATACTAATGAGGATGGTAAATATCAGAATGTAAAGATTAGTCATGGCGCAGCTGGCACTGCTGTTGCAGCTCCTACTGCTACCAAGATTAGTCAGAAAGTTGATGAGGCCCTTGTCATTACTGCTCATGAAGTAGCTTATGATAAATACGGTCATATCACTGGCGTAACTGCTAAAGAATATACTCTGAAGGATACTGATACTCATAATGATATCGAGACTTTTAGTGTCGCAGCTTCTGAAAATGGCAAAGGTGTTGTACACTCTGTAAAGACTAAAGACAACCCCAGCGCTATGACCGCTCAGGTTAACTATGTTGCGGCCACTGGTAATCAGAATATATCCATTAATACCACTTCTTCTGCCGGTGTTGCTACTGTAACATTTGATCTGGTCTGGGGTACGTTTTAATTGATTGGACGAATTCCAATAAATAAATAAGTATAATTTTTAATTTCCTTAGAGGAATAATAGAAAGGGAAAGGGGCTTTTGTTCCTTTCCCTTTTTTTATTATGTTACGAAATGATAGAAAGGAGTTAAAAAATATAATGGCAACTGCATTTAGACCCGTCCGTACGACTAAAGATAGGCTAGATATTGAAAAATATAATGAAGGTTATATTTATATGGTAAAAGATAGTGGCCAAATTTTTATGGATGCTGATGGGAAACGTATATTATTAGGTAATAATGGTGTGTCATTATTTTATGGTGCTGATGAAAAACCAGTAGAAGATCCAGATTTAGAGACTGGTTATATTTTAGTATTAAGTAAAATAGAAAATTATGAAAATTGCCATGAAGGTGATTTAATTTTAAATAAAAATGATGGCGCTTTTTATCAAATATTAACTATTGATGAACCAAATGATTAGATATACTGCGCACGCTTGTCTATAAGTGGCGGTGGTGGAGGTAGTGGAGATAATCCTAGCGGTGGCCGCAATATGACCTTTAAAGTTGAAGGCTTAACGCATTCTACTGTTATTAATGGTACAGAAGTTTTCACTTATGTGACTGCGACCGCAAAACAAGATGCCAATGGTGATTATGAAGATGATGTTTTAACCATTAATTGGGCTTTATATGAAGGCATTAAAGATGAAGGCACTCCTTATATGCGCGGTACATTTGAAGTTAATAATGGCGAAAGGACACAATTTGAATTTGGTAAACGATTAAAAGCTAATACCACAAGTTCATTGTGGATGACCGCTTCCGGTGTTAATAGTGGTATTTCTATAAAACGTAATATTCAAGTTACGACCGTTGATTTAGTTCTTAGCCGTAGTTCTAAATTTTCACCTTTAACTTTATATAGTTCTACAGTTAAGCCCATTATGTATTGTAATGTGTCTGGCGCAATTACTAAACAATTATTATTTTATGTAGATAATGAATTGGTAAGTGAGCAGATATTAGATTATAATAATAATGGTGAAAAATCTTATACAATAAATACCGCAACATTAGAGCATGGCACTCATACAGCTCGTTTTGAGTTATATTCTTATGAAAATAATAAACAAGGTGCTGGCCCAGAACCTATTGAATTTGAATTTGCTTATAATAGTGGTTCAAATGATTTGCCAATTATTTGGATTGGCTCTTATAAGAATGAATACTATAATTATGATAAAATTCAAATTCCTTTCTTGGCTTACGATCCAAAAGCTCCAACTAATACGATTGTTAATTTTTATAAAGATGCAAAAATACTTGAATCTAAGTAGTAGGTAATAAACTTTACTTCTAGTTCAGAGTATAAGATTTTTGAAATTACTGATGTCACTACAGATGAAGAAAATCTTTATTATATTTCTTGCGGCGAGGGCGAACGTGAAGTGCGTCGCGAAATCGCATTTAATGTAAAGACTGACCCTAATCGTGATATGAACATTATTGCTGAGAACTTAATGCTTTCATTTGATGCAACTGGTCGCTCAAATAGTGAATCTGCCGCGAATCGTGAAAAATGGTAGTATAATGATTATAAAGCAACATTTGAAAATTTTAACTGGTATAATAATGGTTGGCTTCTGGATGAGAATAATAATACTTGTTTGCGCATAAGTAATGGTGCTAAGTTTTCAATTCCTATTGGCCCAATGACATTAAATTCCAACGTTAGCGGTATTAAAAAATGTACCTTTGAGTTCCAATTTAAAGTTAAGAATATTAGTAATTATAATAAATTAATTAAAGAAATCACTCGTTATTCTGATGATCAGGTTGCTTATGATGCATTCCTTGCACAAGACAAGTATGATAATTACGATGCTTTCTTACATGATAAAGCATTAGAATTATTGGGCAAAGAATATGATGATTTAGTCTTTAATCAAGTTTATAAATAGATATCTACAGCAAATGCATTTTGTAAATATATTACTGGTACTACTGGATTATGTTTAGGGCCACAGGATGCTTTCTTTAGTGATGGTACCGATACTGTTAATGTAGCCTATGTTGAAAATTAGTTAATCAATTTAAGTATAGTATTCTCACCTGACTCTAATTTAATTTTAATCTATGTTAATGGCGTTTTAACGGGTGTTAATAAGATTACAGTGGATAGTGCAGTTAATATCACAAGTTCAGCCATTGAATTTAATTCAAGTAATTGTGATATTGATTTATATAAAGTGCGCGTTTATTCTGAAAGTTTAGACTTATTAAATATTTTAAAGAATTATGCTGTTGATTTTAAGGATGTTTTAATTTACGACCAAAACAGTATTGCTTCTCTTGATCCAAGTGTTGGTAACGAACCTAGATTACGTTATGAAGATATGATTCTTTATAATCAGACTCATCCTGATGATTATTTAATGCCTTATTTGGTTTTTGATGTAACTAATACTTCGTTGAAGAATATGCCTTATAAAAAAGCAGTTAAGGTTAATGGCGCAACCGTTACTTTTGTTAATACTGGTTTAGATAGGGCTTATGAAAATGGTGAATTGCTTACCAAGATTAAAGAAGATAAAGAAGTTGCTAGTATTCTTGCTGAATAGGGCGAAATTGCGGCAATTGAAGAGTATTATAAACATCATTGTCCAAGCTTTACTACCACTGCTTATGAAGATTTAAATAATACTGGCGTAACACTTCAAGTTCAAGGCACCTCCTCTGAATTTTATCCTCGCCGCAATTATAAAATAAAAACTAAGGGTTCAGATAAAAATATCAATATGTATATGAATGCTGGGCCTTTTGAAAGTGCTTATAAGAATAAAGAAGATAAGTGTCATCTTGATGCATTCTATTATGATAATTATACAGTAGGTACTACTAAATTTACTGTAAAAATTGACTATATGGAATCTTCCGGTACTTATAATATGGGTATGGCTAATTTTGTTGCAAATGCCTATACAAAACATCCTATTAATGATTACAATAGTGTTGGCGCTTTTACTGAATCAAAAGAAAATTATGAAGTTGCAACTTCTTATGATGAAAACACCACCTATTATGAGCTAAATGAAGCTGGTAAATATAAAAAATTAGCTGATCAAACCATTGTAAATGCTGAAAATGTTGGTAATTATTATATTGCAGTTACTACTTATAAACCATATGATTGGCCGAATATAAAAGATTATCGTACAAGTGTACAAGGTTTTCCTGTATTAGGTTTCCGCAAAAATGGAGAAACTTATACATTTTTAGGCCGTTTTAATCTACTTTTGGATAAAGGTTCTGATGAAGCTTATGGATTTAAGCCCAATAAAAAGATAAGCCAAAAATTCTTAGGCAATAAAGCCGTGCATAAAATGGCTGAGTGCTGGGAATTCTCAGATAACGGCCGCACATTCTGCTCATTCAGAGATCCTTTAAAGCGTAAAGAATTCAGTTTTAGCATGACTCGAGATGAAATGCGTCGTGCTGGAATGAATACTGAGGGTCTTGTATTTAATGGCGACGAGCGCGCAAACTCTAAGGGTTGCGGCCCAATAGTAACAGATAGTTACGAATATCGTTATCATACTGATTCTGATCTTTTGGATTATATTTATGATATAACTGGTGGCGGTGTAACTACTGAAGATTTGGCTGATGGCGGTTATGCTCCCGAAGAATATTCTACTCCTGAGAATAGAAATGCTTCTTTGTTTAAGAAGATGGAAAATTGGGAACGCGCTTGTAAATGGGTTTGGAGTACTTGCGTTGATTATGTTGGTAAAGAAGACGATTTAATTAATAAGTATGCGGTAAAACAATATGGCGAAAATGCTATATTCGTTCATACTAAAAGATATTCTGCGGCAAAAATTCCTACTGTTGAAGAGACAATTTTATTTAATCCAACAGAAGTAACAATGGCTTATGATGACGTTAAGAATAATTTAACTCAAGCTGGATTAACTGAAGATATTTTAAAGAGCGCTGAATGGGGTACTGTTGATGGCACTGATAGTAACGGCAATGTTATTTATACATTTTCTGATAGTGATGTATTCCGCGCTTATGCTAAAATTACTGGTTATGTTTATGTACAAGATCTTGATAAAGTTGGTACTTATTAGACTGGTACAGTTGAAACTTATACCAATGTATTTAATATAATTAAACAAACTCCTGAAGATTATGCAACTGATAATATTGAAGTTCTTAATCCCGCAGTTACCATTAATAGCGTTACTTATTATTTTGATACTCAAGAATATCGTTTAGCCAAATTTAAGAAAGAGCTTCCTGAACACTTCGATTTAGAATATTGCTTAGTATATTTCTTAATTACAGAAATTTTCCTTTGCTATGATAGTCGTGGAAAGAACTGTATGATGGCGTCCTGGGGTCCGCAAAAAGAAGGCGGCGACTATATTTGGTATCCTATTTTTTATGATATAGATACGCAGTTAGGTATTAATAATACTGGTATTCCTTCTTTCGAGTATTATGTAAATGCTCAAGAAGAAGGTTGCTTCTCGACCAATGATAGCGTATTATGGGCAAATCTTTATACTTGTTTTAAAGATGATTTAAAAGCTAAGTATTTCCAGATGCGTGGGGATGGTGGTGGTATTATAAACATTAATACTAAAAAAGCCACTACTCCTTTGCTTGGTTCTTCTACTGGTGATAATGACACTCGTTCGGCATTGCAGCGTGATGTTGACCATATTGAAAAATGGTATTTAGCTGACCCTGACGAATGTGGCTCTATTGCGATGAGAGGTATTCGTCCTTTAATGGCTTTAAATTTAGATGAGTATTGGAAGTATATTTCTATTACTAACGCCGCAGGTGATGGTTATCAAAATCAAGACGGTGATAAAGCTATTGATGGTGATGGTACTTATTTCTACGCCTTACAGGGCGACCGCAGTTTATCACGTCAGCAATTCTTAATGAATCGTATTAATTTTTATGATTCATTCCAAGGCTGGGGCGAATATGCGCGTGCAGGTACTTCAATACAAGGCCGTATTATTGCTAACGATATAAATCAAACTTCTGATAAATATATTGATAATAATACTACTACATTACCAGATGGATTTGTATATTCACCATATTATGTTATGGAAAATGGCACTGAAAAGAAAGATGCCGATGGCAATCCTATTAAAACTAATTATTTAGATGCCGATTTGGCAGTCAAGATAATTCCTTATCAACGTCAATATGTTACTATTGGCGGTGATAATAGTTCAATGGAACCGCAATTATACAAGGGCGATAAAGCTGTTTATATGCAACTTCCGGGTAATATGCCTATTGGACGTCGTAGCGGTGCTAAATATGGCGAACAATTGTTTTATATTTATGGCGCGAGCTTCTTACAAGATATTGGTGATATGAGTACTCTTTATTGGCGTGAATTTAGAGCATTAGGTGCTTCACGTTTGTAGAGATTATTACTTGGTTCAGAATATCCTGGATACTTCTTAAAGACTAATCCGCCTAGCTTTGATGCTTCTAAGAATAGTGCAAAAGGTAAGCCAATGTTAAAAGAAGTAAATCTTACTGGTGTATTTATTGAAAATGTGCAAACATTAGATTTCTCCAGTAGTGAAAAATTACAATCTTTCCGCGCAGTGCGTTCTAATATTTAGAATATTGTATTCGCGGAAGGGGTTGCACTTAACACTTTACATATACCTAAAACATTAACAAATCTTAATTTAGTTGAAGCTTCGCAATTGAAAGACTTAGTTACTTCTTATGAAGCACCTACAGAAGAGAATTTTTCCACTTGGACTCCTCCTGCTGGATTATATATTGAAGATTTAACTAATAATTTAGATACTGCAACTGAAACTGGTTTGAATGTATTAAGTATTAATGGTGACTACTTTGGTTATGATAGTTATAAATTATTAAAAGCTTTAACTCGTATTAAGCTTTAGCCAAACCAAGGGCAGCTTTAGATATCATTGCGCGGTGTAAATTGGATGCCTTATGAAAAATTAACAGAAGGTTATACTTATAATGCTTCTGAAGAATATTATAAGGATAATGGTCACTATGGTTTAGATGCTTGGACTTGGGATGCCGCAGAATGGGATAGTTTGCTTATTGATGGCAAATTATTCAAGAAAGTCATCAATAAGTATGAATCTATTGTTGACATAAACATGTTAAAAGATTATGTTGAAAAATATAGTTCTATCTTCAAAGGTACGGCTACCGCAATGCCTGAAATTACTGGATATATCTATATTGAAAATAGTGATAGAATTGATGAAGGCTATATTCGCAATACTTTACAGAGCAATAATTATTATCCTAATCTTAATTTCTTCTTTAAGAATGTAAAACCCGGTTATTCTGGTACATTTGTATAGATAGATGAAGATGGTAAGAAAAATATCATTGGTATATAGAAGATTGCTGCGGATGATTTTGAATCTGGCACTACTGTACGATTCTCTAATCCCTATACTACTTATACTCCAAAACCAAAGCCGAATTACGATTTCCTTGGTTGGGCAACTGATGCCGCAGGTGAAAATATAATTACTAATGAAGCTTGGGAAGAATGGTCTTGTACACAAGGTGTTATGGATTATACCTTCTATGCTATTTATATTAAACATAAATATAAGATGTCTTTCTATAATGATGATGATACATTAATTGATGAGATAGAGGTTACTTACAATGAGAAGCTTTATCCTCCTACAATCGTTCCTCATAAAGATGAATCAACATTGCCATTAGAAAGCACTTATAAACATGTTGGTTATTCGACTAGTAAGGGCGGTCGTAAGGTTGATTTAGGGTCTATGCGCTCAATTAAAGATTATAAATTCTATGCAGTTTATGAAATTGCCAATGTTTATGATGCTCCATTTGATGAAAAATTCTTTGATTTCACTTCTGGAACATACCACGAGCAAAGTGGCTATTATATCAGCGTTAAGCCTGAGTATTCATTATCTGGTAAAGTAACATTGCCAACTCGTTATAATAATCAACCTATTATTGGTATATTGGGAGCCGCAAGTCAATCAGACACTAGTTTCATTAATGGCTTTAGAAATAATAATGATATTACTCATATCTTCTGGTATAAAGATCCCGCCGGAATGAATGTAATTGATTTTGCAATGCGTTGCTTTGAAGGAATGGGTTCATTACAATATATCGAAATTCCTGGTACTATAGAGCGTTTTGGAGCTTATTGTATGGCTTCAATCCGCAAGAATAATGTTGTTAATGTACCAGTGTTAAAATTAAATCGTATTGATATTAACCCTGATAGAGTTTGTCGTTTTGACGCTTATGCATTTAGTGGTTCGCCAGTTGATAATGAGTCATTTACAATTACAGGTCATTTTGATTTTATTGGTAATCAGGCATTTGCTTATCAAACAAAAATATCAACTTTTAATTTCGGTGATGCAGAAAGAGGTTGTTATATTACTAGTATGCGTAGTAATCAATAGTATTATCAGGTACTTCGTTAGAATCCTACTGATCGTACTATTACAACAGTAAATATGTATTCTGACCAAGAAAATATTAACAAATATAGCGCACCCGAATCTGATGATTATCTGCCCAATCTTACTGGTCTTACCACTGGCAATGTTAATGTTACTTATAATTATACAGTTATATAAGGAGAAGTAAAATGAGAAAATCTACAGTTTATAGATACTTAGGCACTAATGGAATAATAGATAGTCCTATTTATATTGAGGGCGCATATTCGGTGCGCTATTACTCCTTATTTGCCGATGAAGGAAAAGTTCTTACTAAAGACCATAAGAGATTTGTCGAAATGGTAACTGTTCCAGAAGCAGATTTAGACTTATGGGTAGAAATAGATAAAGAACAATAAGAAACATTAAAATAAAGTGAGTTAGGAAATTCGTTTCCTAACTCACAATTTTAATAGAAAGGAAGTTAAAAGCTAATGATTACTTATGTAAATAGTGAAAATACTGTTAAATATCGTAAATTATTTGAAGAGGCCAATAAAATCTTGAAAAAGCATAATGAAATGCAAGATGGTGCGGAAATCACTACTTTAGAAGATTATTTTGGTTATATTACTAAATTAGCTAAATATGACCATGATGATACTTCTAATAATTCACCAACTTATGACCCTTCAAAAAATAGACAATTTAAATATACTATTTTACCAGTAGATGAAGAAGTATTTGTGATTGATGCAAATACAAGAACTATTACTGTACCTCCCAGTTTTAAAAAGAATGGTATATCAGTAAAGGGCGATGAAATTGCCGAAATACTTTATTTTGAAATTGATCGCTATTTTGATGCTACTGACTTAAATACTAAAGAAATTTATATATAGTGGGAAACTGCGCCTGATGCTAAAGGTGTTACTGAAAAGAATGTTTCTATTCCTTGGGTGCGCGATATTATAAGTAAGCCTGGTAAGATTATTTTTGGTTGGCCTATTTCTTCTGAAATTACTAGTCGCGCAGGTACAATTAAATTTTCTGTGCGTTTTATTAGTAAAACCAATGAAGAAAAGCCTAAAATTACTTATAGTTTTAGTACTTTGACCGCAAGTGCAGTAATTAATCCTGCTCTTGATTTAGATATAGAAGATGATAGCGCGATAGAGGTTATTGATCGTAATGATTTAATCCTTAGTCGTTTTGTTGATACTAATCCTGTTGGTGGTCAAACCGCGGAAAAACCTGTATTGTTTGAAGATTTGCCTGAAACAATCAATCTTGAGGGTGAAAGGGATCACTAGTCTCAAATCCTTCGTGTACAAGCTGAAAGTCAAGATGCCGGAGTTATCTCTATCTCTTGGACTCATATGCAAAATGGTCATATTGTACCTAGTGGTGATAGCAAACTTACAGTTCTGCCTGATGAATATGTGCTGAGTAATGATGGCAATTTTGTGAAGGGTAAAGCTTATTATACTAAGGTAGAAAACGATGAGAATGTTTCCGGTTATCAAATTGCGGAAGTCACTGATGGCGACCCGATTCCTGAAAATACTTATTATGAAAGATTCTATGCTTGTACTATTTCTGAGACTGGCACTTATTTTGCGACTATTACTAATCGTGTGTAGATTAGTTCTGATACAATAGATACTACTAAATGCGTAGTCCCTGCTGCAAGTAAGCCTGTAATTAATAGCTTCCCCACAAGTTCATTATTTGATGCAGATATGACTCCTGTATCATTAATTTGTCTTGCGCAAAGCCCTGATGGTGGTGAGCTCACTTATCAATGGTATTCTAAGGAAAATCTTATTGAGGGTGCTAATAAGAATGAGTATACTGCAAATGAAGAGGGTAGTTATAGCGTAATAGTTACTAACCATTTAAATAATAGTATAATGACCACACAGTCTGAAGTTTGCCGTGTTACCAAGCCAGCCGCAAAGCCCATTATCGTGAGACCTTTACCTACTTCTGAAGATGGTATGGTCGAAATTGAAATGGAAAATGGTTCAGCTGTATTAGAGGTTACTCTTAGTCCTGCGGTAGCTACTGATGGATACACTTATCAATGGTATAAATGCGATTATAAGAATGATTATGCGGAAAGTGGAAAACAGCATCCTCATGAAAACGATGAAGCTCTCCTACCTGAAGCTGTTCAAACCACTGACCTTGCTATTCGTTATACAACCAATGCTTCAGGTTATTATTATGTTAAGATTACTAATAACCTCAATGGCAGTCAGTCTGAGCCTACTTATAGCTTATTATTCAAGGTTGCGCAAATCTAATTAAAGAGGTAACAAACAATGATAACAACTGCCGCGGAATATGAAAAATATTTATCATAGATTTATGACGTAAATCCTCCCACCTTGGCAGTTTTACTCCCTAGTAGTGAACCCATTTATAAAATTGACTTAAACAAAAGAACTGTTGAAACGCCAGATTTTTTAAGTGTGGAAAAAGATCATAGGGCAGAATGTTTATATTTTATTGTAGATAGATTTTTTGATAATATCGATTTATCTACTACAACTTGTGTAATACAATATATAAATGCTGGTGGGGAATCGCGGGTATATGCCGTTCCATATTATGACGTAACCACTTATAATGATCCCAACTCACCAAAGATGCTCATTCCCTGGGCCATTGGAGGCGAAGCAACTAAGTATGCCGGCGATGTTACTTTCTCATTTAGGTTTTATAAACTTAATAAAGTTTTAGATGAAAAAAATCCAAGATATTTTACTTATAACTTAAGCACTCGACCGACAAAAGGTAAGGTGTTATATGGCTTAGATATTAAAGATTTAGAAGCTAGTAATTATTTAGCTGATAAAGAAGAAGAAATTTATGCTCGTATAGCCGCACTAGAAAGTTTAAGTTGGATTGATTTATAATAAAAAAAATAAGGGAGAATAACCTTCTCCCTCTTTTTTATTTTGTGGACATTTTTTATTAATACAATTTAATAAAAAAAGAGATATTTATAGAAGATAAAAAGGAGGAAAATGAGTTTTGGCAAATGAATATGTAAAGACACTCAAGACCTCTGATGGTGCAATTATTATTTATCCTGAAACAATGGCGAGTGGCGTGTTTTATGTTGACCCTAACAATAGCGAATAGGGCAAAGGTGTTGTCATTCGTGAGGGTGTAAATAAAAATAAAACCGTCCAAGAGAAGCTTGAAGAATTAGAGGCTATGTGGTCTAAAGCGTCTTTTTCAGGGACTTTGACTACTGAAAATATAACTATCACTGGCGCAGTAAAAATAATTACCAGTGAACATTTATATAATAACAGGCCTGGAAAGGTTGGACCTTTAACTGGTGGTCTTAATAACGCAAAGGTCTTAATATTAGATAATAATGATATTTTATATTATACTACTGTGCGCAATTTGCTTGAAGCTGGCGGTATGAAGGATTACTTATCACTCGATGGCGGAAAAATGCGCGATAGCGCAACTATTAGCATTTCTGCACCTATTACTAATGCAGCTCATGTAGTAAATAAAGAATATTTAGATTTTAATATCGTTAATAATTTATTAAAAAATTATGTAGAAGGGGATTTGGGTTTTGAATTTTATCCACAGAATACCCCTGCGCAAAGTTTGCCAGCGCCTAAATCTAAACTTGTTACAACAACAATGGTAAAAGATTCTATTAGTAAATTAATTACTGTTTCTGCAACTCAACCTGCAGGTAGTAATTTTTAGGTTGGCGCACTTTGGATTGACACTGGCGGCAAGAAGAACAACTTTTTGCGCTATTGGACAGGAACAGGTTGGGCAGCTGTGCCAGTTGCTTGGACTTAATATATATTTATAGGGGAAGTTTTTAACTTCCCTTTTTCTTTTTATAAGCGGCCGAATTAAAATAATGAAATTAATTAAAAATTTATATAATAATAGTGAATTTGACAAGAAAGGAGTCTTTTAAAGATGGCAACAGAAAAAACTCCATTAAAAATTTATAGAGGTGTTAATGGTACTAATACATCAAGTGGTTCTGTACCAGCATTGCAGGCCGGCACTTTAATTTTTAATGAAGGACTTGGATTTTTTACTTTAGATGTAAATACCAGTAAAGCAACTGTCTCAGACGCAGCGAGAATATTATTAAATGATACTGTAAACTTTATAAATGAAAGTCTTTCTAGCGCTGACAGTTTTAAAATATTAAGTTCTAATGATAATAATAATAATATAATGCGCTTGCCTTTATTGGCAAGTGGTGCTTTTTATGCGACTTATGCAGATCGTGCCACCCAAGCGAATATGGCTAATTATACATAGCTTGGGCAAAAAGATGAATTAAACTCACATATGCATCATATTGGTAGTTCTTTCTTACGTACTGGTGCAGAGTATAATTTATCTACAGGTTTTTATAATGCTTTTAATATTAACGGCTCTGATTATTCAGATAATATGGGAGTCTTTAGTCCAGAATTTGCAGAAGCAATATCTGAAGAACAAGATATCAATTTACCAGTAAAATTTTATAATAGTGTTTATATTTCAAGTGATGCGGCTCAAAGAATACCTAACGGTTCAGATGAAAGTTTATGGACTTTAAATATAATCAATCCAATTTTAAAATTAGGTAGATAGGTTAAATTTGAAACTGGTGGAGATATTAAGTTAATACCTGAAGAATCAACCGATTATTTATCTATTGTATTAGAAAAATATTTATCAGCTTCATAGCAAGAAAATGGTGAAGAACCTGAGCAAATAGTCCATATTAATAATTATTATAAAAGCACCTTTATGAAAGGTATTACCACTTCTTCATCTTATACTCCAAATGAAGATTATGATTTAGTAACAGTTGCTTATATGCGTGATAATGCTGGCGGTAAGGCCATATTTAGAAGGTGGGCATAATTTATGGGTAAAGTTTATTTAGGTGAACAGTAGATTAGTGGAATGCACATTCTTACAGGCCCCACTAATACACAAGATACTAATTTAACTGATGCAAAAATGTTACCTGAAGGTTATAGCGCATATGGTCCCAATGGTAAGGTTGTAGGTACTGGACATAATATTCAAGCAAGTGAGGTTACGGCAACAATGTTGCCTAATGCTGTTAAAAATGGCAATAACTATTATGCAGTATTTAATATTACTATGCCCGCCGGATATTATGATGGAAGTCCAATAACTATAAATTCTCTTATAGAAGAACTTGATCCAGCTTCTATGCCTTCAACTGTTACATTTTTAGGCGTTAAGGGTACTAAGGTTTATGGAGTTACCGAGACAACAGATAGTGATGGTTATACAATATTAACTATTACTACAAAGTGATAAAGGAGTGAAATTATGGCTAAAAATTATAAGAAAGCGATAATGGATGGAACTGTTTTATTTGACTATAGCGATTCAAATGCAACAGCAAGTGATTTAAGAATAGGAAAAGTGGCTTATACAAAAGGAGCTAAAATAGATGGTTCTATAACATTTAGAGATGTTTATTTTGGCAATGTTGCAGAGCCTCCAACAGATATAGGAGAAGTAGGTGACATTTTTATTGTTACTGAAGCTACTGAATGATGGCTGCAATTAAATTGGTTAATATTTGCTCTAATCCCTCTTTTGAAAATAATAGTGCTTGGAACATTACAAATGGACAAAGAATCGCTTAGGATGCTTTAGATGGAAAGTATGTGGTGAGGCTAAGTGTTACTGGTGGTACTGGTAGTATTATTAGCGCAATAAAAATTCCACAAATTACTAATCATATTTATTATTATTGCTTTCATAGTTCAGGGAGTTTTCCTATTAATTTTTTAAAATTACAATCTACAACCCCTATAAATTATAATAATATAAATGATATATGGACACGTTGGGGTATATTATAGACCGCTTCTAACTCAGATCCTGTTAATTATACTATTGCTTTTAATAGCCAATGGCCGACACCTTTTACAATCACTTTTGATGCATTAATGTGTATTGATTTAACTGAAGCTTATGGTGCCGGAAATGAACCAACTGTCGTTTGGTGTAATGAAAATATTCCTTATTTTGAAGATTCCTATACCCTTGCTGAAGGTTCGATAGCTATAAAAAATCATCAAGGCGAATGGATAAAAGCCAAAAAGGTTTATCAAAAAACCTCCAATGGTTGGTCTGAAATAACTAACAAATATGCAATTAACAATTTATTTTCAAAAACTAAATATATTGATGTTGATTATCATGAGAAAAAGCAAAGCGATACTTTTTTAGGACATTGCCGCGCTTTAATTAGGCCTAATGACGCGGGCACTTCGCCGGTTGATGTTTCTAAATATAATCAAGTTTTAACAATAACAACTCCTTCTATTTCTACATTTGCATCGCCACTTAGTGATGGCAATAAAACACTTAGTTTTGCTTCAACAAATAATGCAATAGCAATAAATAATATTTCCACTTTACCTAAATTCGCAACAGAAGATTGGACGATTGATTGGTGGGAATATAGACAAGATAGTACAACAAGTTCTTCTTTTAAAATGGGGCCAACTAGAGGAACTAGTTTTATGGGATATTATCAAGTTGGTACTAATTTATGTTTTTACGCAACTCGTGGAGGTTCTTCTTGGGATGTGTTAAATGGCGCTGTTGGAAGTGAGGTTAGTAGAAATACTTGGGTACATCATGCAATTGTTAGGCATAAATCAGATCTTTTGGTTTTTAAAAATGGCACACTGGTTAAAACTCGTAAAGGAGTTAGTGATTTTATTGCTCCGTCATACTTTACTATAAGCAGTACTAATTCTACACCTTCTATAACTGGTAATATGGATGAATTTCGCATTTCTGATTTTGCAGTTTGGACTTCTGATTTTACTCCTAAAACAACTCGTTATTTAAATAATGGTGAAGATTATGACTCTTATCCTCGTGGAGATGTGGATGATGAATTTGTTTTACTTGGTAAAAAATTTAAAGATGATAGCTTACATGCTCATGAAGTAACTAATGTAGGTTGTAGTATTATGGCGCCCACTTAGAGAGCAAATGCAAGTATACCAGAAGGATATAAAACTATTCCCGCAATAGATACACAAGGAAAATGTGTTTTTGAGTTGAAGAGCGCAATAACGGCAGAGTTTTATTCGGCTTATAAGATTGAAGCTGACATAGCCATTCCTGATTCTACAAGTAATAAATATCGAAGTAGTGGCATTAGTTATGGTTCCAATTGTAATATTTGTTTTGGTATTGGTAATACAGGATATTATTCTTATAGCAATGGAAAAACTAATATCAGTACTACTAAAACAGCAGATTATGGTATGCATCATTATATATTAGATTTAAAAAATGGTAAATATAATGTTGATGATACATTAACAACAGCATCGTTTACCTTTACTGCTGGAACAGGCTCATATGCATTTTATGCTGGTGGTTATTATGGAGATAGTAATACCATTGTATATCATAATGAAATTATCTATCGTTATACTTTTTATCAAAATAACAATAAAGTTCATGATTTCTTCCCTGTACAAAGAATATCTGATGGTGTAATTGGTCTTTTTGATGTGGTTAAATAGAAATTTGTTGAACCTAATGTTGCAAATGTTGCGACAGTATTCCCAAAAAATCATGATTCAGTTTATTATATTGATAATAAAAATTATATAACATTAGAGCCTTATGATTTATGCGCTCAAGATTTTAGTATTGAATGGTGGGAATATCCTATTGTTGATACTTGCGGCACAAGGTTTACATCTATTTTTCCTGATACTTATAATAATGGTAGTGGAGGTTTGTTATTAGGCTCTGTAAGCACAGCTCCTAATATTCAATTATATGGTAGTTATGGAATAGTGGCAAATGGCTCTGATTGGACAATTTGGTCTTAGAAAGCTATGACAGCGAATACTTTAAATACCTGGACGCATCGCCGCTATGAGCGCATAGGTACTGTTATGTATGAATATATTAATGGTACAAAAACTAATGTGTACACTTGTAATAACTATGGATTTTGGGCTTATCCCATGTACCCTATGGCTATTGGACAATAGGCGAAAAGTAGTACAAATGCTGGTTCTTATTTCCAAGGTTATATGCAAAATTTTCGTATTCACAAAGGAGCAATAGGTAATGGGACTACTGCACCAATAGATGATTTAATTATCCCACAACTGGACGTTACAATTGTTGATAAAGGCGAAGGGAATAAAATACCAATACCCAAGAAAGAGTATAGTTCTAATGGTGATATTTATAATTTTTGAGGAGGGAAGATTGAACCTCGCATAAATGATACCATGATGATAGCTTCATGTGTCTCTAAGGGAAGTAGTGCGCTTTTAGGTAAAGTTTTTACAATAACTATTTAGACTTATGATCCTGATTGTGCTGGAGCAAGAGTTCTTGATTTAGATACAGGATTAGAAGTAATACCTAAAAAGATAGTGATGTCTAATCTAGTTTCTTCCAATACTGGTAAAAGGGCCTGTAGGTTAGGAATAGATGCAGTAAGAAAAGGTAATTTACATTATCGTTTTCATATCACAGATTCTTTAGGTCGAGTTTCTAAAGACTATAAGGATCTCACCTTACGTGTTAAATAATCTGGCTTTTCGGCGCAGTCTTAACAGAATCTTAACAATTTTTAATATAATTTAACAAAAATTTTATGGGCAAAAAGAGTTTATGTTTCTACAAGAACTTTCTTATAAAGTAGAGGAAAAAAAAGACAAATGAATAAACCTTTTCTTTTTGGCCATATTTGATTGATTCTAAATAAATAAAAATTAAATAATACAGAGAGAAAAGGGGGAATAAACTTTTTATGGCAAATGATTATACTGATCAATAGGCACAATTAGTTCTTAATATATTAAATAAGTCTAAATATAATTAGTTAAGTGAAGGCTCTGCATTAAATGCCAATGAACTATATTTAGTGCCTGATGATGTATCTGACTTAAATGTTAATGTTGAAAAATGCCAAGTTTATTGCCGAGTAAGCATTATCATGGTGCCTAGCACTACCACAGATACTGAGCTTGTTAGTAAGTTTTTAGCTTTAACCCCTGCTGCTTTTACTGACCCAAACGGCAAGTCCAGTTATTTTTTGAAAGGTGGTTCAGGCTTTGGTACTGCGAATACAGCGCCAAGCGATGACAACAAAACTGATAATGACTGTTTTGTTTTACAAGGTCGGCAAATAATACTTAGGTATAATGATGCAAAGGGTTTTAGAATTTTTACTTATACTGGAGGCGTGTCCTCAGCAAGCGAAATCTTCGGCAGCTATAGCGCCAGTAATCCTCCTCCAATAGCATTAAGAACTGATGAAACTGAATGTTCATTCACTATAGGAACAGACATTGTAGTTTTTATTAAAGTAGAAACTTAAAAGCTAAGAAAGGAGAATAGAATTAATGCCTTATACAATTAATCAATCTGGTGCTGTTACCAGTTTAACTATAGTAAAATTAAATGCAATTGATTACGCACAACGTTCACAACAATAGGGCTTTGATAATGATTTAAGTCGTATCTTTATTGTTGAAGGCGGCGTTGGTGGAGGTAGTTCTTTGGGTGGCGGCGGAAGTGCGGCCGTTGATATTGCAACTACTTCTAAGGCTGGTATAGTTATGGTTCCCGCGAGTGGCGGTCTTGTTGTCGGTAGCGATGGTTCGATTGGTATTGGCGCAAATAAAGTTAGTATCACAAATACCACTGCTTCTTCAAGCACTACTTCTGGCGCACTTACTGTTTCTGGCGGCGTTGGCGTTGCTGGCAATATATATGCTGCAAAAGTATATGGTGCTGTCTGGAATGACTATGCTGAATATCGTGTAAGCAATAAAGAGATAAATCCCGGTCGAGTAGTTTATGAATTAGGTAATGATGCAGTAGAGCTTTCTAAAACAAGACTTATGTATGGTTGCTCTATAGTTTCTGATACTTATGGTTTTGCCATTGGCGAAACTAATAAAGCCAAAACTCCTTTAGCAGTTTCTGGTCGAGTGTTAGCCTATACTTACGAAAACCGCGATGAATATAGAACACATATTGGTGATTTTGTTTGCTCAGGTCCTAATGGTACAGTTTCTATTATGACCAAAGAAGAAATTCAAGCTCATCCACAAGCAGTAATAGGTTCTATTAGTGCTGTTCCTGATTATGAGTTTTGGGGTAGTAATAATGTCCCTGTCGATGGCCGAGTTTGGATTAAAGTGAGGTAAAAGATATGGATTGGTTAGAATTATTAAACCAAATATTTCAGATATGTATAATACCTTTATTGGGTGTACTAACGACTTTCTTAGTGGCTTATATTAATAAGAAAAAGGAAGCTTTGAAGACGCAAGTTGATAATACTTTATATCATAAGTATATTGATCTTTTAAGTCAAACTATTACAGATTGTGTAATAGCAACTAATCAAACTTATGTAGATTCTTTAAAGGCTTCCGGCACTTTTGATATAGACGCACAAAAGAAAGCCTTTGAAGATACTTGTAACAATGTATTAGCGATATTGAGCGATGATGCTAAAGAATACTTATCTGTGGCTCTTGGAGATTTACAGGCTTATATTGCTAATAGAGTTGAAGCAGAAGTTAAGTTAAATAAACAATAATTGTAAATAAAAGCAAAAAAGGGGAAACTACCTAGCAAATAGGTGTTTCCCCTTTTTATTTATATACTTTATCTCTTATTGGACAGAGTATATTTAAAAAATTTTACAAAGAAATACTTGGACAAAGGCAATTAAGATATTAATCTTAATTTTCAGATATTAATGAAAAGTATGGGGACTTTTCATTTTTAAAAATAAAAAGAAAGGATTAATGGTATGCAAACTCAATATACTTATTACCCCTAGTCGCCAACTATGCGACCATAGCAAACAGCAATACCAATACAACAATAGCAACCTTTGTTTTTAAAAGCGCGCCCAGTTGCTTCATTAGAAGAGGTACGAGCTTTGCCAATTGATTTTGATGGAACGGTATTCTTTTTCCCCGATTTAGCACATGAGCGAATCTATACTAAATAGATTGGTTTAGATGGCAGTCCATTGTTTAATATGTATGTATTACAATAGATACCTTCTGAAACTCCAGCAGACTATGTTACTAGGGAAGAATTTGAAAAAGCTATTGATTCACTAAAATCATCTTTAACTCCAGAAATGGGTGAAGTAATAGATATTATAAAAGATTTAGAAGAAGCTATTTATTACTACACCATTACTAAAGCAATGCAAGAAAAAGACGAAAATGAAATGTATTATTATACTGAACATGAACATCTACGAACTTAGGCAAGAGATAAACGTGAAGGAGCTAGCCCCTTGTCCCGCAAACACTATCTTGAAGTAAAATCTATGAATGCCGATAAAGTTACACAAGTAAAAGAATTAGAAAAATATATGAATGAACTCACTAGCGACATAGTAGAAATGATTCAAGATGCTTCTCCAGAAGAGAAACAATTATTACATAAAAAAATGTAGATGTTAACTTCCAAGATTGAATAGATCTAAGTGATTAAAATAAATGGGGAGAGATGGACAATTAAGTTCGTCTCTCCTTATCATCCAAAATTAAAAACTCCAAATCATTTTTACACTCTTGGATCTTGTGATAATATTACATAGACCATTTATATTAATGAATACATAGCTCCTAACCAAATAATAAAAGTTCTCCGTCACGAACTTGCACATGCGGTATTCAAAAGCTATAATATTCAACTAGAGCCAAAAATAAAAGAAGAAGTTGCTGATTTTATAGCGACTTATAATGATGTTATAACAGAAAAATTAAATGAGATATTAAAAGAAGAGGGTATAGTATAAATTACTATACCCTTTTTTTATTTTAGGAATGAAATTGAAGAGGTCTAGTCTTGATATTTTTCTTTCACTATTTCAAAGTTTCTATCTCCATCATGATTTCCTCCAAGACTATTATATACTTCATGTTCTTTAGAAATATTCTAAAATTCATCATAAGTAATAATATGACTTGGATCTAATAAAATTCGGCAATTAGCTATAAAATTTTTTTTATACATACTTAATAGGCCAGATTTTATTTTTTTTAATTCTGCGATAGTAACTTCAATTTTTTCATCTAAAATTTTTCTTTCAATATTCGAAGCTTCAATATGTGCTTGTAACTTTTCTAAAAGATCTTTATTACCAACAGTAATTGCATCTGCTATTTTTTCATCAATACTAGCCAATTCAACATTATGCTGGCGCTATTTTTCAGCTTTATATAAACTATAATAGTGTTTAGCTAAACTACTAACTCCTAAAGCAATTAAGCCAAATACTACTTCTAACCAATATTTTACTATAAAATCAATCAAAGGTAGCACTCCTTTCTTTAAAAGCTCTCCGTCATTTACTTTTAAAGTTAAAGTGTTTTGATTAATATATATCGGCCAAAGCTTATTCCCAGATTAGCATTTGCTTACTATGTTTAACGCCATATTCACCAATACAAATAGCATCACAAGCGTCTTGTGCAACTTTTATATTGTATTTATCCTATATATATAACTAAGCATTTTTCTTTTGAGCGGCTCGATCGCGCCCTTTAATACCGCAAAGAGATTTCCAAGAACTGGCAGAAATTATTTGATAAGGCATATCAATTTCAGTACATAATTCTTCTAATACGCCAAAAACTTCTGCCAACTTTTGGAAGGTATCAACATTTGCAACTTTTGTTTCACGATTTTCCTATAATTGTATATCTTCAAAAGCTATTTCATTAATTTCATATTCTTCAATTAATGAAAGAATTTTTTTTCTAATCTTAACTAAGCGGTCTCCTATTTCATTATCAGCAAATGTAAAAGTACCAACTTTATATAATTGCTAATTCTTGAAAACCGCATAACCTGTTGTTCGTGTAGCCTAATCTAATGCTAAAAGATTACCCATTTACTGAGGTACTGCCAAAGCCGCCCACTCGTGAAGTTGTTACATTATCATCAGTAACAGTATCATAGGTGCAAATAATGCCTTGGCAAATCTTATCTCCGCGTTTTATTTGAATAGGGAATGGACTAAAATTAATCACTTGAAAAAATATCTCACCCTCATTACTTTCGTTGTCTACATAATCGGCATCTATGATACCGACTGAGTTAGCGCAGACAAGCCAATATTTAAGAGGAGAAGAGCTGCGTGATACTAATTTTAAATATTGATTAGAATTTAAATATATTTTAACGCCCGTGGAGATCAAAGTGGGTTTAAGCCCACTTTGTTTAGTCCAACGGGTAATATTATCTAGGCTAAGAACTTTTGATTGCGGAAAATCTTTATATCCGCGAATCATATCTATATAGGGTTGAATAACATAATCCTCAGCTGCAATCATATCATAGCCTGCGCTTTGAGCTGTGGCGCGCTTAGGAATTAAATCATTTTGACCCTAATATTTTTTTACGGTTTCAAACCTTACTTTTGAGGCCATTATTCCACCTCATAAATTATATTTACTGTAGTTTCAGGTTCTTTTTCAAGATTAAAACTCTTTTTTACAGTTACAAGCTGGTACTCATCAATTATTTCGCCGTGATCTTTAATGGGCTTAGTCTTATACCCAAAGGAACTCAAAGTAAAACTGGAATCGTTCTTGAGCTCTTCATGGAAAGCCTCAACTTCATTTACTGTATCTATTCTATAAACATCAGTGCTTGATATAAGATATTTCATATTAATTTATTTTAACCTCTAAATTATTATAATTATATTCTGTTTTTGCTAAATCTATTAAACCTTCAGCAAATGTTTCACAATAAGATTCTGCGCCAATAAGATGGACTTTATTATCATTATATTTGCCAACTGCATACATAATTGCAGCCATACAATCGTCTGTTGAAGAAGTCGCGATGGGGTCTTGCTTATTTCCATCAACATGAAGAATATGATGATTATAAGTAAATAAATCCATAGTACAAACTATCATATTATTTTAAACCTCCAAATGCAATAATACCTCTATCATAAGGGAATAAATAGCCGCAAACAATTTCATCGTTATAATTTTTAATCCATATTTCAAGAAGGCCGGGCATAGTACATTCATCTATTACTTTTATCTCTTGGGCAATATCAATAAGACATTCTGCAATTGAGTCAGAAAGATTTTCATTATAATAAAAAGTGTCTTTCCGTCGTGCAAAAATAAAATCACTTATAAAAAGTGTATAATATTCCATCTCTTTAAACAAAAGCATATAGGTCTTATCTTTTTCATTGAACTTTGAAATAGCCTCAGCCAATTTTTCTTTTGTTTCTTCTGGAGTAAGCGAAGGTAATTGTGAAATTATTTGTTTATTCATATCATATATTGAAAAAGAAAGCGTCGCATCATTATTTATTTCTGTCCAGTTATTATTCTATTCATTCCAAATGTAATAAGCATCAGTTTCTTTGCAATAAACTTGATATGATTTGTCAGCAGTTTCTAATTCTTTTAAAGTGTCGATTTGCGGCACCATATTAAAATTTACTCCTTTTCAATATTTTCTACAGATATAGTATCATATTTTTTATGTGAAGTCAAATCTATTATTCTTTGATTAGAACTTCCGCGCATAGGAAGAGTAATATCACGCAATTCATCTATATAAGGGCCGTCTATTAAATAATCTATAGTATTCAATATATATTTTATTTTATAATCAGAGAGACTCTTTAATTCTTCATATGTATATCCAGTCCAAATGTAGATTTTTATATAAGGTATACGTTTCTTAACTTCTTTAATAACTAAAGTAGTTAAAAAAAGATTTTCTGGACAAAGAGGTTCTCCGCCAAGAATACATAAATCACGCTAAACGCCTCTTGCTACTAAGCCTTCGCATATATTATCTATTACTTCTGGAGTAAATTCTTTACCTCCATTAAAATCCCAAGTTTCAGGATTGTGACACTTAGGACAGTGATGTGGACAACCTTGGACCCAGAAAGATACACACACTCCCGGCGCATTAGCTACATCATTAAGCTTTAAATCAGCATATTTCATATATTCTTTATTTCCTCCACTTCTAAATCTAAATTATTAACATCATCTTCATCATCAGTTTCAATATAATAAGCAGAACACTAACAATTAGTATGGTAAGGAGGAAGCGGAATTGTTTCATCGGCAGGATATTCTCCGCTCCATTCACCACATAGATCATCGCAAGTTCCTGCTTCAATTACAAGTATCGAAGCTACAGGTTTTATTTTCATTTCCATTAAATGGGTAAATAAATATTTACTTTCATTATTTAATAGACGAGAATACATGTTAACGCTAAAATTTTTTAAATTATCTGGAAGGTCGCCGGACAATCTTTTTTCTTCTAAATCATCTAAATATTTAATAATTCGCTCATCTAATGTTTTTCCATCTTCTTGAAAAGTTAAATCTATAATATTTTTTAAATTAAATGGAGCTACCTTTTTATAGATTTTCCCTAATTCTATATTAATTTCTGAATAGAGGTTTTCTAAAGCCTTATAAAATAAATCTATTAAATCGGCTTGATGATCTTCTGTATTAATTTTTTCGTCATTAGCTATCCAAGAAAATATTATTTTTATAATTGCCTCTAATTCCGAGTCAATTTTTTTATTTAATACTTCAGTAGCTTTTTCTAATTTATCTTTTATTTTCTAATGCTTTTTTAAAGATCTCTTAGAATAAGTCATTCCATAACCTCCCAAGAGCAGCAATATAAACTACAATAAGGAATGATTATTGTTTTTAATATTTCCTCATTATTATAATTTTTAGATATTTTTATTTTATAAAATCTATAACCTCTAGTATTCTAGGTTATAGGTAACCATATCCATCGCTCATTATTTTCTTGCCATTCTATACGAGTTTTTGATGTTCTGATTGGTATAATATTATTTTTATCTAAATAATTATAAACTTCTTGCGAATTATTAGTTATATAAGCACATATCACTATCTAATTTGAACAAGGGTAATGACGCCCTTTCTACTAATTAAAATACTCTTCGGCATATTTAATTAAATCGCTCATAAATGGCATACCCTATCTCGTATTTCATTGGTGCGTCCGTGATTCCAAAATTGTGAGCCTATATAACCGCAAGTTCTACGCGCGACGTTTAAAGTCTCATGATCACGATTGCCACAATTAGGACAATACCATTCTAAATTATCATCAATTAGAATCTCTCCATCATAACCACACTTCTGACAATAATCAGATTTAGTATTTAATTCTGCATACATTATATGATTATAAATAAATTGCATAACTGTTTCTACTGCTTCAATATTATTTTGAAGATTAGGTGTTTCAATATAACTAATTGCCCCTCCTGGACTTAATGCTTGAAACTCTGATTCAAGAGCTAATTTAGTAAAAGCATCTATTTCTTCAAATACTGGAACATGGTAACTATTTGTTATATAATCTCTATCTTTACCATCAAGTTTAATAAAAATGTCTTTGCCAAAACGTTTCTTTAAACAAGTAGCAAATTTATAAGTTGTCGATTCAATAGGCGTACCATATACACTATAAGAGATATTTTCTTCTTGCCGCCATTTACTACATGCATCATTTAAATGTTGCATCACCTGTAAACCAAATTCTTTACCACCTTTAGTGTGACTTTCTCCAGTCATGTATTTAACACATTCATATAAAGCAGCATATCCAAGGGATAAAGTAGAATAGTTATTATGCAATAAACTATGAATGCTTTCACCTTGTTTTAATCTTGCTAAAGCTCCATATCGCCATAAAATAGGCGAAACATCTGCTGTAGCATGACTTAACCTTTCGTGTCTCGCTTGCAATGCACGATGACATAACTCAAGACGCTCATCAAAAATTTTCCAAAATTTATCAAAATCTCCTCCTGAGGAGAAAGCAATGTCAGCTAATGAAATTGTAACTACTCCCTGATTAAAACGTCCGTAATACTTGTGATTCACAGGGTCTGGAGTTAAGAAACTTCTACATCCCATGCAAGGATACACATCGCCTTTGAGCGATCTCATAATTTTTTCTGAAATATAATCAGGCACCAAACGTTTTGCAGTACATTTTGCAGCCAATTCCGTTAAATACCAATATTTAGTGTCAGGAGCAATATTATCTTCTTCTAAAACATAAAGTAACTTAGGAAATGCGGGAGTAATATATACTCCTTTTTCATTCTTAAAACCTAAAATTCGCTGTTTTAAAAACTCTTCAATTAACATGGCTAATTCATCTTTATATTCTTCTGTCTCATTTAAATACATATAAACAGAAAGAAAGGGAGCTTGACCATTTGTATTAGTCATTGAATTAGTTTGATAATTAAAGGTTTGCACTGCGTCAACAATTTCTTTATGTAAATCTTCTTCGACAAATTGCATTATTTGTTCTTTTGTTAAACCGCGTTGGGTATATTTTTCAATATACTTTTCTCGGCTACTTCTAACAAAAGGTGCAAGATGAGTTAAAGAAATTGTTGCTCCACCATAAGAAGAAGATGTTACTGCCGCAATAATTTGGGTAGCAATAGTAGTTGCAGTAAGCAAACGATGAGGTTTTTCAATCATCACTCCATTTACTATTGTACCATTTTGAAGCATATCTTCAAGATTAATTAATTCACAATTATGTAAAGCATTTTGTGCAAAATAATCGGCATCATGGAAATGAATTATTCCTTCATCATGAGCCTTTACTATATCTTGGTCTAATAAAAAACGTCGAGTAATATCTGTACTCACTATACCTGCCATATAATCTCGTTGGACAGTGGTGCGCTTAGCATTTTTATTAGAATTTTCATTATTCCAATAGTCGCTATTACCTTCCAACAATTCCTTAATTGATTGATCGGTGGTATTAGATTGCCGAACCATCTCTTTTTTATAGCGATAGCGGATATAAGCCTTAGCTACATCTAATCTTTCTGAGCGCATTAAATATTCTTCAACTAAATCTTGAATTTCTTCTACTGAAATATTATTTTTTTGATCTTCTTTTTTTAATTTTTTTTCAATATCATTGGCAATATCAATTGCAGTATCAGTTTCATAAATTTGGCCATCAACTTCTAAAAAAGCCTTTAAAATTGCTTCAACAATTTTATTTTTATTAAAAGAAGCTTGAGAGCCATCTCGTTTTATTATATACATAAAATTGTATTTCTCCTTTATCGGTATACAAAGATTTCTACTATATTTAGAAATTCTTATATAATCATGGACAATTTCTGCCCTCAATTTTCTTTCGTACTAAACTCAGAAATCTTTTGCTTCATTAACACAAGAGCCTCTTTACAGTCTTCAATAGTATCATTATTAAGTACTACGCATTGTTCTAAAAATTCATCTTCAAAAGAAGCAAAATCTAATTTATCACTTTGATAACGTCGCACAATTTCATTAACGTCTGGATCAATTTCTCGATTCAATTGCCGCAATAAACGAATTTTATCAGTACTGGTTTTAATATAAAAAATCAATAGGTCAACATTAGGATGAGAAAGAATTGCACGAATTGCATCAGGATCAAATACTCCAATATTGATATCAGTTACACGCAAATTATCATAACTAGTGCCATAGCACCAATTATTAAAGACAGTTGCTTCAATAAATTCATCATTTAAAAGCTTTTCTGCAAATAATTCAGGCGTAATAAAATAATAATTCAACCCATCTACTTCTTTTTCTCTCTTGGGCCGAGTGGTTGTTCTTATAATTTCATGATAAGAAGAATTATTTTCTATAAATTTATGAAGCAGGAAGTCCTTTCCACTTCCCGCTTCACCACAAAGAGCAACAATTTTATATTTAGGCAGCTTCACTACTATACCTCTCACTTATCAAATTAATTTCTCCTTTGTCATTAATTGAATCAATTTTATAAAGAGTATGACCAGGAGTTGAGCTATATTTTTTAACCAAAAAAACATCATCAACTCTTACTCCGGTAACTACGATCATATTGCCGCGATTAAACCAACCTTTTTCTTTAACGTGTTTACAACCATCAGCCCCGCGCTCAGAAATTTGTTTATCAAATAATGCAAAAAGTTCTTTGCGGAATTTTAATTCAACAACTCCAGAAGTAGTAAGTAATGTAACAGTTGATTTAGTTTTATTTTTCGCAATACAAGTGCCGCAAATACGAGTCAATTTAAACAAAGGAATTTCACGCCCATTGCGTTTAAAAGTTTTATCTACTATTGGGGTAGTGGGCAGTTTTGAAAAGTCACTAATTCCATATTTAGCGATAGGCAAATGCGCTAATTCATGTTCATGATAATAAAAACACAAAACTTCCATTTCCCATGCAGAAATTGTACCTTTTGCATAATTATTCCAATCTTCAGCAAAAATAATTTTATTAAGGGAATTTAAAACTTTACTCTGGTTTTTAGTAATATAATCTCTAACTATATTCATTTCAGATTGATAAAATTTATCCCAGAGTAAAGTGTTTATAATAAATTGTTCGCAATATTCAACTGCATTAAAAGAAATAGCACCTATATCATGCAGCTCATTAATAAAATTAACTGCTCTATCATCTAAAATATAAAATTCAACTTGTTTATTAACAACTCGTAATGTCATTTTTTTACAGACTTTTTTCAAATATCTTGTAAATTCATAAACTCGGCTTGCCAAAACCATTGAATCATCTTTTGGAAGTATATCATATTTAATAAGGCTGGCCATGTTTTGTAGAGTGATACGATTTTTCTTATCACAAGTTTGCCATATATACCAAGCCATTGCAAATTTTCTATCTTCCATTGAATCAAAAGCACCACTTTTAATTAATGAAACCATTGCGCGACGACCAATTTTTACTTTTGCAAGAAAATCTTTTATTGAAACATAGGGGCGATTATTAATTATATCTTGTACTATATCATCGCCAACATTTAGAATGCCTTTAAGACCGAAAAGAATTTGATTATTTTCAACGTCTGGCGCAAATCCAAAAGCTGAACGATTAATATCTGCAAGACTTACTTTTATTCCCGCACTTTGAATATCACCAATTGCTTTGGCTATTTTTCCATAATCGGTGGCAGCTCTGCGGCGTTTTTTCTTACCACTGCGGTCCGGCAAATCTTCATATTCATATTCTGAAAAATCTTCAGGCTCATATATATTTACAATTTCTTCTTCCTCTGGAAGTTGTTCCAAGCTACCACTATTAACTATTAAACATGCAGTATCCCAATAAATAGGATTAAAGTTAATAGCAAGATAAATCATTTGTATGCCGACAAATGAGTAGGGGAGTGAGTGATTCAGTGAGAAGGCATAACCTAGGGATGGTGCTACCACGACTTCCCATATATATTCGGCAACCCTGACATCATCAAATCGTGAAAAAAGTTGTTCTTTAAGTGCAGGGATTTTATCCATTTGCTTTTTAGCAACAACCTTCCTAGCAGCATTGGCTTCAGCTAACGAGAATCCAGCAACATCCATCAAAATTTCCATCATTTGTTCCTGCAAAGCACAACAGCCATAATATCTATCACAATGTTTGTGGAGTTTTTGAATTATATCTTCAGGAAGATTGTGTTGTCGCATTTCATCATCAAAAACTTTAATGCCAGCTTTTTGAATACGACAATATCTATCTTGCTGACTTTCCTGGCCCTTTTCGCTCATTAACCTCATTAATGCATTCGCGGCAGTCATCTCAATAGGATTTTGAGGTTTAAGTTTTTTCGCAACCGCCAAACCCACTCCGGTAGAAAACTGAAATACATCAAGCACATCTCCTGCACTTAGATGATCCCAGATGCGCTGATCTTTTGTATTAAGCACTTCTGGATGTAAATATTGATTATAAAAATCTCTTAATCCCATTTGCGGAATTTCATTGTATTTACTCAAAAGATTGTAACACTGGATAATTTTATCGCAGGCTTCTGTTGCGAGGAAGTCATACTTAACGTCACCGGCACTTTCGGCCCGATGAAGATCGTAACATGTAATCAATTCACCACTGGGCGCGCGCATTACACTTGCAGTTTCAAAAATATGATCTTTATCATAAAGAATAACACCAGAAGCATGAATGGTTCTTTTATTTACTACACCTTCTATATTAAGCATAATATCTAAAAGGCCTGGGTATTGTTCTACCTCATGAATGAAGGGTTTTACTGGGGCTCTGTCCTCTTCGGGATTGCCATAAATAACATCTTTTAGGGGCCATAAAAATCCTCGATGCTGAGGTATAAGCGAACTCATATACTGAGCCGTGTCAACATCAATACCTTCAGGAAAATCTTCAGTACGATAGCCACGACACGCAGTTAGGATTGCAGATTTTGTACCCTCAGTGCCGAAGGCCGCGACTTGAATCAAACCATATTCTCCACGCTCCTTACGAATCGCCTCGAAGATAGCTGGTCGACGCGAGGGGGCTAAATCTATATCTATGTCCGGAAGTTCGGCTCTCTCGAGGTTCAAAAACCGCCAATACTGCAGGCCCCATCTTACGGGCTCAAGCTGAGTGATACCTAATAAATAATTCGATAGAAAACCCGTGGCGCTACCTCGGCCAGGGCCAACAATTGATCCGCATTCCCAAAATAAATCAATATAATGTTTAAAAGTATTAAAATATGCGAAAAGGCAATCGTGCAATTTATTTCCAATAGTCAAAATTACGTTAGCTTCTGTTTCAAGCCTTTCATAATAAATCTTATCAGTTAATTTTTTTTTATGCATTGCCATAACACATTCATTTACCCAAGCTCTTTCTTGCGGGTTTTCACTCATAAATAGCTGATGCAAAACAGGATATTCTTCACATTGATTTCTTTGAGGATAAAATACCACTTCTACTTTTGGAATGCTTTGAACTTTTTCTAATGAGTAATCTTGAATTTTATCTTTAATTTTTAAAGTATTTTGAAAAATCCAATTAATTATTTCATCATTGTTAAATGATTTATTTAGCAACTCTCGACATTCTTTTTCATCCATTAGATAAGTAAATTCATAAAATAAATCAACTTCTCTATCGCCATCTTTTGAATTAAGATAAGCTTTGTGGATAGGACGATCCATACGAGTCAAGTAATGCGAGTCTGTCGCCACAACCATGGGAATGTGATAATTTTGTGCAATTTTAAACAGTTTTTGATTTACTGTTATTTGATCTTGTTGAGTAGAAGGAGCGCATTCAATATAAAAATCATCACCAAAAATATCTTTACAATATTGAATAAAAGTGCATATATCTTGATAAGCAAGAGTCGCGGCTTCCATATCATCTTTTTTTTGAGCATTTACCATCGCTAAAGCTTTGGTTGATAATTCACCGCCAATGCAAGCTGTAGTCGCAATTATATGGCCTTTATATTTTTGCATAATATCTTTAAGTTCACTTTTTAACAAAGGAACTCTATCCATATTGCGGTCATTATACATACCATACCAAGCTGCTGAACTAAGTTCATGCAAACCTTGATGTCCATATAAATCTTTTGCAATTAGTATAAAATGATAGTATTTTTGTCCAGATTTTCTTTCATCAACTAAGTATATCTCATTTCCCAATGCAATTTTAAAATTAGGATATTTTTCATGAATTTTTTTTGCATATTGATTTACTTCCATGTGTGCGCTTAAACATTCATGGTCTGTAATTGCTATTCCTTCAAGACCTAGTTCAATCGCTTTATCAATAAGTTTCTTTGGATCATTTATACAGTCAAAGTAAGCGAATATTAGAGTACCAAGTGTGATTATGACAATTAAAATATGAACTCACTATTCTCCCTCCTCTCATTTCTTTCTATATGTATTATACCATATAATATTTTATATATCAACATGTATATTATCTCTAATAATATTGCTCTTCGTTTTCAGGAGTTAGTAAGAACCTTGTTGTTTCAAGTTTTAAATCATTTAAATTATATTCCACATTATAAGGAATCCGAATTAAAGGAATATGATGCTCAAAGCAATATTTATTTTTTAACAAATCATTTTGACGAGTTTTTTCAAAGCGCTCTTTAGTATGCCATCCAATATCATTATAAGAAAAATGCTATAAGCCATCATATTCAATTAAATATAATAAAATATCTGCATTATAAACAGCAATATCAAACATTAATTCATCACAAGTTCGACCAGTAGATGTTAAACCTTTAAACTTTTGCTATGTTACATATTTAATTCCTAAATCTTCTAACATTTTTTGAATACGAACTTCATGATAACTTGTTAAGCATCCACAACTTTTAGTATCGCCATTTCTTAAATAGTCTCCACGGACAATAACATTTTTTCTGCCACAATTTAAACAAGTGCAGTTCCAATAAATGCTTTGGGTATCTTTTCGAGGCTTTTCATCTTCAGTAGCCATACGATTTACAAGCAAAAAACCATAAGTTTTTTCTTCTTCGTGTTTAATGCTTGCCTAACGCATTTTTTCCATACGAATACATCCACAATTAGTAGAATGACCGCTTCTTAAATGACCCCCATCTACAACTTTTATTGTTCCACAAGCTGTACATTTGCACTTCCAGCGAGCTCTTCCATAAGAATTATTTTCTGCTCGCTCTAATACATGCCAATAGCCAAAATCTTTATTTGTTAAATCTATTAATCGGCTCATCTTTTACCTCCAAGTTTATTCTTCTATTTATTATAAACTTTATGAGAAGTAATTTATATGCTTATGTCCAGAAATTACCATCGTGTAACCCACACTAATTTTTTAGAAGCTCGAGTAATTGCTGTATATATGGCTTTAAGATGTGTTTCTCTATCGAAAGGATGGCCTTCTTCAAGAGCTAAAACTTTATCCCATTGGCTTCCTTGTGCTTTCCAATAGGTAATTGCATAAGCATAAGCAAAATCATAAGGAGGGCCGTAAGGAAACCTCTTGCTTCGTTTCATCATCATTAATTGTTTTTCAGTTAAAGTACGCTTACCTTCTTTTAAACAAAGATAATCTATTGGTATATTTTTAAATATAGAGCCATCTTCGGCATCCATATTAGTATACATATACAAATAAGGAAAGGAACTAACATATCGTGGTAACCAAATTGATTTTTTTCTAAAAGAAGTAATAGTACCAATAGTCCCATTAGTTAATGGCATATCTCTGCCATCTCTGGAGCAAAATTCCCAACGATTATGTAAACCAATAATTTTATCTCCAATTTCTGGTTCTGCCCCAAAACCTTTATATTCTCTAAATAGAGCATTTACCTCTGTACGTTTTTCATTTGTTGCACACAATACTTGATCAGCCCATAAATAAACATCTTTATATAAGTTTTTAGGAGATAAAATCATTACTTCTTTATTATCGGCCTGATAATTTGAAACACTTTTACCCTCTCGGATATGCATTGAAAAGCGAATAATTTCACTTTCTTGCGCTTGCCGCATTATTTCATCGAGAAAAACATGAGGATGCTCTAAAACACGATTATCATCATTTTTTAAAATTGGCGGGAGCTGAAATGGATCCCCAAGAGCTAAGACATATACATGATGACTTAATAACTGTTCCCACATTCTAATGGGCAACATTGAAACTTCATCAACTACAATTACTCTAAAATCTTTATCTAATTCTTCTTTTGGAATAAAGATATAACTTCCATCAGGTTGTTGACATGCATCATATAAAAGCTTATGGGCGGTAATGGCATTTGGACAACCTTTTTGCGCAAGCACTGTTGCAGCTTTACCAGTAAATGCGACATAAGCTACATCTTCATGAGGATCAACTCCAAGCGCTGCAATAATAAAGGTTACAAGCGTAGATTTTCCACTTCCAGTTAAGCGTAGCCAGCAATACAAGTATAAGGTTCATTATTCTTGTATCGGGCTACGGCGATCTTTAATCCTTCCTCTTGTTTTTTTGTTAATATCATTTATATTAAATCCTTTAAATCAGTTTTAAAAATTTCATCATTTAAAATTATATCTTCGTTTGATATTGGACTTTTTACTCCAAAAATTTCCAAAGAGTCTTTTTGATCTGTCGTCTGCGCTCCAATGAAGTCAATCTCTTCATTCATTTTTAATAAAATCTTATTAGTTATTTCAGCAATCTCATTGGGGGTAATACCTTGCATTCTATTGCACATTGTTGAAATTGCTTCTGTTGCAGTATTTAAATCTGTTCCAAGAGCAACTAAGTACTCAGCGCTTTTATTAACTAAAGTCGCTATATCAGTTGGAACTACATCTTTCCAAATATAATCCGTTAAAGTTTTATTTATAGCCATTTTAAAAATAATATCTCATACTATCAACAATTTCATAATCAATCAATTTAATTTGCGCTTTATCAGTATAATTATTAAAACTACATTTTCCAACAATATCAATTATTTGATAACCGATTTCAGGACAAAGACTTGCATACTCTTCTTCGCTGGAACCAAATTTAATAACTGTTAAATCATTATTTATTGTAATTTTTAATGTGCCTTTAGCCATTAAATCAACATTATCTTTATTGACCTTTATTCTTTGTAAACAAACTAATGGTTCATCCATTTTTTGACCCCATAAGTCATACCAACGAGCTATATCTAAAATTTCTTCACAATCAATAAAATTTTCATTATAAATGAAATCAACAAGATAGCAAGGTGAAAAGTCAAAATTCTTCAAAACTTCATTAGAATATTGAATAAATTGCGGCAAGTTTTCTTGAGTAAACCCTAATCCGAAAGCTGATTCATGGCCTTCGGCATAAAGTGCAAGATTTGAATTTCTCACAAATCCTCTGAAATCTTTTAATTTAGATTTATCATAGCCACGGCCGCTACCCTCATATGTTATCTTTCCTTCTGGAGAAATCCTTTCATTTAAAATAGCAACAGGGCGTTGATATTTAGCCATTAACTTATTTGCAATCAATCCAGTCAAATTAGAATCCATTGCAGTTTCTTTATCCAAAGGAACAATTAAAAGTTTGTTATCTAACAAATGCTCTTCTTGAATAATGTCTTCAATTAAGGCAACGCATTCATCTTGTATTTTAGTCTGATGATTTTTGACATTGCCACACATCCGTACAGCTTGTTCAACCATTGTTTCTTCTTGACCTTTACAACCTCGTTTAGTAGAAGAGACTTTTTTATAGGCATAAGCATCTAACATACTTTTGAATAAAAGCTCTTTATCCTCTTGAGTGCCAGTGCGAGTTACTGCGTTTACCAAAGGGGCAATATAAAAAGCTATTGAAAAAGGGCAAAGACCTCCAGCTTTAGAAATTGAATATTCTTGTTTTTCAGTCATGGCCTTTATAAAAGGATTTTTTATATTTTGTATTCCCTTAGTAATGAGGTAGCGAGTTTCAAGATCGCGAATATCAACCATATCTGCTACCAAACCTAAGGCTACCAGATCGGCAAGTTCTTCTGCAAAATGTTGTCCCATTAAACTATCAATATAAGAACAAAATTTATAAACCATACCAACACCAGATAATGACTTAGTTGGATAATCACAAAGTTGATTATTAATTACACAAGCATACTCAGATACTTTTTCAGCAATATGATGATCAATAACTAAAACATCAATGCCTTGTTCTTTTAATATTCTATGTTCTTCATATTGATTACTACCAGCATCAGGTATTATTACTAACTTAGTTCCTTTTGGAACGTAATCTAAGTTAATACCATGCTGTTTCCCTTTGTGCATTGCATATGAAACATGATGTGCTGTATAATAAGGAAAAGCCATATTTAAATAATTCATCAATGCAGCTGCAGATGTATATCCATCACAATCAGATATTAATACCCGAATTTTCATTCTATTTAATTAATTCTTGAAACTTATCATACTTTCTTTTCATATATCTAGTGGCATTTTTATACATTATTTCATAAACTTTTTGAACCTATTTATTTCCACCAATATTTAAATACCAAGAATTTTGTTTTCTCTTATAGGGTTTAGACCATCCCATCTAAAAAATTTTTAGTCCTTATTATGGTCGTTGAACGTTCCTCTGTTCTAGAGGCTTCGATGCGTCTGGTTACCCAATCCTTAACGATTTTACCATACCTTGGTCGCTAACCTCGCCGCTCATACATCCCTGTATAAGTTTGGTTGTTAAGGCTCTAAGGGCGTTCCCGCAGTTTAAAGGATTTTAAGTGGACCCTGATCTTTAATCCACTATTATAAATATTGAATCATTATTTATAATATGCTAAATTAACATAACTGCACCTTCATGTATATTCATTATAGACAAAGGACTTAAATTATCTTCTTTGCTTGTGCATAAATAATGAGATATATTCTAAGGAGCAATACCACGATTAATTAAAACTTGCTCAATCGCAGTATATTTTTTATTTCTTGGTGATATTAATTGATATTCCATTAATTCATAAACTAATCCTTTCATCTAATAAATGTAAAAATATGTCTTTGCCGCAATCAATTGGGCTATCTTTATAATTTGTTATCATCTCTTTATCAAAAATAAAAGAAATAGAAGTTAAATTTTTATATTTATTATACAGTTTAGTTAAATTTGTAGTTAAATGTTTAAATTCTATATCTCCAATTGCTTGAAACTGTCTATCAAATGCAATGATAACTTCATTAACCCCTAAATCCAAAAGCAAGTCCATCTGATGCACTGATAAACTACTACCACAGCACGCCACAGAAATATCGCTTTCAGGGCCAAAATAAGATCGCATTTTTAAACAAGATTTTTCTGATTCAAATACAATTGCGGTTTTGCTGTTCTTAATATTCTCTTTACTTAAATTTAAATTATAAAGATTCATTCCAAGAGGATGAGTGTAAAGAATGTTATTTATATTTAATGGACGATATTTTCCATATCTTTCACATTCATCTTTACACATTGCGCGACCGCGTAAACCAATAAATTTTCCATTAATATCATAATGTGGAATTGTTATTTGATCGCCTCCTGGATAAAAACCAATGCGGCATTCTTTTAATACCTTTTGTGAAATATTTTCTTTTAACCAAGGAGTTAGTTTAATATCATAGTTAAAATGTGCCAAAATATTTTCATCATAAGGCTTTAATTCAATTGCGGTTTTATTATTAATTTTAATTGCATTAATTCTATCATAATTAGCCAAGAATTTCCAATCTTCTGGGATTTCAGTCTGTTCAGAAGATTCTTCACGCCCGCTTAATCCCATTTTATAGGCAATATAACGAACTGCATCATTTAAATCAAATGTTTTACTGGCCTGAATTAATGCAACTTTAATAGCTAATTCAAATATATCAAAGGTGGAATCACATTCCGTGTAACATTTAAATAATCCGCTATTTTCATAAAAATATAATTTGCGGCTACCTTCACCGGGCAAGTTGTGGCAAATGGTGGAAGAGATAATCCCAAATGATGTAAATTCAGGCTCTCCTCCCCATTCTTGCAATAAATTATAAATGTCTTCAGTTGATAAAGATTCTTTTATTTCATTTTTATCAAAGACTAACATTTTACTTCACTATAACTTTTACACAAACTCCCATAAGTCCACATTCACGATTTACATAATCACAAAGAAATTTTTGATTAGGAACTCGCTTGTCATCACCTTGCCGATCTTTCAAAATTCCTTTTGCCATTTCAGTGGACATAATGTATTCAAAAGGTTTACCAGTTGTCATATAACCACTCATTATTTTTATTTCCTTTCTTTAAAAAGCACTTGGCTCATCTATTATTATTTTTGTATCATCTATATTAATTATTTCATAATCATATCCAGTCGCGAACATGGGCTGAATGCGACAACAGCCTAAATCTGCTTTACACCACAAATATATTCCTTTATATCGACCACGGCGATTTTTATAAACTGAAATTTTTATTGTGGGACGTTCAAAAAGATTTGATGAAAGAACAGGCTCTAATGCTGTAAGATCATCTTCTTTAACCCCAAGAATAATCATTCCTACGTCAATTTTATCTGCAATTGATTTAGCTCCTCTTAAAAGATTTTGATCAGGAGTCTCAGATTCTACATAGCTTGAGTTTAATTGGGTTGCTGATATAATAAAAATACCATATTCATTACACAAATCTTTTAAACGAATAGCCAGCATAAATAAGATATTATCTTCTCGGAGTTTAACTCCCCCACTGCGACGAGTTATCTCTTCAAGAATCTTAATACTTGTGTGAATATAGTCATGGCACACATACTTAACATCATGATCACGTATGTTCCGACGTATGCGATCTTCAATATCCTGCAATGAAAAATCTGGCAATTCTTCTATATATAATGGGGCATTTTTTAATATTTTTGCGGCTTCAAGAACTCGCTCTTCTTCATTACCTTCATATTTACCATTTAAAATATGTTCTTCATTAACATTAGAAATAAATGCTAACATCATTGTTTGCACTTCTTCTAACTCTTGTTCTGTGGTAATATATAAAGTAGGCTCAGAAGAGCCACATCGAATCCAGCCAAAATTTTCATCATAAATCTTATTACAAGACATATAACATGCATCTGCAATCAAGCTACGAGTCTTACCTATTCCAGTCGGAGCACTGCGCAAATAAAATTTTTTAAGTCTGGCTCCGCGAGTAATAGTATTAATTAAAGGGCCATAAAGTGGCACACCTACTTCAGGATGCTCTTTAAGATTGTTAATTAAATCAAAAATATTGTCTCCAGCTTGTGAAGCTTCACCAAATTCATCATCGACATACTCCATACGAATATTATCTATTCGCTTATCAACTTCATTGGCAATATCTTCCAAAGTCAAATTATCAAGTCTCTCTTCTTGTGCTTGCTTCTTTTTTATATCTAAAACATTAGTCGGATCATAAATAAATTTTACATCAACACCATAATTATCATAAGCCCGCAACAATGACATTTTTTTAAGCTTATTATAGTAATAATCAAATGCCGCAGGAGTACAAGTATCAGAAACCCTTAAAAGCCATTCTTCACCCTTTTGTTGTTTAAAAATACCTTCACTTTTAGGGCGTCCCGCAAGAAAGTCATTAATTGTTTCCAGAGAAATTGTATTAACTCCAGATTCATGAAGTTTATATATTGCGCCAAAAACTATTTTATGAAAATCATCAGGAAAGTCATTATCGGTAATTGTATATTTATCGGTAAAATCCAAGAGTGCAGGATTATTAAAAACGCAACCAATGACCTGCATAATACTTACTGCATCAACATACTTACTTGCCATTCATTTCTTCTTCCTCATCTAAAAAAGAAAATAATTTTCTTTTTTTAATTTTTCGTTCAGGTCTTTCAATTACTACTTCTATTACTTTTGGCTGATAAATTTCAATTATTTTTGTTTCATTCTTTTGATGCGCGAGCCAAATATTGTAATAATATTCATAAGCTTGTTGATAAATATATGGAACAATACCAATGCTTTCTCCTGCTTTTGTTATATCGCCATTTTTAACTTCATAAAAATACTGCAAAGATTTTAAAATGCCAGAATAAGTATAATTAAATTCTGCTATATATTTGTCAATTTGCTTTCTAATGCGCGGCGGCACATAGTCAGTATTAAACATTTGCATTATATATCGCTCTAATTTTTCTTTATCAGTTAATTCTCGCTTTGACTCAATTTCCGCACAATGTTTATGCGCATATCTGCGCTCAGAAATTTTAACTACATCATCTTTACTTTTGGACATTTGCTGATGACAATAAGTACATTCAACTTTATCTAATGGGTCGATGATTTCTAATGGGGGAGTTTTGTCTTGTTTTTTTTCTCGCTCTCTTAAATAACAAGCTGCATGAGCATATCTTCGTGAGCGGATTTGAACATATTCCTCTTTATCTCTGTCAAAATTTTTATTGCAATAAAAACAAAGAACTTGATGCGCGATTTTCTTCTCCCTCCTTTTCTATATTTTTTCTATATATATTATACTATATTTTTAAATAAAAATCAACCCGAAGTACAAGATACTTCGGGTTTAAAATTATTTATTTATTCAGAGCCTTTATATCATGAACTATAAGGTCAATAATTGCAGCCTGTTCAGCAGTACAATCGCCAACCTTCTTGCCTTTGCCCAAATGCTTATCAACAATCTGGGTAATCTTTATGGCATTACCCTGATCCTTCTGCATTAGAATACTAACCAAATCTTGGAACTCTTTCATAAGAGCTTCAAAATCATAAGTCTCTTCCTGACTTACCACCTGAGTTTTTTCATCAGTAACAAGAGTGCCATTTGAAGCTGCAGCTTCCTTGTCTATAGCTTCCGCAATTGCATTTACCAAGTTATCATAAGAAAACTCAATAAAATCAGGAGTAAAGCGGAAGCGACTGCCCGCAACAAAGCGAGGAGTACCACGCATAAACAGAATGGTCTTATTACCATCATCAGTATCAATAGAACGAGAATAGCCTATTATATCACAAGTTCTCTCACAAACAAGACGAGCGCGCTTGTCAAGAGTAGGCACTATCTTTGACACTTCTTGACCCTTTTCATTGGTAAAAGTCTTTTCAGTTGAATGGCTGATAAGAACAAGGCCATAATTCAATTGAAGAATTTTACGAATACATGTATCAAATTCATCCTGCGCCATTGTATAACCCTTACCGTAAGGTATATCAGCAACAGTTTCATATGTATTCTTTTGGTCACTCTCACGACTGCAAATGTACTTTTCGCAGTAGCTATAAGCAATATCTGCTGTATCTATTATAACCGTTTCAAACATTTCTTGTACTTCAGGGTCCCTCAATTCTGTGAGAGCTTTCTTGAAGTCACCCCAGCTATTTATGGGCTGGGCCATAACCCCAGGAAGTGCATTATATCCTTTTTCAAATGCTAGGAGCAATGCACGAGGGAAGCGAGTTGCAATCGTGGTTTTACCACTTTTTGGCATATTTGTTATCTTAAAGGCTTTTTATCCTTTAATTCCAGAAGTTTCCTTCATTCTCTAAAGACGTGGTATAATCTTTAAATATTGATTGGTCAATTCCAATCTGGTTCAGCATATCTCTTCATCCTCTCTAAGAGGAGTCCTTAGCTCGTGGATTATATTTTTATTCTTAATTTAAGTGCTTCTTCATATTTCTCTTTTTTACGAAGCAAACAAGGTGTATTTAAATTATAAAATTCTTTCATAATTTTTAAAGCTGTTGTTGTTGAAAATGTTAATTCATAACAAGTTCCATCATTTTTTTTACAATAAATATAACCTTTATTGTTAAAAAATTCATTTATTTCATTTAATATTCCATAGGTATAAGAAGTAAATGTAATTTTACATTGATTAGTATTTTTTAAATAACAAAAACATCCATCTCCATCAAAAAAACCTTTTATAAAGGCTAACTTAAACTTTTCAGGAATATTTGCCATTGAAATACCAACTGTAGTCTTATTAGGAACTATACTATATTTTTTTAAATCTTCTTTAATTTTTAGAGAAGAAAAAATTAATTCACTAACATTAAAACCATTAGAAGTTATATAATCTTTAATAGTTCGTTCTGACTGTAACTTTTCTCTAAATTCTTCTAAAAATTTTCTATCAATAGAAGATAAACCAATTTTTATTTCATTTCTATTGGGTCTTACCGTTCCATCAGCAGCTATAAAACCTAAATAATAAACATTTTCATTATTTAATGTGCTAAAGAAATTATGATTAATTGATTTAGCTCGACGCATATTTTCTAAGATATTTTGTTCATGTCGAGTTCTTATTGTAATATTATTTTTTTCAAAAAGTTGATGCAACTTATAAGTTGATAAACCACTAAAACGACTGGTTGCCGCAAGAGATTTACCGGATAAATAAAAATCTATAATTTGTTGGTTGTTCATTTGAGAGCAAGCACCTTTCTTAAATTAAGTTTCAAATCGATGCGTTGCGCGTGGTAAGGCTTTTAAACCTAACCTTCCGCTCGGACTAACATTTTACAGTCTCCCCGTTTTTTCTAAGGATTTTTTTACTATATATTACTATATAGGGAGAGCCTTTTTACTTCTCTCCATAAAAGAATACAGAATATCCCTTTAGATTTCGACTAACCTGATGCGGCTTAATATCTTTCAATCCCATAATTATTTTATCCCCTTATTAAAAATTAAATCCACCATTATTAGTTATAGGAGCTTTATTGGCATTCTGCTGAGCCTTCCATTCATCACTACGACGTTTTATAGTCGCAAGATCAGTTTCACGCTGAGCCAAGAATTCTTTAATCTCAGCAACAGTAATGGTTTCCTCACTATCCCAATCATAAGGCTGAGGATTAGCACGAGTTATTTCAAAACCCTTGCGAGAAGACCTTACTTCGCGCACACTGTCCTCGCCAAAGGCACTCTGCTCAACAATGGTGCGTATTATAACTTCAGAAACCTGCTTACCCTCCACAAGAGTAAATATAGGAAGTTCAAGTCCTTCAAAATAAGTTATACCATCAGGATGCTTACAAGTAAACTCAACGGGCATGATAGAATTTCTAAAGTTAAATATATAACCCTTTACAAGACAATGCTCAGGTATCTGACGTTCCTCATCAGGATCAACATGAGTAACATTAGTAATTATCATATCCTCCCTAAAAGTTGCACGCTTTTCCTCATTATCATTCAGGAAATCTGCATTATGAACAAAACCGCCCTCATTGCGCTTTACACTAACAAGTTCTTCCTTACCATTTCTATCGGTATAAAATTCATTAAGTGCAATAGCAGAATCCACACTCAGCTTTCCGGCGCCATCCTTGCCATCCTGCATATAAGTACCAATCTTACCATCCAAAATATTCTTCAGCATATTATAAGTGGCATTGGACTTACCAGTAGAAGTAGTAGGAGTTACAAAAGTAAAATGAATCTGGACTATATTAGTCATCGCATCATTTGTAGCTATATCTATTGTACCGGAAATAAATTCCGTACCATAATTCTTAGATTCCTTATTGGCGACAGTCTTGAGCGCAAGATCATGCTGATAAAGGTAGCCCTCAATGTGCGATATATTAGTCATTTTCTTAGCCATAATTTAATTTTTATTCTCCTATTTCAATATTTTTTCCATTTTCTGTCAAAGTATAAACTGTAGGATCTTGGCCTACCTTTTCTACATATCCATCACTAACCAACTTACGAATTGCGCCAGATACTGTTTTAGAAGAAATTTCCATACCTTCCGCAATATCGCGCGCTTTCATAAGAGGTATATTTTGATTTTCTCGCATATAAACGAGAATCTTTTTTCCATTTTCTGTGAAAAGAGGCTTTTCAATATCGTTTTCTTTAGTCAAAAACTCAATATAATTTTTTACATCATCACTCATTTTATTTATTGTTTCTTCTGGAGCAGTTACCAATAGTTCATTTAAAAATTTTAGAAATTCACTTTTTTTAGACATTTTTTATTTCCTTTTCACATTTGATATATATATTATACTTTATTTTAATAAAAAAATCAATTTTCCAAAAGAATCAAGTCAGAAGCATATGGCAACTGACGTATAAACTGTATAAAATTATCATTGTTAGGATCGTCGATACCAGACCATTCATTGAGTTTATGATTTTTTCTTTGATGATAAATATTTATCAGATTTTCATAAGACATAGTAACAGTGCGCGTTTGCAACCAACTTTCTGGTAGCCAGCGTACAAGTTCTTTCCAATACTTTTTATCTTTGGTTTCAAGGTATTTTTGACGCAATGATTCACAAATATCAATGATAGTTTTTGTCGCTGGCTCGTTTAAACCAGTTTCGATTTCATTCATTACTTCAGAACAATAATCATCAATTTCAAAACAATCTAAAGTTATTGGTTTACTTGTAAGTTTATGCATTGTTGAAGTTGAATTTGCGGTCGTTCCTATCTTATAAGTATCAAGTTCCTTGAAAAAATAAAGAGGCGCTGTAATATCAACTGTTACTATTATTTGCCTTAAAAATTTTCGATGTTCAGAACCAGCCTTTATTAAAGTTTGTGCCAATTTCATATCATTAGGCCCAATAATTTGATAGAGATACATACCCAATCCATTATCTTCAATAAAAACATCATGCGCATAGTCTTTTCGCCATTGACTAATAATTTTTTGATTAGCCATTGAAAGTTCAGCTTCATGATATAGCGCAATCATTTTATCTAATATATCATTACGCTGACTACTTGTGCATATACCCCACTCGCTATCACTTTTATCCCATGAATTTTTAGGATTCCTCATTCCATGCAAAGCGCCACTAAAATTATATATATGTATATTTTCAAATTTCATATTATTTTATACTATATCCAAATTCTTTTGCTTTATAAAAATCTTGCCAATAATCTTCTCGTTCATCCAAAAGTGAACGTTCACATTCCTCTATTACTTCAAAAGTAAAGTTTTCTACTCCAATTTCTTGCATTGCGGGATACAGCTTATTGCGCGTGGCGGGCTCAGCTCCTATACCGCGTTTAATGTGTTGTCGCCATCTTTCGGCCAAATTGCAATATTCTTAATATTTCGACTATTTCTTACTATTTTATAAAATTTATAAAATAGGAAACCATTTCGGCATTTAAAGAGCTTCGTTTCCTAAAACTCTACTACGTGCTAATAGTAGCCCTACTTCCCCGCCCAGAAGGCCTGGGGAATAGTCTGTACAGGTTTTTTGTTTAATTTTATAAGTTTTTTCTTCTTGCCGGATAGTCATAATCTTTAACAGGATAATTAATACCAAGGTTAATTTTGCTAATAGTATTACGATGTAAATTGCCGTTTTCTTTTCCAATATCAGTCATAGATTTATTACTATTGCGCAATTCTTGTAATATATGCATAATCTATTCTTGAGTTTTGTTAATATTTGATTTATTCCGAATCGGATAAGTAAAATCCCCATATTCAGCAAATTTTTCTCCATGATTTATCTCCCGACAAATTTTTAATGGAAGAGACCATTTTTTAGGAATATCATTTTCAAGACTTAAATCCCAACGGTATTTTAAATCTTCTTTAAATAGAATTAAATCATCTAAAGACTAAAAATAATCTAAAACATTATTTTTTCTAGCGAAAATTTTTTTATCATTCATTCTAATCGGATATTTTATACTATCTTGTTTATAAGTAATTCCATAATTAATTTTATATATCGTGCTAGGATGAACGTTATATCTATTTGCTATATCTAAATAAGAAAGTTCTAAATGATTTTTTAATAAATCAAATATTTCATTTAAATCATCCTATGACTAAAAAATAGCATTACAATTTTCTATACCTCTTCGGCCGCTTACATTTCCATAATTTAAAATATTATAACCTACATCTCGATTCGTTGACCCATAAAAATTAATCCAATAATATTCTGCCTCATCTAATCTATCTAATGGCACATTATCTTGTAAAATTTCCATTATTGCATTATGTTTTTTTAATGCTAAATCACAAGGCTATTTATTTTTATTATTATGATCATTAGCGCGATCTCGAAAAGAGTTAGCCTATCCAATATAAATTTTCCCATTATCATAAATCAATTTATAAATGCCAGAGTTATGAGATAATTCTTTAATATTTGTAATCACGCTGTTTTCATCTCCTCTCTATGTATATCTAACATTTATGATAGATGGATTAAACAAAATTTCCCACGAGGTTCAGCTTTATAATTGTTCCTCGTTAGCCGCATATGCGACCCCTAGTAGCAACTAGGAAAAGTTTTTCATCGGCCAATTTTGACCGCTTGACCTATATAGCACATTTGATTATTTAAATTAGTGATTTTATAAATACCAGTGTGAGCGCCGGAACCAATTACTCGACCAATTAAATCAGTTGTAGGTTTCTCATAATAAACTTTCCATATTACTTTATTAATAGGCTCTGTATTCCGCAATAAGTGTGATATTGAACGAATAGCTTTTATTTCTTCTATGTCTATTGGAGTAAGCATACAACGATAAAAATTTATATTTAATCGTTTCTCTTCTTCACGCTTTGCAGCTTCGGCTGCTGCAGTCGCCTTAGCTTGGTATTCCGCTACTTGAGCCTATAGTTCTAAAAGCTTTTTTTGATTGCTTTCTTCAAGATCCAGAAATTCTTTAGAATAATTTTTTAAAGTTTCTAAATATTCTTTTTTGTACTCTTCTTCAGCATCTTGATAAGCTTTTTCTAAAATTCGAGTAGTATTATCTAATTTTTCTTTCGCAAGTTGTAATTGTTGTTTTAAAAATACTTCTCCAGATTGAGTAGCTTGTTGCTCCAAAGAAGAAATGCTTAACTCAATTTCTTTCTTTTTTGCTTGGAGTAAAGATACGCCAATCTGAAGTCCTTTTATATTATTTTCTAAATCCTATTTCTTAGTTGATAAATCATTATTTAATTTTTCAATATCTGAATTATACTGCTAAGTCTTTTGGACTTTTGGTGACAGTATAAGATAAATAATTAACCCACCAAGAAATAATCCTAATATACAAAATAAAAAAAGCATATAAAAGAAAAAGGGGTAAAAAAATACCCCTTATTATTTATATTATTGATTACTCAGCATCTTCCGCGTCGGGATCAAAAGCCATGCCGGCGGCGGTCAGGCTAAGGAACTTTACACTCTTGTGTGTGCCATCTTCAAGCTCAATCTCTGCGGGAGTACGAATGCCCAGACCCTTGCGCTGTATAGCACTGGTAAAAATACCATCCACAGAACGCTTTTCAAAACCGAGAGCTTCAGCTACATCAGCAGAAGTAACATTCTGACCATTTACACTCTTGAGATAATCGAGGACCTTGCGGCTATTTTCTTTCATTGCCATAATAATTAAATTCTCCTAAATATTATAATTTTTATTTTATTTTATTTGTTAAGCATTTTTTAGCTTGTGTAATAATTATATCAAAAAAATTTTGATTTGTCAAGAATTTTTATCCATTATTTCTTGAACCAATTCATCAAGAAGTAATATATCATCTAAAGAGTCAAGGCGATTGGTAATATCCATTACCTTTTGCTATGCCTGATAAACTTTCTATTTATCTTCATTAGCCTTAATAATTTTTTCCGCTTCAACAATTTGTTTAGCAAAATTCTTGAGTTCTTTCTGTTTCATTAAATTCTTTTTCCTTAATTTTTACAAGTATAATTATATCTTATTTTTTTCAAAAATTCAAATATTTTTCAATAAATTCTTTTTCTGTTAAAATAGGAACTCCAAGTTTCTTTGCAGCATTATTTTTACTTGATGTAGAATTTATATCATTATTAATCAATATGGAAGTTTTCTTACTAATACTTCCAGTTACTTTACCGCCATGTTCCTCAATAGCTTGCTGAAGTACATCACGATTTTTAAAAGCATTTAAAGAACCAGTAATAACTATTACCATATCTTTTAATGAATTGTTATTTTCTTTTTGAATTTCTTGATCATTAAAAGTCAATAAAGATGCAACTTTATCAGCTTCTTCATAATTAAAATTTAACAGATTTGCAGTTTTATTTTCTGCAAATCCATCAATTATAGAAAAATCAAAATGATTCTGTATTTTATCTCTAAAATCAGAATATGATTCTATATACTTAACCAATTCTTTTGATACAGTATGTCCAATAAGAGGTATTCCAATAGCAGCAATAAACTTTTCCAAAGAAGTGGTTTTCGCTTTATCTATCGCGGCCAGTATATTATCTACAGATTTTTCGCCGAATCCTGGCTTCTTTATCCATTCATTTCGATGTTCTCTTAAATTAAAAATATCAACAAATGAATTAACCCAATTCCAATTAAGCAATTTATCCAGAGTTGCCTTTGATAGACCTTTTATATCTAAACCTTTTTTGCCGCAAAAATGATCAAGTCTATTAATTAACTGACCTTCACAATTAGGATTTTCACAAATCAAATTATCGCCAGTATTTTTAAGCGACTTGCCGCAAATGGGGCAAATAGTTGGCAATTCAATAAAAGGTACTTCCGCAGGTTTCTCAATATTTAAATTATCTTTCATAATTTGAGGTATAATTAGATTTGCTTTATAAACCTGTATAGGTTTGCCTTTCCATGCTCCACCTAAAGTATCAATCATTACACTAAGATTATGAAGACTTGCGCGTGTAACCTCAGTTCCTTCAATCTCTACGGGTTCGAACACTGCAACCGGAGTAAGTTGACCCGATCGCCCCATTGTCCAGTCTATATCGATCAAAGTAGTTGGGTAAACATCATCATAAAATTTAAACGCCATTGCATTATTGTTATGATGCGCCGTGGAACCCAAAGACTGCCCATAAGATATATCGTCAAATTTAAATACTAATCCATCTGTTGGATATGATTTAGCTTTCGCTATTTTTTGTAATAAAGCAGAACACTCATCATACATATTAAGCTCACTAGCCATTAGTACATTAGGAACAATTGTAAAGCCTAAATTTTTAATAGCTACTAATCTTTTAGACAAACTATTAATATTCTCAAAACCTTTTATAACTTCCCAAACAATAAAAGTCAATTTACGTTTTGCACACTCTTGACTGTCAAGTAACCTAATACTACCTGCGGCAAAATTTCGTGGATTTTTATAATCGTCCTGAAAATTCACAAAATCGTCATATTTAATAATGATTTCTCCATCAACGATAAGCTCTTCTGTATAACCAATAGATTTTGGAATTGACGAGATAACTAAAGCATTGTGAAGAATATCTTCACCAATTAATCCATTGCCCCTTGTTTCTGCGGAAACAAGTCTACCATCCATATATCGCAAAGAACAAGTTAGACCATCTAATTTATTCATCACCAATATATCTTTTTTGCCGCAGAATTTTATTATTTCATCCGTATTCTTAGTTTTTTCCAAAGAAAGCATAGGATGATTATGGGTCACTTTTTTAAGAGGAGTTATGTTTTGATAATATATAGAATGAGTTGGTGAGTCAGGCAAAATTATACCTGACTCATTTTCCATTTTCTGGAGTTGAAAATATAGCTTATCCCATTCTGCATCAGACATAATAGGACTACCAGCATCATAAGCTTTGGTAGCTTCATTTAATCGATTAATTAAATCTTGCATTTTTTATATTTTCAACTCCTCTTTTTTATTACAATAATATTATATAATATTTTTTACATAAAAGCAATATTTTATACTTTAGTTACAGATATTATTTTTCCTTTGATTAATATATTACCGATAGAAGTTTTACTTACAATAGGAATCTCATTTCCTGCAATACATATTGAAGTTTTATCTCCTATAATTAATATATTATCTTCATCAGAAACAAGCGCTGCCGCAACCAATTTCCCCGAAGAAACAGTAGGCTTATAACAAATCAAACCTTTAGTTCCACGAGTCCCAAAAATTATAGCATCTTTATGTATACGCTTACCAAGTCCGTGTTCTGCAAATACTGCAATATCATCATTCATATCACGTATTGCCATGCCTGCAACAACATAATCTCCTGCTGATAAGTTAATACCCTTAACTCCAATAGTCATACGAGAAGTGGGCGCAACTTCCTCTGATTTAAAATTAAGCATATATCCATTAGCAGTAATAAGACTAATAGGCTCATCTTTAATCAAAGTTACAGATACCAGTTCATCGCCATCACGTAAACTAATTGCGCCGATACCGCTCTTCTTCTTAGTTTTAATATATTCATTCAATTCAGTCTTTTTTACTGTACCATTTTTAGTTGTGAAGAAAACATATTTGGCTTCAGTGTCACGATAAATTGAATACATTATCGCAGGCTCTTCATTCGGTTCCATTGCTACAAGAGATTTTATAGCTTGGCCTGCGGAAGTATTTGTTCCTACTGGAATATCATTAACCAGCAATCGATACATTCTACCTTGATTGGTAAAAATCATAAGAGAATCAATCGTATTGGTTCTAATAACTGCGCTAGTTACTTCAGCTTGCGTTTTTAGACCCTTGCCATTGCGGCGCTGTGCTTTAAAGGAAGAGGCGGGAATGCGTTTAATTGTTCCAGCTTCAGTCATTACTACGACACATTTTTCTGGTTCAACATAAGCTATTTCTTTTTCTTCTACTGGAATCTCAAGTTGTTCAACTTTAGTTTTTCTTGGAGAGCCAAATTTATCAGCCAATTTTTGAAGTCGAGATAAAAAGATTGATTTTTGCTCATCAGTATTTTGAATAATCTTTTCATATTTTTCAATATTACTAATCAAATCTTTAAGTTCTTGATTAAGTTCTATTGCTTCAAGTCGCGCGAGGGTGCCAAGACGCATAGAAACAATAGCTTTGCTCTGATTAGGAGTAAATTGATATTTTTGTTCAAGTTTACTTTGCGCATCAGCACTACTATCAGACTTCTTAATAAGTATAATTATATTATCAATATCTTCAAGTGCTTTAACAAGACCTTCAACAATTTCTTTGCGCTCTTTGGCTTTTGCAATTTCAAATTCATTTTCTCGTTTTATACAAAGCAAATTATGTTCTATATATAAATCAAGATATTGCTTAAGATTCAAAAGCTTGGGCGTTTTACTTACAAGTGCATATTGATTAATACTAAAACTTTTCTGTAAATCAGTTGTCGCAAAAAGCTTATTTAAAATTGTCAAAGGCGCTTTAGAACATTGTATTTCTATAAGCAGATGTTTTTTATCACTTTTGTTAATAATGTCCTCGATACCAGTAATTTCTTCCTTTTCAACAAGTTCTTTAATTTTTATAATCAAAGGTTCAACATAAGTTTGATAAGGAAGTTCTGATACAAGAATATTATTTCCTTTTATTTCAGTTTTTGCGCGAATAACAACTTTTCCTTTGCCAGTTGAATAAATTACTGGAATGTCTTTTTTATTAATTATTATCCCACCTGTTGGATAATCAGGATAATAATTTTCAGTATTCAAAATCCCAGAAGAAACATACTTATTAATAAGTTCAACGGTTTCTTTCAGATTAAATAATGACCAGTGATTAGCTACAGCAACACCAATGCCCTGAGAACCATTAATCAATAATCGAGGTAATACTGCGGGAAGTACTTCCGGCCACTCCTTATCTTCTGAGAAATTAAGTATCATAGGGACATTTTTCTTCTTGATGCCCTCAAACATACCTTGTTCAATAGCGGCATTAAGCCTAGCTTCAGTATATCGTGAAGAGGCAGCTTCTGGGCCAATAACTTGATTACCGTTTGACCCATGAAAATCTACTTCTGGAATGTTATTAATCCATGGCTGACTCATCCTCACAAATGTATCGTATATGGCCTGGTCTCCGTGAGGCCACCAGTCAGCTATTACTCCACCCGCAACCTTAGCACTCTTTACATGAGGTTTTGTTGAAGAATATCCTTTGGTATAAAATTCCCAAAGACATGCCCGCTGTCCAGGTTTTAAACCATCTCGCGCATCAGGAAAAGCACGCTGACTATTAGCTTCATATGCAAAATCTATAAAATTTTGATGTAATTCTTTTATAATATCAATAGACATCGTTTGCTTCCTCACTATATTTTAATATATATTCTTTGCGCGGCTGAGTGCTTGGCCCCATGAAAGTTTCAAAAAGTTTTTCAGTTTCTATGGCGTCTTTCACTGTTATTTGCTGAACATTACGAGTTGTAGGTTCAAGCAAACATTCACCTAATTCATGTGAATCTTGTTCTCCTACGTAAACTCCATTATTTCTAATGGTACTGACTATTTCTTTTGCATTAAAATGCAAACTACCGTTTCCCAGTGTGTACCAATAACACCAGTACTTCCCTACAAAGGGAATAGTCGATACAGCTTTTACGCAAAAAGCGTAACTTGCCACGAGATTATCATATCTTTGAGACTTAGACTCCCTCGTTAGCCTTGAAAAAATTTTATTTTTTCAAAACCCCTATGGTCTTAGGAAAAGTAGTTAAGGGCCAGACTATCTCTTACCCTTTATTTCGATTAATTAAATATTTTTCATTTGCATGTTTCTTTTTATATTCTTCTAACTCATTATTATCTCGGAGATATATATATTCATTCTTCTTAGTTGTAACTCTAAAAAGAGGAGGAACTGTTGCATATATATGTCCATTTATAACAAGCTCAGGGCAAAGCTCCCAGAACAGTGTGAGTAGAAGATTCTTGATGGCCTCGCCATCAGGATCCGTGATAATCTAATGTTTCCATTAGCACTGACTATTTCTTACTTGATAAAAATATCAAGGATACCATTTCGAACTGCATACCAATTAGCAGCCCTACGTCTCCGATCCGAGACTAGTCGATACAGGTTCACCATTTAATTCCCAACGTTTTAATTGCTTTTTATATATAGGTACTTCTCGATAGATACTTTCAGGGCGAACATCACCAGTTAATATTTTTTCAAAAGTTCTTTCTTTTATAATTGGCCCACGCTCTTCTAAAAGTTTATTATAAGTTTCTGCACGAGTATGATCAATATAATAGGTTCGATATTTTAATACTTCTTCTTTAGACAATAAAGCTTTTGTTTTTACTTGCTCTGATATATAATATTGTTTATTTTCTTCGGTATAAACTTCTGGCATAATATATGTCCACGAACGTCCTTGCCAAACAGCCTAAAACTGAGCTTTTGAAACTTTGTTTTTAAAATACGTTTCATATATGTATTTAGGCGATTCGTGTTGAGCATAATTTTTACGAATGAAAATTATATCTTCTTCAGTAAATAATGCTCGGCCATTACCTTCTCCCTAAGAATTGTTATATCCGCCAAATTGAACATTATAACCATTGTTTACTGAATCAAACTTAACAATATATTCTTGTTCTTTTTTATCCAATTCATCTAAAGAACACTCTTCTAAAATTTCAAAATTGAAATTTTCTTTACCTAATACATTAATATAATCATCAATTGTTATTAAACGAGTCTATTGGTGTTCCTTTAGTCTTCGTTCAATATCATTTGACTAACCTATATAAGTTTTTCCATTTTGTTTATTTGTAATTTTATATATCCCAATCATAAAAATATTTTTCTCCTTTTTATTTTATATGCTTGAGATGAGAATTAAATAGCGTTTCCCACGAGGTTCCCATGCCCAATGTCTGAGTTTAGGGTTCCTCGTTAGCAAAAATATTTTCCCATCTGTATCTTTATGAAAAAGAGACCAAGACGGTTATTTATTTTTACCCAAGTGGTTAACTTGAAAAGTATTACACAGCCAATCTTTTAATTAGCATCTGCTGCCATCATGATTTTACCATATCGGAGTTTGCGCTCATCATAAATCATTTTGGTCTTTTTTGCATCAAAATCCAAACCCAAAGCTTTTATTATATTTACAACTTCTTGATTTGTTAAAAGTTTTTCAGAGGTACATTTTCTTGCACTAATAATTTTCCCGCGTATTGGAAATATAGCCTGAAACTCAGCATTCCTAGCACCAACCAATCCACTCGCAGCGCTGTCACCTTCTGCAATAAAAAGTTCACATTCCGTGCGATTTTTACTCCAACAGTCAACAAGTTTAGTGGGAAGATTTAAAAAAGTCTTTCCCTTTTTCTTACCTTCAATATTGCGAGCTGCATCCTTAGCTTTTTTTGCATTTTCTCTAGCTTTACGAGCCAAAAGTGCCTTATCAATAATTGCCTTTGCATCCTTAGGGTGACTATCAAGCCAAGTCCGCAGATCTTTTGTCACAAGACGTTGAACAATTGTGCGGGCTTCAGTTGAGCTAAGAACATCCTTTGTTTGTCCTGAGAATACTGGATCCGGCATAATAAAAGAAAGGACTAATACAAGACCTTCTTTCAACTCATCGCCAGTTATATTACTATCTTTTTCTTTTAATAGATTATTAGAACGAGCATAATCATTTACAGATTGTGTAAGTGCAGTTCTAAAACCCGTGAGATGTGTACCACCGCTATTAGGAATTGAATTGGTATAAAGTTTATAAGTGTCTACATAAGTATTATTATACAACATTGCAATTTTTACACCAATTCTATCTTCAATGGTCTCAGTATAAAAAATTGAAGTTAAAGCTTCTTTATTTTTATTTAAAGCTTCAATATAATCAAGAATACCTTTTTGAGAGGTTATCGTTTCAGTTTCTTTGTCTTTATATTGAAACTCAAAAACTAATCCAGGAGACAAATAGGCCAATTCTTGGAGTTGTTTTCTTAAAAGATTGTAATCAAGTTCTATTCCTTCTTTAAATATTTTTTCATCGGGTTTAAACTTAATTATAGTAAAATGATCTGATTTATTTTTATAATTAGTTTCTTTATAACTCTGAAGCACTCCTCGTTTAAAAGCGGCTTGAGCTTGACGACCGCCTCTAACCGAAGTTACTTGAAATATTGAGCTAAGTGCGTTTGTCGCTTTAGCACCAATTCCGTTCATACCTCCTGAGGTATTGTAGCCCGTTTTGCCTGCCGCATCAAATTTTGCGCCAGTATGCAGTTTAGTAAATATATTTACCAATACCTCTGAACCGTCTTCGGCTTTACCAAAGGGAATACCACGTCCATTATCTTCTACTGTGACAATATCATCATTAGAAACAGTAATTTTACAAATGGAACATGCTCCCGCAAGATATTCATCAATAGCATTAGAAATTATTTCAAGAGTAATATGTCTTACGCCTTCCGGCCCAACACTACCAATATACATACCACTTCTTAATCGAATAGCTTCTATACCTTCAAGGGTTTTAACATCTTTTATGCCATAATCCACATTAGACATTTATATATTTTCCCTTTCTATTTTTTCTATAATAATTATAACAAATTTTATTCTTATTGTCAATTTTCATATATATTTATAACTTTCTCTATAATCTTACTAAATTTTCTTTGACCAAATTATATATAAAATATAATTATTATTATATATATTAATATATATTATATAATATTTTATTCATATTTGCAAATGGTGATTCCGGTTTAAAGCGCCAGCAGTTGACTTTCCCGCAAAAATATAATAAAATAAAGCCAAGAACAAAACGTTCTTGGCCAAAATTATTTAATCAATCATTCATCAGACTCTTCCGCGTTTTCATCAAATTCCGCACTTGCCGCGCTCTGCTTTGCTTTCCACTCTTGGAGCATATTTTCAAAAGTGATGCCATCTTTAGTGTTTTCGCCTAAACTTTTTTTATAATACCAAGCTTGGCTTACACCATAAGCGGCCCAAGGGAAAGCAATCATTGCAGTGAGCCAAGGCAATTCTCCAATATAATCACGCAAAATACAAAAAACTGCAAGGACTAAAAATGTTAAGGTGGTGATCCATATTAATATAGACTCTTGGATTAAAAGTTTCTTTGAAAATTCAGTATTTTTTTTATTCTTTTTCATAATTAATATGCTTTAGGGCGACGGAATCTAGTCCAAGCTCCACCGCGTTCTTTCTTTTTGGTTACAAAATTCCAGCCAATACGATTATCCACATTGGTTAACTGGCATCCAAAAGCACCACCATAGAATTCTACAACAAAGCCACCACCAACATAAGTCCCAATATGTCCATTTTTGCCAACCCAGTCGCCCGGCTATAGTTGCGCGCGAGTAATATTCGAGGAATAAGTTGATTTTAAACAGAGATTATTTGCAGTAGTATCAAAACTATTAGAAACTAATTTATGTTTGCGCATATAGCCTACTTCCATGCCTGAACAATCAGAAGAAGGAATGTTGGGATTGCGTCGCACTTGTTCAATCATCCATTCCATACGTCCATTATTATAATATGTTGGGCGAGACTCAGCCTATGACTTTATATCTGATTCTGTTGGAATATTAAGTCTTAAATCTTTATTATATAAATTAGCTCCAATCATATAAAGTGCGCGGACATTTCCGGGTACGTCTTGATCATATGCATAATTTAATATTTCTATGCAAATTTGTTGGCGCAATTCACTCACCCCACGCAAATCAGCTTTAATTTTTTCACGTTTAACCCTAGAAATATGAGTATAAGAGTCTATTTTTTTTAATATGTTATTGTCTATTGGTTCATCAGGTTTTATAGTTATTTCTTGTTCATGCGCTTTTTCAATAGCATCCCAAGTTAATTGACCAATAATGCCATCAGCTTTTAAATTGCGGCCATATTTATCTTGATTACGACCTTGAAAAAAGATTACAGCATTATAGGTGTCTTTACGAAAGGCTTTGCTTGTTATTTGTTTAACATTTTTTGCAAAATAGCCTAAATCAAATAATTTCTTTTTTATATAAAGTATATCATTGCCTGACATGCCCATTTTTAAATTTCTTGTAAAGTTCATTCTAATTATTCTCCTTTATAAAAAAGGGTAAGGAATTTTTTTCCTTACCCTTTTATTGTTATAAATTTTGAGCAATTAATGCAATTTTAGAGCGGTAGATATTTTGAAGAGCAACTTCTCCATAAAAATCTTGCCCTTTAAACAATTTAGAAACTCGTTTCATACCATTATTTGCACCAGCATATTCAATCATATCTACTTGTGTATTATAATCACCATCAATGATACAAATACTATCTTCACCTATACGTTGAAGGGTAAGTTTCATTAATTCGGTATCTAAATTTTGAGCTTCTGAGATATAAATGCCCGCGTGCATTCCACTAGTGTCATAACCTCTTATATCGGAAAGAGGCAGAAGAACTAATCTTTCTTCAGCAATTAATTCTTCAACTTCAAATTTACTGCCTAATTTACTACTTAATAAATTACCAATTTGAGAATCAAGAAGTTTCTCATCTCTAGTACCAGGATAAACGATTACTCTTGCGGCTTTCACCGCAAGTCTGACTATATCTTAATTCAAGCCTAAATAATATATGGACAAAATATTATTTATTCTTCTATTTGTGAACGTTTATCAATTTCTTCAAATGTTTCAATGAACTTTTGGATTTCTGTTTGAGATTGTTTCTCTTCTTGGGCAATTTGTTTTATAGCATCTATAATTCCATGGTCTTTATACCATTGTATTAAACAACGAGTTTTTGCTTTGAACATTTTACAAACTGAATGTAAAGGCATAAAAGGTTCATCACCATATTCATATTGAGCGCCAAAGCATCCTCTAATACAACTATTAACATTCCAGCAAGTATCACAACCATGATGAGTTTTTCTTTGATTAGAAAGTAAAATTTTGGTTGCTATTACTGGGTTATTGGCTTCTATATCAATTATTTCATTATTTTCTACAATAAATTTTCCATATAAAAATTCAGGATATGCAGTACGATGACAGGGGGCAATGGAAAGATCTCCCAATCTTACTGTAAGTTGATAGGCTACACTACAAGTGGGGAATTGAGTCGCATCCAAAAGCAGAAAATTAGTATATCCATTTCGTTCTTCGTTTAAGCCTAAAGACATTTTTGCAAATTTTCTAGGATTGCTATCATATCGATGTTCAAAATGATAATCACAATAAAACTTTAAAAATTCTTGATAATGCGAAATCGCTTCATCAGTCCAATCATCATTTCTAACCTCTAATGTCATTACTTGCTGCAATACATTAAAATCATATTGTTCACACATATCAATAAACCACTTATAGTTTTCAATCCACTTATCAACTGAACATGCAGCGATCATAGGATGAGCGCAAAATCCATTTTTTTTCATAAATTGAAATGATTTATGATAAAAATTCATATCTCGTTTATGGTATATTTTTTGAGGACGAGAAAAATCTTCAATAATATAACCATCGATAGATGCACTTAACACTAGTCGTATATTATAATTTTTATTAAAATCATCAATATAATTTTGTACTTTTTCAGTCATTTCTTGACTATGAATGAAAGAAAAATTAGTGGGGACAATGATTTCTTCTAATTCATTTAATCCTTGTTCTTTATATTTTTTAATTATATCTAACACATTAAAAAATATCTGAGTGCCTACAATCTCTCCACTAAATATATCAATATGTTTTAAATATGGCCAATTTTTTACAGCATATTTTAATAATATATCAAGATTACTAAGAATAGTTGTTTCATTGCGTAATTCGGCAGGATAAAGTTTGTCACCATATCGATTTAAATAACAATATTCACATTTTTGATTACACTCAGAAGTTACATATAATTCTAAAGAACTAATACGAGAGCCGCCATTTAAATCTGATGAACAATTTTTATCACTCCATCCAGAGAAAAAAGCTGTATCAAGAATAAATTTTAAGAGTTCATTATTTTCACTTTTAAAAGACATGTATTAAACTTACTCCTCTTTACGATAAAATGTTAAAAATTCATAAACGGCATTATTTTCATTTTTAATTATAGTATTATATACAGTATGGTCAATGCTATAAGGAATATCATCTATTATTAATATAAAGTCATGAATCCCATATACCTCTTCTCGCATAATATTAATAATACTTCTTCTATTATCATTTTTTATATAAGAAAATACTATTTTAGAATCCTCAATTGTTTGCAAACATTTTTCTGGAATATTGTCATGAGGATGTTCTTTTTCTCCATCAATAATATAACAAGTTTTCATATTTTTTATCCCTTTATAGAAATATAATCGTAAGCTCCATTTAATAAAAGTCTTAGTAAGCTCACTGAAGGTGTAGTTAAGGAACCAGTAGCATTACGATTATCATTCATACAATTACTAGCATTTCGATAAATTAAATCCGCTGCCTGCAAAGCCAAAGTGTCATCGGTAAATTTAAAATCTACTTGCCCTGCATATGCTAAAGTCTGAATTAAAGTCTTTACAGTAATAACTCGCGCGGTAGTATTTTCCTTATAATAATATTCCATCTGTTCTTCTCTTTTGGATAATTCACTTTTATCAAAATAAAAGAAGCTGCGTAAATTATTATCAAAAACTTTTTCATCAAGAACTTTATTAGCATAAGAATTTATTTCAATATTTTTCTTATAATCATCTAACATATCTACAAAAGCTGCATGGCAACCCGAAATTTTATTATTAGGTAATAAACCAATAACTTGTTTACAAGTGCCACAAGTAAAGCCATCACAGCCTATATTGTTTATAGAAACGGCGCTATTAGCATTATAAGGAGTAATATCTGTAAAATATTTAAAATGATTGCCCTCTTTTTCAATTTCTTTGCAAAGGCGGCACATATTAGCAAAAATTTTCCCATCTTCAGTTGTATTTTGCTCAGGAGTAGCGGTATTAGGTAAAGTGACAAGAATTTTTGCGTTTTTGCTTTGGTTTAATTCATAAAAAATATCATAAAATTCTTCAAAAAAGAGATAATAATCAAGTATTGCTTCTTTAGTTTGCAATCCTTTTATATTATCTATATCTAAAGTTGGTTTAAAGAAACATTCAAATTTTACATTTTCAGGTATTATTTGATGTAAAATAGAAACCATATTTTTAAAAACTTCTCGTAATTTTTTAGTAACACCTTTCCCGCGGTTTTCATCAGTAATTTTTTCAGTGCCATCAAGAGACATTTGTAAATAAAAAGTAAATTTTCTTTCAGGATATTCTTTAAATATGTTTAGCATATCTTGAAGTTCTGTAAGAAAATGCGGCTGTACCATATTAGATGAAGAAAAAAATTCATAAAAATTAGGATAATTTTCAATAATTTGATGCATTAAATTATGCATTCTATGCCAACCCAATGTAGGCTCACCGCCCCAAGTTTCAACACGAGTAAGCTGATTAGGATCAGGAAAAATTTCTTTAGTGAAATTAATATAATAATCACCTTTAAATGATTCTTCTAATATTTTATCAATTTGAATAAGTGCAGGATTTTTATCTATGCTACAATAGCGGCAATTTAAATTACAAACTGTCGCCGGATAAAAAATTACAGTGCTTCTGTCTTTTACCATATTAAAAATGTTTCCTTAAAATTATAATCTGTGTATTATTATCTATTGGATTAATTGAAGCGGGAATATTAGAATAATCCACACCTTTAAGAATAACATTAAAAATTTCATGCGGATATTCTGTTAATTTACAATTAAAAAGAGTTAAAACTATACCATCGTCACTATTGATTAAATCCCATTGTTTTACCATATTTTCTAAAATGTCAATTTTTTGACCAAATAAAGTAAAACTAATTAAAGATTCATTCACGATACGAAGTACAAACTTTCTATAAAATTATTTTCTGTATTTACGCGACGAATAGCATAAATTAAGCGATTACAAACCTGAGTATATATTGCAACACCATCATCATTGTAAATGGTAATTACTAATGAATTTAAATCTTTGAAATTTAAACTTATATTTTTAAGAGTTGGATCGGCAGGATTTGTATTGGTAATTTGGCCAATAGATGAAAAACGTGTTTCAGCTAAAGCCTCTTTATCACCAAATTCAATATTCCAAAAATCTGGAATATCATAGGTTTGATTATTTGTATCACATGAAATACCAATTTTCATATGTTTTTATTCTCCTTATTACGTTTATTTGCAAGATATGCCATATTTTTTTGTCTTTCAGCAAGCAAAGAATTATTCAATAAAAAACCAGGGTCTTTATAAACTTCAGGGAAAGCAACTTTTCGATATTTTAAACCGTTTGCACCAGTATAATATACTTCAGTTAATTTTAAATTGCCGTTATCAATGTATTTATGTTCATGTATTTGATATGGTTTTGTAAGATAATCTAATGAAGAAACAAAATAGCCGCTATCATAATTATTATCATTTACAACAGGAACAACTTGATATTTTCCTTGACGAGTAATTATTTTTTCCAATAAGATGTCACAAATATCAGATAATTGCTGTTTTTCTTCTTTCCCCAGTTGATTTTGTTTTAATATATTATTAATATTAAATAAAATTTCAATAGGTTCTTGATTTATATCAATATTCATTTATTCACCTTTTATTCTGAAAACGTATAAGTGGTTTCATTTGAATTTGTCGTTTGACTATAAGTTGTACCATCTTTATATGAAGTTTCTGAATAGGTAGTTGTTGCAGTATTACTGGATTGACTACAATCACTACCATATACAACATGACAACCACATTTAGAACTATTGCCACTTTGAGAATTTCTTGAAGAGTTTTGAGTACAGTTACGGCCATTACTGGTGTTTGAATAGGAAGTGCCAGCTGTATTAGAAGATTCACTATAAGTGGTTTGATTAGAATGAGAGGTCTAAGTATATAGCGCGCCAGCAGTATTAACCACTCTTGAATAATGTGTTTGCGCTTCCATAGATAAAAGAGATGCGGCAGCCGCATTTAATGTTTCATCTTTTAAGGGAGCGCCAGAATCTAGTTCCCCATTGGCGATAGTCCATTTTACACAAGTTGCTAAATGTTCTTCTGTTTGTGCGGAAACAAATTTATTATAGAGATTTGTTATTTCAGTAGAAAGAGGGTAGACACCCACTTCATTACCGGATATACTCCAATCCCAAGTTAAACCATGTGTAGTATAAACATTTTGTAAACGAGTAATTAATGAAGATAAATCTGTATATAGAATTGGTGTATTTTCAGTGGCCATACTACACCTCCTTTTTAATTATTTTTGTCCATATATTTTTAAGCTTGAATTTCTTGCGCTTCGAGGTCTGTATTACCTCTACTCTACTATTAATTTCGATAGTCGATGAGCCTTCTCCTATTCGGAGCTTGGTTGCTGATTGTCCAATCTTCTAACTTTTTAAACCATTAACGTTTAAGCTTATTTCATCTTTTCGCGGTGGTATAGAAGCTCTAAGGATGTTCCAGCAGTTCACAAGATTTTACTTGAGCAATATCACCCAAGTCGTGCAGAATTTTTTGTTGCTACTGTATTACAGAATATAATTATTTTATCAATTTTCCCTCGTTCCATTTGTGAAAAAAGATAGGCTAAAGACAGGAGTGTTTTACCCGAGCCTGCCGGCCCTTTAACTAAGGTCAATTGATTATTTATTAAACTATCAATAAAACAACCTTGATAAATATCTCCTTTAATGGGTTTTATTTCACCAAAATAACGAGAATTTAAATTTCCAAAAGCTAAATGATGATGCTCATCATTTTTCCATTTTAATGTATCAACAATTTTATTGTTCTAATCACGAATTATAAGGTACTAATTTTCTAATAAATTATATTTATTAAAAGTAATATTAGAGTATAAATTAGCAAGTTCCTAATCATTTAACTATATTTCTTTATAGCCTAAATATTCTTCTATATCTTCTTCGGAAATAGAACTAATCATCCCATCACCAAAAAAAAGATTGGCTATTTGTTTAAAAGCTAAATCATTAGTAATAAAATGTAAATCATCCATTGCGGGCGAGTGATTATTTTGCCAAATCGCGCAAGCTAAAATTCGCATATCATCATTAATAGGCAAATCAGCCTGTTGAATTGGTTCTAGCATTGATTCCTTGAAAATTACTACTTCATACTTATTAGGATTTTCATCTAAAATACGAAGTAATTTTCGAGCATTGTATTTTATTTCTGCATCTTTGTTAATGGAAGTTTTAATATTTTCTAATTCTTGTAAAGTAACAGAAGATATTATAATTTTTTCATTAACATCGTCGAATAAATCCGCTGCGCGCATTAATAAACTACAAGTATCATAAAAATTATAGATCATCATCATCGTCCTCATCATAGTCATAATATTCTATTGTATTAGGAGTCTAAAAACCAATTACATTTGAATTGCCTACTGGCTCTTGAAGACTCTGAATTTGTTCATTAGCTTTTGCAATTTTAATTTGACTTTTAGCAGTATTGCTATCAATTATTGAATTAAACAAATTTACCAATGAATCTATTAATGGGCGAATCCACGCATCGAAAACTATTCCTAGAATAAACCAAAGTAATGCTTCTATGAAGTCCACTCTCCTTATCAAGGATTTGTATTTCCGTTCATATGTATGTAAAAAACAATTAATATTTTTTAATTGTTTTTGGCCCTTAATTTGCGAATATGCTTATAGGCAGCATCTTTATCATCTATATATTTTTTGAGGAATTGTCGAGCTGCTGTAAGATTATCACGAATGGCTTTTAAATCGTTTTCAGCCAAATAAAGTTCTCTACGAATTTTTTTAGCTTCATAAGAATTTTCATTATAGCGAGGACTCATTGACATAGTAGAGATACAATGTTTAAGCGTATTTACTTGGACGATAGCCATTTCTCGCTCATATTGTATTGTTTTTATACATGCACGCATTGCTGCAATTTGCATACCAGTCAATTCATTCCCTAAGTCTTTATCATTTTCATGGCATTTAGCCCGACCGACAAAATTAAAAACACCATCAGTAATGGTGTAAATCGCTTCGCCAGTTTCTTTATTATAAGAACTATCAATGTCAAAATTGTCCATTAATTTTGTCCTTTCTTAATTATATTTTACAAATAAATTATATCATAAATTTTAAGGTTTTTCAATCTAATGGACAATTTGATTAAAAAATTCCTATGGGCGAAATAAAATGAGATTCCGGTCGTTAACGCTGACCATTAATTATAAAGAGAACTCCAATTATCTACATCAAATTTTTCAGGATCAATACATTTTTTAGCCACTGCTGCATGAGTAAAATCGCCACCATGAACAAACTGAGAAATATTATCGCTATGAATAACTTCAACATTATCGCCAATAACGCCATAAGAGCCACCATCAATAGAGAGTGTTATGTTATTACCATAAATAAAATCATTGCTATGATTAGCTTCAATGAAAGCGATTTGACCTTTAAATAAACCATTTTTAATCTTTACATTGATAGGTTGTTTAGTTATATGCTATATAACTGCAACTGCTGCGCCATTTGAAGCAGGGCCGTTGTTATTTTTATGAATCATGTTGTAAGCATAGCCATTTCCAATAAATGTACCATTATTAATATTTAAATTACCACTACGCACCTCAATAGCAGTATGACCAATAACAGTGCCACCATTAATAGTAGTCTTACTATTATATTGTGGCTAATAAATACCAGCATTACCTTCAGTTGTGATATTACCAATAGCTTCAATAGTGCCGCCATTAACAATAAGTTCAGTATTGCCGCGAGTAGCATCAGTACCATTACCACTAATGCCATAACATTCACCAATAATATGACCGCCGTTGATAGTTAAACGTGCGGGTTTGCTACTATCATTATCAGTTTTATCAACGGTTAAAACTATCCCAGCATAGACCAAACCACTGGGGGCGCAACCATAAATAGTGCCTTGACCCTTTATAATCAAAGAGCCACCATGATGTACAGCCAAAAGACCAGAAGTCAGTACCATGTCTTCAGTGGCAATTATATTATGACCGTTTAAATCAATAGTAATTACTTGACCATCTTGAATTACAGCTTGTTTTTCTAAAATAACATCATGTACTAATTTAATTGTAGAAACTGTTGCTTCCGCAAGTGCTTCTTCAAAAGTGCCATATATTTTGTTATTCATAATAACTTCAGCATTAAATAAATTCATTATTGCGGAAGTATCTAATTTGCCCTCTTCATTTACTTTAAAGAAAACATTTACATTTTCAGTAGATGTTTTCTATAATATATCATTGTCTTTGATATCATAAATTTGAGAGCCAACTTTAATTTTTGAAATGCTCATTTTTATTTTATTCTCCTAAAATTAATATATTATCTTGAACTGTAGCATTAGGAATTGTCCAAACGCCATTAATTTCATCTATATCAGACATAGGAATTTCTATTATTCCATTTTGTTCATTTATAATAGGTGTTGTCAATTGTTTGATTTGTTCTTTTAATTGAAGAATTGTTTGTTCTTGCTTGGCAATTGTTTCTTTAGCCTAAGCCAACTATTGAGTGAGTTCTTCTGTATCATCACCAGTTGTATTGTTAGGTATTAATCCCCACTCATGATCGCCATTTAAAATATAGGTATTTCCAGTTTCAACTACAAAAGCATTGCTGCCAGCAGCGCAATAATATGTTATAATAGTTTTTAAATCATTTTCAGTATCACAAATAAAACGTTTTAAATTATAAACATATTTGCCATTTTGCGCAACTACATTTACCATACGTAGAAGTTCCTCCTTTCACAATTTCTTCTATTAAAATACAAAAAATCAAACAATTACATTAATGATTTTTGACTAAATATAAAAAAGAAGCCTGAGCGCATTTGCTCAAGCTTCCTCAAGTTTCTTTCTTTTGGATATTTCTTCTCTAATTTGTTCAAGTGAAATGGGAAAATTATTAGTAGTATCTAATTCCACATGATAAGATTTCATAGTGTGAAAATCTTTCCATTTATCTTGACAATGACTATGACCACAAAGACAATAAAATTTTGAATGTTTTTCTTCGTCATCATAATTTCCAACAGCGGTTGGAAAATGTGAAAGATAAAAATGATATTTGCGGAATTTCACCATGGTTGCATATCCTACGCAAATAAGATTAGGGCAACAAGCAGTAAGTGCTTCTACTTTTTTATCTCCATCATGATTACCTCGAATCCAATAAATTGTTCCGTTCAACCGATTAATACAATTAACAAGATAATCATAATCAGTCCCCATTCCTAAATCTCCAAGATGATAAACAATATCATCAGATTTAACCACTGAATTCCAATTTTTAATTACTTGTTCATCATGTTCAAAACATGAACTAAAACCACGAGGTGCAAAAAGGAAATCGCGCGGATGATTAAAATGAGTGTCTGAAGTTACATATATCATATTTTCTTTATCTCATTTCCATACTCATCTACATAGTGTATTACTACTGGAGTATTTATTTTTGAATCATTAATTGGATCGGTCATAGATAAATACATACGACGAATAGATGATTTAGGAACAAATTCACGGCCTTGACGCTTTGAATTGCGCTCCCAGCAAACGTTAAAAGGAGTAGTAAAATAAAAATAATGTATTTCACTTATATTATTTTTATTAAGTTTATTATAAACTTTTTTGCGGCTGCGCTCATTAATTTGAGTAGCATCCATAATAACAGGGCCTATACATTTTTCATCGTTTAATTTATCTTGCGCCCAGCGTATATATTCTTTAAACACTTCATCTTCATTAGCAAAATAACTATCATTATCATTTAACAGGGCAAGACGTATTTTATCACGAGAAATTAATACCCCAGTATTAGTTTTAAGATAATTGCGCGCGAAGGTGGATTTACCGCAACCTGGAGCTCCGCACAAAATCCAAACTGGTTTCTGCTTCATCTTTATATACCCCTTCTTCAAAATTTTTTTTAAATTCTTCTATTTCTTCTGGCGTGCGACATTCTATGTGGTTAACTTCTTTTTTACACCAAGGACAATATAAAACTTTTCTATGGAATTTTCCATGTTGGTGGCTTTTTTTACGAGGTAAATCAAAACCTTTTTGACCACAATTCATACAATAAAAACTATTTATAACAAAATTATTCCTGGCCATCAGCTTCTACTCCCCCCTCATATACAGTAAATATATAATTAGAAAAATCAATCAAATCAGGATAAAGTTTTGAACGATAAAGAATCTCTGTCTTTACGAAAGTAGAAATATGTTGATATTGTAAATCAGTTTTTATTGAAGGCCATTTTGAAGCAACTGAAATAGCAAATGGAAGTTTATTAATTTGTGTCTTTTCATTAAGACTGTCTTTTTTCCATTGAAGATTAAAAATATAGCCTTTTATTAAATAAGTATAATTCATATAAATCACATCCTTTTTATTTTCTATATATATTATATTATATTTTTATATAAAAATAAAGTGGGAGTTTTTGCTCCCACTTTTATTTTTACGCTTTCTTTATATTACTCAAAGCTTCCTCAAGGGGGGTGCCGCGAGTAATTTTATTAATAACATCGCTAAGAGTTTCGTTTTTGCCGGCCAGTGCATAGGGCGAAATTGCTTTAGCTATTGCGGCAACAGTTTCAGTATTAGTCTTAGAATTCATTGCAGCAGTTAAATCAGGAGATATGGCTTCAATAATTTTAACCGCAGCTTCTGCATAAGCCATCTGCTTTGCCTTTTCAATATTAGCCATACGAGTCTCATAATTAAGAGCAGCATCTTTGGCCTTTTTTTCGCGCAACATCTGAGCTGCGTGAACTTCATCAATAAGAACTTGCATATCAGCCTCAGCTTGCTTTTCAGCAAGAGCCTCGGCCTCCTTTAGACGATTAACCTCATTCTGAATTTCTAGCTTTCTTTTCGCTTCTGTTTCTTGCAGATTCATACGATGAATAAGTTTCTGACTTTCTAGTTCATGCTCAAGCTTTTCAACGCGAGAAAGTTCTTCTGTAAGTTTAATTTGAGCAGTTGCATTAGAAAGCTGAAGACCTTTGCGTATTATTTCCGTCTGATGGTCATTGAGCATTTCTTCATATTCATTCTCAATATCAAAACCAAGAACTTCACAATCATAAACGCACATGCCATTTTCTTCAAAGAAACGGCCTTCAGGATTATTCTCTTTATCAATAGCAAGATTTCTTACTAAATCAACATAGTTCTGATAAAATTCTTCAATGGTATAATTTTTAGCCAAACGTTTAATAAGCGAGCGTTCTCTGTCACAAAGATATTTTACATAATTGTCAACATTAAACCATTTATCGCTATATGAATTATCAAAATTAACGCAATAACTAAGTTTTATTGCACCATGTACAAAATCCTTGGTTTCTATCTTAATGATATCACTAACCTTATTATTTTCATGACGCAAGAAAACGGTCTTAATTGTATCATCAGTAGACTTAGGCTTGCCAGTACTAAGCTCAAGAACTTCAAGAGTTTGGTCATAATCCAAAAGTATGGTGCAAGGGCCTACTACAATTTTACGATTACCATTTTTAGATACTACATTAACAGCATACCCAGTCCATACATCAATAGATACTACACCATCATACTTATTATCAAGCGTAATAGTGCGGGGCTTAGTATATGAGGTGCCGCGGCTAATATTTGCATTAGCTTCAAGGAAGGCAAGCGAATCAGTCGCAGAAGCTGAAGCCATAGTGCCGCTATTAACCAAAGACAGATTTATAGCCTTAGAAGCGTTTTTCTCAGTGGCCTTTTCATTAAGGTTATTATTATAAGCCAAAACGTCATTATTGCCAGGATACCACAAAGCGCATTGGCTGGATGTAAGCTTACGCTTTACCACAACTTGAGTTCTAGGATCGGGGAGATACATTGCGGGACCGCGCACAGTGTCAATCTTGCCGGTTAGGCGATTCATTATATAGCGACCTTCACCTTCGGGGATCGCTATTGCATGGTGAACAATTTTACCATCATAGTTTATAATAGCATGTTCAGGACGCGGATAATAAATCATGCAATCTTTACCAGTGATAAAAAGCTCTTCTCCGACCGGATGAACCACATCATCTTCAGTATATTCGGCTATTACCTTAACATAAATGCCAGAAATAGGAGAAAGCTCTATGGCTTTAAAGATAAGCCCACCTTTAGGACTGGAAACAAACTGTTCGGTAGGTTCAGGAAATACTACCTCAGGGCCATGTACATAACGCTTGTTACCATCTTCATCTTTAAGGATACAATACTCAAGTCGTTCAAGAGTAACAGCTTCACGTATATAGCCGTTAAAAGTGTCATTGTTGATAGGAAGTATTTCAATGCCAGTAGGAGGGATATAGAAAGAAACTTCAGTACCTTTTATTACAAGAATTTGCCCATTTACATAATTCTTTTCAGAAGTAATCTTATTACCTTCTGCATCAAGCATTTCACCCTCTGAATTGTTGGCGCTTTCAGCCTCATAGACGCGCGCAAGCAAATATTGATTTGAGCGCAAAGAATGTCCCTTTATTACTTTTGCCATTTGGCCAGGATAGAGTGCAAAAGAAGTGGGGCCATTTATATTAATTTTACGACCAGTGCGCAATTCAGGAGATATGCTAGCCTTACCAATTTCAGGAAAAGATGAATTAATTGTTGGATTCTTCAGTACAACATACCAATTTTCCGGAGGAGATACAAAAAGCTGTTTAGCTTCTTGAGGATTTTTAACACTATAAAACTGCTTAGTTTTTACATCAAAACGAACAAGATAATCCTGCGCACTAATGGTAAGTGTCATAGGGCCAGTATAAGTGCGTATAATACCATTAGTACTATTTTGCACAAATACGAACTCATTAGGGGAAAGGATTATATCTCGTTGCTGGTTGCCAGAAGAGCGGTTATCATTATAGTCCATATCCATATTTTTTACCTTTCACAATTTTTTTTATATTCTTTCACTAAAAATTCTAAACAAGCGATTAATTTTTGTGCGGGGGAACCTTTATATTTTGTCCACAATTCTTCTGGAATAATGCCATAAGCGTCCCATATAAGTTCTTGAAAATCATTCATATTACCATAAAAATCTGCCATATTTTTTATTCCCCTTTTTTTTCTACATATATTATATTATATTTTTTATAAAAAATAAAGGCCGAGTTTTTTCTCGGCCTTTATTTTATTCCATTTCATTCATAGGAACTATAATATTTGAATCATTAGTAACCACTTTGGGCAATACTCCATTCCATCTCTCATAATACATTCTACGAAGTATTGTGTCCGTAATACTATCACTTACCATTTGATTAGCTTTTGACTCCGCTTCCGCTTCTATCAGTTTAGCGGCAGCTTTGGCTTCAGCCTGTGTGCGTGCGACTTCGGCATCCGCAGCAGCCTTTTCAATAGCTTTTTGATTGTCAATTGCGGCTTTCTCATAAGCAAGTTGTGCATTTTGCTTTTCCGCAATAGCCGCATTATAGCTATCTTCAAAATCTATATTACTTATAATTACCTTATTTATAAATACTACATCTTCTCCATATTTATCATTTATTGACTTTTGGAGGATTTCTTGAGTTGCAGGTTCAATCAAACCTCTATTAGTAGCATCTACTGAAGTAAACTGTTTAGAAGCTGTTTTGATAGCAGAAGATACTATATCATTCCTTATAAGATTATTACTATAATCATTTATATGCGAACAAAGCCATACTGATTTCTCTTTATTAATAGTATAAGTTACAGTTATATTTTCAAAATAAATTACTGTCCGCTCAGAAGTTTCCGACCATACTTTATCATTGAAACTCAGATCCTGCTGCTTGTTATTTACTGGTATTATATTTTGCACATAAGGAATTTTCCAATTAAAACCTGAATATGCAGCGTCTTCACTAATCTGTCCAAACGTAGACCGCACTCCTGTATAGCCAGTGGGAATAATAGTCCAAGAGAGGAAAAATGTAATTATTAGAAAGATAGCTAATATGCTAATCAATATACAACGACCTATGCGCAAACAACCAGCTTCATCGTGGAAAAAATTCATAACTTTTATCGCTCCTTTTTAATAAACTGTAAAAGACATAATATTTTTACTATTTACAAAAGTCATCTCATTCATTTTTTTGTTAAATATTTGAAGAAAAATAATATTTCCTATTTCCAAATATCCGCCTAAAGTTCCAATAATAGTATTTTCTTCAGTCTGTATAGTTACTGTGCGGCCTACTGGTTCATCATCAAGTATCCAAGTCATAAGATCGGTGGATACTGGGTGGAAAAAATCTTCATTCTTCGTCATTATCATTATCCTCCCCTTCAAGAGTTGCACTCATATATTCATCTTCAGTAAGCCAATAAGGATAAGGAGTTCCATAACTCTTGTCTTTGTAATTATAATGAATTATATAAAAATCACACTCGCGTTCAACTGTACATATGTAATTCAGTTTTGCAAGAATTGCAAGCTGTTTTCCAAGAAGTCCTTCAAGAGTTTCGCCTTTATCAAGTCCTTCAGAGGTAAGAACCAAAGTGTTATAACGACTATCCATTTTTCTTTTCTCCTTTTCTCTTTTCTTTATATATATTATATTATATTTTTTATAAAAAATAAAGCGGGAATAAAAATTCCCGCTTTATTTTTATATTCCCTTTATTATATTATCAGCCCATTTAATATACTCAATTGCTTCAAGTAAATCATCCGAAAGGCAAATTGGTGCTTCCCATTCATTAGCTTCAGCCCATTCCAAATCTAATTTAAGGCGTGCGATTAAATCATCAGATGTCATTGGTTTTCTCCTCCTTTATATTGTAGATCCCGCGCTCAATATTTATTTCTGCTATTGTAGTAAAATCACAATCATCTATATCGGGTAAATCTTTTATATTACGCAATTCTGTAATAGTTTCATCTTTAAAATCTCTTAATGATTCGCCATACCATATCCAATTATCGACACCGCCTCGTTGAAGGGCAAGATATTTTAAATACCCGCTATAAATTTTTATAAAACTTATCTTAGGAATAATAATATTAGACATTTATTTTCTCCTTATTTTCGGTCAATAGCTCTTGCGCTTCTTCAATATCCGGCTCTTGTGCGCTATCTTTGATTATGCCTTCGATTACTTTAAATGAAAAGTTCTTAGTTTTATACGCACAAAACTTAGGTCTATTGATAATACGAACTACTACACCTTCACGAACGTGAGTTTTACCAATGGGGTCGGGACCATCATAATACTTCTCTGCGACCAGTTTAACAGTATCACCGACATTATCCGTTTCATGAACAAAACCATATAGTTCATTATCAGGCGTATAAATGTGGACTCCTTCACAATCAATCGTGGCTTTTGCAAATACTGGCACACACTTAACACCCATCTGCTCACAACGATATCGCATGAAATCAGGAGTATATTCTACAACATCACCATCTTCATTAGTCATGGTCATACGATAAACATACATTTCAGACTGCGGCAAGTCTTTATCATTGGGAGCGCAACCATAACTAAATACAGTTTTTTCACCATATTGTTTTACAAAATCCTTGCCAACCTTATTGTTATCTCCTATTGGCATAATCGGAGTACCTGCATCGGTGAACCCAACTATTTCAAAATAAACTTCTTCACCCTTATAGAGCTTGCCGCGCAGTCGATCTTCAAATTGTTTACGAAAAGCGTTAATTCCATAGAAGCCGCCATCAAAACTATCAAGTACAGTTCTGCGAGTTCCGCTTATATAATCATATTCATATATGGGTTTACCTTCACGGCCAAGTATACGGTCAAATAAAGTTCGCTTAAACTTCTTGAGGACTGGAATATACGCCACTCGGTTTGAAGTGCCATGCATTTTAAGGGTTATCTCTATTTGGTCTCCAGCCTTGAACGCATCAAGATTATAGTTTAACTGTTCAGTGTCAGCATGCTCTATAAATAGAGGCGCAACTGGAGCGGTATGCTTACGCACTTTATTGCATTTCTTAGTCTTGCTAGAAGTTTTATTTTTTATAACCGGAATATACTTACAACATATTTCATGACCATTGACAACATCTATTCTGTCACCTATCTTCAAGCGCCCCTGAGTATACTCAAGACACTTTATAGGAAGATAAAGACCATCTGATTTTTCACCACGCAATTTTATAGGACGTATATTGCGCTTATCAGGATCAAGATAACCACCGCAAGAGTTACCATTTTCATCTTTACGCCGCACAAGGTCATTTATTTCACAAAATTCTTTGGAAAGCTGAAGATCAGAGGGAAAGTAAACGCCTATATCTCCAATAGCAACATTCAGATCCACAATAACATCATTACCAAATATAGTTGCTATCTGCAATCTATCCGCGTTAGTATGTGGGCGCAAATGTTCTATTTTAACTATATAACCAACATGCTGGCTCATTTTTCTTTCCTCCTCTTAAAAAGATTATTATCACATTCTTCGCAAACTGGAACATTTATATACTTATATTTTGCATGGTCGCCGCAAAGCATACAGGCTGAAAGCAAATCAAAACGGGCTTGTTGTGCGAGTTCTTCAATTTGCTCTTTTTCAGCGTTCGTGGCTATACCATCATCAATCGTCCAATAAAGTCTAAATTCACCATATTTCTCTTTAATATCAAGAATATGAAAGTGATTAATTCTATCACCAAGTATTGTGTTTATATTATCAAAAAGTTTATAAATTCTATTTTGCCACCCTGTTGGAATATAATCCATCCAAGAATTATCATCAGAAGAAATTTTAAGATAAGGGTATATCTTTTCTTCTTCTGCACTATCGCGTAACCAATCTTTATATTCATTACTCATTTTAATTGATATACCTCCATTTTCTTCCAAAATAGTTCTTATCTAAATTAAGTGCGGTACGCAAATGCTTAGCTACTGTTATTTTATTAACTTGCGCACGTTGCATTGGTGGAAAACAGATTTCATAAATATAATCAACCGCCGCAAGAAAATTATCAAATCTTTGTTTGCCGGATTTAATTTTCTTATTATAATAAACGTTTGTTAATTTATCAATATCGTTATTAGTAAGCTTATGATTTTCATTAGGAGAATCATGGTCAATTTGATATTCTGGATAATTGTTAAATATACGCTCTTTGTGATCATCATTTCCAACAGCTAAAAATACTTCTCTAAGGTAAATGGCATCATCAAGTGCGCAATGTTTTTGTTCGGCTTCAGCATCTATATAATAGTGATAAAGCTTAATCAAACTTATACTCTTTGACAACTCTAATTCTTCTTGCACTTTTGTGGCATAATTAAAAAGATTCATACCGAGAAGGCTAAGTGCAATGCGGGCTTTATAACTTTTAGTATTTTGAAGATTTTTTTTGATAAAAGTTAAATCAGTATCACCATAACAAAAAAAACACATTTCTTCTTCATTATTAAATTTATTAAGCCACTCAAAAAAGTTTTCAAAAACTTCATCGGTTGAGGGAGCTTCATTAATAACATCTTGGGTAATACCTGTTAAATTAGTAATAAAAGAGGTAAGCTTTTTCTTTGCTTTTACATAGCTATGAAATATATCGCCGTATTCATTAATACAACCTATTTCTATAATTTCATTTGTAAATTGTGTTGCCTCAAAGTCTATAAAATATTTCATTTATTAATCACCTACTTCTATTTTCTATAAATATTATACTATAATTTTTAATAAAAATAAAAGTTGCATATAAAAATGCAACTTTTATTTTATATTAATTAAAAGACTTTATATAATGATCTATCGTATGCGCGATATCAATAAAGTCATCTTCTGTATAGCCCTTAGTAGTCATTGCCGCAGTACCTATGCGTACGCCACTTGTTTCTTTAGGTTTGCGCTTGTCTCCTGGAATCATATTCTTATTTAAAATGATATGAGCTTCCTTTTCCAATTTTTCTTGTAGCTGTGCTCCACTGCAGTTAGCTGCAGCTAAGGAAAGTAAGAACATATGATTATCCGTACCACCACTGATAATTTCATATCCCATTTTAATAAATTCATCAGACATTGCTTTAGCATTTTTAACAACTTGATGAATATAATTACGATATTCATCAGTCAATGCTTCTTCTCCTGCAACGGCTTTCGCAGCAATTGTATTCATATGTGGACCGCCGGAATTACCTGGGAATACGGCCTTATCAATGAACTTCGCATACTCAGGTTTGCAAAAAATGATTCCACCCCTTGGGCCTCTAAGAGTTTTTTGGCTGGTTGTCGTAATCACATCAGCTAAACCAAAGGGAGATTGATGGTCACCCGCTGCAATAAGTCCCGCAATATGAGCCATATCAACCATATAAATGGGTTCGTAGTGGATGTTATCACGAACCATAAGATGGTCAGAAACTTTAGTAATAATGTCAGCAATGCGCTTAAAATCTATTTCACGCGAATAAGCGCTTGCGCCTACCAAAATCAATTTAGGCATATGAGCAAGAAGCATTTGTTCAATTTCATCATAATTTATATAACCATTTTTGTCCAAGCCATATTGTTTCACATTATAGAATCGACTCACGAATGACACAGCTGAACTATGGCTAAGATGACCTCCAGCATCAAGTGACATTGAGAGAAGCGTATCGCCCGGCTGTAAGAAAGCATAATAAGCACACATATTAGCATGAGAGCCAGAATGCGGTTGAACATTTACATGGTAATTAGTGTTAAACACCTTACGATAAATATCGCAACAATATTCTTCTATTTCATCATAATTATCACAGCCGCCATAATAACGTCCGCTAAGACCACAACCATCATGGCGCTCAGCAGGATAACCTTCACAATATTTATTTGTCAAACAAGAACCAAGAGCTTTCTTTACATTTTCACTAACAAAATTTTCGCTAGCAATAAGCTCAATAGTATCCTTTTGACGTTGTTCTTCTTTTTCTATTATATCAAAAACGTTCAAAAAAAAATACCTCTTTACGTCTAATATTTATAATTATATTATAACATAAAGAGGTAACAAAGTCAATTTATTTATTCCATAAAATCAGCTAAATCATATATATCTTCATATATCATTTGTGCATTAGAGCTTAGTCTGCGCTCTGCGTGGTAATGTCCACAAAACCACATACGATAGTTAATGTTTGCTTCAATCTCACTTAGAAAAATTTCCATAGTTTTATCTACTGTAGTCTGATTAACATTTGGCAAAAACAAATCAGTAGGCTCCCATTGCACAGGACAGGTATGAGATAGTACAATATCAAAATCCTTGCCTTGTACTGCATTAAAAATTTCATGCTGCTCCTGAGTGCTGAGCTGCTCATCATAAAACCAATGAACAAGAGTTTGAATAAAGTTACGATTCTCAGGGGTAACAGATTGAGCATCAAAACCTGCGCGCGCAAGTCGATAATATTTATCGACAGAATATGCTCCACCAATTACAAGGGTGCGCCAGGGGCCAAGATTATACGTGCCACCATCTTGAAAATACTTTATTTTAGGATAGTCCTTTTCTACCCAAATAAGTCCATCAGTTTCATTATCATACTCTTGGATAACTCCACTCACATTTTGTGGACGCTCTTCATGATTGCCGCGTACAAGATACCAAGTATATCCGCTATCTTGGAGCTTCCTTTTTAGAAATTTATCATTTTCATTAAGCAAATAATTAAGTGCGGCATCACCAAGAATAATAATACCAGTCTCATCAGGCGGGTAATCAGCTTGTATGCCCCAATCATTATTAAAGAGGGGATAAAAGCGAGAAAAATTACCATGGGTATCGCCTGTAATCATATACTTCTTTATCATTGATCTAACTCCTCCTTTATTGCTATCTTTATTATTTCATACTGCACTGACTGAAACAAATCTTCAACCAGGGGATTATGCCTATTTTCATGTGTCAAACAAAAGTCATCACGCATTTTAGTTATATGCATAAATGCCGCATCAGCCAGTTTAGTAGCTTCATCAAGGGAGTAAACGCCCTTTTTTGCTTCACGCAATTTTCCAAGGTTTTTAGGAATTATGCAATCTTCATAAGGCTCTTCCGCAATATACCTTTCAAGAAAATCCTCAAATCGCAGTAAATGAGTAAGTTGTTTTGGATCATATCCATATTTTAAAACTATTTCTTCTCTACTGGGATAACACCAAGAGAGTCGTTTATATTTTTCTAAAGCATTACCTGCTATACACATTATTGCTTGATAAGGATTATATCGCCCTATCAGTTCCCGATTGTCAATGAGCTTTTGCCAAAGATGTTTATATGTAGGATTTACTACATAATAATCAGTGAAAAGTATTTCCATGAAATTTATGTTCTGTTTGCGAAACATATTCATATAAAGACGTATATCTTTAAAATCAATATGTTCATTATTCTTGCGCACAAAAGTATGACTTATAGCATTTTTATTATAAGCCAAATCTTTCAAAGAAGGAGTTACCAAAAGTTTGGTATCTATATCTGAAGTTTCATCATCAAGATGATAATTTTGACTTCCTTGCAAAAATAGGCCAATGATTTGATTTTCTGAAAAATGTTCAAGTGCATCTTTATAATGACCCATAAGACCAGTCATTATGTTTAAATGTTTTTCAGTCATATCTTACACCTCCAAATGTTCGCCGCAATGAGGACACTTTATAAGATGAAATCCATCAATTATTTCAATTTCAGATTTATTATAAATAAAAGACTTATGACACAAAGGACAAACAGTTATTACATTATGCTTTCTCTTGGACATATTTTCCTCCTTAATTAAGCCAATAAACCATAGCACCATGTTCATTTTTAGAACTACCAATTTTTGTAGTGCTACGCATCGAGCGCAATTGACTGCCAACTGAAGCAGGAGTCATATCGATGCCATATTCCTGCCAAGCAAACTTTGCAATTTCTTTAGTTGTGCAAACAGGATAGCGAGTAAGAACCTTAATTATAGTTTCTTTTGCAAGAGTAGAATTAATAGCCATACCTTTTTATATAACTCCTTTTTCATTTTGTATATATATTATATCATAAATTTTTAATAAAAAAAACTCCCAGTAAAATACTGAGAGTTTAGTAGGATTAGTTTAAAATAGTATCGCCACGAAAAGGCTCCTACATGATACCGCGGCGGGCCTGAGACTTGAACTCAGAAAAAAACGCTTTTAGAGAGCGCCGTGGCTACCATTTCACCAGCCCGCATCAAAATGGGAACTTTTCATTCCCATTTATTTAACATATATATTATAACAAATAATTTTTAAAAAGTCAAAAATTATTTCATTTTACAATTTTTATACCAACGCCAAAAAGCAACTTCCTCATTCTCTTCTTCAATGTGCCAACGCAAATAAAGAAAAGGGCCAGGTTGATAATTCCAATAGTCGCAAATATCCCAATTACAAGTATATCTTTTATAGTTTTTACCGCTTGGTATTTCTTCCTCTATTGGAAGCCGCCTAAGACGTCGATTTGCATAATTTTTATAAAAGCGACTTTTGCGATCGCCGCAATAAGGATGTTTCTTGTATGAACGTGCCATTACTTTTAACCTCCTTACCTTCTATAAATATATTATATTATATTTTTATAAAAAATCAAATAATTGATATAATTAGCATTACCCATCTTTCGCCGCGTGGAGGCTTATATCATGAAAGATTCAGAGTGGTGAGACTTGAACTCACGAAATCCTCTCGGACCCAAACCGAGCGCGCTACCAAACTGCGCCACACTCTGTTAAGTAGAAACTTCGCTTCTATTTACTATATATATTATAAAATATTTTTTATTAAAAATCAAATATTAAAAAAAGACTTAACATAAAATATTAAGTCTTAATGTTTAATTTATACTGTCTCTGTTGGCCGAAAGGCCTGGTACTCCGGGTGGGATTCGAACCCACACTTGGTTGATTTTAAGTCAACTTTCTCTGCCGTTGGAATACCGGAGCATATAGTTTAAATGCACAATTGTGCATTTAAACGACAAGACGATTGTTCTGCTTCTTTAATCCCATATTAAATGCTGTTTGCTGTAATCGCCTTTGCGCGATTGCATCGCGCAATTTTTTCTCTCTTTATTTTATATATATATTATATAATAAAATTTTTAAAAAATCAATTTTTAATACTTATTAAGAAGATTGTCCGTTGAAATCTTAGCATTAACAAATGCTGCTTGAGAATCATCAAGATATTCACCCATACGCTTGAGAAAAGCCATTGCTTCCTCGTACTTGCGCTGAGCTTCATCATAGCGAGCACAAGCCCTCAAATAACGGCGTCGCGCAATTTCCTGATTACAACGAGCTGCCGCAATCTCACGACCAGCCTGCTCATCATAATAATCCTCAGGAGCGCAAGTTGCACGACCGCGCACTGTCTTTCCCGCATAAGTAGAAACAGCAATTACCTGCTTCTGACCATCGCGCGTTGCATGATAGAAACGATACTTAGAGAGAGGATAGTTCTTCATTTTTTCTTTTGCGGGATACAATTCCGCAAATCCTTTCATTATTTTTTTCTTTTCTTTTGGATAAGCAATTAGTTAAAAACAACCGCGCCACGAGAAGGCTTGCTTATGCGGTCGAGCCATTGGTCAGATTCGAACTGACGACCCTGGCTTTACAAGAGCCAAACTCTAGCCAACTGAGTTACAATGGCAAAAATACAAGACGCATTAAATTCAATATAGAATAAATATTGGCTGTAAGCGTCTTAAAAAATTATATCCACTGCCATTTATGATTATAAGCAGTTTTTCTTTTACCTTTACAAACTTGAGTAATGTGAGACATTATACCACGAATATCGCTATTTTGGTGTCTTTCTTCATTTAAGTAATGAGCAGCCTCAGATAAACTTTCAAAAACTTTTTGAGATTCACCAGTTAAAGATAACATCATAACAGCTTTACTTAAAAATTTTTTATTAATCTCTTGAGAAGAAGAAATTTCTATATGTTTTTCTTCTAAAACATTTTTGACACTATCTACACTAATGTTAAGTAATTTCGCAACTTGCTTCATTACTCCAACTTTTTGATAAGTTTGAAGTACTAAATCTCGATTAACATAAGGCTTCCCATCTCCGCCTATTGTAGCATTATATCCACATTTAAAAGAATTATAATATTCAATCCAGTATTTTTCTCTATCAGAAAGAATATCTCCATCACATTCTTCTATTTCCTCAATAAAAAAATTATCAATTCCATATTTTTTTATTGCTCGATAAAGTGGACGATTTTGACACTTTTCTTTTCCAGCATCATTTCGATGCTACTTCCAGCGTTTTTGAATGGTAGTCATGGTTTTACCAATATAAACTTTCCCATTAAGTTTATTTTCAATCTTATAAATGTATGGCATAATTAAATACCTCCTATTTTAGTAACATACTATTAGCGTTACCCATTCTCTACCTCGTGGCGGTTGTATGTTATAGAGAACCTAGGGTGGCAAGGTTCGAACTTGCGTATGCCAGAATCAAAATCTGGTGCCTTACCGCTTGGCGACACCCCAATATTAGGTGGTGGGGGCGATTGGACTCGAACCAATGGCCTCCACTTTATCAGAGTGGCGATCTAACCAGCTGATCTACGCCCCCGCAAAAAAGGAAGTTTTTATTTTTCCCTTTTCTTTATTTTGTATATATATTATATAATATTTTTTTAAAAAAATCAAAATTAGAAATATTAGCCTTTGCTATCATTTTTTTTATCTCTTTTAAATTCGACTCCATAAAATTTAATATATTATTTGTTTCTTTATATATAATACTATAAAAATATAAAAAAGTAAAATAAAAACTTATATTATTACTTTCATATTCACTTCTCTTGGAATAAGGACTTCAGTATTATTATCTGTTATTTGTAAATCGTTAGCTCGAAAATTCCATGTATTCCACTCACTACTTTCCCAGTCTATTTTCACACATACATCAATTTCATTAAGCATAAAAATTTCACCTAAGCTTAACGAGCTAAATAAAGCTTTAGCATTATTTGATATGGTTATCTTCATATATTCCCCCTGAGATAATCGCTTATAACATCATAGCCCGTTTGACCATTTTTTAATACAATATCAACCATTAAATGCTCCTTATCTACTATACTCGTTATTCATGTTCGGTCTCCTCCATTGGTGGCATTTTACCAATTTGGATTCCTCCATACTCAACATCCTTCAATATATACTTATCCTGCAAGTATTCCGACATTTCTTGCAGGCAAGCGGGGCATAAATGCACAGGGATTAACAGTGGTGTCAGTCTGCTGCCATCGCAAGGGATAAACCAGCCGGGTAATATAGCCTTCCCCAATTCTGCTTTCCCATTTTCAAGCTGAAATTCCTGATTACACATATCACATTTTTGAAAATATCTTGCTACTACCTTGCTCATTATTGTCTACTCCTCCGTCTTCTTAAGGAATGTACACTGTGGCCCCGCAACAGGGACAAATACAAGTAGCTATTATACCATCATGCATATATGCAATCTGAGACGCCTGTTCATATTCTGTATCATCAGCCTCAAACTCACACCCGCAGCGACAGCATCTGAACCGCAGAATATTTTTGGTTGCTTCCGGTATTCCTTGTTTAATGATTCTCATACTTCCTCCTTATCCATTTTTGCACCGCAATTGGGGCAGAAGTCCTCTTTTTGAAATGACTTCGGAATTCTGTTGCAGCATGTGCAATGCCAATTCCCAATTTTAGGGTTTGCATCATATGCTACCCAGCGCCACCGCCCATGCACCACTGGGGCAACATCGGCAACAGGTGCATTAAGTATTACTCTTTGCGCTTTATCAAGGCCATGATCAAACCCCTCCTGATAGGATGAATTCGGAGGATTTTTGTAATAATATTTGCGTATTCCTTCGCTTATCACTTCTCGCTCTACGTACTCTTTACTCATTGCCAGCACCTTCTTTCAGTTCTCCCAGATAGCAAGATTTTCTACCAATTTCTGTGGTCCATCCGCCATTATTTGAAAAGTCAGTTAAAAAATTAGCCAGCTCCTCATCGCCCATGGTCCGAATGCGGTCGGCGTTAGTCTTCGCCTTATATGGCTTTGCGTGATCCAAATAAGGTGGGCAATTTTTTACTTCGTCCATAATCATTCCCTTTTATCTCCGCGACCAAAGCGATGCTGTCAATGATTCCATCGCTTTACAAGCAGTCTCTATTACCTCATTCAAATCTTTTTCATTTACCATCTTTATAATATTATATTTAGACATATATTCATCGGACAGCTCTTTTCTTATATTCTCTCTTTCTTCATCAGGATAAGAAATTGGGCATTGCTTTTGAATGTTTGCAATATGTTTGATTTGTTCTTGAGAAAACATATATAAGTGATCTAAGACCACTTCTCTACGCTTAACTCTGTCCGGATGACCACTACCCTCATATTGACATTGGCACATATCAATTCTATAATTACAAATTGGACATTTATCCATTTATATTCCTCCTTCAGTTCTTGCATCTAATCTTATGACAGCCAGTTGTTTCATCTGTCCAAGTCCTCACAGCTATTCCTCCAACTCAAATCCCTTGTGGCAAAATCCAGTTACATCGGAGATATAGTCAGAGATGGCTTCCTCATCTTCGATGTCATTGGGAATCGTGATTTCGTTTGGCAACTCAACGCCGTCGTCATCCTCCGGGTCAATATCCCACTGAATGTTGACCGCCTTTCTCTGCGGGCATTCCACTTCGCGCCACTCTCCCTCGCACGCCCAGATTTCCGAATCAAAACCACGGTCAAACTCCCATTCATTAAATAGCTCTGAGATGGGGGTGGAGATGCGGTCGCTGTCTTCGGGATCATCATACTGAAACTCTGTCAACCCACGCATCAAGTCCTGTAAGGAATAACCGTGGTCAATCATCCATTGAAGTTGGTACTTCTGGTAATCGGTCATATCGAAAATCTCACACTCCTCTTAGCGCGTCGAGAACTGCCTGCGGAACAACCCGCTTAATTTCCTCGTGAATTGCATTCATCACGACTGCGCCCTTTAAGTACTTCTCAACTTCGGTCTGGGCAAACTGCTTCGTTTTATCTTTACACTCAGCCACCGCCGCCTGTACGGTTCCCTGAATCAAATCCAGCATCTCCTTGTGCGACATCTGCTCTTTGATGTAAGACTGGACTTCTGCCTTCACCAGTTTGTCGGTCATCGGCTCAGTGTATCTGCTCTCGTAAAGACGCCTTGCCCACACTTTGGCGGTATCAGCAACGCATTCCTCGACTTCGTTCTGAAATGCTTCTCGTGCGATTGTCTTTGCGTAAGCACGCATAGCTTTGATAACCTCCTGTTCAAAGAGGTCTCCGTTTGTAAATTCCAAATCGATTGTTGCTCTGTGCTTCATGAAACCCGCTCCTTTCTTACATCAGCTTAATCCATCAACAAAATCCCATTCGGCATTGTATCGGAACTCAGTACTCAGAATTCCGTCCAACAGTTCGTCGATGTACTCCTCATCATCCCGGTCTGTCGGGATGGGAATAATCATCTCAAACTCCGGAGCAAAGCAGGATGGCTTTACCCGAATTGTTCTTTTCTCCATGTCAGGAACCTCCTTATCGCATATCGGGCAGTACCCGGCAATTCCATTGGAAGGGATGTTTATATGGTGCCCACATCTTGGGCAATGGACGATGCCGCTCATACACATCGACCTTTCATAAATCGTTTCCCGCACAGTGGGCAGTTGCGTATCTCAATGATATCTTGAGTCGTGAAACTGCCATCGTCGTCAAGCACTCTCACCCTCAACATTCCCTGCCTGTTTACAGCCATCTCAATGCCGCTGTATTCAACGGCTTGGTTCATTGGAACAAAATCATTTGTCCCAGACTCACAGTATGGACATCTCATAGAATTAACCTTTCATACGATTTGACCCGCATCATTGATGGTAAAGATTTTCCAATCGAAATTGTTTCCGTACCTTTCAGTCCATGCAGCATTCTCAATAACACAGGTGTTCTCGTTAAAGTCCTCTCCTTCAAAATACGATTCCTTAATATCTTCCTTTGAAACATCAAGAACTTCTGCCACATATTCGCACATTCTGTCATGTGCATCATCGTGTGTCTCAAAAATTTCCGGCGTGTTGATATCTCTCTCGATTACTTCAATAAGTAAATATTTCATAAAACAGCCTTTCATCCAATAGTTAAGTTTCAGTTTCTTCATGTCAGCCGTTTACCTCGTTTACCAGCGATTCCAGCATATCT
>OLGE01000022.1_pt1 | contig 162325 bp, 134 predicted proteins | sample 1605151 | NCBI WGS metagenome assembly OLGE01 (sample SAMEA3888912, study PRJEB22519) | human gut metagenome | biome: human gut; feature: human-associated habitat; material: faeces | place: Denmark | collected 2010
ATAAGGTTTTCTTTTATTGGGGCATGGCGCAGTGATTTGCGCCATGCTTTTTTGTAGTATGGAGAAAAATGAGGCAATAGCATTTTTTGTAACAGTTCAAAAAACAGAGAAGCATCGTGAAATATTAGTCATACATTTGCAGTAAAGATGATGACCTACAATCCCTATCTCTTCTAAGGAAGTAACCATGAAGGTTGATGAAAAAAGCAACTTCAAACAACATCTCTCCATTTTTACTTTTTTTTATCACATAAAAAGAATGATATTGCGAAGAAATAGCTATCTTTGCAATATAATAAAATCTCATAAGTATGCCAACAAACAAGAATGCTCAACAAAGATATAAGATACTGGACAGATGTTACAGTAACTTTAAAATGTAAGACAATGAAACAAAATATTATAGACCGTATCAATCATTTGGCTAACGAAAAGGAGCCTTTCCTTTTTGTCGTCAACTATGCAGGTTCGGAAGCATACATACGGAAGCTGTCTGAAATAGCTATCGATGAATGCCTTTATGACTTTGAGGGTATAACCAATGTAAAACGGCAGTCACTCTCTTCGGTTACCAAGCATCCGACGTGGAAAGTGTTTGAGCCAAATTTTGAAGATTACACGAAAAGTTTTGAAACTGTCAAAAGCAACATCCTGCGTGGAAACAGTTATCTTGCCAACCTTACTTGTGAGGTGGCTGTGGACTGCAACCTTACGTTGGAGGACATCTTCCTACGTGCTAAAGGCAAGTATAAGATTCTACTAAAAGACAATAATCGCAATAGGCAGTTCGTGTGTTTCTCGCCGGAAACATTCGTGAGGATAAAGAACGGAATGATATTTTCTTATCCGATGAAAGGAACCATTGACGCGTCCTTACCCGAAGCAGAACAAGTGTTGATGAGCGACAAAAAAGAAGCTGCCGAACATGCTACCATTGTGGATTTGATTCGAAATGACCTTAGCCGTGTGGCAGAGCATGTAAGGGTGGATAAATACCGTTATATTGATGGGCTCCATACCAATAAGGGGAATATTCTCCAGACCAGTTCCGAAATAAGTGGCAAGTTGCCAACTGGTTATCAAAAGCACATCGGAAACATATTGGATGCAATGTTGCCCGCAGGTTCCATAACAGGTGCGCCAAAGGACAAGACTATGGAAATAATCCATGAGGCAGAAGGCTATGACCGTGGATTCTATACAGGAGTCATGGGTATATATAATAATGGTGAACTCAACTCGGCTGTAATGATACGCTTTCTTGAAAATGACGGTATAGGAACGTATTTCAAGGCAGGAGGAGGCATTACTTCGAAGAGTGATTGCAGTAAAGAATACGAGGAAGTGTTACAAAAAGTGTATCTTCCTTTTGAATAGAATAGATTTTAATATGGCACAGCAATTCGTAGAGACAATAAAGATTGTGAATGGAAAGACACAAGCTCTTGCATACCATCAGGAAAGAATGGAAAGAACGATCTGTAAGTTCTTTCCTTCATTATGCAATGCGTCCATACCTTCATTGGAAAAACTGATAAATCCAACGGAAAGTATGGATTTTTACAAGGCGAGAGTGGTGTATGGCAAACAAGGAGTTGAAGCAGTAGAATATGCTCCGTATTTTATTCGAAACATAAACTCACTTCAAGTGGTCGCAGACGACACGATAACGTATGACTACAAAAGTACCGACCGCAGTCGCCTCAATGCCTTGGTCGCACAGAAAGGAAACTGTGACGACATCATCATCGTCAAACATGGACTTTTAACGGATACCTCATTCACGAACCTTGCCATATTTGATGGCAAACATTGGGTGACTCCCAGACATCCCTTATTGCCAGGCACAAAAAGAGCCGCACTATTGGACAAGGGAATGATACAAGAAGCAGATATTACATTGGAAGATTTGCGAAATGCCAACAAGGTAAGTCTTTTTAATGCAATGATTGAGTTTGGGGAAAGAGAAATAGCAATGGAGAATGTCCACTTTTGAACATTCTCTATTTCTTCTGATATACAAGATATTTTATGGTTGTAGCGAACATGGCTACTAAAATATTTGGCGTTATCAAATAAATACCATATCTTTGCAACCGCAAGAGTTGTTTGAACCATTATGCAAAGTAAAGCAGGCAGAAGTAGTCTGACTTTCGCTAAATCGTTACCATAAACAAAACAGTCGAAACAACTATGCTGATTATTAGACTGATACAACTTTTTTGATTATCATATGCAAAGATAAAAATAAATTCCGAGAAGTTGTCTTCTTTCGGGTGATATATTGTCATAAACGGGACTTTTGGTACTCTTTTGTTTGCCAATATATAAGACTGCTTTTCAAAGGAGGCTTGTTTGTGTTTAAAAGAAGCCTTCTTTGTGGTGTAAACAAGGCTTCTTTGCAGTGTAAACAAGGCTTGTTTTAAAACCCGTGTATTTGTGCTTGATTTTCAGTGTGTTACGGATTCGCTTTCGGTAGGTTGGCGTGCGGGAAGGCAAAAGGGTGTGTCTTGCTTGAAAAATTGTTGGCAACAGGTGTGAATTATAAAAGCAAATATTCCTGATGCTTGCTTGCTCGTTTGCTAAAAGTCTCAAGATGTCATACTTAACTTAATTCTCTGATTTGCAAGTATCGGCATGGAATTTGCTGAATAGGTTTTGAATGAAATTCCATGGGGTTTCCGGCTTTCAGCTGGCTTGCCGGTCTGTCAGCAGAAGAAATGCCGCAGACCTATGGAATTGATTTAAAAGGAGGAAAACAGTTATGGCATTTATTGATTATTACAAAATACTTGGTGTTGATAAGAACATACCGCAGAACAAGGTGCGTGCAGCTTACTTGAAACGCACCAAACAGTTTCACCCGGATTTGCATCCTGATGACCCGAAGGCCAAGGCAAAGTTTCAGGCTTTGAATGAGGCTTACGATGTAATCAGCGACCCGGAGAAACGTAAGAAGTACGACCAGTATGGCGAGAAGTGGCGTGAGGCGGATGCTTTCAATTCTGCCAACGGCGGCGGACATTATGGCAACGGATTCTGGGGCGCAGAAGGCGGATCCACAGGTTCACCGTTCGAGGGCTTCGATTTCAGTGGTTTCGGAAATGGCGGAGGCGGATTCTCAAGCTTCTTCAACGACCTCTTTGGCAGCAAGGCGTCGTCGAGAGGCGCGCGCCACAGCAGCGCCCGGAGCAATAGTGGGGAAATGAACGCCAGCGTGAACATCGATTTGTACACGGCGTTGCTTGGCGGTGAAGTGGTGTTGCAACTGGGAAACGGCGCAAAGGTGAAGCTGAAGGTGAAACCGGAGACTCAAAACGGTACCCGCGTGCGTCTGCGTGGCAAAGGTTACGACAGAGGCGACGGAACCTTCGGCGATATGATAATAACCTATAATGTTACTTTGCCAACCGGTCTGACCGACCGCCAGAAGGAACTTCTGCGTCAGATGCAGTTGGGATAAAATAATAAAGGAATATATGAAAGGACGAATATTACTGTTGGCACTGTGTCTGTTGTCACTGACGGCATTCGCGCAGGACCGTAGTGCGCTGCGCGACAGCCTTAGTGCTGCGGTGGACCGACTCGGCTATTACCCCGATTCTACGGACTTGCGGTTGCGGAAGGCTTCGTGGAACATAGAACTCGGACAGTGGCAATATGCGAAAGACGAGTATGACTATGTGCTGAAGCGTGAGCCACGCAACATCGCGGCACTGTTTTACAGGGCTTTTGTAAATGAAAAAATGAAGCGGTACGGCTTTGCACGGCTTGACTATGAGACTCTGCTATCGGTGGTTCCGGGCAACTTTGAGGGGCGGCTCGGACTTGCACTGCTCAATCAGAAAGACCATCATTATACCGAAGCCCTTGACAATATAAACATTCTGGTGTCGCAATATCCTGACAGTGCGGTGGCTTATGCCGCACGCGGCGGCATGGAGGCAGAACGCAATATGCTTGATTTGGCGGAGTATGACTTCGGGAAAGCCATAGAACTTGCTCCCGACAATACGGAATACCGCCTTAACCGCGTCGATGTGCGCTTGCGGATGAAGCGCAAGGATGAAGCGCGTGAGGACTTGGACGAGATGGTGAAAAGGGGAGTGTCGCGTGCAAATCTGGCGGATTGGTATGCAAAATGCAGATGATGCTAACGGCCGGTCTTCTCTGCTTTCAGCTTCTCCTTGATGCGTCTCTCCACTTCATCAGGCGACCCAGTGCCTGAAATCATGGATTTAACCCATACGCATACGACATAAGCCAGCACGGTGACGACCGCGCTCAGCAGCCAGAGGAGTATCTCATTTCCGATTCGGACATTGTTCATAAATACGATTCCAGTGACGATGGGCAGCCCGAAAAGGATGAGGTCGGCTCCGCTGTGCATTTTGAAGTTCTCTTTTGCGTCCGTATAATCTTTGCTGTGTCGCAGTATTTCGTCACGATTCTGCTTCCAGTAGAGTTCAAATTCTTGTTCTGTCATACTTTTTTGTTGTTAAATGTGTTTGTTCGTTTGCTGGCAGCAAACTCAAAAACTTGCGAAACTCTGTCTATTTTAAGCATCGTCCACAAACATCGTGGTATGAGCCGCCAAAGTGCTACGAGAACGGAATATTTCCAGTCGATTGTGGCAACGGTTTTGTTGTGGTTTATGGCTGAGACAATCTTTTCCGCCACATACATCGACTTCATTTGCATGGGGTAGTCGGCGTTGGCTATCAGGTCGGTTGCCACAAATCCGGGGCGAATCTCCAATATCTTGATATGTGAGTGGCGTATGCTTGAAAGTTGCGCAAGGGCTTCCAGATAGTTGCTTTGGAAACGCTTGGTTGCCGAATAGGCGGGAGCGGCACCCAACCCTTTTGTTCCGGCAGTTGAGGTTATGCAGGCAATGCGCCGGCAATGTCCGGATTTGTGTCCGTCGTTCGGACGCTTTGCGTACCAGTTGAAGGCGGCATCGACCATTCGTGTAAAACCGAGACAGTTGGTTGTTACGGTTTTCAGTTCCTTTTCTTCATCAAGTTCGGTGTTCTGCCAGCCTATTCCGGAACTGTGGAAATACAAATCCATTCCGCCGAGCGAGGCAATCAGCTCTTCGAGCAACTGCGGTGCATCGTCCTGATTGACATCTATCTGTTTGTGGCAGACGATGTTTTCGTGTTCCGATTCCAACTGCACGAGGAGAGTTTCACGCCTGCCGGCAACCGCAACCTGCCAGCCCTGGTTGGCAAGGAGCGTGGCGACATCCTTGCCGATGCCCGAAGTGGCACCCATTATAACAGCACGTTTCATGGCTTCTTACAGTTTACTCATGTGATAACCCAGTTCCTTTAGCTCGACGGCAATACCCATAACATACATTTGATGCAGGGCTGCGACATACGCCTTGAATGCTTCCGGCGAGCCGGCGGCAAGATGCTGGTGGCACAGCATGTTGTAGGTGCGTGACGCACATTCGGCAACGAGGTTGTTGGTCTGTGTCCGTCCGGCTTCGTCAAGGTACAGAATCTGCGAGCAGATGTAATCGTCAAGATGGTCGAAATCGGTTTTGTCGAGCATATACCTGTATAGGTCGGGTACGTTTTTGTAAACCTCCCATTCCACATCCCAGTATTTTGCGACAGCCATTCCTATGTACATCATCCATCCCAAAGAGACGGTAGGGTATTGGTTGAATTCGCGTATGCCGTCGGCAAGATAGCTTTCACCGATCTTCGGCCAGACTTCTTCGAGGTCGGGAAATTCCGGGAAGTGTTCATCAACTTTGTTTATAGAGGTGAGATACCGCTTCAGGTCGTTGTGAAACAGAGTCTCTATTTCCTGTTTGCTGTTGTTTGTCATTCTGCTTTTTGTTGTAAATGGGTTCTGATGAGGTTCCGCAATCTTCCATTTGCTGTTGGTAAGCGGCAAATGGAAGTGTCCGTCCGTTTGCAAAAAGTGTATTGGGGTTTGCGGAATCTGTGCTGATTAAAAGTTTAACGGTGTGACAATGTCTTCGTCGGGCCAGTGTGGAAGGTAGAGCAGAGGACGTTTCTCGCCACCGAGTCCGCTCCAATCAACTCGCTTGACGAAATCGAAGTCGGGCAGTCCGAAGTCGAATGAGCGGCCGTATAGCACAACCGCTCCCCGCTGATGGTCTATCTTCCATAGACCGCCACCGTAGATGCAGCGTTCGTCGGCTTTCAACATGTCGCGGTGCAGATATACATTTCCGAATCTAAGCACACCGTCCTGGTTTATAATGAATTTCTGAAACATTTTTTGAATCGTTTTGAATGTGGTTTCAGGGGTCGTCTGCAAAATTACAAACTTTTATGTCTTCAGTCGAAAGAAAAACTGTAAATGTCATGCTTTTATGAGTTCGCTCATTACCATATCGCTCACAAAAAGCCCTTCACGGGTGAGTCTTATGTGGCTGTCGGTGGCTTCGAGAAGGTGTTCACTTATGCTTTTCCTTGCATTAACCAATGCATATTCGCGATACTTTTGTGGCAAATCGTCAAGATTCAAGCCTTCTCTTGTGCGCAATGCCGTAGTGATGAGGTCGTTATAGTGCGTGTCTGCGTCAATGACTTCCGATTCTGACGGCAGCACACCGCTCTCGATAGACTCAATGTATTTCTTCAAATCGGGTATGTTCCAGCTTCGTGTGTCCTTGTTGTACGAGTGTGCCGCGGCTCCAAAGCCCAAATATGGCGTGTCATGCCAGTAGCTGCTGTTGTGGACGGAACGGTAGCCGGGCATTGCGAAGTTGCTGATTTCGTAATGCTCATAGCCGTTGGCTGTGAGGCGGTTTATTAGTTCCGTGTACATGGCAAGGCTTGTCTCGTCGTCAATCTGGTTTATCTCTCCTTTTTGCAGCATACGGAATAACGGCGTATCCTCTTCGTACATCAGACTGTATGCAGAGATGTGCGTGGGGTGCAGGGCTATTGCCTTGTCAATATCTGTAACCCATTCGTCCATCGTCTGGTTGGGAAAACCGAACATAAGGTCGATGCTGACATTGTGTATTCCTTCTTCCCGTATGGTCATGACAGCCTTTTCTGCCTGTGACGCATTGTGTCTGCGACGGATGAACTGCAGGCGTGAGTCGTCGAAGGTCTGGATTCCCATACTTATTCTGTTGATTCCCATTTGTCTTACGGCTTTTATGTAGTCTTTGGTCACATCGTCGGGATTCATTTCAAGCGTTACTTCAGAAGGCGTTCCGTTGAATGTGGATTCCAAAGCACCGACAATCCGCTCTATGTCGCATACGGAAAGGGAGGAAGGTGTGCCGCCGCCAAAATAGACAGTGCTTGTGGAAGAAGGGGAAAGGGAAGTGCCAAGTCTTGCGAAATCGTCTTTTCGCATGTGGATTTCACGAATGAGAGCATCCACATACCGCTCTTTCAGTTCCTTGTTCGTGGTGCTGTAAAAGCCACAATATATGCAACGGCTCTTGCAAAACGGGATGTGGATGTATATGCCAACGTTCATTTTTCTATATAATATTAATGTGAAGAACTAAAAAATGTATTCCTTACATGAACAAAATTACTAATAAGTTTAAAAAACTCATCAGTTTTCTTGTATTTCTTTTGGCGTATTTGCAAAATTTTATAACTTAGTACACGGATAGATTCTACCCCAAGTCAATCCACCATGAATAATTTTAATTAACCATTAAAATCCTGAAATTATGAGGATCTATCAAACAAATGAAATTAAAAACATTGCCCTTTTAGGCAGTGCGGGTAGCGGCAAGACAACACTTGCCGAGTCAATGCTTTTTGGTAGTGGAATTATCAAACGTCGTGGATCGGTGGAAGCAAAAAACACTGTAAGCGATTATTTCCCTGTTGAGCATGAGTATGGTTACTCAGTTTTCCCTACCGTATTTCATGTGGAGTGGAACAACAAGAAACTTAACATCATCGACTGTCCGGGATCTGACGATTTTATAGGTGGAGCAATTACTGCACTTAATGTCACAGACCAGGCTGTGATTCTTATCAATGGCCAGTATGGACCGGAAGTCGGAACGCAAAACAATTTCCGCTATACGGAAAAACTGCACAAACCTGTTATCTTCCTCGTCAATCAGCTGGATTCCGACAAGTGCGATTTTGATAACATCGTTGCCAATATGCAGAGCATCTATGGCTCGAAATGCGTGCAGGTACAATATCCTGTCAGCACTGGTAGCGGCTTTAACGCAATCATTGATGTGCTCCTGATGAAGATGTACACTTGGGGACCGGATGGTGGTATGCCCGTTATTCAGGATATTCCAGATGCTGAGAAGGAAAAGGCAATGGAATTGCATAAGAATCTTGTTGAAGCAGCAGCTGAAAACGATGAGACTCTCATGGAGAAATTCTTTGAAGAGGAGGCTCTTTCGGAGGATGAACTTCGTGAAGGTATTCGTAAAGGACTCGTTACCCGTTCTATCTTCCCCGTGTTCTGCGTATGTGCAGGCAAGGATATGGGCGTGCGCAGACTCATGGAATTCTTAGGAAATGTCGTTCCATTTGTAAGCGAAATGCCTAAATTGCACAACACACGCGGCGAGGAAATCACCCCAGATACCAACGGACCGGAGTCAGTATATTTCTTTAAGACAGGTTTGGAACCACACATTGGCGAAGTGAGCTACTTCAAGGTGATGAGTGGAAAAATCAAGACAGGCGACGATCTCACAAATGCCGATAGAGGCTCGAAGGAAAGAATCGGACAGATTTATGCATGCGCAGGTTCTAACCGAATCCCTGTTGATGAGCTTATGGCTGGTGACATCGGTTGTACAGTGAAGCTGAAGGATGTGAAGACAGGCAACACTCTTAATGGCAAGGACTGCGAGTGGCGCTTCGACTTCATCAAGTATCCTAACCCGAAGTTCTCCCGTGCCATCAAGGCCGAGAATACGGCAGATACTGAAAAGGTTATGGCTGCATTGCTGAGAATGCATCAGGAAGACCCCACATGGCTTGTAGAACAGAGCAAGGAACTGAGGCAGACAATCGTACGTGGACAGGGAGAATTCCATTTGCGTACTTTGAAATGGCGTCTGGAGAACAACGAGAAATTGGCAGTGAAGTTTGAACCGACACGCATCCCATACCGCGAGACAATCACCAAGATGTCAATGGCGGAGTATCGTCATAAGAAACAGTCGGGTGGCGCAGGCCAGTTCGGAGAAGTTCATCTTATCGTTGAGCCGTACGCAGAAGGAATGCCCGATCCTACTTCATACAAGTTGAATGGTCAGGAATTCAAAATCAATGTCAAGGGTAGGGAAGAAATCAACCTTGAATGGGGTGGCAAACTTGTCTTTATAAACTCCGTTGTCGGTGGTGCTATCGATGCTCGCTTCATGCCCGCAATCCTTAAGGGAATTATGGACAGAATGGAACACGGACCGCTTACTGGTAGTTATGCCCGTGATGTGCGTGTGATTGTCTATGACGGAAAGATGCACCCGGTTGATTCCAACGAACTTTCGTTCATGCTTGCAGCCCGCAATGCGTTCTCGGAAGCATTCAAGAATGCCGGACCGAAGATTCTTGAGCCGATTTATGACCTTGAGGTTTATGTTCCGGGCGACTACATGGGCGATGTAATGTCCGATTTGCAGGGACGCCGCGCACTTATAATGGGAATGGATAGCGAAGCCGGTTATCAGAAACTTCAGGCAAAGATTCCATTGAAGGAACTTAGCAACTATTCAATTTCTCTCAGCAGTCTTACTGGAGGTCGTGCTTCGTTCAACACCAAGTTTGCAAGTTACGAACTCGTTCCGAACGACTTGCAGCAGAAACTCATTGAAGAGCACGAGGCAGAAACAGAAGAAGAATAATTGTATGTCAGCATACAGCTGAATAAAATAACATGGGTGTATCAGGCTTTTATGTTGCTTTGATACACCCTTTTTGTGCGGATTTTGTGCGGATTGGATAGTATTGGATGTTGTTTGCAAAAATATTTTCTGCGGCAATGTTATACCTTGTTTCTGCCTTGCATGTTATGTTAAGATGCTTTTTTTGTTGATTTGTCTATGCAAAAAGTCTTTAATTCGGGATTTTTGGCTAAATTTGCATGGCATTAGCATGCAGAGGGCGCATGGGGCAAACTTTGATTGCTAATCAACAGATAAACTGATATAAATGCATTGATCCAACTTCGTCACAGATAAATGGACAAAATAAGAATAAAAGACATTGCCGAAAGGGCCGGCGTATCAGTAGGAACCGTTGATAGAGTGTTGCATAACCGTCCGAATGTTTCAAAACCTGCCCGTGAAAAAGTCGAAAAGGCTTTGAAAGAAATGAAGTATCAGCCGAATGTTTATGCCAGTGCCTTGGCATATAACAAGTCTTACACCTTTTACATGCTCATTCCCCAACATGAATCGGAAGCTTATTGGGAAGAGATAGAGCAAGGGGCCAAGAAGGCAATAGAGGTTCGTCGCGACTTTCACATTGATGTAAAAATCATGTATTATGAGCGGTTTAACAACGATTCTTTTGAAAAATGCTATACAGAATGTCTTGATTCCGCTCCCGATGGAGTTGTTATTGTGCCGGTGGACATTGAGAAAACTCGTGTTTTCACAGACATCTTGCATGAATCGCAGATTCCGTTTGTCTTGCTTGACTCATATATGCCAGACCTGAAGCCTTTGTCTTTCTTCGGTCAGGATTCGTTTTGCAGTGGCTATTTCGCTGCTAAAATGCTTATGCTGATAGCAGGAAATGAAAAAGAAATCATGCTGTTGAAGCGCATGAAGGACGGTCGTGTCACGAGCAAACAGCAAGCAAACCGTGAAGTTGGATTCCGACATTATATGCATGACCATTTTCCGAGCATTGAAATTGTAGAATTGTGTCTGCCGTTCAAAGGCACAAGGACTGAATATGATGCTTATCTTAAGGAGTTTTTTGAGAGTCATCCGCATCTCCATCATTGCATAACCCTAAACTCAAAGGCTCATATCGTCGGAGAATTCCTGTTGCGGAACAACAGGCGTAACATACAGATAATGGGTTATGACATGGTTGCAAAAAATGTGGAATGTCTGCGGCAAGGAAGCATCTCGTTCCTTATTGCCCAGCACGGCTATCAGCAGGGTTACAGTTGTGTCGACACTTTGTTCAAGGCAATTGTGCTGAAAAAGAAGGTCCAACCCGTCAATTATATGCCGATAGAGTTGCTGACAAAGGAAAATGTAGATTTTTACAGACGAACACAGTTATAAAAAATGAGTAACACGAAAGGATTGCTGGCCTTAAGCCCTTTGCTTGCTTTTATTGCAATATATCTTGTGACATCCGTCGTTGCACACGATTTCTATAAGGTGCCGATAACAATAGCATTTCTTATTTCGTGTGTTTATGCAATTGGCAAGCACAAGAAGGAGACATTGGAGTCGCGGATAGATGTCTTTACGCAAGGTGCAAGTACCAAAAACATCATGCAGATGTTATGGATTTTCATCTTGGCTGGCGCCTTTGCAAATACGGCGAAAGATATAGGGAGTATTGATGCTACGGTGAACCTGATACTTTCACTGCTTCCGCAAAGCTTGATTTTGCCGGGACTCTTTTTTGCTACCTGTTTCATCAGCCTTTCAGTCGGAACGAGTGTCGGCACAATTGTAGCACTTGTACCGATTGCTGCCGGTCTGGCCACATCCATGCATGCAAGTTTACCGTTGGTCACGGCTGTTGTGGTGGGCGGTGCTTTTTTCGGTGACAACCTTTCGTTTATTTCCGATACGACAATTGCGGCTACGAATTCACAGAATTGCAAGATGAGCGACAAGTTCAAGGTGAATATTTATATAGCCTTGCCTGCGGCTCTGATTGTCTTGGCAATATATAGTTTCATTGGTTTCAACCTGCATTCCCAGCCGGTTGCACAGCAGATTGATATTGTTAAAGTGTTGCCATATCTGGCTGTTTTGGTTACGGCCATGATGGGAATAAATGTCTTTACCGTTCTTGTCACAGGTGTGGCACTTGCATTTGTCATTGGACTCTTTGATGGAAATCATGATGTCTTCAGCCTGTTCCATTCCATGGGTGACGGAGTTCTGTCAATGAGCGAGCTGATAATAATTACCATGTTAGCAGGAGGTTTGTTCGGACTAGTAAGGCATGACGGCGGAATTGACTATATCATTTCCAAAATATCAAAACGCGTCAAAGGCAAACGGGGCGCGGAGCTTGTCATTTGTTCGCTTGTCGCAGCCGTGGATGTGTGCACAGCCAACAACACTGTGGCAATTATTACCGTTGGAGGAATCGCTCAAAAGATAAGCAAGGTCTATGATGTTGATAACAGGAGAGTTGCCAGCCTGCTCGATACAAGCTCGTGTGTCATGCAGGGAATCATTCCTTATGGGGCACAAATGCTTATGGCTTCGGGACTGGCAAGACTTAATCCGTTGGACATAATACCTTATTTGTATTATCCCTTCATCCTTCTCATCTTTGTCTTGGGAAGCATTATGTTCAGATTTCCGAAGAAATACTCATAGGGTAGAGTCTCTTTCGTATAATAAATTTGTGGTGAAATGGATATAATCAAGCGGAATTTCATGAAGTTGTTGTGTTCCGGGGCACTCAAAGAGTATGACCCGATAGAACCAATGTCAAACTACAAGTGGGATAAGCTCATAAAAATGGGATTGTCGCAAAGTGTCATGCCACAAATCAATGCAGGTGTAAAGAACAACCCTTATGTTCCGGAATCAATGCCTCAGAGCGTCGTTGATGAGATAACCGTGGCAACTAGCCTTGCCGCTGACGCACCTGATGCAGAGCCGGCACAACTTTACGATCCTTTGTCCAAACGTCGTTTGCGTGCAATTCGCGGTATGGAACAGCATGATGAAGATTTCTCTTTCGCAACGCTGCAACTTCTGAATATCATCGTACGGAATGCAAGTGAGACATTTTCCATGGGTGTTTCTTATTCAAGCATCTTGCCAATAGCCGTGTTCTTGCGTGAAAATGGTGAGTATGTGGATTTCGTGACATTGGAGAAATGGCTTGGCAAATTGCATTTACGCCACTTTGCCCAGTTTGTTGGAAGTCTTCTTGTCCTGACTTTGAACTTTGACAAGGACGAAATACCATTCCTTCACGAAATTGACCCCAAAGCATACAAAGTCGCCAAAAAAGCTCTTGATAATTATGAAGAGGTTAAAAGCCATGACTGGAATGTGCATCAGACATCCACAGGATTTGTCGAGACCAACCACAAGGCTATGATGCAGAGCGTGACAAACTGTTGCCGTTTCTTCAGCTATGCGCCGGTAGAGGTCGTTTGCAACTTCCTGCATTGTTTTATTACAAACATTTCGGAGATTGAAGAATAAATTGCCTCAGAAATTCCAATTAAGGTTGTCTATGTGTTTGAAATTTAACTTATAATCATTCAATTTGGTTAATAATAATAAAACAACCGTTAATAATTAACTTTTTAATTCTTGCGTTGTAGCAAATCGTCTATCTTTGCAAAAAACAAAGGTACTGAATGTCATGCCATTTCATCACTAACGTTTGGCATCAATGTTCATTCCTGACAAAGAATTGCGTTTTGGCGCATTTTACATTAGATAGATATGAAGAAAAAAACGATTTGGACAATAGCGATAATAATGGGATTCTCTTTCCTCGCTTTACTCTTTATCCAGTTGAAGTATATTCAGGAGATGGTGAACATGAAGAAGGAACAGTTTGATGAATCCGTTAATCGTGCTCTGTATCAGGCTTCAAGAAACTTGGAACTCAATGAGACCCTGCGCTATTTGGAGAAGGATGTGAACGAAACCGAGCGTAAGGCGTTTAAATGCGACTCCATGGGGACACGTTCCGGAAAGCCTGACGGGAGCATCCAGCAGTCACACCAGTATTCCGTTATCGGCAAAGACGGCACGGTGTATTCTTCATTCGAATTGAAGACAATCACGATAAAGCCTTCGCAAATGCCTAAGGCTATGATTCTTCATAATGACAAGAGCTCGCTGACAGAAGCTTCAAAGTCGTTGCAGGAAATTGTAAAAAACCGCTATATCTATCAGAAAGCGTTGCTTGACGAGGTGGTTTATTCCATTCTTTATTCCGCTTCCGACAAACCTTTGAAGGAGCGTATCAACTTCAAGTTGCTCGACCAGGATCTGAAGGCGGAGATGATGAACAACGGAATCAATATCCCGTACCACTTCACTGTCTCCACACAGGACGGCAGAGAAGTGTATAGATGTCCTGACTACACGGATGAAGGGGAGGAATTCACCTATTCTCAGGTGCTGTTCAGAAACGACCCACAGTCGAAGATGGGTGTCGTGAAGATACATTTCCCCGACATGAATGCCTACATCTTCTCCTCCGTGAGGTTCATGATACCGTCTGTCGTGTTCACGATTGTCCTTTTGGTGACATTCATTTTCACGATAGTGATAATCTTCCGTCAGAAGCGTTACACTGAAATAAAGAACGACTTCATAAACAATATGACCCACGAACTGAAGACACCGATTGCAAGTATCTCGCTGGCGGCACAGATGTTGAACGATGAGTCGGTATCGAAGAGTCCTGCGATGATGAAGCATTTGGGAACGGTCATACACGATGAGTCCAAGCGGTTGCGCTTCCTGGTGGAAAAGGTTCTGCAAATGTCGATGTTCGACCGCAAGAAAGCCGTCTTCAAGAAGAAGACCCTCGACCTCAACGAAATGGTTGAAAATATAGCCAACTCGTTCACTCTGCGTGTGGAGCACACCGGCGGTAAGATCTATACGGAAATCGAAGCCATCGACTCAACGCTCTATGTGGATGAGATGCACTTCCAGAATGCCATCAACAACTTGCTGGACAATGCCGTAAAGTACCGCAAACCCGATCAGCCCGTTGATATATACATCAAGACTTGGAATGACAACGAACATCTGTATCTCTCAATACGGGACACCGGACTTGGTATAAAGAAAGACAACATCCGTAAGGTGTTCGACAAATTCTATCGTGTTCATACTGGCAATGTGCATGATGTCAAGGGCTTCGGACTTGGGCTTGCCTATGTGAAGAAAATCATAATTCTGCACAATGGCGACATCTCAATTGACAGTGAATACGGAAAAGGAACGAAATTTACAATAAAATTACCAATAATTAAAAGTTAGAAGTTATGGACGACAAATTGAAAATCTTATTGTGCGAAGATGATGAGAATCTCGGAATGTTGCTTCGTGAATATTTGCAGGCTAAGGGATACACTGCAGAGCTCTGCCCGGACGGTGAAGCCGGCTACAAGGCTTTCATGAAGACAAAGTTTGATATCTGTGTGCTTGATGTGATGATGCCTAAGAAGGACGGTTTCACTTTGGCGCAAGAGATACGACAGGCAAACTCGGAGATGCCGATTATTTTCCTTACAGCCAAGACATTGAAGGAGGATATTCTCGAAGGTTTCAAGATTGGAGCCGACGACTACATCACAAAACCATTCTCTATGGAGGAACTGGTTTTCAGAATTGAAGCCATTTTGCGTCGTGTCCGTGGCAAGAAGAACAAGGAAAGTTCTGTTTACCGCATTGGACGCTTCACGTTCGATACACAGAAACAGCTTCTTACCATTGGCGACAAGCAGACCAAACTCACTACGAAGGAGAACGAACTTCTGGCTCTGTTGTGCAGCCATGCAAACGAAATCCTGCAGCGTGATTTCGCGTTGAAGACCATTTGGATTGACGACAACTACTTCAATGCACGTTCAATGGATGTTTATATCACCAAGTTGCGCAAGCATCTCAAGGACGACGACCAGATAGAAATCATCAACATCCACGGAAAGGGTTACAAACTCATCACTCCAGACGAGGATTAATACTTTGTAAAGGCTATGAATGTCAGAGCCTTTCGATGATATGAAAAATCCCATACAGGTTTTGTTTTCGGCCTGTTTGGGATTTTTCTGTATGGTGTCAAGTTGTTTTTCCTGACAAGATGTTTGCATGTCAAGGTATAAAATTGTAATTTTGCCTTGACCAAACAACCATCAGAAAATGGACAAGAAGATTTATTTTGCAGGTTCTATTCGCGGAGGACGTGTCGATGCCGACCTTTACCGCCATCTCATCATGCACATACAACTCACCGATACGGTCCTTACAGAACATGTTGGCAAGCAGGATTTGAGCGTTAAGGAGCAGGATTATGCGTCCGACGCAGCCATATACACTCAGGATACCACATGGCTGTTGCAGAGCGACATGGTCATTGCGGAGTGCACCTGTCCGTCGCTTGGGGTGGGTTATGAACTTGCTTTTGCCGAGTGCCATCGCATTCCGTGCCACATTTTCTATGACGCTGCGAAGACACAACTGTCCGCAATGCTGAAAGGAAATCCTTATTTCCATATCCACCCTTACCGTACAGAACCGGAACTTATGGCAGACCTTGATGCGATTCTTGCGCAATAGACCTATTCGCCGTTTGTCATGCTGTTGTAAATATTGTCGAAAACGGTTTTCAATAGTTCTGTATTATTAATTGTCTCCCTTATCTCTTTCAGCCTCGCTTCATTCGGTGAGTCTGAAATCCATAGCTTTATGTAGCCGCTGTTCGAATACTTTTCTGTCATGTGCTGCACGAAGCGTTGCCATTGTTCCTCATACGATTTCTCCGGATAATGGTCAAGTCCGTACTCTATCGCTCTTGTAAACACCGTAGTGGGGTCAAGGTCGCGGTCGGCTTCAGCTACAATCTTTCCATAGATGCTTCGTGGTGCGTGCGATGCCGAAGCCCGGTGGTCTTCTACGGCCTCTTTCATGACTTTTATTTTGTCCTCGGAAAACCATCGCCGCAGACGCCTGTCGGCTATGACAATCTTTCCGCTCGATATGTGATGTATGGCTCTCGGTCCCTCAAGTCCCAAGTCGTGATAGGCGGCAATGGCGTATGCCATGTTAATGTCGGCGCCGGTCTTTTCCGCAAGTGCCAGCGAGTTCTTTATTACTCTGTTCACATGGGTCAGGTTGTGTGCCTTGTCGAAAGCGTTATATTTTGGGAGTATGTTCTGCTCAATGAACTCCATCAAGTCGAGACTTACATGTCTTGAATCCATCATACAATCATTATCTGTTTACAATTATTTGCAAAATTAATCCATTATCAGTAATTTTGCAAGAACAAATTATAGTTTTTGCTGTTATGAATGAAACTTGTGTGAAAGTAAACTCCGCCAAAGCTTGGTTTTTGGCAGCTCGTCCAAAGACTCTTACCGGTGCTGCCGTCCCCGTAATGATAGGAGTGTCGGCGGCTTTTGCGTCATACGGAGCGGACGTGCGCATTGTTCCTGCCGTCCTGTGTATGCTTTTTGCATTGGTCATGCAGATTGACGCCAACTTCGTGAACGACTACTTCGACTTCATGAAAGGTACCGACGACGAGCAGAGGCTGGGCCCGAAGCGTGCCTGCGCACAAGGATGGATAACGGCGTCGGCAATGCGCAAAGGACTTCTTCTCACTACCTTTGCCGCCTGTCTTGTCGGTTTGCCCCTGATATGTTACGGCGGATGGGAAATGATTCTGGTGGGATTGGCGTGTGTCCTGTTTTGCTTTCTTTATACAATCTCGTTTTCTTACATCGGTTTGGGCGATGTTCTGGTACTCGTGTTTTTCGGACTTGTACCCGTATGTCTGACTTTTTGGCTTGTTGCACCGCCGATGCCGCTGCTTTCCATTCCGTTTCAGGTCGTTATGTATTCTGTCGCTTGCGGACTGGTGATTGACACTCTGCTGATCGTGAACAACTACCGTGACATAGACAACGACCGTCGTACTGGCAAAAGGACCCTCATTGTGAGAATAGGGAAGCGGGGAGGGCTGTTGCTTTATCTGCTATGCGGAGCGGCAGCGCCGCTTGTCCATTCGCTTTCGGCATGTGGCTTTGGCTGGTATGCCGCCTCTCTGCCGTTGCTTTACATTCCCTTCCATGTAGCGGCCTTTGTGGAAATGAAGCGTATTGACAAAGGGCGTGGATTGAACAGAGTGCTTGGAACAACAGCAAGAAACATGTTTGTCTATGGCATCCTCGTCGTTGCCGGTTTTGTTTTGAACCGCATCCTCTGATTACACCAACTGTACTCTTTTAGCAAGTGGAACTGGCCGGAGAAGCAGAGGGCGGAACTTCGTTTTTCGATGCAGAAACAGTGCATTTGCAAACAAGGCTTGTTCGGCCTGTAAAGAAGCCTTGTTTATCATGCAAATAAGTCTTCTTTACAGGCCGAACAAGCCTTGTTTGTAAAACGGGTGGAATGTTATTCCTCGCGTATCTTTATTTCGCAGTTGTCAAGTGAATCGATTATTGCGAGCGATTCCACGCGAACTCCCTCATTACGAAGGGTTTGCCCGCCTTCCTGGAATGCCTTTTCAATGATGAATCCCATGCCTACAAGTGTCGCTCCTGCCTGGTTGCAGAGGTCTATTATGCCTTTTGCTGCATTGCCGTTGGCAAGGAAGTCGTCGATGAAGAGCACTCGGTCGTTCTGTGTGAGATATTCGTGACTGATGATAACATCGTAGTCGCGCTGCTTGGTGAACGATGTCACCTTTGTGCAAAGCATATCTTCAAGCGTGCTCGGTTTTTTCTTTTTTGCGAACACCACGGGAAGATTCATAAGGAATCCCATCATTACGGCAGGGGCGATGCCCGATGCTTCGATAGTGAGAATCTTGTTTACATTGGTGTTGGCAAAGCGTCTGATAAACTCAACAGCTATGTCTTTCATCAGATTCGGATCCATCTGGTGGTTGATGAACTTATCTACCTTAAGGATTCCACCAGGGAAACATTTTCCATCTTTGAGGATGCGGTCTTTAAGAGTTTTCATTTTATATTTTTATGTGCAGTGTTTTGTTACGATAATCTTCATGGGTGATACGGAAATCTCTCCTTTCCGTATAATGACTGCAAAGTTAGTAATAATTTTTGAAGCATTGCGTGCACACGCAAGTGTTTCTTCATTGTCAGGTGTTATTTCTGCGTATGCCAGTTGCGCTTAATCGTTGTAGCACCATGCCAGAATTTTGTTCAGCCACGGAACAGGCAGCCTGAACCAACGGAACTTTGATACGGGTTTGCCCCCGAAACCGAGTATGAACTCGCGTGCGGGGTTTTTCTTGAACGGCAGTCCTGCATCCATGAATCTGAAGTGCTTACGCCGTGTGTCGTATGCGTAATTCATTGCTTTCCACACCGTGACAAGGTTGGGGTGCAGATGGAGGTAGGTCTTCTTCAATGAGGCGAGATACCACATGAATGTGTCCTTCCCAGAATCAATGCACACACAGCATCCTATGGTCTTGCCCTTGAATTGTGTGGCGAAAATGTTGCAGCTTTTGTCGGAAAGCATCTGTTTGAACAGCGTGATTGAAGGTACTGAACGCCTTGACTTCAAGCGGAAATGGTTTTTCAGAAGTTTGTATGCCTTTTGCAGTTGTTCCTCTTCCGTTATGAGGTTGGTTGTCACACCGCGGTTTTCCGCTTCTTCCACTTTCGCAAGAAGTCGGGTGCTGACCCTCTCTTCCGGCGACTTGCTGTGCAGCGAATTGTGGATTTCCTGCCATGTGATGGGGAAGTAGCCGTTCTCTCTGAAATGCTGGTAGGCAAACATCTTCGTACTGAGGTCGCTGAACTCTATGTACAGGCAGATGCGGCTGCTGAATCTTTGGGTGATGGCGTTGAGAAACAGGCCGAAAACGGCTTCTTTGTCAGCTCCGTTTTCATATTCTCCCTCGCCGTACACGCGCCCGTGCGTATATATAAAAGGTGGCAGCCAAACCCTGTGATATGCCAGGTTTGCCAGCATGTGAGCGACAATGCGCCCGTCCGGGGCTTCGGCGATGCACATGAACGGTTGCTGCCGTGGCGTATTTTCAAGCATCCCGAAGAAAGCGATGCTGTGAAAAAAGTCACGACACTTCATGGGTGGAAGGTCTTCCGACTTGTGAATTAACCGTATGCTGACTGTCTCTGTCATGTCGCAAAAATAGCAAATATATTTTAAAAATACAACTCGTGTCTTCCTGTTTTGCAAAACATTGCGTAAATTTGTGTTATATAACATTCAAAGTGATGAAAATAGTATTGATTGGGGCTGGAAATGTGGCTACACATTTAGGTCGGGCTTTGCTTGACTCCGGGCATGAAGTGGTGCAGGTATGGAGTCGCACGGCATTGTCAGCGCACAAACTGGCGACAACGCTCGGCTGTGATGCCGTGACAGATATAGGTGGGGTGAGGACAGACGCCGATGTGTATATATTGTCAGTGACGGATGATGCCCTTCCTGAGATAATACCGGAACTATGTCCACTCAATGCGAACGCACTCTTTCTGCATACGGCAGGAAGCGTGCCTATGTCCTGCTTTGAAGGGTATGCCTCATCCTTTGGCGTGCTTTACCCGATGCAGACTTTCTCAAAGGACAAACATCTGGATTTTAGGGAAATACCGATTTTCGTTGAAGCGTCGGACGAGCGGTCGCAGAAGACTGTTTCCGCGCTTGCAAACTCCGTCTCAGACAAGGTTTACATACTTGATGGTGAGGGCAGGAAATGGTTGCATCTGGCTGCTGTTTTTGCATGCAATTTTTCAAACTATTGCTGCACTGTTGCAGAGAAGCTGTTGCAGAAACAGGGACTGCCATTTGAGGTGATGCTCCCTCTTTTGGATGAAACTACACGCAAGTTGCATGAACTGTCGCCCGTTTCAGCCCAGACCGGCCCTGCGTCGCGCCATGACTCCGGTGTGATGGAAATGCAGACCCGCTTGCTTTCAGACGACAGCGATTTGGTAGAGATTTACAGACTCATTTCAAAGGGTATAATCAAAAACTCCGAAAACAACAAAAAATGATGATTTATGATAAATTACGACTTGAAAAAAATCCGCGCTATAATATTTGATGTGGATGGTGTGCTTTCCGCATCGACCATCACGCTGGCTGCCGACGGGGAACCTCTGCGGACGGTGAATATAAAAGACGGGTACGCAATCCAGCTTGCACAGAAGATGGGATTGCGTATTGTCATACTCACGGGCGGTAAGACCGAGGCAGTAAGACTGCGTTATGAGCGTCTGGGCGTGGAGGATATATATATGGGCTGTGCTGTAAAGGTGAAGACATATAATGAGTTTCTTGCAAAATACTCATTGTCCGACGAGCAGATTATGTATGTCGGCGACGACATACCCGATTATGAAGTGATGAAAAGGGTGGGGTGCCCCTGCTGCCCCTCGGATGCCTGCAAGGAGATAAAGTCGGCAAGTATTTATGTAAGTGATGCCCGTGGCGGGTACGGATGTGGCAGAGACGTCATAGAACAAGTGCTTACGGCGCAAGGAAAATGGATGAGCGATGCCGCCGCATTCGGATGGTAACGGAACAAAGTGTTGTTTGTTGGAATGAATAAATAATTATGAAAATCATATTGTCAAGTAATTCCCCTCGCCGCAAAGAACTGCTTGTGGGTTTGGGAGTAGATTTTGAAGTGAGGGTGCTTAAAGGTGTTGATGAGCGGTATCCCGATGATATTCCTTTGAACGAAGTACCTCTTTATATTGCGATTGAAAAGGCTTCGGCATACACGGTGGCTAAAGACGAACTCGTAGTGACTGCCGACACGGTGGTTATAGTTGATAATGAGATTCTTGGGAAGCCTAAGGATAGGGCTGAAGCCTACGGAATGCTGCGCAAGATAAGCGGGAAGACGCATCAGGTGGTGACAGGTGTGTGTCTTACGACAATTGACGACCAGCGCAGTTTTACGGTTACGACCGATGTGGAGTTCAAGGAGTTGAGCGACAACGAGATTTATTATTACATTGACAAATACCGTCCTTTCGACAAGGCTGGTGCTTATGGCATTCAGGAGTGGATTGGTTATGTCGGTGTTCTGTCGCTCAAAGGAAGCTATTACAATGTGATGGGATTGCCGGTGCAGCGCATTTACGAGGAATTCACGTCATATTTCGGACTCGACTTGTGTGCCGGCAAGTAATGGCAGGAGCACTTGCGGCTTGATAAAAGCTGTTAAATACATCGGAAATACGGCGATTTTAATATTATTTAGACTACATCTTTCGCAACTCTATCATTAAAATAGTAATTTTGCGCAAAAATAACGAAATAGAAATCATGTCAGAATCAATTGATATCCGCGAACTAAACATTCGGATTGAACAACAAAGTGCATTTGTCACCAATCTGGTGACAGGAATGAATCAGGTCATCATCGGTCAGCGTCATCTTATCGATTCGCTGCTTATTTCGCTTTTGAGCGACGGACACATACTGCTTGAAGGCGTTCCGGGATTGGCCAAAACCCTCGCAATAAAGACTCTTTCACAGCTGATTGACGCTGAATACAGCCGCATTCAGTTTACGCCGGACCTCCTGCCTGCCGATGTTATCGGTACGTTGGTGTATTCGCAGAAAGACGAAAAGTTCCATGTGAAGAAGGGACCGGTTTTTGCCAACTTCGTACTTGCTGATGAAATCAACCGTGCTCCAGCCAAGGTGCAGAGCGCATTGCTTGAAGCCATGCAGGAACATCAGGTGACAATCGGCGAGAACACGTTCGCTCTTCCTACTCCTTTCCTTGTAATGGCGACGCAGAACCCGATAGAACAGGAAGGTACATATCAGCTTCCGGAGGCGCAGGTCGATCGTTTCATGCTCAAGGTGATAATCGACTACCCGACGCTTGAAGAGGAAAAACTCATCATCAGAGAGAACATCGGCAAGACATTCCCAAAAGTAACGCCGGTGACCACAGCTTCTGAGATAATGAAGGCACGTGAAGTGGTGTCGCAGGTCTATATTGACGAGAAAATCGAGCAGTACATTGCTGACATCGTGTTTGCTTCGCGTTATCCGGAAAAGTACGGATTGGCGGAACTCAAGGAGATGATAACATTCGGCGGATCGCCGCGAGCCAGCATCAATTTGGCAAAGGCTGCCCGTGCATACGCATTCATAAAGCATCGCGGATACGTTGTACCTGAGGATGTGAGAGCTGTCGCTCATGATGTCATGCGCCACAGAATCGGACTTTCTTATGAGGCGGAAGCAAGCAATGTCACAAGTGAAGAAATCGTGTCAAAGATTATAAACAGAGTGGAAGTACCATAAACTCCAGTCCTGCGATTAATTTGAATTGATACGTTTAAACTTCTTTTTTCTTGTTACATAGATTGTGGAAACTTCTGAAATATTAAAAAAAGTCCGGAAGATAGAAATCAAGACCAAGGGACTGAGTCAGAATATTTTTGCAGGTCAATACCACTCTGCCTTCAAGGGTAGGGGTATGGCCTTTGCGGAAGTACGGGAATACCAGTTCGGCGATGATATTCGTGACATTGACTGGAATGTGACGGCACGCTTTCGCAAACCCTTTGTCAAGGTGTATGAGGAAGAGCGCGAACTGACTGTGATGCTCCTTGTCGATGTTTCTGGTTCACTTGACTTCGGAACGGTGAAAAGCACGATATCCGATCTGGCTGTGGAAATGGCTGCGACATTGGCTTTCAGTGCTATTCAGAACAACGATAAAATCGGTGTAATATTCTTCTCTGACCGCATAGAGAAATATATCCCACCGAAGAAAGGGCGTAAACACATCCTTTATATAATCAGGGAAATGCTTGATTTCAAGCCTGTGAGCCGCAAGACGGACATAGGCGAAGCCGTCGCTTTCTTCACCCGTGTGATGAAACGCAGATGTACGGCATTCCTGTTGAGCGATTTTTATGATAGGAAGGACTTCCAGAAACAATTGCAGATAGCCAACAACAAGCACGACTTGATGGCGATACAGGTGTATGACAGACTCTCGAAATCATTGCCGGATGTAGGTCTTTTGAAAGTGTGTGACGCCGAGACTGGGCATGAACAGTATATTGACACAAGTTCAAAACAGTTGCGTGCCGCTCATGCACGCTATTGGACGGAAAGGGAAGAAAAACTCAAACAGACATTTTCAAGAAGTAATGTCGATTGGGTATCAGTCGCCACCGACGAGGATTTCGTGAAGGCTCTGATGATATTGTTTGCATCAAGAAATGGTTAAATGCCGTTTCTGTTAAAATTAGGAGATTTGAATTTGAAAAGAGTTTTATCTTTTATCGTTGCTTTTGTGTCTTTTTTGCCGCTGTTTGCGCAGACCGTTAGCGTGGAGGCGAAATTGGATTCAATAGCTATAAGCATTGGTCAGCAGGCTCATTTGTCTGTTTCCGTGACCTCGCCGAAAGGAGCCCATGTCACATTCCCCGTGTTCAAGCGTTCGCAGTATATTGTGCCGGGAGTGGAGGTGCTTGGAGCCTCTGATGCAGATACGGCACATATCGACGGGGCTACGACCGTCTCGAAGGTCTATACCCTTACGAGTTTTGATGAGAACCTGTACGCATTGGGTGGGATTAACGTTAAAGTGAATGGGAAAAGCTACAAGTCCAATTCGTTGGCACTTAAAGTTTTGACCGTTGATGTCGATACTTTGCATGCCGATAAGTTCTTTCCTCCGAAGGATGTGCAAGACAATCCATTCTCATGGGCGGAATGGAGTCAGGTGTTTTGGGCAAGTTTCCTTGTCCTTCTGTGCTGTGTTGCAATGTGTTATCTCGTTATACGCCTGAAGCAGAACAAACCCATTATAACTCATATCCGCATTGTCAAGAGAATACCTCCGCACCAAAAGGCTATGAAGGAAATTGACAAGTTGCGCAATGAGCACCTTGCATCGTCTGATGACCAGAAGACTTACTACACGCAACTCACTGATGCTTTGAGACAATACATCAAGGAACGCTTTGGATTCAACGCAATGGAAATGACGAGTGCGGAGATTTTGTACAGTCTTCAGGAATCCGGCGACAAGGCGATGCTCGACGAATTGCGTAACCTTTTCAGAACAGCCGACCTGGTGAAGTTTGCCAAATATTCAACATTGCTCAATGAAAACGACATGAATCTTGTCAATGCCATAAACTTTATAGACCAGACAAAGATAGAGGGGCAGCCCGTTGAGGAGCGGATAGTACCCACATTGAGTGATGACGAAAAGAAGGTTCAGAACAGTCGCATTACGATAAAGACTCTGTTGGTAGTGGTTAGCGTGATTATTATCGCGATGTCTGCCATGATTGTTTACAATCTTTTAATGTTGTTAGAGTAATAGAAGAAGATGGAATTTGCTAATAAAGAATATTTCATTCTGCTCATATTGTTGGTGCCGTATGTCCTGTGGTACTTCCTTTATAATAAAAGGAGTGAGCCAACGATGCGTATGAGTGACACTTTTGTGTATAGATATGCCCACAAGAGTTTCAGAATGCATCTGTTACATCTGCCGATGATATTAAGATGTATTGCCTATGTGCTCCTTGTTTGCATCTTGGCGCGCCCGCAAACCCGTAACTCTTGGGACAATAAGTCGGTTGAAGGAATAGACATAATGCTTGCTATGGATGTCTCGACATCAATGCTTGCAGAAGATTTGAAGCCAAACCGACTTGATGCTGCCAAGAATGTTGCAGCCGAATTCATAGCTGGCCGCCCTAACGACAACATCGGTCTGACGATATTCGCTGGTGAGAGTTTCACGCAATGCCCTATGACAACTGACCATACTTCGCTTCTTAATATGTTGCAGACCGTAAGAACTGACATTGCTGCGAGAGGTATTATTTCCGACGGTACAGCCATTGGTATGGGACTTGCAAATGCCGTTTCACGCTTGAAAAGCTCCAAAGCAAAAAGCAAGGTGGTCATTCTTTTGACCGACGGAAGCAACAATATGGGCGACATATCGCCTATGACAAGTGCAGAGATAGCAAAAAGCTTTGGCATCCGTGTCTATACAATTGCCGTAGGAACCAATAAAGTCGCACCTTACCCGGTACCGGTGGCAGGAGGCATACAGTATGTTAATATGCCGGTTGAGATTGATACGAAAACCCTTAATGGCATTTCCGAAATAACAAACGGCAATTCCTATCGTGCAACAAACAATCGTGAGCTTACACAAATATATAAAGACATTGACAAATTGGAAAAGACGAAAATGGATGTGAAGCGTTTCTCCAAACGCTATGAGGCATATCAGCCGTTCGCATTGCTTGCTATTGTTGTGCTTTTGCTTGATATCCTCTTGCGAACCACCTATTTGCGTCGTATTCCCTAAAAAAAGAATGTTGAAATGTTCAGATTTGAAAGTCCTGCATACCTTTGGCTCTTGTGGTCAATTCCGGTTTTGGCAATAATTCGTTTTGTCTGTTATAAACTGCGACGGAAGAAACTTTTGCGATTTGGTGAAATGTCGCTTGTGAACCGTCTGATGCCTAATGTGTCGAAAATCCGGCCGTCAGTGAAGTTCTGGCTGTCGGTCGCTGCATTGGCATTGATGATTGTCATGCTGGCAAGACCACAGATGGGCTCAAAGATTTCGCATGAGGAAAGGAACGGAATTGAGACAATCATTGCAATGGATATAAGCAATTCCATGCTTGCTGAAGATGTCGTTCCGTCAAGATTGCAAAAGAGCAAGATGCTTGTAGAGAACCTTGTGGATCATTTTACCAACGACAAAATTGGACTGGTAGTATTTGCCGGCGATGCGTTTGTGCAACTGCCGATAACAACCGATTATGTCTCTGCCAAGATGTTCCTGCAAGACATAAATCCATCGTTGATACAGACGCAGGGCACCGACATTGCCCGTGCAATATCATTGTCAATGAATAGTTTCACCCAACAGAAGGGATTGGGCAAGGCTATCATTCTAATCACGGATGGTGAAGACCATGAGGGTGGGGCGTTGGAAGCCGCAAAAGAAGCCAAGAAGAAAGGTATCAATGTCTTTATCCTTGGCGTCGGAAGCAGTAATGGAGCTCCGATACCTCTGGGAAACGGCGACTATATGCGCGACAATGCCGGTAATACGGTTATGACGGCGCTGAATGAACAGATGTGTAGGGATGTTGCCAAAGCAGGAAGTGGCACATATATTCATGTTGATAACACAAGTGACGCACAGGAGAAGCTGAACGACGAACTCTCACGACTGCAAAAGGGTGAGACTGACAACGTTGTTTACAGCGAGTATAACGAACAGTTCCAGGCGTTTGCACTATTGGCACTCATTCTGCTGATAATCGAAGCGTGCACATTGGAAGCCCAGAACTCACTTCTTAGGAAAGTGCGCCTGTTTAGGAAAAACAAATGATTGTGATGAGAAAGTATTTATTTATAATCATAATGTCGTTCATTGCCATCTCGTCAATGGCACAGGAAGACAGACAATACATTCGTTCTGGCAATAGATTCTATCGCCAGCAGAACTTTGTAAAGGCCGAGGCTGAATATCGCAAATCCCTTTCCGTGAACGGGGAAAACCCTCAGGCTCTTTACAATCTTGGTTGCGCCCTTATGATGCAGCAGAAGGATTCGGCTGCCATCGTGCAATACCAGAAAGCCGGAAAAGTAGAGAAGTCGCCAAATCGTAAGGCTAAGATATTTCATAACATAGGTGTCGTCTGCCAGAACCATAAGATGTATGGTGATGCGATAGAGGCATACAAGGAGAGTTTGCGTAACAATCCGAATGACAACGAGACCCGTTATAACCTGGCTCTCTGCAAACGTTTGAACAAGAACAACCAGCAGCAGAACAAGAACGACCAGAACAAGCAGAACAAACAGAACGATAAAAACAAAGACAAGAACAAGAAAGAAGAACAGGAGAAAAAGGACAATCAGAAGAAAGACAAGCAAGAGCAACAGAAACAGATGAGTAAAGACAACGCAGAACAGTTGTTGAACGCTGCCATGCAAAATGAAAAAGCGACCCAGCAAAGGGTAAAAGATGCAATGAGACAGAACCGTTCGCGAAAGCTGCAAAAGAACTGGTAGTCGTTCTCTTCTCATATTTGATTGTGTTGCAATAGTTTTTTGACCATTATGACAGATAAAAGACTTTACATATTAGGTTTGGTTTGTATGTTGTGCGTGTTGGCGATACATGCACAACACATCACGGTTTCCGCTCCGTCGGAGGTCTCTACGGGAGAGAATTTCAGAATTTCATACACGATTAACGCTCAGGACATAGATGATTTCCGCGCTGCAAGCATTCCCGCAGGGCTTGAATTCATCGCCGGTCCATATACTTCTCAACAGTCGAGTGTTCAGATTGTAAATGGACATACAAGCAGTTTCTCGTCGATAACATTTACATATACTCTTTACGCAGAGAAGGCCGGTAACTATACTATAGGTGGTGCGCATGCCCGTGTAGCAGGACATAAGCTGGTTTCGCGCCCGATTCACTTGAAGGTGTCTGGTGCTTCCCGCAAGAATGGCAATGCAGGTCCCAACATGCATGACGAAGACGGCGGTATGCAGATGCGTGATGCAGGGACAAGAATCACTGGCAAAGACCTGTTTGTCAAGGTAAGTGCCAACAAGAAGCGGGTGCATGAGCAGGAACCCATATTGCTTACATACAAAGTCTATACTACGGTCGGGCTGACACAGCTTGATGGAAAAATGCCCGATTTGACCGGTTTCCACACCCAGGAGGTGAAGTTGCCGGCTCAGAAGAGTTTCCATATAGAAAAGGTTAATGGTCATAATTATCGCTGCGTTACATGGAGCCAGTATGTTATGTACCCCCAAATGACGGGCAAACTGTCGATTCCGAGTATTACTTTCAAGGGAATTGTTGTGCAGCAGAACCGTTCTGTCGATCCCTTTGAAGCATTCTTCAATGGCGGCTCAGGCTATGTGGAAGTGAAGCGTGATATTGTTGCGCCCGGTTTGACGGTCCAGGTGGATCCGTTGCCAACCAAACCGGCAGACTTTTCCGGCGGTGTCGGCAGATTCACAATTTCGTCCCAAGTCAATCACACAACGGTAAAGGCCGGTACTCCGGTGTCGTTGCGTGTCGTAATTGGCGGAAACGGCAATTTAAAGCTCTTGAAACAGCCCGCCGTGACATTCCCGAAAGATTTCGACAAGTACGACCCCAAGGTTACGGACAAGACCAAGCTTACCGCCAATGGAATAGAAGGAAACATGATTTATGATTTCCTTGTCGTTCCGCGCAATCAGGGAACTTATGAAATTCCGCCTGTATCGTTCGTGTATTATGACACGGCGAGTGAAGGGTACAAGACCATAAAGACATCGCCAATCACTTTGACGGTATTGAAAGGCGACGGCAAATCAAGTTCTGTTGATGATTATTCGGAAGCGAAACCCGAAGATATTCTGCCCTTGAAGCTGGGAACAAAAATCACATCATACAGTGGTGACATCCTGTTTGGTTCCGCTTCGTATTGGGTATATCTGTTATTGCCGTTTGTCGTGTTTGTCGTTTTGCTTGTAATCTTCCGCAAACGGGCAATGGAAAACGCTAATATCGTTAAGAAGAAAGGCAAGAAAGCCAACAAGATTGCCACAAAGCGTCTGCGCATAGCTTATCGTCTTATGCAGGAAGGCAAACAGTCCGACTTCTACGATGAGGTACTTCGTGCGTTGTGGGGCTATGTCGGCGACAAGTTGAACATCCCCGTAGAGAAACTCTCACGCGAGAATATCAGTGAAAAGCTCACTGAACGCGACATTGATGCAAACACAATTGAAAGATTCATCAGTGCGTTGGATGAGTGTGAATTTGAGCGTTACGCACCGGGCGATGCTGCGGGAAATATGAATAAGACATACGAATCGGCTATGGTTGCAATTATGGAGATTGAAGGTTCGCTGAAATCAAGGAAGGCAAGAGCCAAGGCTTCGATGGCCTTGATACTGTTTATGCTGATGATGCCGCTCTCGTCGTTTGCAATAACAAAGGCAAACGCCGATGCAGAATACCAGAAAGGCAACTATCAGCAGGCGATAATCGACTATAAGGAGTTGATAGAGACGACAAAGAGTCCGGAACTTTATTACAATTTGGGCAATGCCTATTACCGTTGTGGCAACATCACTCAGGCCATCATCGCATACGGAAGGGCTCAGAAACTGTCGCCAGGCGACCGTGACATAAGGTTTAACCTGCAGTTCGTGCAAAGCAAGACAATAGATAAAATCACCCCGACCGAGCAGATGTTCTTTGTCACATGGTATCAGGCGTTGGTTAATCTGACAAGTGTTGATGGTTGGGCGAAGACGGCAATATGCTCCATGATAATGGCATTGGTGCTTATGCTTCTGTACCTGTTCTGTCCGAAGGACATTGTCAAGAGGGTGGGCTTCTACGGGGCGATATGCCTGTTCGCACTGTTGGTGGTAAGCAATGTCTTCGCCTACCAGCAGAAGAAGATACTCCAGAGCCGTAATTCGGCAATTGTGACGGCACCCTCTGTCACAGTCAAGAACAGTCCGGCGGACAGTGGAACCGATGTCTTTGTCATACATGAGGGTACTCATGTGGACATAACTGACAAAACCATAAAGAACTGGTGTGCCATCAAGATTGCAGACGGTCGCGAAGGATGGATAAGAACATCGCATATTGAAGAAATATAGAGAGAATGGACATACAATCATTATTGGAATATGACAGAAACCTGCTGTTGTTTTTCAACGACAGCAACAACCTGTTTGCCGACCATTGGATTACAATTCTCACATCCGGTTTTACATGGATTCCGTTATACATCTCATTGCTTCTGCTTGTAGTGAAGAACAATGAGACAGTGTCGCAGATTCTGCTTATCATCGGGTGTTCCTTCCTGTGCGTTTTGTTTGCCGACGGTTTAGCCGACTATATAGCGAAGCCATTCGTCGGACGCTGGCGGCCATGCAACGACCCCGTGTTCAGCGATGCGGTGCGCGTCGTAAACGGTTACCGTGGCACCGACTACGGATTCTTTTCCGCTCATGCTGCCAATACGTTTGCCATAGCAGTGTTCTTCTGCTGGCTTGTGAAAAGCCGGGTGTTAAGCGTTGCTCTTGTCGTGTGGTCGCTTGCCAACTGCTACACACGGATGTATCTCGGCCTGCATTATCCGGGCGACATAATCATCGGACTCGCGTGGGGTGCAGTCGTAGGCACGGGTGTCTATTTCCTGTATTTGAGGATTTTCAGAAAGATATCGCCTAAGAACAATTTCGTTTCTTCACAATACACATCGTCAGGATACAGCCTGGCCGATGTCGATATGGTATTGCTCGTTCTGGTACTGACCGTTCTTTATAGCATTATCAGGGCGTTGTATGTTTTTTAACAAGAAATTAATATGGAAACAAAACATATAAAAATCAACGATTATAATTACGCTCTTCCCGACGAGCGTATCGCCAAATTCCCCATTGCACAGCGCGACCACAGCAAGCTGCTTGTCTATCGCCACGGGGATGTCAGCGAAGATGTTTTCTACAACATCGCAAACTACCTGCCTGCCGGAGCCTTGATGGTGTTCAATAATACCAAGGTGATACAGGCACGCCTTCATTTCCGCAAGACAACAGGGGCGCTCATAGAGGTTTTTCTACTTGAGCCATATTGTCCCGCCGACTATGAACAGATGTTCCAGACAACATCAAAGTGCTCATGGATTTGCATGATTGGCAATCTCAAGAAGTGGAAGGAGGGAAGTCTTGACCGGACTTTCGAGGTGAAGGGCAACCGTCTGACTCTTTCTGCCAAAAGAATTCAAGATGCAGGTGGAAGCTATGTCGTGGAATTTTCGTGGGACAATGCCGATGTTTCTTTTGCGGAGATATTGGATGTTGCGGGCGAACTGCCCATTCCGCCATACTTGAACAGAGAGACACAGGAAAGCGACAAGACTACATACCAGACCGTTTATTCCAAAATCAAAGGCTCTGTTGCCGCCCCTACGGCAGGACTTCATTTCACAAACGATGTGCTCACCAAATTGGACTCGCATGGAATCGACCGTGAGGAGCTCACACTTCATGTTGGGGCAGGAACTTTCAAACCTGTCAAGTCGGAAGAAATTGAAGGCCACGAGATGCACACGGAGTATATATGCGTAAAGCGGCAGACCCTGGAAAAGCTGCTTGCTCACAACGCAAGTGCCATCGCTGTTGGCACCACCAGCGTGCGTACGCTTGAAAGTCTTTATTATATAGGTGTGAAACTTGAAAAGGGTCTTGACCTTTCGGAAAGCGAATTGCATGTGAACCAATGGGAACCATACGACAATGCCGACGGAGCACTTGCCGTTTCGCCTGGGAAAGCCATTTCCAACATCATTGCCTATCTTGACCATAACGGATTGAACGCCTTGCATACAAGCACGCAAATCATAATAGCACCGGGCTACGAATATAAAATCGTCAAGATGCTTGTGACGAACTTCCATCAGCCGCAAAGCACCCTTCTGCTTTTGGTGAGTGCTTTCTTGCATGGCGACTGGCGAAAAGTCTATGACTATGCACTTTCGCACGATTTCAGATTCTTGAGTTATGGCGACAGCTCGCTTCTGATACCATAATAGTTTGCTAAACCACTGTAACAGAGTTGGATATTGGAGTGGAACGTGAAGGGCTTGTAAATCGGATTTCCCGGTTTTGAAAACAAGCCTTGTTTGCTCTTCAAAGAAGCCTTGTTTACACTGTAAAGAAGCCTTGTTTACACTGTAAAGAAGCCTTCTTTGCAATGCAAACAAGCCTTCTTTTGAAATGAAGGGTTTGGGTGCTGTCGGTCTGACTCATAAATATGAATTTAAAAACGAATTGAAACAATGAAAATAGGCGATAGAGTTAAGTTTCTCAGCGAAACCGGCGGCGGACGCATAGCTGGCTTTCAGGGTAAAAATATAGCATTGGTTGAAGATGAAGATGGATTCCAGATTCCTACGTCATTGTCCGACTTGGTATTGTCTTCAAGTTCTGATGAATACCGCACGACAAAGCCGACCGCTTCTGCCAAGCAGCAGAACTCGGCGGAGGAAGCTGACTTTGATTTCCATAAGTCAGTGAAGGCTAAAATCAATGCTTTTGAGAACGAAGACGAGGTGATGGAGGAATCAGACCCTTCGGACAAGGAAGTGACATTCGTCCGGCCGGTGGAGGAGCGCAAGGGAGGCAATGTGCTGAATGCGTATCTGGCTTTCGTTCCGGAAGACAGCCGTACCCTTTCTACGACAAATTTCCTTTGCTATATTGTCAATGACAGCAATTATTACCTTCGCTATTCCTATCTGACAGTGAACGGACAACAGTTTGTCCTTCGTTCCGAAGGGGAGATAGAGCCGAATACGAAACTCTTTATTGAAGAATTCGGATATGAGCAGCTCAATATGTTCGATAAAGTCGGCATTCAGATGTTCGCTTACAAACGTGATAAGGAATTCGTGAAGAAGCCGGTTGTTGATGTGCAGCTGAAAATAGACAAGGTAAAGTTCTACAAACTCCATTCGTTCAGGGAAAACGACTTCTTTGAACAGCCGGCGTTGTTATATACTATCGTCGAGAACGATGCGCAGAAGTCGGAGCTATGTGTCGATGCCGACACCCTTGCAGAAGGTATGCTTGCGCACAATGCCGACAAAGGCACGGCATCAAATACGGGCGTGTCCGGCCGTTCGGCAGACGATTCGTATGTGAGACGCTATGCCGACGGGAAGAAAGGCAATCCGTTCGTGAGCAGGGAGAAGGGCGATGTGCAGGTCGTGGATCTGCATGCCGATGCCATTCTTGAAACGACAGCCGGAATGAGTCATGTTGATATTTTGAACTATCAGCTTGATGTCTTCCGCAAGACATTGGAGGAAAATAAAGGATGCAAAGGCAAGAAAATTGTCTTCATACACGGCAAGGGCGAAGGTGTGTTGCGTAACGCCGTCGTCAATGAGTTGCGCTATCGGTATAAAAAATACAAATATCAGGACGCTTCTTTTCAGGAATATGGTTATGGAGCGACTCAAGTGACAATCTATTAAACTGAAAATATGGAAAAAGGTTTTATTACAGTGGCTTCGGCAGTACCAGCTGTGAAAGTGGCTGACACTGAATTCAATGTAAAAGAAGCAGAAAGACTTATAGAACAGGCGGAAAAGAGTGGGGTGGAGATAATCGTTTTCCCTGAACTTTCCGTTACGGGGTATTCCTGCCAAGACCTGTTTGCCCAACAGATTCTTTTGGATGGTGCTGAAAAAGCTGTCAGACATCTGCTCTCCTTCACTAAGGATTTGGGGATAACATGCATTGTCGGTGCTCCCGTTGTGGTAGGAACCCAGCTTTACAACTGTGCCGTTGTCATACAGAAAGGCCGTATTTCAGGCATAGTTCCAAAGACATATCTGCCCAATTACTCCGAGTTTTACGAGATGCGGTGGTTCGCCTCGTCGTTAGAGCTCAAACCTGCGGAGATAGAGTTTGCCGGCAACACAATAAAGATCACTCCCGCCATGCAGCTGTTCCAGACGGCTGATGGCGTGAAGTTCGGTATAGAGATTTGCGAAGACATCTGGTCACCGGTGCCGTGCAGCAACCAATTGGCTTTGGCTGGTGCCGACATCATATTCAATCTTTCGGCAAGCGACGAATTTATCGGCAAACATGCTTACTTGAAGCGACTTCTGTCGCAGCAGAGCGCACGCCTTATTGCAGGCTATGTGTATAGCTGTTGCGGTTTTGGCGAGAGCACTCAGGATGTAGTTTATGCCGGTAATGCACTCATTTATGAAAACGGAACGCTGTTGGCGGAGTCAAAGCGTTTCCTGATAGAGCCGCAGCTGATAGTAAGTCAGATTGATGTTGAGTGTCTGAGGGCAGAGCGTCGCAAGAACACAACGTTTGCCACAGTCCAGGGTAAGGTCGATGCTGAAGTCATTCTGTTGGACAAGGTGAAGCAAAGCGAATTTCATTTAATACGGGATATAGACCCAAGCCCCTTCATCCCGAAGGGCGTTGATATGCGCGAATGCTGCAATGATATATTCTCAATACAGGTATGCGGACTTGCAAAACGGTTGGTACATACCAATTGCAGCAATGTCGTCATAGGCATCAGCGGCGGTCTTGACTCCACTCTTGCGCTGTTGGTGTGCGTTGCGACATTCGACAAACTGAAGCTTAACCGTAAGGGAATTCATGGAGTCACAATGCCCGGATTCGGAACAACCGACCGTACATACAACAATGCAATAACACTCATGCAAAGTCTGGGTGTGACAATACATGAGATAAACATAGGGAAGAGTGTTACCCAGCACTTCGAGGACATCGGACACGACATGAGTGTGCATGATGTGACATACGAAAACAGTCAGGCTCGTGAGCGTACGCAGATATTAATGGATTTGAGCAACGAGGTCGGAGGGCTTGTCGTCGGTACGGGCGACTTGAGTGAACTTGCGTTGGGATGGGCCACTTATAATGGAGATCACATGTCTATGTATGGCGTGAACGCAAGTGTTCCAAAGACTCTTATCTATCATGTCGTAAGATATGTTGCTGACAGCGGCGTGGATGAGGTTTCAAGAAACACGTTGCTCGACATCATCGCTACGCCTATAAGCCCGGAACTCATTCCCGCCGACGAGAATGGAAATATCAAGCAAAAGACAGAAGACCTCGTTGGACCTTACGAATTGCACGATTTCTTCCTGTATTATTTCTTGAAATTCGGCTTTACTCCGTCGAAGATTTATATGCTTGCACGGAAAGCTTTCGATGCGACAAAGTATGACGATGATACAATCAAGCATTGGCTCACGACTTTCATGCGTCGCTTCTTCGCACAGCAGTTCAAGCGTTCGTGCCTTCCCGACGGTCCGAAGGTGTTCAGTGTAAGCCTTAGTCCGCGTGGCGACTGGCGCATGCCGTCCGATGCTTCAAGTGCGATATGGATGGCGGAATGCAGTAATCTGTAAAGGCTTCGCTATGAAACGGGACGCATTGGAAAAGAAGACGCCAAAGTATCTGAAGTGGATCAGCCCTGAGACTTCCGACGATTTGAAACGCAGAATCTGGGATATACTGGTCACTGAGAAATCGTATAAGGACAAGTCTTTCTCCGCAAAACTGCTGGCGGAACGACTGAACACCAACACCCGTTATGTGTCTTTGGTGCTGAACACACGCTTTCAGAAGAATTATACCTCATTTGTCAATGGACTAAGGGTGGAAGAGGCCATGCGTATTCTCGTTGACAGGAAGTATGCGCAATACAGCATTCAGGATATTTCTGATATGGTGGGCTTTTCCTGCCGGCAGTCTTTCTATAATGCGTTTGTGAAAACAAGAGGCATCTCTCCCCAAGAGTACCGGGAGAAATATGGCAGCATGGGTGGAGTTGAGATGCCTTGAACTGATGATTTTAATAAAAAAGATTGAAGAACAATGACGAATGAATTTGAATATTGCGGTGAGAAATTTGCGGATTTGCAGATTCTAAGATATTGTGTTCAAGGATTTGAGCAGCTGTCGTTAAAGCAAAAGTTATACATATATTATCTGGCTAAGGCGACACTTTGCGGTCGCGATATTACAACCGACCAGTTCGGAAAGTACAACCTGCGCATAAGGAAAGTTCTTGAAGCCATATATTGCAACTATTCGGGCAATCGGGAAGACAGGAACTTTGAGGCACTTGTCGTGTATTTGAAGCGGGTATGGTTCTCAAACGGCATTTATCATCATTATGGTTGCGACAAATTTCAGCCTAGCTTCTCAAAAGAATCTTTCATCGGCATGGTGGACAGCATTAGTGAAAAGCTGTTGCCTTTGCGTGATGGGGAGACTGTTGAAGACTTGTGCAAAGAGCTTGTCCCCGTGATTTTTGATGCAGATATCCTTCCTATGCGCGTCAATAAGAAGGAGGGCGAAGACCTTGTGCAGACATCCGCCTGCAATTACTACGACTCTCTTACTCAAAACGAGGTGGAAGCGTACTACGATTCGATGCGCAATCCCGACGATCCGACACCGGCTTCCTACGGATTGAACACCACTTTGATAAAGGACAAAGCCGGAATCCATGAAGAGGCGTGGACTTCTGAAAGCAAATATGGTGATGCTATAAAGAAAATCATATTCTGGTTGGAAAAGGCTTGTGAGGTGACTGAAAACGAACAGCAGCAGAAAGTAATCGGACTCCTTATAGAATATTACCGTAAAGGGGATTTGACGGTGTTTGATGAATATTCTGTCGAATGGCTCAAGGAGCAGTCTGGACAGGTCGATTTCATCAATGGATTTATCGAAGTTTACGGCGATCCGCTTGGCATCAAGGGGTCATGGGAGGGAATTGTCACATACAAGGATTTGGAAGCAACCAAGCGAACGCAGACGATAAGCAGGAATGCGCAGTGGTTTGAAGACAATTCGCCGGTAGATTCAAGATTCAAAAAGGATAAGGTTGTGGGCGTTACAGCCAATGTTGTGTGTACGGCAATGCTTGGAGGCGACGAATATCCGTCGACAGCGATAGGCATAAACCTTCCTAATGCCGACTGGATAAGAGCGGCGCACGGTTCAAAGAGCATCACGATTGCCAATTTGACTCATGCTTATAACATGGCTTCCAAAGGCAATGGCTTTTTGCAGGAGTTTGTCGTTGATGCTGCAACGATGTCGCTTATTGACAAGTATGGTGACATTTGTGATGATCTGCATACTGATTTGCACGAATGTCTTGGACACGGCAGTGGCAGGTTGTTGCCGACGACAAGTCCAGACGCACTCAAATCATACAGTGATACGATAGAGGAAGCGCGTGCCGATTTGTTCGGACTTTACTATATTGCCGACCCGAAATTGCAGGAACTCGGACTTGTTCCTGACGAGGATGCTTACAAGTCGCAATATTACACTTATATGATGAATGGTTTGATGACCCAGCTCACACGCATAAAGCCCGGAAATCAGATACAAGAAGCGCACATGCGCAACCGCGCACTCATAGCGCATTGGGTTCTTGAACATTATCCGGAAGCAGTGTCGTTGGAGATGGTTGAAGGTAAGACATATACCGTAATTCATGATTATCAGCTCCTTAGAAAAGCGTTTGCCCGTCTGCTTGCAGAGATACAACGCATAAAGAGTGAGGGTGATCTGGATGCTGCAAAATCTATTGTAGAACACTATGGCATAAAGGTTGATTCGGTGTTGCATGAGGAAGTACTTGAAAGATATGCAAGACTGGACATCGCTCCGTATAAGGGTTTCCTTAATCCGAAAATGGAATTGGAGACTGATGAAACGGGTAATGTCGTGGATGTAAAGCTTGATTATTCGGAAACTTATGAACAACAGATGTTGCGCTATTCGGAGGAATATTCTTTTCTATGATTGATTCGAATATAATCTCCAAGCACAGTGTCTGTAAACAACAAAAAGAATGACACAAACAGAAGAAAAGCTCAGGAAGATCAAACGCAGCTTCCGCCTATATATGAATGGGGAAGTCTCACGTTCATTGCGTGATAAAGGGTTGGATTATCATATTATTTGGGGCGTTTCCAATAACCATCTGAGGATGATGGCGGCTGAATATGGTGAGGATTTCGAACTTGCCACTGCATTATGGAAAGAGAATATCCGCGAATGCCGTATTCTTGCAACCATGATTATGCCTCCGCAGCAGGTGGACAAAGCCCTTGCAGAGGCGTGGATGGATTCTGTAAAAACAACGGAAGAAGCTGAATTGTGTGCTTTTTACCTGTTCAGAAAACTCCCTTTCGCACTTGCCTTGTCCGTAGAATGGCTTGGCAATGGCAGCGAACTGCATCGTATCTGCTCATACAACATCCTTAGCCGGATGCTGCCGCAGATGCCTTGTTGTGACGAAGGGACAACCGATGCCGTTGCAAAAGCACTGAATAGCGATTTGGCTTCCACTAAAACAGGGCTGCGACATGCTGCCTACAACTGTTTGCTGCACTTCATTGAAGTCGATTCAAAATGCAAGAAAATAGGTGAGGAAATCATCAGTCGTTTTGAAAATGAAACTCTCTGATGATGCCTGTTCCTGCATTCACAGCGCTGTCATGCGACAAAGTATGCAGGAACGAAATGCATTAAGGGTTAAAATATATTAAAGATAGACTACACGCACAAACTACTATAAATGGAATTAGTAAATTTGCATGATGTAAGGGAGACCGTAAAGGGAATTCTGACGAACTACCTTGAGACAAACAAATGCCGCAAAACGCCAGAGCGTTATGCCATTTTGGATGCCATTTACAACATAGGCGGTTATTTCACAATGGATGAACTCATTGCGAAGCTGACAGAAATGAATTTTCCTGTCAGCAGAGCTACGCTCTATAATGCCATGCGTCTCTTTATCGAGTTGCGGTTGGTTGTAAGGCATCGCTTTCAGACTGGAACAAAATATGAGGCTTGTTATGCGAGCAGCAATCATTGTCATCTGATTTGTACGATTTGTGGAAAAGTCATAGATTCAGATATTCCGGAAATAAGCAAGGCTTTGTCTGATGCAAAGATACGGCGCTTTCGCAAGGATTGCTATTCCTTGTATGTCTATGGTATATGTGTATCATGTCAAAACAGACTGAAACGCAACAGGAAAACATCGAATAAAGAAATATTAAATAATAAGAACAAATGAATACAGGAAAAGTGGATGTCCTGCTTGGCTTGCAGTGGGGCGACGAAGGAAAAGGTAAGGTCGTAGATGTGCTTACTCCTAAATATGATGTTATCGCACGTTTCCAAGGTGGTCCTAATGCTGGCCATACGTTGGAATTTGAAGGAGAAAAGTATGTTCTTCGCAGCATTCCGTCTGGTATTTTTCAGGGAGGAAAGGTAAATATCATTGGTAATGGTGTTGTCCTCGCTCCCGACCTGTTCATGAACGAAGCCAAAGATTTGGAAAAGAGTGGACATGATCTTAAGAGCAGACTCCATATTTCCAAGAAGGCACATCTTATAATGCCTACCCATCGTGTGCTTGATGCTGCCATAGAAGCATCGAAAGGCAAAAACAAAGTTGGCACTACCGGTAAAGGTATCGGCCCAACCTACACTGACAAGGTGAGTCGTAACGGTCTCCGTGTAGGTGATATTCTTGATAATTTCGAAGAGAAGTATGCGGCTCACAAGGCTGCCCACCTCAAGCAGATTGCTGCCTATGGCTATACGGATTTTGATATAACGGAGGTAGAGAAGACATGGATGGAAGGTATCGAATACCTCAAGCAATTCCAGATTGTCGATAGCGAGCATGAAATCAACAAGGTATTGCGCTCAGGAAAGAACATTCTCTGCGAAGGAGCACAGGGTACAATGCTTGATGTCGATTTCGGGTCTTATCCTTTTGTTACTTCAAGCAATACCATTTGTGCCGGTGCCTGCATCGGACTTGGCATTGGTCCTAACCGTATCGGCAATGTCTATGGCATTATGAAGGCATATTGCACACGAGTAGGAGCAGGTCCGTTCCCGACGGAACTGTTTGATGAAACAGGTGCAAAGATACGCGATTTGGGACACGAATACGGTGCTGTTACCGGTCGTGAACGCCGTTGCGGATGGTGTGATCTCGTTCAACTCAAATATTCCGTCATGATAAACGGAGTGACAGAACTCATCATGATGAAGAGTGATGTGCTTGACGGTTTCCCGACCGTAAAGGCTTGTGTCGCATACAAGTTGAAGAACGGCGAACTGACAACCGATCTTCCTTATGAGATTGACGATGTAGAACCGGTATATAAGGAGTTCAAGGGATGGAATACGGATATGACTACGTTCACATCGGAAAGCCAGTTCCCGCAGGAATTCAAGGACTATGTAGCCTTCCTTGAGGAATATCTTGAGACTCCTATCCGTATTATTTCCATCGGACCGGACCGCGCTCAGACAATAGTTCGTAAATAAATTAGATAATTGGTGCTTTTAAATCATGAAATCACAGCTTTAAAAGAAGCCGGAATCCGACTTCTTCAGAGTATGGTTTCTTGATTTAAAAGCACTTTTTTGTTATAGAACAAACAGAAGAAAAACATTATGGCAAAACCAAGCATACCTAAAGGGACGCGTGATTTCTCGCCTATTGAAATGGCGAAACGCAACTATATCTTCAATACAATCCGAGAAGTCTATGCCCTTTACGGTTTTCAACAGATAGAAACACCGGCAATGGAGACATTGCAGACCCTTATGGGAAAATACGGTGAAGAGGGCGACAAACTGCTTTTCAAGGTCCTCAATTCCGGAGATTTCATTGGAAAGGTGACTGATGAAGAGCTTAACGAACGCAATTCGTTGCATCTTGCATCGCGTTTGTGTGAAAAGGGATTGCGCTACGACCTCACCGTTCCATTTGCACGCTATGTTGTCATGCACAGGGAGGAACTTCAGTTGCCGTTCAAGAGGTATCAGATACAGCCGGTCTGGCGTGCAGACCGGCCGCAAAAAGGCCGTTATCGCGAGTTCTATCAGTGTGACGCCGATGTCGTAGGCTCTGATTCGTTGCTCAACGAAGTGGAGCTGATGCAGATTATCGACACTGTTTTCACCCGTTTCGGCATCCGTGTCGCAATAAAAATCAACAACCGTAAAATCCTTACCGGCATTGCTGAGGTGATAGGGGAGGCAGACAAGATTGTTGATATAACTGTTGCTATCGACAAACTTGACAAGATTGGCATTGACAAGGTGAATGACGAACTTCGTGCAGACGGCATTTCCGAAGAGGCTATACAGAAACTGCAACCGATAATTGCGCTTACTGGCTCGAATGAGGAAAAGCTTGATGTTATAAGCAATGTCCTTGCAGAATCGGAAGTCGGACAGAAGGGAGTGGAGGAGACCCGGTTTATTCTCGATGTCCTTAAATCGACGGGCATGAATAATGCCATAGATCTTGACCTCACTCTGGCCCGTGGACTTAATTATTACACCGGAGCCATCTTTGAAGTCAAGGCTCTTGATTATGCTATCGGCAGCATTACGGGTGGCGGACGATACGACAACCTCACCGGAATATTCGGAATGCCGGGATTAAGTGGTGTCGGTATTTCTTTCGGTGCCGACCGTATTTATGACGTACTTAACGGTCTTGACCTTTATCCCAAGGAAGCTGTCAATGGCACCCAGTTGTTGTTTATCAACTTTGGCGAGAAGGAGACGGCGTATTGTCTGCCTGTTCTCGGACTGTGCCGTAGCAAAGGCATTCGTACAGAGATTTTCCCTGACAGCGTGAAGATGAAAAAACAGATGGCTTATGCCAATGCCAAGCATATTCCATACGTTGTCCTTGCCGGCGAGACTGAGATTGCTGAAGGCAAGTTTACTCTTAAGAACATGGAAACAGGAGAACAGACTTTGGTGTCGCCAGAGGCACTTGTCGAGACAGTTCTTGGTTCCAAGTCTCTTTGATATATAGAAAAAACGGTTGGAACTGTAATCGCGGTTTTCCCATGGTTACAGTTCCGGCATTTTATATTTGTTACTACCATTCCTAATTGAAAAACATCATGAAAGAAACGCTATTGCTGTTTTGCGCCTTGTTTGTATTTGCAGGGTGTGAAAAACCTGTTATCGAGGGCGAAGACCAAGGCAATAAAACAGATATTGTATCAAAAGGTGAATTCCGTCTGACATTTAATGCAATGCAGGTGGAGCAGACACCGTTTTATGCTCCTTATAAGAACGACGGGGCTACACAAAACCTTACCGAAGCATGCAGTCGGATTTCATTTGTTGTCTTCGATGGTGACAAAAAGGTGAGCTCAACCCATCAGACCTCATCGGAGAAATCATTCGGTTCAGTTTCTGTCAATTTAGATAAGGGTACATACACGCTTGTAATAATAGCCCACAACGGTCTGGCAAATCCCACCTTTACGTCTCCATCCAAAATATCCTTCAAAGACAATAAGGTTACTGACACATTCTATTACTGTCAGCAGTTTGTTGTCGATGAACCAAAGAATTATGACATAGTGTTGTCCCGTGCCGTTGCCATGTTTAATCTTGCAATTACGGACACGACACCTTCCGATGTCAAACTCATGAAGTTTTATTACACAGGGGGTAGCAGCACTTTCAATGCGTTGGAAGGTCGTGGTTGTGTTGATTCGCGGCAGACAGAGTTTCGCGAAGTTCCCGCAAGTGCATACAGCGGCGAGTCGTCTTATGAGCTGTTTACGTTTCCCCATAACGATGGCCGTACGCTTAAAATGGATGTTACCGCACTGGACAGTTCTGGTAAGGAGGTCCTGTATCATCAGATTTTTGAGGATGTGCCTGTGACTGTAAATAAAGTCACGCATTACACGGGGTGCTTCTTTGGCGGTGCGGATGCCGGCGGGCACACCAATGTGAGTGTGAAAGTGACCAACAACTGGCTGCATGAAAACTACAGCTATTAGCGGTTTCTGCGATGGCGCATTACGCTTGATTGACAGATAAAAACGGGGCGTATTCCCAACGAAAACCACCTGCTTTTCAAACAAGGCTTGTTTATACTTCAAAGAAGGCTTACTTGGAGTGCAAACAAGTCTTCTTTTGTATGCAAGCAAGCCTTGTTTGAAAAACATATACTTTTGACTGTCATTTCTCCAATATCATTTTCATGACATTGGCAGGAGAACGCTTGGCTTCCAGTTCGTTTTTCATAAAATCCATATATGGTGCGGCGTGTTCGAAAAACATATAGTAGCCTTCGCAGAGATAGTTCAATCCCGGATTGCCGTACTTGTCCTTTATGAAGCGGTTCTTCGGACACTCGCCATGACATGCGAAGGCAAATCTGCATTCTTCGCATTGTTTTGGCAGAAGCTGACGCTTCATTTTTGAGAAATTCTTCTGTTGCTGGGAGTACATCATCTGGGTGATTGTATGTTCATTTATGTTTCCAAGTCTGTATTCGGGATAGACGAAGTGGTCGCATGAATACACGTCACCATTATACTCCATCACTCCTGCATGGCCGCATTCCTTTGCAAGCGAGCATATTCCGGGCGACACCCCCATCCAGTTGGCGAGTGTGGCATCGAACAGCTGTATGAAGTAATTGCCGACATCGTTCCTCACCCATTCGTCGAAAATGGCGCACAGGAACTCACCCCATTGCTTTGCCGTAATGGAAAAGTCGGTGATGTCGCCGCCCTCCTGCATTCCTGGCGCGAGTGTCAGACCGTCGGTTCTTGCAATTGTGCGTTCGACGATAGGGGCAAACTGAATGTAATGGCAGTCGATGTCTTTGAAGAACTGGTAGAATTCATGCGGATTTTCAACATTATACTCATTCACGACAGCCATCGCATTCCATTCCACTCCATATTCGTTCAGCAAGCCTATTCCTTTCATCACTTGTCTGAAAGTCGGGCGGTTGGTTGCTGTTTTCCGGTATTTGTCATGATATTCTTGCGGACCGTCGATTGAAACGCCGACAAGAAAATTGTTTTCGCGGAAGAATCTGCACCATTCGTCGGTGAGAAGCGTGCCGTTTGTCTGAATGCAGTTGTCGATATGTCGTCCCCTGGCGTATGTCCGTTGCATTTGCAAAGCCCGTTTGTAAAACGAAATGGGGCGCATGAGTGTTTCGCCTCCATGCCATGAGAACAGGATGTTCGGGGTGGTTTGTGCTTCAATGTATTCCTTTGTGAACTTCTCAAGCAGTGCGTCGCTCATGACATGGTTGCTGTCATGCTTGTATAATTTGCCCTTCTCAATGTAATAGCAGTATTTACACCGCAGATTGCATAAGCTTCCCGCAGGTTTCAGCATTACATATAAAGGGTGGCTGAAAGCATTATAAGTTGTTGCCATATATTATTTTCGTTTTGTCAGTACGGATTATGTTCTGTTGTAATGATATTGCAAAGTTATGCTTTTTTGATGAATGTGCTGTATTGACGCTGTGGTAAATTACCGAAAGATAGTGATTCTTGGTAGATTTGTCGGAATAAATTGTCTATTTAAGAAAATAAATCTTAACTTTGCACTCTCTTAATTAACTCTATTTATTAAAGTATAAGCATCTTATGGTTTTACAGAATCTGCAAAACGATTTCAAAGGGTCTAATTGGAAACATGAAATCGATGTTCGTGACTTTATTCAAGCAAATTATGAGCCTTACTATGGCGATGAATCATTTCTTGCTGATGCAACGGATAAGACAAAACACCTGTGGGATATCCTCTCATCCATGTTTGAGGTTGAACGCGAGAAGGGTGTTTACGATGCCGAGACAAAATTGCCGCAAAGTATTGATACTTACGGCGCCGGATATATTGATAAGGAAAGTGAAGTAATTGTCGGCATTCAGACCGATGTGCCATTGAAGCGTGGTATATTCCCCAAGGGCGGTATCCGTATGGTGGAAAAAGCTCTTAGTTCCTACGGATACAAGCTTGATCCCGCTACGAAGACTATTTTCACAAAGTATCGCAAAACCCATAATGAGGGTGTCTTCTCGGTTTACAATGAAGACATAAAGGCTGCACGCCACGCCCATATCATTACCGGACTTCCTGACGCTTATGGTCGTGGAAGAATCATTGGCGACTATCGTCGTATTGCTCTTTACGGTACGGCAAACCTTATTGAAGAAAAGAAACGCTACTTCAAACGAATTGACATTCAGGAATTTACTGAAGACATAGTGCGTCAGCGCGAGGAAATTTCAGAACAGATTCTGGCTTTGAAGCAGTTTGAGCGTATGTGCTCGGAATACGGTTTCGATGTTTCAAAACCAGCAACCAATGCCCATGAGGCAGTTCAGTGGACATATTTTGGTTACCTTGGCGCAGTGAAGGACCAGGACGGTGCCGCCATGTCACTTGGTCGTGTATGTGCATTCTTGGATATTTATATCCAGCGCGACTTGAAGCTTGGTGTTCTTACGGAGCAGGAAGCACAGGAAATGATAGACCAGATGATAATGAAATTGCGCATCGTGCGTTTCCTGCGTACTCCCGAATACAACGATCTTTTCTCTGGCGACCCGATATGGGCGACTGCATCCATCGGTGGAATGGGCATTGACGGACGCTCGATGGTGACAAAGACCGATTACCGATTCCTGCACACTCTTTATAATATGGGACCGTCTCCGGAACCAAACTTGACTGTGCTTTGGAGCGAACGCTTGCCAAAACCATGGAAAAAGTATTGTGCAAAGGTTAGTATTGATACGAGTGCCATACAGTATGAGAACGACGACCTCATGCGTGCAGACCTTGGCGACGATTACGGCATTGCATGTTGCGTGAGCCCAATGAAGATAGGCAAGCAGATGCAGTTCTTCGGGGCGCGCGCAAATCTTGCCAAGTGCATGCTCTATGCAATCAATGGTGGTAGAGACGAAATGTCGGGCGAACAGATAGCACCGCAATTTGCGCCTATTACCGGCGATTACCTCACATACGAGGAGTTCATGCCCAAGTTCGAGCAGATGATGCGTTGGCTCGCCAAGACCTACGTCAATGCATTGAAGATAATTCACTACATGCATGACAAATACGATTATGAGGCGTTCGAAATGTCGCTGCATGATGGCGATGTGGAGCGTACACGCGCTACAGGTATCGCAGGACTTTCCATCGTTACCGACTCCATTGCTGCAATGAAGCATTGCAAAATACGCATCGAACGCGATGAAAGCGGTCTTGCTGTAGGTTACAGGATTGAGGAAGGGGAGTACACTCCGTTTGGAAACAATTGTGACGAAACTGACAGAATCTCGGTTGAAATCACGGAGAAGTTCATGGAATATCTGCGTCAGCACAGAACATATCGTGATGCCATACCAACCCAGAGTATATTGACTATTACTTCAAATGTGGTTTATGGACGCAACACAGGTGCTACTCCTGACGGTAGAGAGAAGGGCGTTCCGTTTGCTCCCGGTGCCAACCCGATGAATGCACGCGATGTCAAGGGCGCTGTTGCGGCGTTGGCGTCAGTTGCAAAGTTGCCTTTCCAGCATTCACGCGATGGTATTTCCTATACCTTTGCCATAGCTCCGTCTGCCCTTGGCAAGACAGAGGAGATGCGTTCGGACAATCTTGTTTCGTTGCTTGATGGATATTTCACCCCGACAGGAGGACAACATATCAATGTAAATGTGTTCGACAGGAACTTGCTTCTTGATGCAATGGAACATCCCGAAAAGTATCCGCAGCTCACAATTCGTGTAAGCGGATATGCGGTGAACTTCGTAAAACTTACGAGAGAGCAGCAGCTTGATGTGCTTTCACGCACGATAAATCAGGGAATGTAACAATAATGACATAAAAAATATTGCGCTTAATGATGAACTTGGTTCTGTCATTAAGCGCAATTTTCGTTTTTATATCGTTTCAATCTTTATTTGTAAAGATACCTCTTGATGCTCTTCTTAGGTGTCTTTTCAAATTCTTCCTTCTGGATTTCTATTGCAGACAACTTGCAATATACCGGCATTTCTGCATTGAGAGCCTGCCGGTTCTGCTCCATAATGTTGTTAAGGTCTTCTTCAGAGAAGCGCATGGCTTCCACTTCGTCATAATCCGGATGCACTATTCCTACAAGCTTTTCACCGCGTTGCACGACAACGCACTCGTTTACAACAGCCATGGAGTTAAGCTTGTCTTCAATTTCCTCTGGATAAATGTTCTGACCATTGGCTCCAAGAAGCATATTCTTTGAACGGCCTTTGATGAATACATTTCCGTTCGAGTCCATTGTACCAAGGTCTCCGGTATGATACCAGCCGTCCTTGTCCAATGTTTGGCTTGTGGCTTCCTCGTTCTTGTAATATCCAAGCATTACATTCAATCCGCGGGCAAGGATTTCTCCTGGCACGTTTTCCGGGTCTTTGCTGTCAATTTTTACTTCCATGTGGATTACGGCACGGCCGCATGAACCCGGCATGAAGTCGTTATGGTCGGCATAACATATAATAGGAGCGCATTCTGTGGCTCCATAACCCACTGTATATGGGAAATCAATGCGTTTGAGGAATGACTCCACCTCCTGGTTAAACGCCGCACCACCGATGATTATCTCATAGAAATTACCACCGAATGCGTTCTCAACCTGTTCGCGAATCTTTTGGTTTACCTTCTTGCTTACAAGAGGCATATTCAGGAGAAGGCGCATCTTGTTGTTCTGAATCTTCGGGAAAACCCTCTTGCGGATGATCTTTTCAATGACAAGAGGAACCGCGATAATGATAGCCGGCTTCACTTCGGCGAATGCCTTTGCTATGATGGCAGGGCTTGGTACGCGTGTAAGATAAAAGACATGGCATCCGTGCAAGAACTCGAAGAGGAATTCAAATGACATTCCATACATGTGAGCCATTGGCAGAATGCTGATGATATTTGACTGCGGCTTCACGGCATCACTCATTACATGCTTTGCAAAGTCATAGTTGCTCCACAGCGCACGGTATGGAATCATGACTCCTTTTGAGAATCCTGTTGTGCCACTTGTGTAGTTGATAAGCGCCAGTTCGTCAGGATTTTGCTCCTTATAGTATTGCACATGCTCCTTTCTGAAGTATTTGGGATACTTCTTACCGAACATTTCATTAAGATGTTCACGGGCATAAGTGAGACTGTCTGTGCGTGAAATGAGAAGTGAATAATCTGGAATATAAATGATTCCTTCAAGATCTGGCATCTTTGTGGCATCGATAATGGTGGCGACATAGTCGCCGACAAACAGGAGTTTGGCTTCACTGTGATTGACAATATTGTGAATCTGGTCAGCGGTAAATTCGTGAAGAATGGGGACAGCTACTGCTCCATAAGTCAATGTCGCAAGGAATGCGACGGCCCAACTTGCACTGTTGCGACCGCATAATGCAACCTTATCGCCCTTTTGCAATCCGCTGTTTTCAAACAATATGTGGAGCTTCTCTATTTTGCGTGCCACATCATGATATTGCAATGTTGCACCCTTGAAGTCGGTAAGAGCATCGTCTTGCCAATTCTTTATAATGCTCTTTTCTATCAGAGAATTGAAACTTGGTATTTCCATCTTTCTTTATTTTAGATTTGCCACATGCTTATCGGCGAGCATGGTTTGCGCCAGAGTTTGTTATGTAGGTTTATTTACTGTTATAGACAATTTGTCTTGATGATTTGCACTTAACATGCAGAATCTTGGTATAAATATCTTTTAATACTTTTCTTTGCTGTCTTCTGGAATTCTTCCGGATGTATTTGGACAGCTGCAATTCTGCTATATGCGGGCAACTCCTTGTTAAGAGTTGCAATGTTTTCTTCCATTACATTCTGCAAGTCCTCGTCTGTGAAGTCCAATGCCGTGCTTTCTTCAACATCCGGGTGGACTAATGCGACAAGAGCATTTCCCTTTTGCACAATGAGACTTTCGTTAACCAAAGGCATTGAGTTGAGTTTGTTTTCTATTTCCTCTGGATAAATGTTTTGTCCGTTTGCTCCCAAGAGCATATTCTTAATGCGTCCGGTTATGAATATATGTCCATCCGCATTTATTGTTGCAAGGTCGCCGGTATGAAACCATCCTTCATTATCTATTACTTTTGATGTCGCTTCCTCATTCTTGTAGTAGCCGAGCATCACATTTTCCCCTCGTGTCAGAAGTTCTCCGGGAACAGTTTCCGGGTCGTTGCTGTTTATTTTCACTTCCATATTCTTCACGACGCGTCCGCATGAATGAATCTGATAATCATGGTAGTCGTCGAATGTAATGAGAGGAGCGGTTTCGGTTGTACCGTAAGCAACGGTAAGTGGGAAATGAATGCTGTGCAGCATCCATTCGATATCCTTGTTTATTGGGACACCGCCGACAATTACTTCGTATGCATTGCCACCGAATATGTTGAGTGCTTTTTCTTTAATGCGCTGCTTCACCTTCTTGTTTATGACAGGCATATTAAGCAGTAAGCGCATTCTGTTGTTTTGTATTTCCGGGAAGACATGTTTCCTTATCATCTTCTCAACAACCAGTGGCACTGTCACAACAAGTGAAGGCTTGATTTCTGCCATCATTTCTGTAATGAGAGAAAGGGATGGAAGTCGTGTGAGGAAATGTATGTGGCAACCGTTGATAAAGCCAAACAGAAACTCTACAACCAGTCCATACATGTGTGCCATCGGCAAAGTGCTCACAATGTTGCTTCCTGTTTTGGCCTTATCTCCAAGCTTTTCAATGACGCAATCGACATTGCTCTTAATAGCACAATACGGCAACATGACACCTTTCGAACTGCCTGTCGTACCACTTGTGTAGTTGATGACAGCCAGTTCGTTGTCTGAATGTTCATGATAATATTGTATTTGTTCCGCTCTGAAGAACTTTGGATATTTCAAACCGAACATAGCATTAAGATGTTCTCTTGCGTATGACAGCTTTTCCGTCCTTGAATCGATGAGAGAGAAGTCGGGTAGGGATATGATTCCTTGGAGCAACGGCATTGCATCCTTGTCGATTTCCGTTGCAACGAAGTCGCCGACAAAAAGCAATCTGGCTTCTGAATGATTGACAATGTTGTGAATCTGTTCGTGTGTGAACTCGTGTTGTATGGGTACAGCAACAGCCCCATAAGTGAGAACAGCAAGGAACGTGACTGCCCAATGGCAACTGTTCCGCCCGCAAAGTGCAATTTTGTCGCCTTTGACGATGCCACTGCTCTCAAACATGATATGTAGTTTCTCGATCTTTCTTGCGACATCATGGAACTGTAGAGTCACACCTTTATAATCGGTGAGCGCATCTTTGTTCCAGTTGTTTACAATCGTATTTTCTATATATGAGTTAAAATTTGGTGTCTGTCCCATTGCACAATTTTCAATTCTATGTGCAAAGGTAGCACCAAATCTGCGCATTTCCAAATGTTTTGTGCAGTATTTTCAATTAAAGTACGATTTTACTCGTATCTCATCGATTTTGCCGGGTGAATGTGCGAAATCAGATAGCTTGGGCCTACCAATACCACAACACTTACAAGCAGTGTCATAAGGTTCAACAGAAGCACATAGACGATGTTCAGTTCCACCGGCACCGTACTGATATAATAAGTTGCCGGGTCGAGTTTCACGAGTCCTGTGTATTTCTGCAGTATGACGAGTCCTATACCGACCAAGTCGCCGATAATCAATCCTTTTGCTACAATGAATGTTGCAAACCATAAGAACGTATGCCTGACGGTTCTGTTGCTTGCTCCGAGAGCCTTGAGGATGCCTATCATTGTAGTGCGCTCAAGGATTATGATGAGCAGTCCTGAAATCATGGTGACAACAGCGACGACAGTCATTATGGCAAGAATTATCCAGACATTAAGGTCAAGGAGGTCAAGCCACGAAAATATCTGCGGGTTTATTTCACGAATTGTCTTCGATGTAAACGTGTTTCCGTAACAGTCAAGTGTACGGTTCAGATGCCTTATAAGAAAGTCCTCTGTTAATGAAATCTTTGAATAGTCATTGACAGCGATCTCCGCTCCCGATACCTGGCAACTGTCCCAGGCGTTCAGCCTGCATGCCGTGTAAAGGTCGGTGAAACAGATTGCTTTGTCATATTGTGTCAGATTCGTCTGGTAGATGCCTGCAATGGTGAAACGACGTACTCTTACGCCGTTGTCATCGATGAAGTAAGCGAACAGGCGGTCGCCGCACTTCGTCTGAAGCTTGTCCGCCATTATCTTTGAAATCAGCAGCCGGTTGCTGCTTTTACTGTTCGAGAATGCGGGAATGCTTCCATCTATCATGTTCTGATGTATGAAAGTTGTGTCGTATTCCGCACTGATGCCTTTGAACATGACACCAAGGAAGTCGGTGTCGGTCTTCAATATTCCCTGTTTGATTGCAAACTTCTGCACATGCTTCACATTGGGAGCTTTTGACAGAATGCGCATCACGGAGTTGGTGATAGCTATGGGTTGTGTGCCGCTGCCTTGCAGTGTTGTGAATTCTGCCACTTGGATATGGCTTCCGAACCCTACCACCTTGTCACGGATAGAGTGTTTGAATCCCACGACAACACTTACGCTTATTATCATGACCGCCAGTCCTACGGCCACACCAATTGTGGCAATACGGATGGCGGGGCGTGATACCTTGCGCTTGTTGGTATTGTCGGAATAAATGCGTTTTGCGATAAATAGGGGAAAGTTCATTATTCGTCAGTTCTGCCCGGATACTGTTCCAGAGCTTTTCGTAATACAAACAATGCACGTTCGAGTGCTTCTTTCTTCAGGACATAGGCTATACGCACCTGATTTCTGCCTGCGCCGGGAGTAGTGTAGAAACCTGCGGCAGGAGCCATCATCACCGTCTCGCCCTCGTAGCTGAATTCCTCAAGGCACCAGCGGCAGAATTTCTCTGAATCGTCCACAGGAAGTTTGGCTACAGTATAGAATGCGCCCATAGGGATAGGAGAATACACTCCCGGTATGCGGTTGAGTCCGTCGATGAGACATTTGCGGCGTTCCACGTACTCATCGTACACGTCACGATAGTATTCTTCGGGTGCATCCAACGACGCTTCCGCCACAATTTGTCCGAGCAGAGGCGGTGACAGGCGTGCCTGACAAAGTTTCATCACGGCAGCGCGTACTTCCTCATTCTTTGTTATGAGTGCTCCGATGCGTATTCCGCATTCACTGTAGCGTTTGGATACCGAGTCTATCAGTATCACATTCTGCTCAATACCTTCCAGATGACATGCGCTGATGTATGGGGAACCGGTATATATGTATTCGCGATACACTTCGTCGGAGAACAGATACAGGTCGTATTTCTTGACCAGGTCGCGTATCTGGTTCATCTCTCTGCGTGTATATAGGTAGCCTGTAGGGTTGTTGGGGTTGCATATAAGGATGGCACGGGTGTGCTCGTTGATGAGTTCTTCAAACTTCTCGACCTTGGGCAGTGAGAAGCCTTCCTCAATGGTTGTGGCTATCGTGCGGATTTTCGCTCCTGCTGAAATGGCAAAGGCCATGTAGTTGGCATAGGCCGGCTCCGGGATGATGATTTCATCGCCGGGGTTAAGACAAGACATGAATGCAAACAGCACAGCCTCCGAGCCGCCAGCGGTTATGATTATATCGTCGGCCGACACTTGGATGTTGTAACGCTTGTAGTACCCCGCAAGCTTTTCGCGGTAGGATTGTATGCCTTGCGACGGCGAATAGGCCAACACTTTTGTATCGATGTGTTTCAAAGCGTCAAGTCCTACTTGCGGCGTGGGGACATCCGGCTGACCGATATTGAGGTGATATACGTTTACACCACGTTTCTTCGCAGCGACAGCCAATGGTGCCAACTTTCTGATTGGCGACTCAGGCATTTCAATACCTCTAACTGATATTTCTGGCATTTTGTCTTATATTTCAATTTCACATATTAAAATCACAACCTGCTGTTCCGCCTGTTGCAATCCATAATCCTGAATATGGCATCCTGTTACAGAATGCCTGTACACGAAATGTGTTAATGTGTCATTGTCTGACCACATATAGTTTCTATGATATGCAAAGTTACGATAAATCGTGATAAATGCAAAATAAAATGCGGTTTTCTTTACTTGCTATTTTTATTCACAAGTGAAGAAAACCGCATTCCTGTTTTGCTCGAGCCGGCAGTGCTTGTGCCGCCTCCTCTTACGCGCCGGCAGCAGAATTAGAGTTCGTCGCCAGTGAATTGACCGATGAAGAAAATCGCACCGGACGAACGCTCGGAAATGACATACACGAAAGGACGGTCGGCATGGAAGTTCACATGCTTGGGCTCCTCGGGGTCGAATGCCGACATTGTCATGATGCCTGCAGTCACGGCTGCCGCCTTTGTTCCTTTTTCATTGACCTCTATCTTTGCCTTTTGAAGCATCTTGGAAATATGGAAGTTTCCATCGGCAAACTTGCTGAAATCGGCGCTGCCTTTGAATATCGACGGTGCGCCAAGCTTGGCGATAATGTCGTTGAGGGGCATTTTTACCTCAGTGGTAAAGCGTGGTAGCTTCAGATCGACGATGCACTCTTCCGCTTTGAAATACAGGTCGGTAAAAGTTTTTGCGTCAATATTCTGAAGCATGTCGGAGATTGATTTCCCCTCGTTCGGCAGCATGACAGTCATGAAATAAGCGCCGTTGCCGTATGGAAGTCTTACGGTGGAGTAGGTCTCGTTGGCGGTGTACATGAATCTTCCTTCCTGATGCATCATGCTCACGCGCTTCATGTCGCGTGTGTATCCACGGAATCTTTCTTCTTTTGTCTCCTTGGTGTTGAATTTCTTCTGCCATGTGCCGTTGAAGTAGATGGCGTTCATGATGTATGAAAGGTCGTCGGCATTGGTGTTGTCGATTATGTTGGGAATCATGCCGTCGGTCTGTTTCTTGCACCAGTCGTTTATATGCGTAGCCGCATTGGCTGACGAAAAATCCAGAGCTTCAACCTTGGCGTTGTAGTTTGACTCAACAGCCGAAATGAAATCTTTCTTCAGCTTGCTGTTTCTGTTCACAGCGACATAGTTGGCTATGTTTATTTTTGTTGAATTGTCAAGCGACGACTGCTTTTCTGTCAGTTCCTTGTAAAAGGCGTTGATGTCTTCAACCGACAGTCCGTTTGCTTCCAGGACACGGAGTATTTCCTCTTTGGTGCCGCCTTCCGCTCCGTTGGCAAGCATTCCTAAAAGGTATGATGCGCTTAATGGCGATGTCACCTTTGAGTCGAAACCTGACAGGGCGTTGAAAAACTTGAACGCAAAGTCGTTGTTCCTTGTGACATAGTCTCTTTGCTGGTCGGTCAATACCAGGAAATTCTCGTCAAGCACCTCGCTGTCTGGCAGCTTCGACGCATTACTGTTGTCGCTCAGTTTTTTTGTTGATGAGCATGAACTCATGGTTAAAGCCAGTAACATTAATGCTGTGGCAAGTGTTGATTTCTTATTCATATTTGTTTCTTTTTTCGTTGTTCGTTTTCCTTTAAAATGCGGGGCTCTTATGAATATTGCATGTAGGGTGGAATTTTTTTACACTGCGGCTGCCTGTGTCGCTGCTGTTCTTTATGCGGCGGTGTCAATATTCGATTTTGTCTTCCTTCCTGTCCCACAGGCGAAAAGCCTCCATTGCCTCGTCGTGCAGCAGGATTTCGGATGCGAGTTTGCGCTCTTGGCGCGGCAGGGCAAGCTCATCGTAGATGAAAGAGTCGTCGAAACCGATGTTTTTGGCGTCGGTCTTGTTGTTGGCGAAATACACTTTCTTGAGTCTTGCCCAGTAGATTGCCCCCAGACACATGGGGCATGGCTCGCATGAAGTGTATATCTCGCAGTCGCTCAAATCGAAAGTCCCAAGTGCTTCTGCCGCATTCCGTATGGCCGACACCTCTGCATGGGCGGTGGGGTCGTTGTTGGCTGTGACTCGATTGACGCCGGTCGCCACGACTTCGCCGTTGCGTGTTATCACGGCTCCGAACGGGCCTCCGCCGTTACGCACATTGTCCACAGAGAGCACTATGGCTCTTCTCATAAGTTCTTCTTTTGTCATCGTTTTTGTTTTTTATTCATGTTTCACCCTGATTTCGCTTTCTTTTGCAGCAGGCGGATGCAGGAACCGGATATGCAGGATTTACATTTTCTCATGTATGCAGCATGGCGTTTTGCTCAACCTGACTTTGGTGCGGTTTCAAAGAAGCCTTGTTTGGCTGCTGAACAAGCCTTGTTTACTCTTCAAACAAGGCTTCTTTTGATGGTAAACAAGGCTTCTTTTTTGGCGTAAGGCAAACTGTTGGTTATCAGTCTGTTGCAACAGTCTTGAGTACGGAGTCAAGACTCACCAGCCATTTGTTTGCCTTCTTCTTCATTTTGAGTGTCACCTGTGCTTTGTCGCCGACATTTCCTTTGCGGTATATCGAGTCTGTCACTACATAATTCCGCACATCCACAAGAACCGTGGCGGTGGAGTCGTCGTCGAATGACACATCTGCGATGGTGCATTGTGCCGAGTCCGCCATGTTGTTGTATGTGTCGATATCCGTCTGCCGCACATTTGAAGCCTGGTATCTTATCCACTTTCCCGACTCCGGCGTGCATAGTGCAAGAGCGTTGTTGAAGCGGAAATTGTAATATGCGGATGCGAAAGCGGTCGCTTTCTTTTCTATCTGTTCAGTCTCCTCGGTAGTACACGACACTAATAGAAGCATTACTGCCAGACCCCTGCAGATATTTTTGAAAAAATATGTGGGTGTATTGATTTTCAGCATGATTGATGTGAATCCGTTTTTTAATTGCACATTTATAGTATGCAAAAGTAGTTAAAACCCTTGGATTATCCATGCGAAATTAATAATTTTGTAGTAAAATTGATTTTTCAGATGTTGAAATTTATATCGTTCGGAAGCGGAAGCAGCGGTAACTGCTACTACATATTGACAGAAAAAGGCGGAATGATGATTGATGTCGGCGTAGGTATGCGCACGCTGAGGAAATATTTCTGTGAATACGGACTTCCTGTGACCGACTTGCACAATATACTTATTACGCATGATCATGCCGACCATATAAAGTCGGTAGGCACTATCAGTAGGAAATTCGAAATACCCGTGCATGCAACGAGTCGGGTGCATGCGGGGATTGAGGATAACTACAGCGTGCGCTGCAAGGTGGATAAGGAAAGGAAGGTAGTGATAGAGAGTGGGAAGCCGTTCGTTCTGGACGGTATGCGCATCACGCCTTTTCATGTTCCACACGACAGTAACGACAATGTCGGGTACAGAATTGATTATGAAGGAGTCGTGTTTTGTATAATGACCGATGTCGGCCATGTCACCGACGAAATGAAGGTCATGATACAGGAGGCTAACTATTTGGTGATAGAAGCTAATTTTGATGATGAAATGCTTGAGGTCGGACCGTATCCGCGTTATCTTAAGGACAGGATAAAAAGCGGTACGGGGCATTTGAGTAATGCAAAATGCGCGCAAGCTCTGATTGAGAACTTCTCAAAAAACTTGCGTCATGTGTGGCTTTGCCATTTGAGTGAGGAAAACAACCATCCTGAACTGGCACGAAAGAGCATCATGCAGCTGTTGCATGAAAACGGCATTGAAGTGGGGAAGGATGTGCAGCTCGATGTGCTGAAGCGTAGAGTTCCTGACGGATTCTACGAATTGGCATAAAGGAAACGCCTATGTATCAACGCGATTGCACGCAGAGACTGTTGTAGTAACAGAGCCGGTAAAGATTGTAGATTATGAGGATGGGATGGCGCGACAGCAGATTCTTGCGCCATAACTTCCTGAAAATGCGGAAGAAGGTATTGGTAACACCTGCCAAATGCCATGACAGAATCTTTTCTTGCAGTGAAATCAGGGAGGAATAAGGAGCAAGACTGTTTCGCAAACTATAAAGTGTGCGCATGGCTTCTTCCGTCTTTCTCATGTAGGTGGCATTGTCTTCATATTCAGTGTATTCCACGTTGTTGTCGATATGAAGCAGTCTGACATTGCTTTCCTGTAGTTCCTTGCCGAACATTACATCCTCATATCCGTATGTTTTGATGCCTTCATCGAATGGATGTTGCAGCATTGTAGCTTTTTCTACAAAGAAGTTTGTGGTGCGGAACGACTGGTATGGTCGCTTATTGCGGCACTTGGCAGTCTGTTTGCATTCGTTCGCCTTTTCATAGACATAGCGCAAATTGCAGCGAAGCATGTCGGCGTTTCCGCCGATTCCAAGGCCGCCATATATCACTTTGTATGTGGAAACAGAGTCGAAATAATTGGATATGAAGCGCAAGTCGGGGATGACCACATCGCAGTCGAGGAACAGAAGCCATTCATAGCGCGCTTCCTGTGCAAGGAAATTACGAATGGCTGAACGTCCGGCATTCCTGGCACGTTTGATGAACCTGCAGTTTGGAAGTCCGGCAATAGGCTCGTTGAGAGTTGTTTTCCCCTTGTCTGTCGAGCCGTCATCGGCAACAATAATTTCGTATATGAGTCCTTCTGTAGCCTGTGCTATCTCGTTGAGACGATGTACAAGGGATGTGCAGACATCATTATATACCGGAATCAATATGGAGAGTTCTTTTTTCATATACTTATAAATGCGTTGTTGTTGCCGGGTTGTGATTGCGTAAATGACAGGATGTTACTTTTTTGACGTATGGGGAAACACCTTTTCTTTCAGATATTTGCCGGTTATGCTTTGTGGACAGTTCGTTATTTCTTCCGGCGTTCCGCAGCATACCACAGTGCCGCCTTTGTCTCCGCCTTCCGGACCGAGGTCAATGATGTAGTCGCCACATTTTATGACATCCATGTTATGCTCAATCACTATTACGGAATGTCCTTTCTCTATAAGTGAGTTGAAAGCTCCCAACAGTCTGTGTATATCATGGAAGTGCAGTCCGGTAGTAGGCTCGTCAAAGATAAACAGGGTTGGTTCCTGGCGTTCCTGACCTATAAAGTAAGCCAGTTTGACACGCTGGTTTTCTCCACCAGATAGAGTTGATGAGCTTTGACCAAGCTTTATATATCCCAGACCTACATCCTCAAGCGGTTTAAGACGGTTGGTTATAGACTTTTCCCCGTATTGTCCGAAGAATTCAATAGCTTCCGATACGGTCATTTCAAGCACATCATAGATGTTCTTTCCATGGTACATGACATCGAGAATGTCCTTTTTGAACCGCTTGCCATGACAAGAGTCGCATTCAAGCACAAGGTCTGCCATGAACTGCATCTCCACCGTTATTACGCCGGCTCCTTTGCATTCTTCGCATCTGCCACCTTCCGCATTGAATGAAAAATATTGTGCAGTAAAGCCTTCCTGCTTTGCTAGCGGTTGTTCAGCATAGAGTTGTCTTATGTAATCGTATGCTTTGACATAGGTCGCAGGGTTGGAACGTGTGCTTTTGCCTATCGGATTCTGATCGACGAACTCTACATGCTTCACCATCTGCCAGTCGCCTTCAAGTGAGGAGTATTCTCCTGGAGCATCAGCGACTTCACTCAAATGACGCTTCAATGCCGGATACAGTATGCCTTTTATAAGCGATGACTTGCCGGAACCGCTTACACCGGTAACAACGGTCAGCACATTAAGCGGGATATTGACATCAATGCCTTTCAGGTTGTTCATCCTTGCGCCTTTGATGACAATCTTTGCATTCCAGCTGCGATGTGTGGTCGGGATGGGAATAGTCTCTGCCCCAGTGAGATATTTCACAGTATAACTCTTCGAGTGTAATGCCTTTGCCTCGTTTATATGTGAAATGTCGCCTTGATATATTATTTCTCCTCCGAGTCGTCCGGCGTCCGGACCAACGTCTATCAGATAGTCTGCCGCTCTGATAATTTCTTCGTCATGCTCCACAACGATTACGGTATTTCCGAGCGATTGCAGCTTTTTGAGGACATGAATGAGGCGGTCGGTGTCACGACTGTGAAGACCTATACTCGGTTCATCAAGGATGTAAAGGGAACCGACAAGTGAACTGCCCAATGATTTTGCAAGACTTATACGCTGACTTTCACCGCCACTGAGAGTTGTTGATGTGCGATTCAGGGTGAGATAACCCAGTCCTACATCAAGCATGAATTGCAGACGGTTTCTGATTTCTGTCAATAAACGTGCGCCAATCTGCGTTTCCGTGTCGTTGAGTTGAATGTCGTCAAACCATTTTTTCAGATTGTATATTGGCATTTCCACCAAATCCGTAATGCTTCTTCCATTGATTTTCACCCATGAAGCTTCCGGTTTGAGGCGTGTTCCATGACATTTCGGGCATATAGTCTTGCCGCGGTAACGACTCAGCAACACACGATATTGAATTTTGTATTGATTGTCCGTCACCATCTGGAAGAACGAATCTATGCACACTTTGTCTCTTAAACCGATGTTTTTTTCACATGGAAGACCGTGCCACAGCATATCTTTCTGCTTCTGCGAAAGATTGTAGTATGGCTCAAAGATTGGGAAATTGTCCTTTGACGCCCTTCTACAGAATTCTGTTTTCCATGTGCCTAACTTTTCTCCATGCCAACATTGCACGCATCCGTCATACACGCTTAATGAGGTATTGGGTATAACGAGTTTCTCATCAATGCCCATTACCTTACCAAAACCTTCACATTCGGGACATGCTCCTAATGGAGAGTTGAAAGAAAAGAGGTTGTCGCTGGGCTTTTCAAATGCGATGCCGTCAGCTTCGAACTTTGTTGAGAAGTCATAACTTATGTTTGAAGGGAAGAACATAAGTCTGCACATGCCGTCTCCTTCATAAAATGCGGTTTCGGTAGAATCGGTTATTCGTGCCAGAACATCTTTTGTCCGTCCGACGCTCAAACGGTCGATAAGAATGAATATCTCATCTGGCTTTGCCGAAAGACAGTTTTCTTTGTCGTTAATGAAATCGCTAATCCGAATGAATTCGTTCTTATATAATATTCTGGAATAACCCTGCTGTATCTCGGCTGTAAGCTGTTTTTCCAATGTTCGTCCCTCCGCTATCTGGAGAGGAGCGGCAATAGCGAATTTGGTGCCGTCTGAAAATTCGAGTATTTTGTTTACTACATCCTCCGGAGTGTGTATGTTTACTTCAACACCGCTAATGGGTGAATATGTGCGTCCGATTCTTGTAAAGAGCATACGCAAATACTCATATATCTCAGTAGTTGTGCCGACTGTGCTTCGGGGATTGCGTGAAACGACCTTTTGCTCAATGGCAATTGCCGGTGGCAATCCCTTTATGAAATCGCATTCCGGTTTGTGCATTCTGCCAAGATATTGCCGGGCGTATGAAGACAACGACTCAACATAACGACGCTGACCTTCGGCATATAACGTGTCAAAGGCCAGCGATGATTTTCCGGAACCGGAAACTCCAGTTATGACAATGAATTTATCACGAGGAATCCTAATGTCAATGTCTTTCAGATTATTGACTCTGGCTCCTTTGACTTCAATGTATTTGTCCATAATTAAATAAGCAGGTCATGTGTTTCCCCCGACATGAGACGCCAGGAAAAGGTATATAGGTTGGGGCATAACAAGTGCCCCAACCCTTGATTTTAGGAATTCATAGACAAAAGGAACTCGTCGTTGTCGCGTGTGCGTGCCATTTTGTCGTGAATGGAGTTCATTGCTTCTATCGAGTTCATGTCTGATATATAGTTGCGCAAAATCCACATACGACGCAATGTCGTCTCGTCCTGAAGCAGGTCGTCACGGCGGGTGCTCGACGCTACGAGGTTTACGGCAGGGAATATTCGCTTGTTAGACAACGAACGGTCAAGTTGCAACTCCATGTTTCCTGTTCCCTTGAATTCTTCAAATATCACTTCATCCATCTTGGAACCAGTGTCAATCAGGGCTGTTGCAATAATGGTGAGTGAACCTCCACCTTCGATGTTGCGTGCAGCACCAAAGAAACGCTTGGGCTTTTGCAGGGCGTTTGCATCCACACCACCAGTCAGCACCTTTCCGGATGCCGGGGAAACAGTGTTGTATGCACGCGCAAGGCGGGTGATGGAATCAAGGAATATCACGACATCATGACCACATTCCACCATACGCTTGGCTTTCTCAAGAACAATTCCTGCTATCTTCACATGGCGTTCTGCGGGTTCGTCGAAGGTCGAAGCTATCACTTCGGCGTTCACGGTGCGTGCCATGTCAGTCACTTCCTCAGGGCGTTCGTCGATGAGAAGCATCATAAGATAAGCCTCTGGGTGATTTGCTGCAATGGCATTGGCAATGTCCTTCATCAATATTGTCTTACCGGTTTTGGGCTGTGCGACAATAAGTGCGCGCTGGCCTTTGCCGATAGGTGAGAACAAATCAACAATTCTCGTACTGAGATTGGTTGTTGCCGGATTGCCACACAGATTGAATTTCTCTTCAGGAAAGAGGGGAGTGAGGTGTTCGAATGCTATGCGGTCTCTGACATCATTAGGCTCACGGCCGTTTATCATGTCGATACTTGTCAGCGGGAAGTACTTCTCGCCGTCGTGAGGCGGACGTACCCGGCACTGGACTACATCTCCTGTCTTCAGGCCGTATCTCTTCACCTGCGGTGCGGAAACATATACATCATCGGGTGATGACAGGTAGTTGTAATCGCTTGAACGCAGGAATCCGTATCCGTCAGGCATTACTTCAAGCACGCCATTGGCTGAAATTATGTCAGAAAAGTCGTATTGTGGCAATTCCGGCTGTGCTTGGTTGTTGAAATTCTGAGCCTGTTCCGGAAGTGGCGACATGGGGTTGTCGAATATATCGTATGATGGAACGGCTCCCTGGTCTTCTATTGGAAGATCGACAACGGTAATGAAATCAGTCCCGTCGCCCGGATCTTCTTCCCATACTTCGTCGTTGATTATGTCGTTCTGTCCATCATTGCTTTCGTTGTGGGCATTGATTCTTGCCTGCAACTTTGCTATAAGTTCGTTGTTGTTATCGTCGGTTTTGTCCGATTGTGATGATGCGAACTCTTCTTCCGGTATAAAGTCATTGTTATATGAGTCGTTAAGTTCCGGCGCATCATTGGCGGGCTGGTCTGCCGTTTCGTCCTGCACATCCAGAGGTTTTGCTTCTTCTTGTTTTGCCTTAGCTTCGGCTTTAGCCTTCTGTGCGGCTTCTATTGCCGACAAAAGTTCAAGTTCCTTCTTCGATTTACGGCCTCTGTGCTTCGGTATTACAGGCAATTGTTCTTCAATAGGGACTTCTTCGGCAGCGTTTTCTGCTTCTGTCGCCTCGTTTTCGTTATCTTTGAATAAGGAAGGCTGTACTGTATCAGATGTGTTTTTGGATTTCTTTGTGTCGAAATTCTCTCCTTCTTTTCCGCTTACAGTATATACACGGTCGGTGTCTTTCTTTACAATCCTTGTACGACGGCGCTTTGTGCCAAGCGGATTCTTGCTTCCTTCTATTTCAGCCTGCTTGTCAAGTATCTCATAAACAACATCCTCTTCGTTTGCGTCATTGGATGTTTCTATTCCCATCCCATTCGCAATATCCTGCAATTCAGATATGTTTTTAGATAATAATTCTTCTTTGCTATACATATATTAATAAAAATGATATGAAAGAAATCGTTTCACGAGTGGAAACGCGTATAGTGTTTACAAATTTCTAATGCAAAAGTACAAAATTTATTTTGAAATGTTTGTAATATTGCGGAAGAAAATTTCATTTATTAAACTATATTAACGCATTGTGGAAATATTAGGAAGGACAACTTCTTTGAATTCGTTCTCAAAATTGGGAGTGAACACTTCTTTTCCTATCATATCACTGATTTCCTGCAAATCCCAGAACCTTCCTCCGTCAAGTTCGTCACTTGGATTTACTTCTCCATCAAACTCTGTCATGAACACATTTACCAGCTCCTTTTCTTTGGAACTCTCAAAGATGTATGATTTTATGAATTGTGGCACATAATCGGTCATACCAAGTTCTTCTTTTGTCTCGCGTGCCAATGCAGAGCGCACATCTTCACCGAAATCAACGTGCCCGCCGCACGCCGTATCCCATTTGCCAGGCTGTATGTCTTTCCAATCCGGGCGTTTCTGTAAATACAATTGTTTTCGGGTGTTAAGCACATGCAGATGAACGACGGGGTGCAGAATCTTGCTTCCGTCATGCGCCTTTGCTCTTGTCATGGAACCTATGCAGCAGCCTGCCTCATTGACAATTGGCAGCAACTCGTTTTTGTTGTCTGACATATTATAGTTCAATTTGCGATGTAAAACAATTTGGGAAAAGTCGTTTTATTTCATCTTCGCTTAAAGCCGACTTGAAAATACCGAACAAAGTGCTGCCGCTTCCGCTCATTTGGGCGTATATAGCCCCAAGCCTGTATAAGGAGTCCTTTATTTCGGAGAGTTCCGGATACTTTTTGAAAACACTTGTTTCAAAATCGTTTGTGAGTTCGTCTTTCCATGTTTCGACGGGTTGTCCCACAATATCCCTGCAACTTTTTGATGGCTTTTTCGGAACGATATGTGCAAATGCGTCTTTTGTTGTAATATTGACATTCGGCTTTACGAGTAGAATGTAATGGCCTTTCAGCTGATTATCAACGGTTTTAACCGGCGAAAGAATCTCGCCTATGCCGGTGGCAAATGCTGGTTTCGCCGATATGAAGAATGCACAGTCGGCTCCCAATCGCGCAGCATAACGTTCCATTTCAGCCCCTTCGATGTTCAAGTGGAAGCATTCGTTCAAGAGTCTGATCATATATGCCGCGTCACTTGAACCTCCTCCAAGTCCTGCCTGTGACGGTATATGTTTGTGAAGGTGTGTGTGAATGCGTGGCAGTTTGAAGTCCTTGGACAGGATGTTGTAGGCTTTTACGACCAGATTCTCCTGCTCGTTGCATTCTATTGAATTGCCGGTTATTTTCAAGTCACAAGGAAAATCCGATGGAAAATCACTGTCCATGACCGTCACTTCAAGCGCATCGCATAGCGGAATGGGGTAGAACACGGTTTCCAGATTGTGATAGCCGTCATCACGTTTGCTCACAACATTCAAGCCAAGATTTATCTTTGCACAAGGGAAGAGTGTCATAATATAATAATGTGGTTTTCAGTAAAAATAGACAGGGCATGAATATGTTCTTTTTGCACAGCAATCATATTGTTGTGAACTCAAGTCATTTATGCTCTGTCTGCCTTGTCGTTTAAGTTTTATATTCTGTTTTTCACTGATGTTTCGCAAACTTTCTCTTTGCTTTCAGCAAAGAGGCAAGCTTGCGAAACTCCAATCATTTGTTGTTCTTGATTTTGTCCACGTAGGCATCAATCACTGCAACGGCGGTTATATTGACGATGTCGCGAACCGAACTTTCAAAGTCGGTGAAATGTATAGGCTTGTTCAATCCCATCTGGATCGGGCCTATGATTTCCGCATCAGCATCAAGGGCCTGCAACAACTTGTAGCTGCCGTTGGCACTACTCATATTGGGGAATACAAGTGTGTTCACATCCAGACCCTTCAGACGAGTGAAAGGATACTTGTCGTCGCGAAGTTCTTTGTTCAGGGCGAAGTTCACCTGCATCTCTCCATCTATTGCCAAATCCGGGTAAGCCTTTTGGAGTTCTTCCACAGCAGTGTGTACCTTGACGGGACTTCCGACTTCGTCTGTTCCGAAGTTGGAGTAGCTTATCATTGCAATATGCGGCTCGTCATTGAAGAAGCGTACTGTCTGTGCCGACAATCTTGCTATATCCACAAGAACGTTCTCGTCAGGATGACGATTTATCAGTGTGTCGGAGAGATAGAAGACGCCTTTCTTGGTGTTTAGTATGTGCATTGTCGCAAAGGTCTTGAATTCGGGACGAATGCCAACGACCTCTTTTGCCACCTTGATGGTGTTTGAGTATTTCGTGTAAAGACCGGTGATGAATGCGTCTGCCTCGCCGGTTTCCACCATCATCATACCAAAGTAGTTGCGCTCATACATCTTGTCGTAGGCTTCTTCGAAAGTGTAGCCTTGGCGTGCACGCTTCTTTGCGAGATGCTTTGCGTATGTCGCACGGCGTCCCTGCTCCTGGTCTGCACGCATGTCGATGAGCTCAATTCCTTCAAGATTCAGCTTCAGACGCTGTGCCAGACGCTGCAAACGGTCGGGGTTTCCGAGCAGAATAGAGTAGCAGATGCCTTCCATCTTTGCCTGTACGGCAGCTTTCATCATTGTCGGGTGTCCACCTTCTGCAAAGACAACACGTTGCGGATGCATACGGGCTGTGTCATGCAGGTTGCGTGTGAGCTTTGTCTCCTGTCCCAAAAGCTCCATCAGGTTATTCTTGTAAGCATCCCAGTCGGTTATGGTGCGTCGTGCTACTCCGCTCTCAATTGCCGCCTTTGCCACGGCAGAGCTGACTTCGGTAATGAGGCGTGGATCGACGGGTTTGGGGATGAAGTATTTTGGACCGAACACCAGGTCATTGACACGATACACCTGGTTCACGACATCAGGAACCGGCTGCTTGGCAAGTTCGGCTATTGCGTGCACTGCCGCAAGCTTCATTTCTTCGTTGATGGCCTTTGCGTGTACATCGAGTGCGCCGCGGAATATGTATGGGAATCCGATGACATTGTTTATCTGGTTGGGATAATCGCTTCTGCCTGTTGACATCAATACATCGGGACGGCTTTCCATAGCATCTTCGTAGCTGATTTCTGGAACCGGGTTGGCCAAGGCGAAGACGATAGGATTTGCTGCCATGGAGCGAACCATGTCCTGCGACAGGACATTGCCCTTTGACAGACCAACGAACACATCGGCCCCGTTTATTGCCTCTGCAAGCGTGTGTATGTCGCGGCGGTCGGTTGCGAAAAGCTTTTTCTGGGGATTGAGGTTCTCTCTGTCGGAGGTGATAACTCCCTTGGAGTCGAGCATGACGATGTTCTCTACCTTGGCTCCTAATGCTACATACAGCTTCGTACAGCTGATGGCTGCCGCTCCGGCACCATTCACGACAATCTTCACATCGGAGATGTCCTTGCCGGCAACTTCAAGTGCATTCTTCAGTCCGGCAGCCGAAATGATGGCAGTTCCGTGCTGGTCGTCGTGCATGACGGGGATGTCAAGCGTCTTTTTCAGACGCTCTTCTATGTAGAAACACTCTGGTGCCTTGATGTCTTCAAGGTTGATTCCACCAAAGGTCGGAGCGATTTTCTCGACGGCTTCACAAAATTTTTCCGGATCTTTTTCGTCCACTTCAATGTCAAACACATCTATTCCGCCATATATCTTGAAAAGCAATCCCTTGCCTTCCATGACAGGTTTTCCGCTCATTGCACCGATGTCTCCAAGTCCGAGGACAGCAGTTCCGTTTGATATTACGGCCACGAGATTGCCTTTGTCGGTATATTTATATACATCGTCAGGATGCTCCTGAATCTCAAGGCAAGGGTATGCAACGCCTGGTGAATAAGCCAGACTCAAATCAGTCTGGGTCTGATAGGGTTTTGTCGGTTTGACTTCTATCTTTCCGGGGCGTCCGCTTTGGTGGTATTCCAATGCGCTTTCTTTTGTGATTTTAACCATAAATGTATCTTTTCTTAAAAATATTCTACTTTCTTGTCTGCAAAATACTTTAAATGCAAACTTATAAATGCCAATTTGTCATCTGTTCGTAAATCCCCTGCAAAGTTAAAAAAAAACTGTGCATTGAGACAGGCTTTTTCGTTTATTAACATTGCCCAATTACCTATAATATTTAGCATGATAAGGACTGCGGGCACATCGTGTTCGTAAAGAAGTCTTGTTTGCACTCCAAACAAGGCTTCTTTACAATGCAATAAAGCCTTGTTTGGAAGGCAAAGAAGCCTTGTTTGGAAACATGTGGATTTTTCTTTTGAATATAACTCTCCTTGTTTGCCGGAATGACAACGATAAAGCCCCACATTATAGACCGTTTGGCTTCAATGTGGGGCTTGGTATCAATTGACGGCATTTGCCGTTTTTCAGTTTTTAGAGATCAAGACTTTTCTTGATTGCTGCAATCTTCTTGTTTGCCTCTTCGGTGCAACGTGCATAGCAGCCGGCGCACTTCATTTCACCCTTTACTTCAATATAGAACTTGATCTTGGGTTCTGTTCCGGATGGACGCACGCTGACTTTTGTGCCGTCAGTGCAGAACCACTGAAGAACATTGCTTGTCGTTGGCATATCAAGTTTGTGGGTAGTACCGTCAAGTCGCTTTTCTTCAAGAGTCTGATAGTCTTTCCATGTGCGTACTTCGCTGCCGCCCAGTTCCTTCGGCGGGTTGTTGCGGAAGTTTGTCATCATCTGCTTGATTTCATCAGCACCGCTCTTTCCGGGCTTTGCTACATTCACTGTGAATTCGGCAGAGAATCCGAACTCAAGGTAAATGTCCATCAAGAGGTCGTAAAGAGTCTTGCCCTGGTCTTTTGCATAGGCGCAGATTTCCGCCAGCAGTGAGCATGCAGAGACTGCATCCTTGTCGCGTACAAAGTCTTCTGCCAGGAAGCCGTAGCTTTCTTCACCACCACCTATGTACTGCTGTTTGCCTTCCGACAAAGCAATTTCTCTTGCAATCCATTTGAAACCGGTGTAGCAGTCGCGCATTTCGATATTTTCCTTCTCGGCAATCTTGCGGATGACTTCTGTTGTAACAATCGTTTTCACGATGAAGTCGGTAGGTTGCATCTTGCCGGTCTGCTTGCGGTTCTTGATGATGTAATACAGGAAAATGAGGCAAGTCTGGTTTCCGTTGATGAGAATCCACTCTCCCTTGTCGTTCTTGCATGCCATGCCTACGCGGTCGGCATCCGGGTCTGAGGCCATAACGATGTCTGCATCAATCTCCTTTGCGTCGCGGAGTGCAAGGGTAAGAGCTTCGCCGTTTTCGGGGTTGGGGCTCTTCACTGTCGGGAAATCGCCACTCTTCAGCATCTGCTCTTTTACGCAATGTACGTTTTCGAATCCCCATTGCTTCAAGCTGCGCGGAATCATTGTCATACCAGTGCCGTGGAGTGGGGTATAGACAATCTTCAGATCCTTCTGTCGTTTGATTACTTCAGGGTCGATGGATATGGTCTGCACCTCATCAAGGTATGCCTTGTCAATGTCTTCGCCGATTATCTGGATGAGCTTTTCATTGCCGTCGAACTTGACATCATCCACTTTTACTTTGTTTACTTCGTCGATGATGCCGGTGTCATGGGGTGCAAGTACCTGTGCACCATCCTCCCAATATGCCTTGTATCCGTTGTATTCGCGCGGATTGTGCGATGCTGTGATGTTCACACCTGCCTGGCATCCGAGATGGCGGATGGCGTAGGAGCATTCCGGTGTTGGGCGCATATCATCAAACAGATATGCCTTTATGCCGTTTGCAGAGAAGATGTTGGCCACTGTCTCGGCAAAGAGGCGGCTGTTGTTGCGGCAGTCGTGGCACACTACAACGGAAACGCTGTCTCTGTCGGCAAAATTCTTTTTAAGGTAGTTGGCGAAACCCTGTGTTGCCATACCGACTGTATAGATGTTCATGCGGTTGGAGCCGGCGCCCATAATGCCGCGAAGACCGCCCGTGCCGAATTCCAGGTCTTTATAGAAACATTCTATCAAGTCTGTCTTGTCGGCGTTGTCAAGCATTGACTGCACGTTTCTTCTTGTTTCTTCATCAAAAGATGGAGACAGCCACTGTGATGCTTTCGCCTCACACTGAGCAATGAGTTCCTTATTGTTTTCCATATCCTTTATTTGTGAATAATTTAATAATATCTTATATTGGTTGTCGCCGTGCCTTTTTATCTTTCGATATTAATGACATGATGCGTTCTTATATTATAAGGTAACCATATTTAAAACAGACACAAAGATATAAATATTTAATGAATAACACAACTTTGTGCCGTTTTTTCCAAAGATGATTTAATATAAATTTACTGATATTTCATCTTTTCATTCGGAAGCGTATTCTCTGCTTTCTCGCAGACACAGCTCCAGCAGCGCATGTGCTACGCCGTCCTCTTCGTTGGACAATGTCACATGGTTGGCTTCGGCTCTTAGTTCAGGGGCAGCATTTGCCATTGCGACTCCCATTCCTGCCAGCCGCAGCATACTGAGGTCGTTATATCCGTCGCCGAATGCAATCATGTCCGCCGGTGTAAGATTTATCTTGGTGAGAAGCCGGCGTAATGATTGTGCTTTGTCTATCCCGTTGGGAACCAGTTCTATGAAGAAAGGAGCGGAGCGAAACACTTCCATGCGGTTTCCGAGGATTTTGCCGAGTTCTTCTTCCGCCTTTAACATGTCGGAAGGGTTACCGGTCATCAACAGCTTGGCAGGTCTCTTGTCGATGACATTCAAAAGATTATCAACTTTGCGGATGTTCATCTTGTTTATCTTTGACTCTTCCATTACATATTGGTCGTCAGGACTTTCTGTCACGATGTCCTTCCCCTTGTATCCGAGGAGTGCGTAATTGTGCTCTTTCGCATAGTCGTATATAGGTTGGAGGCAGTCGGGCGACAAAGCCTTCTCGTAAAGCATCTCTTTTGACTTCCAATCAACGATGTTGCCGCCGTTGTAAGAGAGAATATACCCTCCATGCTTTTCCAGTTCAAGGCATTCTGCCACAGGCTCTATTCCGTATGTCGGACGGCCAGAGGCCAGAACTATGGTGCATCCGCAATTCTGTGCACGCAACAGGACATCGCGTGTGAACGGAGTTACAATCTTCGCATTGTTGGTGAGGGTGCCGTCAAGATCAAGCGCAATGACTCGATAAACAGGTGTCGTTTTTTTATTGGCAAACATTTATGTTCGGTTTAATCTTGTTATTTTCCACGCAAAAGTAGTGTTTTCCAACCATCGGACAAAGCAAAAAGGCAAAAAACATTCCCAAAGGCTTTATTTGGATGAATAATCAGAAAAACTCATTCATTCATTTGCTCAAAACGAAAAAAATAACATACCTTTGCATTAGACAAATGTTACTATGCGAATACATCATTGAACAGTTCTTAAGAACAATATTTATTTATGAAAAGAATACTTACCAAAACAATCATTATTGCCGCAGCTTGCCTGACAATCACCGGTACGGTGGACGCAAGCAGCAAAGACAACAATCAGACACAACGCAATCTGGCGGATTTTTTCACAGAGCGAATTAATGGCAGAAAAGCTGATTTTAAAGGCGATGTGACATTAAACCAGTCTGAAGTGGAAAAATACCAGACCCTTGTGTGGGAGGCATGGAAACAAGCCAACAGTTCGTTTAAGGAAGAAAAGCTCATCGGTCTGGCAGCTCTTGACAGTACGCGTCAAGGGAAATGGAATCTTCCCGAATCGCTTGAACCGAATGCCGTAATGCCTTATTATTATGGATATAAGACCAGTGGCAACGAACGCACAGAAGCCTTGCCATTGTTTTTGTATATACACGGTTCCGGTCCGAAGGACTACGAATGGCGTACGGGTCTGCAATTGGCTCACAAATTCGAAGATGCGCCGTCAATCTATTTCATTCCGCAGATTCCAAACGAGGGAAAATACTACCGTTGGTGGCAGAGAGCAAAGCAATGGGCATGGACGAAGCTGTTGAGACAGGCGTTGGCTTCCGGTGATGTCGATGCCAACCGTCTTTATGTCTTCGGCATTTCCGAAGGAGGATACGGAAGCCAGCGGCTTGCATCCTTCTACGCCGACTATTGGGCTGGAGCCGGACCTATGGCAGGTGGTGAACCCCTTAGAAACGCACCGGTGGAAAACTGTGCCAATACCAACTTCTCATTGCTCACAGGTGCAGAGGATACGGGCTTTTACCGCGATATTTTCACAAAGGCGACAATGGTAGCCTTTGACAGCATACAGGCTGTGCACAAATCGCATTTCAACCACCGCATAGAGCTTATTCCTGGACATGGACACCACATCGATTACAGACCTACGACACCTTGGTTGCGCCAGTATGTAAGAAATCCGTATCCGAAACAGGTGTATTGGGAGAACTTCGAAATGGACAGTCTTTATCGTGACGGCTTCTATAATATATATGTGAACGAGCGTTCAAACAAGGATTTCAACTCACGCACTTACTATGAGATGAACATCAAGAACAATGACATTGATCTTAAAGTGAGCGAAGTGGAATATGAAATTACAGAAAAAGACCCTAACTGGGACATTGACATGGCGTTTGTAAGGCATTACAAACCTGCAAAAAGCGGAAAAATCACACTCTACCTGACCAATCAGCTTGTGGATTTGAGTCATAAAGTTAATGTTCGAGTAAATGGAAAAAAGGTGTATAGCGGCAAACCGAAACTGACTCTACGGAATATGGCGAACAGTTGCGCTGCTTATTTCGATCCGTGGCGTATATACCCGGCAGCAATAGAGATAGAGATTAAATGAAACTCCGAAAACTAAAACTTAAAAAGAAAATATGAAGCGGAACATAATTATTACAGGTGGAGCAGGATTCATCGGGTCGCACGTTGTACGGCTCTTTGTGAAAAAGTATCCTGATTATCGCATCATAAACCTTGACAAACTGACTTATGCAGGCAACCTTGCAAATCTTGATGACATAAAGGATGCACCCAACTATACTTTTGTGAAAGGGGACATCTGTGATTATGATTTGGTGAAGAAATTGATTGTTGATAATAATGTCAATGGCATAATCCATCTGGCAGCTGAAAGCCATGTGGACCGGTCGATTAAAGATCCGTTCACTTTCGCCAGGACAAACGTAATGGGTACGCTGACATTGCTTCAGGCAGCGAAGGAATATTGGGAAACCCTTCCGGAAAAATATGAGGGCAAGATGTTCTATCACATCTCTACCGATGAAGTATATGGTGCATTGGAACTTACTAACCCGGAAGGCATCGAGTCGCCGTTCACAACCAAGGCTTCGTCGGACCATCATCATGCTTATGGTACGGAATTCTTCACCGAGACGACAAAATACAATCCGCATTCGCCTTATTCTGCATCGAAGGCGAGCAGCGACCACTTTGTGCGTGCGTTCCACGATACATACGGTATGCCGACGATTGTAACCAACTGTTCAAACAATTATGGTCCGTACCAGTTCCCGGAAAAGCTGATACCTTTGTTTATCAATAATATTTGCAACCGCAAACCTTTGCCGGTATATGGCGAAGGCTTGAATGTGCGCGACTGGCTCTATGTGGAAGACCATGCGCGTGCAATAGATTTGATTTTCCATAAGGGAAAGACTGCCGATACTTATAATATCGGAGGATTCAATGAATGGAAAAACATCGACATAATACATGTTCTTATAAAAACGGTTGATCGCCTGTTAGGACGCAAGGAAGGTGAGGATATGAATCTCATTACTCATGTCACCGACCGAATGGGACATGATATGCGATATGCAATAGATTCACGAAAGTTGCAGAAAGAGCTTGGATGGGAACCGAGTCTCCAATTCGAGGAAGGTATAGAGAAAACCGTACGTTGGTATCTTGACAACAAGGCGTGGATGGAAAATGTCACATCTGGAGACTATCAGCAATATTACGAAAATATGTATGCCAACCGATAAAAGGGTAGGGTATTGTTGAAAAAAAAGTGCGGGAAGAAAACTGTTAGTTTCAGTATTTCTTCCCGCATTATATTATTGCTTATTCAGTTTTTCAAGTTCTTCTGACAAATCGGTCCATTTGTTTTCTTCAGCTTCAATGCATTTTTTTATGGAAGTGTATTCCGTTATAAGTTCCATATTTGATGCGCCTTCCGGGGTGCACAAAATCCCGTCAAGCTCTATGATACGGTTCTCCATTGATTCAATGCGTTTTTCGCATTCACTTATCAACTTCTCTGTCCGGCGTATTTGTTTTTGCAGTTCCTTATGCTCTGCATAACTTTGCTTTCTGACAGATTTTTCTTCACCTGATTGGGGAGTGGGATTTGTGGCTTTCGTTTTGGCTGTAGAGACTCCTAGCGCGTTTAAATCTTCGATTCCTCGCGAATTAAGGTAATCGTAAATGCCACCAATGTGTTCCTTTACGCAACCGTTGCCAAACTCATAGACCTTGCTCACCAGACCGTCAAGGAATTCACGGTCGTGGCTTACTATTATTGCTGTGCCGTCAAATGCGTTTATTGCTTCTTTCAATACTTCTTTTGAAGGAATGTCAAGATGGTTTGTCGGCTCGTCAAGTATCAGGAGATTTACGGGCTCAAGCAAGAGCTTTATCATTGCCAGACGGCTGCGTTCGCCACCACTCAACACTTTTACCTTCTTATCGGAAGCTTCACCACCAAACATGAACGCGCCAAGGATGTTCTTGATTTTCAGTCGTATTTCTCCTTTTGCAACATTGTCTATCGTGTCGAACACGGAAAGACTCTCATCAAGCAGCTGTGCCTGGTTTTGAGCAAAGTATCCAATCTGCACATTGTGACCCACCTTTAATTCTCCAGTGAATGGAATTTCTCCCATAATACACTTGACAAGGGTGGATTTTCCTTCGCCGTTTTTACCAACAAAAGCAACTTTTTCTCCTCTTTTTATTGTTAATGTGACATTGGAAAAGACTGTGTGCTCACCGTAATTTTTAGCAACTTCATTGCAGATGATAGGGTAGTCGCCGCTTCTGAGACATGGTGGGAACTTCAGATGCATCATCGACTTGTCTATCTCATCAATCTCTATAGGGACGATTTTTTCCAATTGCTTGATTCTGCTCTGTACTTGAACGGCCTTCGTTGGCTTATAGCGAAATTTCTCAATAAAATCTTTGATTGAAGCAATCTCTTTCTGCTGGTTTTCGTAAGCACGCAATTGTTGTTGATGAAGCTCTTCGCGCAACTTTACATATTCGTCATATTTTACTTTGTAATCATACACTTGGCCACATGATATTTCAATTGTACGGTTTGTCACATTATTTATAAATGCACGGTCGTGGCTGACGAGCAGTACAGCCTTACCGCTTTGCTGGAGAAAACGTTCTAACCATCCGATACTTTCTATGTCAAGATGGTTGGTCGGTTCATCAAGCAATAAGACATCCGGATGGCGTAAAAGAATCTTCGCCAGTTCTATTCTCATGCGCCATCCGCCGCTGAATTCACTCGTAGGACGGTCAAAATCTTTATGCGTAAACCCTAAACCGATAAGGGTTCTGTCAATTTCTGATTCATAATTATCGCCACCTAACATCAGGTATCGCTCGTGTTCAAGCGTGAAGGTCTCCAGCAATTTTGCATATTCAGGACTTTCATAGTCTGTTCGTTTTGCAACTTCTTCATTCAAAGCATCAATATGCTTTTTCATAGCTATGATGGAATCAAATGCCTTCTTTGCCTCTTCTTTGACAGTATTGTTGTACTGAAGTATCATTACTTGCGGTAAATAACCAATTGATAAGCCGGAGGAGGTCGCAACTACACCTTCAGTTGGTTTCTGAGAACCATTGATTATTTTAAGCATTGTGGATTTTCCGGCGCCGTTTTTTCCTACCAATGCAATACGGTCATTGTCATTTATTATAAAACTTACATTCCTAAAAAGAGGTTTTACTCCAAACTCAACCGTTAAATTTTCAATAGATATCATGTGTATTTCTTTTTCTACGATGTATGTTCTTTTTCCTTTGCAAATCTATCTTTCTTTTCTCTGCAATCAACAGTCCATCCTTTTCCCAGTTTTCTCAGACTTTCTGCCACTGCAAAATTAATCAAAATTCTTCAAACTCAGCAACAAAATAGGGCGTCACTATATCAACTACCATCACAAATCATATTTTAAATATTCATCCTTAGAGACTACATAATATTTTCTATTTATCATAATGCCCATTATAACATATTTTGTTTTGTCATAAGGGTGAGGAATAAGCCATGATAAACTCCTATGGAGAAATGTTTTATCAGATAATGCTTTTATTTTGAAAGAAAATTTGTAATTTTGCGATTAAATATTCATTTATAATAAATGAAGTGGATATGTTGGTGCAATAAACAGGTTCTGAATTAATTTAAATAAGATGTTAGTAGATTACAAAAATACAAACATATATCAATCAGACGAGCTGATACTCAAGGATGTGAACTTTCATGTGGATGAAGATCAGTTCGTTTATGTTATAGGAAAAGTCGGAGCAGGAAAAAGTTCGTTGCTGAAAACAATGTATTGTGAACTTGATTTGCATAAGGACTCTACAGAAACGGCAGATGTGCTTGGCCGTAATGTACTTACAATCAAGCGCCGTGAAATTCCGGCATTGCGTAGAGAAATGGGAATTATATTTCAGGATTTTCAGCTCTTGCACGATCGTGATGTCAATAAGAATTTGGAATTTGTATTGCGCTCCACCGGATGGAAAAACGCAAAAGAGATTGATGAACGGATAAAACATGTCCTAACCTCGGTGAATATGCTTGACAAACAGTACAAATGTCCCCATGAATTGTCCGGGGGTGAGCAGCAGCGTATAGCTATCGCAAGGGCATTATTGAACAATCCCAAGATTATTATTGCCGACGAACCAACAGGTAATTTGGATTCTGACACAGCAGAAAACATTGTGGGACTTCTTTATGATATCAGCCATACTGGAACATCTGTTGTGATTTCAACCCATAATAGAGGATTGTTGCAGAAATATCCGGGACGAGTGTATTCCTGCGAAGAAGGAACAATTGTGGAAAGGACGGATGATTTCAATCAAAATCAACATAAATAGATATTTTTGTCTGAAAAATAAAAATCCATAGATATGAATGTAATGAAATTTGGGGGAACTTCGGTAGGTACCCCAGAACGGATTAAATCTGTGGCCAAGATGGTCAGTGAATCAGGAGAACAGGTTTTCATTGTATTATCAGCGATGTCGGGGACGACAAACTCACTCGTTGAAATATCTAACTATCTCTATAAAAAGAATCCGGAAGGTGCGAATGAGGTTATAAACAGTCTTGAAAAGAAGTACATGCAGCATGTGGAAGATCTCTACTCCACCGATGAATACAAGCAAATTACACGAGAATTCCTAATCAGTGAATTCAATTATTTACGCTCGTTTACAAAAGATATATTTACAAGCTTTGAGGAAAAGAATATTGTTGCTCAAGGCGAAATCATGAGTACCAACATGATGAAAAACTATCTTTTGGAGCAAGGTGTCAAAGTCGTGCTTTTATCTGCATTGGATTTTATGCGCACAGATAAGAATGCAGAACCAGACGCACAGTATATTAAAGAAAAGCTCAAAGCGCAGATGGCTGACAATGAGGGTTATCAGGTGTATATAACCCAGGGCTTTATTTGTAGAAATGCTTATGGTGAAGTCGATAACCTGTTACGAGGAGGAAGTGATTTCACTGCTTCATTGATAGGTGCGGCCTTGCCTGCTGATGAAATTCAGATTTGGACAGACATCGACGGAATGCACAACAACGACCCGCGTGTTGTTGATAAAACAGATGCAATTCATCAACTCAATTTTGAAGAAGCTGCCGAATTGGCATACTTTGGAGCAAAGATCCTTCACCCCACATGCGTCCAGCCTGCCAAATATGCAGGTGTTCCTGTGAGATTGAAGAACACTCTTGACCCACACGCTGAAGGAACTATTATTGACAATGTCTTGATCAAGGGTAAAATCAAAGCTGTTGCGGCAAAAGACAACATCACTGCAATTAAGATAAAATCAAGCCGTATGTTGTTTGCCACAGGCTTTTTGCGCAAGATTTTCGAAATTTTCGAAACTTATCAGACGCCAATCGACATGATTACAACAAGTGAGGTTGGTGTCTCAATGAGTATTGACAGCAGTGCCCACCTTAATGAAATTGTGGATGAACTGAAAAAGTACGGTACAGTGACTGTGGATACTGATATGTGCATAGTCTGTGTTGTGGGTGATTTGGATTGGAGCAACCTTGGTTTTGAGACACTCGTTCTCGACGCAATGAAAGAGATTCCTATACGTATGATTTCATACGGAGGCTCTAATTATAATATTTCATTCTTGATAAAAGAAGCAGACAAGAAACGTGCACTTCAAAAGCTAAGTGAAACTCTATTTAATAAGAAGGAGAATTGACATAAGTTTTCAATAGATTGACATTTAATTAATGGTATATTTGCGAGCATCCGTATGTCAAATAAGGAATGCTCGCAAATATATTAAAAAACGAATGCAAAGGCATTTTAATTCAACAAATTATGTTTCCAAAAGATAAGTTTAAAGAGATAACTACCCCATTTTACTTTTACGACACCCAACTTCTGCAAAAGACTCTTGATGCAATTAATTCAGAAGTCGCAAAACACGACAACTATCATGTGCATTATGCCGTTAAAGCAAATGCCAATCCAAAAATTCTCCATATCATTCAGCAGAATGGATTTGGTGCAGACTGTGTAAGCGGTGGCGAAATCAGTGCGGTTTTGTCTGCAGGTTTCAAACCGGCCGACATCGTTTTTGCAGGCGTTGGCAAAAGTGACTGGGAAATAAAACTTGCTTTGGAAAATGAAATTTCGTGCTTCAATGTAGAAAGTGTTCCGGAACTTGAAGTTATAAACAACATTGCATCGGGGATGAACAAAATCGCAAAAGTTGCGTTTAGAATCAATCCTAATGTCGGAGCACACACCCATGCAAACATCACTACTGGTTTGGCTGAGAACAAATTCGGAATCGCGATGAAAGACATTGATTCTGTTTTTGAATTGGCGCATACGCTAAAAAATATTGAAGTTATTGGTTTGCATTTTCATATTGGTTCACAGATACTTGAGATGGATGACTTCAAGAATTTGTGCAAACGAATTAATGAAATTCAGAAACTTCTTGATGAGAAAGGTATCAATGTGAAAAGTATCAATGTTGGAGGTGGACTTGGGGTGGATTATGACGACCCAGACACAAACAGTATTCCAGATTTCAAATCATACTTTGAAACATATCAGAAGAATCTTGACCTGCGTGACGGGCAGAGCCTGCATTTTGAATTAGGTCGTTCTATGGTTGCACAATGTGGAGCATTGGTGACACGCGTATTGTATGTGAAGCAGGGAGAGTACAAACAGTTCGCTATTGTTGATGCCGGAATGACCGATTTGATTCGTCCTGCATTGTATCAGGCACACCATGCCATTCAGAACATAACAAGCACACAGGCTTTGGAAACTTATGATGTGGTTGGGCCTATTTGCGAGTCAAGCGATGTCTTTGCGAAAGCGATTGAATTGAACAAATGTCATAGGGGCGATCTGCTCGCTATAAAATCAGCGGGTGCATACGGTGAGATAATGGCAAGTAGATACAACTGTCGCCAACTTCCAATTGGATATACAAACGAAGATTTATGATTATTGACACACACACATTGGTTTGTTGCATAATCCTTGTTGCGATATGCATCATTTCTGTTTTTATGAATCCGTTTATGAGGCGTATTCATAAGAAGCAGGAAGAAGGCGTTATGCCGGAAAATGAGGAGAAGCCTATCTCTGTCTTAGTTCTGGCAAACGACAATGCGGAAGCGTTGGATGCGCATTTGCCACAACTGCTGTCCCAAAAATACGCAGCTGATTATGAAGTTATCGTCGTAATGAAGCATGGAGACATTGCAACAGAATGTGTCATAAAGAAATACTCACAATATCAGAGCCTGAAGACAACGTTCATTCCCAACAGGTCTTTGTTCATGAGCGCGAAAAAACTCTCTGTCACTTTAGGAGTAAAAGCCGCCCGATACGAATGGGTTGTCCTCCTTGATGCAGAAAGTTCTCCCCTATCCGATAATTGGCTTAGCTCCATATCAGGGAATTGCAATGATGAAAGCGATATGGTTTTCGGCTACAGCAACTATTCTTCCGAAACAAAATCCTCTTATCGCTTTGAAAGACTCCGCACCTTATATTATCTTATGCACCAGGCTGTCAAGGGGTGTGCATATCGTTGCAATGGCTCAAACCTCGCTTTCAGAAAAAAGATGTTCATTGACGGCGACGGTTATAAGGGAAATCTGCAATTCATGAACGGAGAATATGATTTTATTGTAAACAAGTATTCAACCCCTTTGCGTACAGGCGTCGTAACATCGAAAGACGCGATAATAATAGAAGACATGCCGTCAAAAAAGACATGGATTAATCGTAATCTGTCGTATTTACACTTGCGTTGTGCCATGAAGCATGGCAAATGGTTGCGTTTTCTTTACAATGCAGATGCGCTTCTGTTATGGGCAAACTATTTCTTTATCATTTCGGGGATTGCCGTTTCAGCAGTTACCCGTAACTGGCTGCTTCTTGCCGTATCGGTTGTTTCATTATTTGCAACCTTATGGATGAGAGTCGCTTTTGCCAACAAGGCCTTACGGGCATTTGATGAATCTATCCCAATATGGAAGATACCATTCCTCGAATTGTTGATTTCATGTCATAACGTCTCGTACCGGTTCCGGTATTTAAGGTCGGACAAACGGGATTTCTCAACCCATAAATTATGAATTTACAGATTATTGTCACACAGGATTTCCGACAGGAGTACATCAACGTGAAGTTGTACGAGAGTCTGTGCCACGAGTTTAAAGACCGTGGCACAATAACTGTTGTGGACAAAAATCCAGATATTGTGCATCTGTTCGGACTGTGGGATGATGAAAGTATGAAGGTTGTCCACGGGTTCAATGCGAGAAAAATTCCTGTTGTGTTTACCTCAATCAATGGTTTGATAGCCTTAAATGCATCTGGAAATAGCTTTTCGCAACAGAATTCAATAAACCGTTATGTAAAAAAAATATCGCAGAAGGTTGCCAAAGTTCATGTATGTGGCACAGTCGAAGGCAATGCTGTACACGGACTTTGCAAAGATTCAGACACCCACTGCATAAAAAACTGCTATTATACGAATCTGATTTCGAAACACGAAATGCTGCATGACTTTGAAAACATGTATGTTTCAATAGTTGAAAAGCATGACGACAATGTCCGACAGTTGATTTCAAATCAGATAAAAGATGCCAATCTTTCAGACAATGCGATAGCGTTAATCATCTCCAAAATGCTATATTTGCAATATCTGCAAATCAAAGGGAGCATACCGAAGACTTATATTGGCGAGTTGTCAGAAATATTTACTGAAACCGACTACAACGAGCAGCACTTATGTAATATACTTCATAAACTCAAGCTCTATAAATTCACATCACGGGCAATGCAGATGTTGAGCGAATGTTCCACTCTTACTGAAGGCTTCATGCCAATGCCGCCAACTGACGACAAGGCAACCGACGCTCTGAAACAATGCATACTCCATTAAAACTAAATACACCTTTTATGAAACAGAACTGCATATCTTCAAACTACGATCTGAAATACTTGCGATTGCTCTCGCAATCTTTTCCAAACATTTCTGAAGCAAGCACAGAAATCATAAACCTTCAGGCTATCTTGAATTTACCCAAGGGAACAGAACATTTCCTTGCAGACATTCATGGTGAGCATGAAGCTTTTCAGCATATATTGAAGAATGTGTCTGGAAACATACAGCGCAAAGTCAATGAACTTTATGGTACGACTCTTAGAGAACACGACAAGCGCGAATTATGCACTCTCATTTATTATCCGGACCAAAAGCTGGAACTGATAAAGGCGTCAGAACCCAATATCAACGACTGGTATCACATAACTATTCACAAGCTTGTCTCTATCTGCCGTCTTGTTTCAAGCAAATATACCCGTTCAAAAGTCCGCAAGTCTCTTCCTAAGGATTTCAGCTATATCATTCAGGAACTTCTTCACGAGCGTACCGACGATGCCAACAAAGCTGATTATGTGAATGTTATCATCGACACGATCATATCAATAGGTCGTGCCGACGACTTCATCATCGCTATATCCAATGTCATCCAGCGTCTGTCAATAGACCAGTTGCACATCCTTGGCGACATATACGACAGAGGTCCAGGGGCGCATGTCATTATGGACACGCTCTCCGGATACCACAGTTGGGACATACAATGGGGTAATCATGATGTTCTCTGGATGGGAGCACTGGCTGGAAACAATGCCTGTATATGTAATGTAATAAGGCTTTCGCTTCGTTATGCCAATCTTGCTACGCTTGAAGAAGGCTATGGCATAAACCTTGTTCCTCTGGCGACTTTCGCAATGGAAACATATAAAGACGACCCTTGTGAAGAATTCATGCCAAGGTTCTCATCCGAAGAATCAATGAAAATGGACGAGAAGTCGCAACGGCTTACTGCCCTTATGCATAAGGCAATAACAATATTGCAGTTCAAAGAGGAAGCGGCTATATATGAAAGAAATCCGCAATGGCGGATGCAGGACAGGGAACTTTTCAACAATATCGATTATGAAAAGGGCACCATTACCATCGATGGCAAATGCTATCCCTTGCGGAGCAACAACTTCCCCACTATCGACCCGCACCACCCTAACCGTCTGACTCCGGAAGAAACTGATTTGATGAACAAGCTACGACATTCATTCCAAGTCAGTGAAAAACTGCACAAGCACATCCGCCTTATGTTGCAGCATGGCTGTATGTATGCCATATACAACAACAATCTGCTCTTCCACGCTTCAATTCCTCTCAATGCCGACGGCACATTGAAAATGATCGACACCATACCCGGAGGACTTTACTGTGGCAAGGAACTGCTCTATAAAACAGGAATGCTGATACGCACGGCCTTTCAAAACGACTCACCCAAAGAAGAACGTGATTACGGCATAGATTATTTCCTCTATCTTTGGTGCGGTCCCGACAGCCCGTTGTTCGATAAATCGAAGATGGCGACATTCGAAAGGTACTTCATTGAAGACAAGGAAACCCATAAGGAAGAAAAGGGAAACTACTTCAAATTGCGTGATGATGAAAAGATAGTCGATTATATTCTTGATTCGTTTGGCGTTTATGATGAGAATCGCCATGTCATAAACGGACACGTTCCGGTTCATGTCTGCAAGGGAGAGAATCCGATAAAGGCGAACGGCAAGCTTATGGTGATAGACGGAGGCTTCTCACAGGCTTATCACAAGGAAACCGGTATTGCCGGATACACGCTCGTTTATCACAGCAAAGGTTTTGTGCTTGTGCAGCACGAACCTTTCACCAGTACCAAAGACGCCATACAGAAATGCACCGACATAAAAAGCACTATCCAGATTGTAGAGCTTTCTTCACACCGTATGCGCGTTGCCGATACTGATATAGGCCATGAATTGAGCAAGCAGATCAGCGATCTTGAAGACTTGCTTTATGCTTACCGTCATGGTATGATAAAAGAGAATATACCGAACAAATAACTTTAATGAAATGGCATATTGGTTTGTTTTTCATAAAGATAATATACTTTTGACAAAGAACGGAGACGGACTTTTCTCTGTTCCTTGTCAAGAGTCAGTCCCCGTCAGCATTTCCTCTGACACCCATATCATGGATGTTGCAGAGCACATTGATGATGTTGAGGTGAAAACCATGAGTATCGAGGTCCCCGTTGCTGACGATTCCGTGTTTGAGATGTGCAACCTCAGAAAGTCGTACTACAAGTTGTCGCTGCAATTGTACAAGATGGCAGGAAAGTGTCATGAACTTCTCTATTGGGACAGGAACACACGTTTTTGCGGAGTGTGCGGTGCGCCGATGGTAATGGACACCCTCATTTCCAAGCGTTGCACCAACTGTGGCAAAATAACATGGCCGCAACTTGCCACTGCTATCATTGTCCTCATCAACCGTGGCAACGACCTTCTGCTTGTACACGCCCGAAACTTCAAGACCGATTTCTACGGTTGCATCGCCGGATTCGTGGAAACCGGCGAGTCGTTGGAAGAGGCTGTGCGGCGCGAAGTGATGGAAGAGACCCAGATTGAGATAAAGAATCTGCGCTATTTCAAGTCGCAACCATGGCCCTATCCGTGTGGCCTTATGGTAGGTTTCTTCGCCGAATATAAGAGCGGCGAACTCGCTTTGCAGGACTCGGAACTTTCAAAAGGAGGGTGGTTCAGCAAGGACAATCTGCCCACCATACCAGAGAAACTGAGTCTGGCACGCATGCTTATCGATCGTTGGCTTGAAGAACATGCGTAATGAAAAGTTCGCTATATTTGTTATGACACCATAATTTTTTGAAATATGAAGAATATAGGTTGGGGATTCATAGGCTGCGGCGAGGTGACGGAGAAGAAGTCGGGGCCGGCTTTCAATGAAGTCAAAGGATCGCATGTAGTTGCTGTAATGAGCCGAAATGCAGAAAAAGCCAAGTCGTATGCAAAGCGACATGGTATATCCAAGTGGTACACCGATCCGCAGGAACTCATCGACGACCCGGATGTCACTGCCGTTTACATCGCCACGCCCCCGTCGAGCCATGCTACATTTGCCATAATGGCAATGAAGGCAGGCAAACCTGTCTATATAGAGAAGCCTTTGGCAGCAAGCTACGAAGACTGCGCCCGTATCAACAGAATATGCGAAGAGACCGGCGTTCCTTGTTTCGTCGCTTATTACCGCCGCTATCTGCCCTACTTCAAAAAGGTGAAATCAATACTCGATTCAGGCGTTTTGGGACAGATAATCAATGTTCAAATAAGATTTTCCGTACCTCCCCGCGACCTCGACTATCAGAGCAGCAGCAATCTTCCGTGGCGGCTTCAGCCCGATATTGCAGGCGGAGGCTACTTCTATGACCTTGCCCCTCACCAGCTCGATTTGCTTCAAGAGTTCTTCGGAGTCATAACAAAAGCGCACGGCTACTGTGCCAACCGCGCGCATCTTTACAAGGCAGAGGACAGCATCAGTGCCTGTTTCCTCTTTGAAAACGGCTTGCCAGGCAGTGCCTCGTGGTGCTTTGTGGGCCACAAGAGTGCGAAGGAGGATTGTGTTGAAGTCATTGGAGAGCAAGGCATGATGTCCTTTTCCATTTACAACTACGACCCCATACTCATGATAACAAGTGAAGGCACGACCTCTATCACCGTCCCCAATCCTCCGTATGTACAGCTGCCCATAATCCAGTCGGTCATTGAGGATTTGCAGGGCATTGGTGTGTGCCAATCGACGAGCATCAGTGCGACACCCGTAAACTGGGTGATGGACAGAATCTTAGGCAAGTTATAAACAACAGTTCCGCTGCACCTTAATCCGTGATGAGCGTCATAAAAGACAACGTGCAGCCACCCTTCTGCAAGGACAACAGTTTGAAACATCTGGTAGCAACATTAATATTGATGCTGTTCTTCAATGCACAGCTGTCCGCTATGCCGATTGACATAGCGGAAAAGGACTCTTTGTATTCAGTTGAGAATGTTGATACCGTTTCCAATGTCACGCCCCGTAAATCGTTTGCCAAACGTTTTCTGGGTACATTGGGCAAGTTTGTAAGGAATTTTTCTGAAGTCGATACTAATTATATCGAACCCCAAAGCTACAATTACACGCTTATGCTGCAAAACACCAATACTTACGAACTGTACCGCATAACTTCAGAAAACGGCAATTACTTCACATTCTCACCTCTGCCTTCAATAAAGCTCGGCCCATATTTCGGTTGGCGATGGGCATTCCTCGGCTATACATTCGACTTGAAGCATATCAGCAACGGAAACAAGAAAAAAGAGTTCGACCTGTCAATTTACAGCTCACAAATAGGAATCGACCTATTCTACCGAAAAACAGGTACGGACTATAAGATTTCACACATAGGTTTCAGCGATGCCGCAGATGTTGATACCCGCCCCTTGCGCGGTTATGACTACGATGGCATCAATGTAGGAATCAAGGGATTCAACCTTTATTATATCTTCAACCACAAGCGTTTCTCATATCCGGCGGCATTCAGCCAATCCACAATCCAGCGCCGTTCCTGCGGTTCGGCACTATGCGGAATCGGCTATACGAAGCATTCTCTCAGCATCGACTGGGAGAAACTTTATGGAATTGTCGGCGATGTACTGGGACCGGACATCGCAGGACAGTACATGGACAGCAATCTGAAATACCAGAAACTGCAGTACACCGACCTCGCATTGTCGGGAGGTTACGCCTACAACTGGGCCTTTGCGCACAACTGGCTGGCTGCCGCTTCACTGTCGTTGGCATTGGCATATAAGAGTTCGTCAAGCGACAGCAACAACTCGTTCATCACGTTCAAGGACTTTTCCTTCCACAATTTCAACATCGACGGTTTGGGGAGATTCGGAGTTGTCTATAACAATATGAAATGGTATGTTGGTACAAGTACCATAATCCATGCCTACAACTACCATAAATCAAGGTTTTACACAAATTCACTTTTTGGAAGTGTGAACATATATATAGGTTTTAATTTCTCTAAAAGGAAAAAATGAAGACGCTTTATTTGTTATTTGCGATAAGCTTTTTTGCGCAATGTTTCCATTCCAACCGTAATGAATCCTGCGACCGCCAACCATCCGCCGACAGCAGGAAACAGTCTGTCACGGCAAGCGGTCAAGGCATCGGCAAGCCGGCAGGCATTGAGGTCACAGGCAGCGAGAAAGACAGTCTGGCTTTTGAAAAGATAATGTCTGCCACAAGAAGCACATTGTCGCAGGAGCCGGACATGGGTAAAGAACGCCTGCTCATCCATATAGCCCGTGCGTTGAAAGGCATACCGTATGTCGGGCAGACGCTTGAAGTAGGCAAACATGAGACCCTTGTCGTGAATCTGCGACAACTTGACTGCACCACTTATGTCGAGAATGTCGTAGCCATGTATCTGTGCATCAAGAATGAAGACTACAGCTACTCGGCGTTCAAAAGCAACCTCCGGCATTTGAGGTACGCCGCCGGCAAGGTGGCATACACATCCCGACTGCACTATTTCACACAATGGATAGAGGAAAACACCCGCACGGGGGTCGTGAAAGAAATACAGGCTTCCACCCCACCCTTCACATCAAACCAGCGACTTGCCATTGACTTCATGAGCAAGCACAGCGAATTGTACCCAAGATTGAAAAACAATCCCAAGGACATTGATGAAATACGACTTGTGGAGAAAAACCTCACCGGCAAGGTGTTCAGATATATTCCCAAACGTGAAATAGAGAGCAACCGCCTGTTCAGAAGTACGATTCATAATGGCGACATCATTGCCATAACGACAAAAAAGAGCGGACTCGACACATCGCATATAGGCATTGCCGTGTGGCACAAGGATGGTTTGCATCTGCTCAACGCATCACAGATACACAAAAAGGTTGTGGAAGAACCGATGCTCCTGCGAGACTATATGCAAAAACATCCGAGTCAGGTGGGCATAAGGATTGTAAGAATAAACTGACAAGATTCTGTAAATCAGCGAGAAAGAGATGAATTGCCTGAAACGGCAAAAGACAGGTTTCCAAACAAGGCTTGTTTACACTCCAAACAAGGCTTGTTTGTGATGTAAAGAAGCCTTCTTTGAAGAGTAAACAAGGCTTGTTTGAAAACGCACCAATTCTGATGCGCACCGCTATGGACATAGAACCCAAAAACAAGAGTAAAAAGATAAAGATGAAAAGCAGCACACTTGACATTTCGAAAGACCCGATGGGCAAAGCTATATATGATTATTACAACTCAAACCGTACATATACTCTGCGTGTTCTCTCCTCCATGCTTGAAGAGGACGAAATGCCCGTCAGCCACCTGTTCCGGACTCCACGGCAAATGCCGGGAATAGAACAGACGGCATTGTCTATGGCAAAAGGCCGTATTCTCGATGTCGGAGCTGCCGCCGGATGCCACGCATTGCCATTGCAGGAAGCCGGGCATGAGGTGAAGGCAATCGACATATCACCATACAGTTGCATGGTGATGCGCGACAGAGGAATACAGGATGTTGAGTGCATAAGCCTGTTCAACCATGATTTGAGGGCGGGCTATGACACGATACTGCTTCTTATGAACGGCACAGGAATAGCCGGCACACTCCGCAATCTTCCGGGAATGCTTGTGAGACTGAAGGAACTGCTCAACGAGGGCGGCACAGTTCTCATTGATTCAAGCGACATAAAGTATCTTTATGAGGGCGACGGCGAGGATTATCTGCCCGGCAACGGGAAGTATTATGGTGAAATCGACTTTCAGATGATATACGGCGAAACCGTAGGCGAACCGTTCAATTGGCTGTATGTGGATTTTCCTTTGCTCAAAAGTGTGGCGGAATCCTGCGGAATGAAATGCAACATGGTGAGCGAAGGCGACCATTTCGATTATTTGGCGGTGCTAAGTGTCTGAGACGGCAACGGCAGCGACTGAATCCATTCAAAAAACTCTTCAATCTGCATATAATTCCAATAAATTGATTATCTTTGTATGATGGAGTTCTGCCTGGTGCGGAAATGAAGCAATAAGACTCAGTCTCCCGGACAGATATACAAGTTCAAAATACAACATAGGAATAAGAATATGTCACTAATATTACCCGACAACCTCCCCGCAATAGAATTGTTGAAACAGGAAAACATCATGGTTTCCGACGGAATGAATGGCCCGAAGAACCATACGCCCGCATTAAAGGTAGGCATCCTGAATCTCATGCCGATAAAGGAGACGACCGAACTCGATTTGTTGAGACTCCTGTCCAACACTCATTTGCAGATAGAAGTGTCGCTCATGAAACTCAGAAGCCATGTCTGCAAACACACATCCAAGGAGCACATGGATATGTTCTATACTTATTTCGACGAATTTGAAGATGATGATTTCGATGGTCTGATTATCACGGGAGCACCTGTGGAACTGATAGACTTCGAGGAAGTGGACTATTGGGAAGAACTGACACACATTTTCAGATGGGCAGAAACGCATGTGCAAAGCACACTGTTCATTTGCTGGGCAGCACAGGCCGGACTCTATTTCCATTATGGCATTCCTAAATATCCGTTGGCAAAGAAAAAGTTCGGCATATTCCAACAGCACACACACAATCAGCAATGTCCGTTACTCCGAGGCTTTGATGACATATTCTATATGCCGCACAGCCGCCACACGGAAATCCGTGAGGAGGATGTAAAGGCAGAGAACCGCCTTATAATACTTGCAGACTCAGCGGATTGTGGGGCAAGCCTTGTAATGGCCAAAGACTGCAGACAGATTTTCATCACTGGGCATTTGGAGTATTCGCCATACACCCTTGACGGTGAATACAAGCGCGACTGCGGGAAAAGAGACGATGTCGATTTGCCGGAGAATTACTATAAGGACAACGATCCTGCCCAACAGCCCATAGTGACATGGCGTGCCCATGCCAATCTGATGTATTACAATTGGATTCATCACATATTGTATCAAAACAAAATCGCCGGCAAAAGTCAGGAATAGCCGTATTATCCAGCAAACATTTTTTGAACGAAACAAATCAGAATAGCAAAATGACGAAAGCAAGAAGACCTATAGAACTGTTGGCACCTGCCAAGAATCTGGAATGCGGCATGGCTGCCATCGACCATGGCGCAGATGCGGTGTACATCGGTGCAGACTCTTTCGGTGCACGGGTGTCGGCAGGCAACACGACGGATTCGATAGCTGAACTGTGCCGTTATGCCCATGTCTTCGGGGCAAAGGTCTATGTAACTGTCAATACAATAATCTTTGAAAACGAGCTGGCAAAGGCCGACAGACTTATTGGCGAACTTGTGAAGATTGGAGTTGATGCCATTCTGGTTCAGGACATGGCAGTGCTTGAATTGATAAAGAAGTACGGGGACGATGTTCCGGAACTGCATGCAAGTACGCAGACTGACAACCGTAACACGGAGAAAGTGAAGTGGTTGCACAGTGTAGGGTTCAAACGTGTTGTCCTGGCACGCGAACTGTCACTCGAAGAGATAAAGCATATCCATGCGGCAGCGCCCGATGTCGAGCTTGAAGCCTTTGTGCACGGAGCGTTGTGTGTGAGCTATTCAGGTGCGTGCTATGCATCGCTGCACTGCTTCAACAGAAGTGCCAACAGAGGGGAATGCGCACAGTTCTGCCGACTCAAGTTCGATTTGTACGACGATAACGGCAAGTTGATAGAGCAAGACAGACACCTCTTGTCGCTGAAAGACATGAGCCAGTACGATGTGGTGGAACAGTTGATGGACGCAGGTGTGACTTCTTTGAAAATAGAAGGGCGTCTGAAGAACGCCGACTATGTGAAGAACGTTGTGGCAGCATACAGTCAGCGTATAGACGAAATCATAGCCCGGCGGTCAGATGAGTATCGAAGGGCTTCATACGGACGGGTGGAATACTCCTTCACACCTAATTTGAACAAGACATTCAACCGTGGGTTCACGCATTATTTCTTTAACGGACGGCAACCAGGCATAGAGTCGTTTGACACACCAAAAGCCATAGGCGAATATGTAGGATATGTGAAAGAGATACGAGGGACTTCGTTCAATGTGGCAGGAACAGCAATGTTTGCCAATGGCGATGGACTTTGCTTTATAACAAAAGACCACAAACTTGAAGGGTTCAGAGTGAACCGCGTTGAAAACAACAGACTATTTCCTCTGTCAATGCCGCACAATCTTCAGGCGGGAATGGCATTGTATCGCAACAACGACCAGGAGTTTGAGCGCATTTTGTCGCGCAAAACGGCAGAGAGGAAACTTGACCTTTACATGGCATTGCGGCTCAACAACGGACAGCTTCAAGCGTCAGCAAACGACGAAACGGGCAGAAGCGTTGATGTGAAACTTGATATTGAACTTCAGAAAGCCATCAAACCACAGCATGAAAACATTGCCAGACAAATGGAGAAATTGGGCAATACGCCTTTCAGACTGGCGAAGCTGGACATCGCCGAAGATGTGGATGCCATGTTTGTTCCGTCAAGCCGGCTTTCTGAATTGCGAAGAGAGATAGTTAATCTGCTGTCAGCCGCCCGGATTCCAACCGAATGCCGTAATGAAGACAACGCAGGAACGGAAGTTGCAGAGAGCGGAAACCGGACAAATGCGCATGCCATCAACGCCGCCAATGTAGCAAACCACTTGGCGCAAGAGTTCTATGCTGCGCACGGAGTTGTGGGTGCTGCGAAAGCGCACGAACCTGATTATGCCGGAGATTCTGCACATAGAAAATCAGAATACGACTACCCTATTATGACATGCCGATTCTGTCTGAGATACGCCCTTGGGCATTGCATGAATAACGGCGGTGAAAAACCGACATGGAAAGAGCCTCTTTATCTGCAATTGCCAGACGGGAAAAAGTTCCGTTTGTCGTTCAATTGCAAAAAATGTCAGATGGAAATATATGCAAAGAATTAAATCGAAAATCCTTGTCCCGTTCCTGATTATTCTGTGTCTTTCCAGTTGTTATCATAACAAAAACGGAAACCTGGCATTGAATGAAGATGCGAACAGCACTGATACGACGGGGTTTGTAAGCACGTTTGAGCAGACTCACCATTACTCACAAAACTATAATTTTGTGGTAAAGGCAGACTCTTTGATGCTGTTAAGACAACAGCCGGAAGAACGGTTGTACAATATGGAGACCGACTCAATGGCTGTCTATAAACACGACCATCTGGTTGTTGTGGACATGCGTATCCTCAATAAGGATGCTTCGGACTCCGTATGGATTCAAGTCGCACGCGATCAGAATACATTTGGATGGGTACATGAAAGCGTTTTGCTCAAAAAAGTTGTGCCTGACGACCCTATTTCGCAATTCATTTCCACTTTCTCAGATGTGCATCTGCTGATATTTCTTGTAATCATTGTCGTCATTGGCGTGAGCTATTTACTGCATGGAATATTTGCAAAGAAAGCCAAGGTGGTGCATTTTAATGATATCTGTTCTTTCTATCCTACGCTTTGCGCCCTGATAGTGGCGGCGGCGGCGACATTCTATTCAAGCATACAGCTGTTCGCACCCGATGCTTGGCAGAACTTCTACTATCACCCGTCGTTGAATCCGTTTGCTGTGCCGCCGATACTTTCAATCTTTCTTACATCGGTATGGTTGCTTGTGATTGTCGGCATAGCGACCGTTGATGATGTCTATCACAAACTTGAATTTGGTGAGGCGACCTTGTATCTTTGCGGACTTGCGGGTATCTGCGCCGCCAATTACATAATATTCAGCGTGCTGACTCTTTACTATCTGGGTTACTTCTTGTTGGTGGCTTACATCGGTTTTGCCCTGTTAAAGTACTTCAAAGGCAACAGTTATGGTTATGTTTGTGGCAGCTGTGGCGCAAGAATGAGGGGAAAAGGTCGGTGCGATAAATGTGGTGCATGGAACGAATAAAGTCTTAACAGGACGATTTGTCCTGCATAAAGCATCGGTTTATCGTTTCCGGCGATATGCTTTTTGCATCATATTGTTCTGCCGAATGGTTCACACAGACGATGTTGCGGGCATTTTTCAACAGTGCATCTATGTCATGCCCGACGACAACGACCGCACATTCGTCATTGATACTCTTCAGCATTTCGTATGTTTGGCTTTGGAAACGCAAGTCTATGTATGTGTTTGGTTCGTCAAGAATCACTATGTCGGGTTTTGATATTACGGCACGGGCAAGCAGAACACGCTGTATCTGTCCGCCGCTCAATTCTGATATGTGATTGTCAATGATGTCATTCAGATGAAAACGCTCGACAACTGCATCCAACTGCTTCGCATCCCTAACCTTTTTTTCAGAACGAAACATACTCCTGAATGACCAGCTTTGACCGGAACGTAACACTTCTCTGACGGAAATCGGGAAGTTCCTGTCAATCTGGGTATGCTGTGGGAGATAACCCATTTTAATATGTTCAGTCTGTGTACCGTCGGCATTGAAGAATGAGATGTTACCTGAAAACGGCTTCAGCATGCCAAGGATTACGCGCAGCAACGTGGTCTTTCCGCCACCGTTGGGACCGATAATGCCGACAAAATCCTTATGTGCAATATGTATCGACACATTAGTGAGGATTCGTTTGTCTTCATATCCTGCTGAAATATCATTGAGTTCTATCAGGTTATTCATGTTGTTCAAGTGTTATCTGAGTTGTTCCGATATGTCAATCATATTCTGATACCAGTCATATCCGAGCGGATTTATCTTGCGGACCGTTATTCCTAAGCTCTTGGCGACAACTTCCACATTGCGATTGTTGAATTCTTTCTGAACCAATATGACTTGTACCCTTTTGCTTTTCGCTTTTGCAATGATGCCTTTTAACTGTGATGCACTCGGCTCACTACCCTCCTGTTCAAGCGAAATCTGTGTCAAACCGTAATCATCCGCAAGATAAGTAAGCATTGGATGATATATGAGGAAGGGGCGTTCTTTCGCACTTTTCAATTTGCCGTCCATCATTTTGTCCAGCAAATCAAGTTTATTTGCAAAGGTTGTGTATCTGTTTTTTAGATAAATGCTGTCTTCTCTGGAGACGGAAAGAAGGGCTTCATAGATGTTTTTTGCTATGATTCGTGCATTTTTCACACTCATCCAGACATGAGGATCGTTGTGTCCATCGTCGCTTTTCTTTATCTTTACGCCCTTTGAAGAGTCCGTTATAACGGTATTTGGCGCATTGTCTTTAATGCGTTGCATCCAACTGCGTTCAAATCCGAGATTGCCCACTTTGATATATACGGCACTTTCCGACAGTTGCATCATTTGTCGTGCGGTCGGTTCGTATGTTTCCGGGTTGCTGCCTTGTGGCACAAGTGTTTGAACGGAGACTTTGTCGCCGGCTATTGATTCGACAAAATATTTATAAGGCTCAAGTGTTACGGTTACGACCGGCTTGGCGCCGGACTTTTTATGAGACTCGCATCCCGTTATGAACAAAACGGAAAGAAGGATGATTATAAACCTGATATTTCGTAAACCCATATTCAAACCACATTGAAATGTTGATGTCTTCATTTGAAACACGCAATAGCCCCATACACAAGAATGAGGTAACGCCCGAATTTCCCTATCGTTATGCTGAGAAGCGAGATGAAGAAATTGGCCTTCATAAGTCCAAGAAGAATTGTAATGGCACTGCCCAACAATGGAATGAAAGCGAAGAATCCCATCCAGGCACCGTGTCCTCCCATGAACTTCTCGGCTTTGTCAAGTTTCTCTTTACTTACATGCAGGTAGCGTTCTATCCATTCCACCTTTCCCATGTGACCTACCCCATAATTGAACAACGACCCGGCAACATTGCCTATTGTTCCATAAACGACAAGAGGGAACGGTTGCAGTCCCGCCGCCAACAGACTGAGCATTATCGCTTCACTGTTGAATGGGAAAAAACTTCCGGCAAGAAAAGCGGAAATCAACATACCCCAATATCCCCAATCAGAAAGAAATCCTAAAATGGCATCCATAAGTTTGAAACGGTTATCAGTAATGATGCAAGCAAGATTACATAGAAAGACAAGTTGGTCCACTTCGTGTTTGTGAGGCTTATGTAATGTCCTATCATCGGAGCGGTGCTCACAATAAGTATCGAACCAAGATATTTGAAGTGGACAGGCTGCAACAAAACGAAAAGGATAGTCAGCAGATTGAAAATGGTGAATATCTCAAAAAGCATTCTTGTCCGTATGCGATCCTTGTAATTGTTGCGGTAGAAATGAACGATTCCAACCAGCGACAACAGTGAGACAAAGCAGAACAATATCTTCTCGCTGATGGATAATGAGGCAATATCAAAGACCTTTCCAAAGACAGCGATGTCCGTAAAATGTGAAATCAAGACATCAACATCTCCTGTGTAAAGGCAATAGACAACCCCAAGCCAATATGGAACGAGCAGTCCCAATATGGAAGCGCAAACAGTGCGAATGCTGCCTGACAACATATTGGTGAACATCAGAATCCAAACGAACGGGACATAGAAAAACATCTGTGGGAAGAACACACTCGCTATGCCAAGCATCAGAAATGCGTAGAAGATGTGTCCGACAGCCTTTTTGTCCTGATATGTCTGAAAAAGCTGCAAATAGAAGATAATAAAACAAACTTGTACGACGCCACAATTGACATCGGCGAAGTTGGATTTCGACAACAATGTAAGCACAAGAAATGAGCATGACACCATTCTGCTATAAACACGGATGAGCGCATTAGCGTTGTTCAGTTCAACCATCAGATATGTTGAAATGCCCAACAAGGCAAAGGAAGTCCACAATTGGTCTTTGTAAAGTCCAAAAGCCAGACATACAAACAATGCATATACGGCTGTTAAAGGCAAGGCAATCCTGCTTTCCGCCACAGTGTTTTGAAATCTTTTTTTTATCACCTGAATAGTTTTATCCTGTAAAAGAAATGTTCTTTGAAAGAAATGTTGGCGATTTCCTTATTGAAAAAGAATATCGCCAACATAAAACTCCTTGTAAGGAGTGAAGGTTATATGCCTCCTTAGAGGTCAAAGCCTATGTCATGGCGGAAGTACATATCCTTGAAATGTATCTTCTGCGCCTCTTCAAACGACTTTTGCAAAGCTTCCGCTTTATCCTTACCGTATGAGCTGACAGCGATAACCCTACCGCCGTTTGTAACAATCTTGCCGTCCTTTACGGCTGTTCCAGAATGGAAAACTATGGAATCCTTGACATTTTCAAGTCCGGAAATTTCATATCCTTTCTTGTATTCCTGCGGATAACCACCGCTAACGAGCATTACACAGACAGCAGCACGTTCGTCAAATTCAACGTCACATTGATTCAAAGTGCCTTCTGCCACGCCCTCGAACATATCTACAATGTCCGTTTTCAAGCGCAACATGACGCTTTCTGTTTCCGGATCGCCCATTCGGCAGTTGTACTCAATAACCATAGGTTCACCTTCAACATTGATCAATCCAAAGAATATGAAGCCTTTATAGTCGATGCCCTCGCTTGCCAAACCTTCGATTGTAGGACGGATTATGCGTGTTTCCACCTTTTCCATCCATGCCTTATCGGCAAAAGGAACGGGGGAAACACTGCCCATACCACCAGTATTCAAGCCTGTGTCGTGTTCGCCAATGCGCTTATAGTCTTTCGCTTCGGGCAGAATCTGATAGTTCTTTCCGTCTGTAAGCACAAACACCGAACACTCTATTCCGCTCAGATACTCCTCTATTACGACATTGGCAGAGGCGTTGCCAAACATTCCACCCAGCATCTCACGCAACTCTTTCTTTGCTTCTTCCAATGTAGGCAGGATGAGAACGCCCTTGCCGGCACACAAACCATCGGCCTTCAAAACGTATGGTGCCTTCAATGTTTCAAGGAAAGCGATGCCTTCTTCAACGTTTGTTCCGTTGAAAGTCTGATATTTTGCCGTTGGAATATCATGGCGTTTCATGAAGCCTTTTGCAAAGTCTTTTGAGCCTTCGAGTTGCGCTCCGATTTTCGACGGGCCAATAACAGCCACAGAAGCAGTACGCGAATCGCTGGCAAATTCATCATAAATACCTTTTACCAGAGGGTCTTCAGGGCCGACAACAACCATGGTAATGCCGTTATCAATGACAAAATTCTTCAAAGAATCAAAGTCATCGGCTGCAATTGCGACATTTTCTCCGCATTCAGCAGTACCTGCATTTCCTGGAGCGATATATAGTTTTTCTACTTTGGGACTTTGTGCTATTTTCCAAGCAAGGGCGTGTTCACGTCCGCCACTTCCCAACAACAACAGTTTCATAACTTATCAGTTTATTTGTTTATATTGTATTTCAATTCACTATGTCGGAGATTATTTAAGGTAATCCTCAAAATATTGCGTGATACGCTCATGCAAATGCACGCTCTGATGTCCTCGCATGTTGTGAGGTTCGCCGGGATACATGAAGAAATCGGGCTGCGTTCCTGCTTCAATACATGCCTTCAAGAATGTGAGGCAATGCTGCGGGACACAGGTCAAATCGTTATATCCCTGAATAATCTGCAGTTTTCCTTTAAGATTCTTTGCCGTGTAGAGCAATGAAGTCTTCTTGTATCCCTCGGGATTCTGTTTCGGTGTGTCCATATAGCGTTCGCCATACATCACCTCATACCAGTGCCAATCGATTACGGGACCGCCAGCTACGCCGACCTTGAAGACATCGGGATAGTTTGTCATGAGCGAAATCGTCATGAATCCACCGAAACTCCATCCATGAACTCCCAGTCTGTCGGCATCGACATACGGCAGACTCTTCAAGTATTCCACGCCCTTCATCTGATCCTGCATCTCTATCTGACCGAGCTGACGGAATGTTGCCTGTTCAAAATTCTTGCCGCGATGTTCTGAACCGCGATTGTCAAGAATGAAGAGCAGATATCCTTTCTGTGCCATATATGTCTCCCATCCTCTGCTTGAGTAATGCCAACGGGCATCCACATTGTGTGCATGAGGACCGCCATAAACATATACAACCGTCGGATACTTCTTGTTTTCATCGAAATTTACCGGCTTCACCATTCGCCAATACAAATCGGTCCGTCCGTCAGCTGCCTTTATAGTCCCACAACTGTATTCCGGAACTTGATAACCCTTCCAGGGGTCTTCCGCGCTAAAATATGACAGACTCTTTCCATTCTGTGTGTTTACAATTGCGATGTTGCGTGGGATGTCGGGCGTAGAATAATTGTCGTAAACGAATGCTCCGCTTGCGCTAAGTGCACCGTAGTGCCATCCTTTGCCATTGACATCGACAAGAGTTCTCTTCCCTGACTTTACATCCACATTGAAAATGTTCTGCTGAATGGGGCTACACTCATTGCTTGCAATTATGAGACTCTTTCTCTTTGCGTTAAAACCAAGAAGTTCAAGCACTTCCCAGTCGCCCTTCGTCAATTGCTTTAACTTGACGGGAGACATGTCGGACGACAGCGAGCAGACATAGATATGGTTGTAGCCGTCCTTGCGGGTCTGCATAAGGAACTGTCGGTTGTCCCACGGGAGGAATACAATCGGATGCAATGGCTCGACATACTTTGCGTCGGTCTCACGATAAATCTCTCCCAATCTGTCTCCAGTCTGAGCATCATAGCAGACGAGGCGGCAGTCGTTCTGGTCGCGGTTGAGCTCAAACATATAGATGTTCTTGTCGTCCGGACCCCATGCTATATTTGTGAAATAGCGGTCGGTGGGGTCGCCTGCCTTCAGATAGACAACCTTGCCAGTATTGATGTCAAGCACGCCGACAGTCACTTTATGGCTTGTCTCGCCAGCCATCGGGTATTTGTCGGGAGCGGCAGTGGCTATACATGATTGCGATTTTGACTGTTTGAAACCGATTTCCGGAATATTCACCTGCGGATAATCGGTAACCATCGACTGATCCATGCGGTAGAATGCCAGCTTGTTGCCGTCATTTGAAAAGAATGTACCTTTCTTTATTCCAAATTCGTCGCGATGAACACTCTGCCCATATACGATTTCACGCGAGCCGTCATGCGACACACGACAAGTCTTCATACCTTTTATGACATACAAGTCGTTGTCCTTGAGATAAGCCAGAGCATTGGATTTTGCATTATACTCCAACTGCTGCTCGCCATCACCCACTTCAATTTCGCTGACCAATGATAGCTTCTTGAAGTCCACCGTGTAGATTTTCTCACCAGTATTTATTACAACAATCGGTTTATCGGCAAATGGAAATGCCACATTCGACAGCGAAGCCACCTTTATGTCCTTTGTCTTTCCCAGACATTGGTTTATTTCACTGATATCAAACAGTTTTGCCTCCTTGCCGTTGGTCTTGTTCACCAGATAGCAAGCGTCCTTTTCCGGATGCACCAATTCGTCGCCCCACCATGTGCAATGGCGATTCTTCGGAATCATGTTGCGATAGTTAGTACCACCAAAATTCAGGTCTTCGAGTGTGAAGTGCTTCATGTCCTGGGCATTTACAGCGAATGATGCCAACATTCCTATTAGCAGTAGAGATAGATTTTTAATCTTCATTATTGATTTTGTTTTTGTTGAAACCTTTTCCTTCTTTGTCGAAGCGGCCGCCTTTCGAGAATGGCTTGCCGCCAAAACGCTTGCCGCCGTCGCGTGCAGGGCGGCGTCCTTCCTTCTTTTCTCCGAATTCCTTGGAATCGTCACGACCGGGACGGCGTGTGCCGAATGACGGTTTGCGGGAATCGAGCTGTTTGCGACGCTCCATTGACAGGAACTTGAAGCTGCGTATATCCGCGCTCTCATTCTCTTCATCTTCTTCGAGGCGTTTCTTGAAGTCACGGTTCTTCTTGAACCTGTGCTTCTCCGCCATCTGGCGTTTCTCGTCCTCTGTCTTGACGATTCCACCTTCTGCGCGGAACTCCTTCATCTTGCCGTCGAAGATGGAATACTTGCGGAACTCGCATTCCAACGAGCCGTTGTAAACGGGTATCTTGATGGAAGGTTTCAAGCCTATCTGCTCAAAACATTCTTCACGATAGCTCAGCACCCAAGCATCGTTGCCCATGAAGCAGTGCTTGAGTCTCTCGCCTACCATCTTGTAGGTTGCAAGGAGGTTGGGCGTGGAGATACGCTCACCGTATGGAGGATTCATAATGAGGAGACTCTTGTTGGCAGGACGCTCAAAGTCCTTGAAGTCAGCCTGCTCCACTGTCACATCTTTTGTAAGGCCGGCAGCTCTTATGTTCAGACGTGCGGTGTTTACAGCCTTCATGTCGATGTCGTAGCCATAGATGTGATGGTGGAACTCACGCTCATTGGAATCGTCGTTGTAGATGCTGTCGAACAGGTCGGCATCGAAATCGTTCCACTTCTCGAAAGCGAACTCCTTGCGGAATACGCCCGGACTCATGTTGTGGGCTATCAGGGCTGCTTCCACGAGAAGCGTACCCGAACCGCACATGGGGTCGATAAAGTCGGTCTCACCCTGCCATCCGGTCATAAGAATCATTCCTGCTGCCAGAACTTCGTTCAATGGTGCCTCTACCGATTCCTGGCGATAGCCACGACGGTGCAACGATTCTCCACTTGAATCAAGCGACAGTGTCGCGTCTGATTCGGCAATATGGATGTTAAGGCGGATGTCCGGATTGCTGACAGAAATGTTAGGACGCGAACCTGTCTTCTCACGGAAATAATCGACGATGGCGTCCTTTACCTTGTATGTCACGAAGCGTGAATTGCGGAACTCGTCGGAATAGACAACGCTATCCACGGAGAATGTCTTTCCTTCCTCAATATAGTTTTCCCAATCTATCTTCTTTATTTCTTCATAAACCTCATCGGCAGAACGGGCCTTGAAATGTTTAATTGGCTTCAGAATTCTGATAGCAGTGTGCAGCTGGAAATTTGCGCGATACATCATTTCCTTGTCACCAGTAAACGAAACCATTCGTCGGCCTATCTGCACATTGTTTGCACCCATCTGGGTGAGTTCCTTTGCCAATACGGGTTCCAAGCCCATGAATGTCTTGGCAATGAGTTCAAATTCATTCATATTTATCTAAAATTCAAATTTTGATTTTATCTTGTCTTGATGATCAGCGATGCGTATTTGGTTACAAAATTAATAAATAATCTACAAAAAACGCCCATTTGTCCGCCATTTTTCAAGCGCAAATTCCGACATTTCAAAAGAAGGCTTGTTTGCATTGTAAACAAGCCTTGTTTACAGGCAAAAGAAGCCTTATTTACACTCCAAACAAGACTTCTTTGAAAAAGGAACGGAACCGAGCACAATAATAATATGAAATGTTCGTTATTTAAGATATGAAAATTAAATTGTTCCTTACATATATCTTGCTGTGGCACCTTTCCATGGCCATGCAAGCACAGACATTTACGCTACACGGGCGTGTAACCGACGAGAACTCGCAACCGATAGAATTTGCATCTGTCGCCTGTCTGCAACAGGGGAAAATGACCATGACTTCGCTCAAAGGCGAGTTCAACTTGCAGTTGCATTCAGCCGACTCCGTTGTAATAAGGTTCTCCATGATTGGTTATCGTGCCAAGACAAAGGTCCTGCGAAAGCCGCGGGGCAAGCAGTCGTTGCAGATAGTGCTGCACATCAGTGACAACACGCTTGAGGGCGTAACCGTCACCGACACACGCCGTCAGACCTCCCAGACACAGGAAATAAAGAAGGAAGACCTGAAGAGTCTGCCGTCCACATCGGGCAATGCCGTTGAGGAACTGATACAAAGCCAGGCCGGCGTTTCCACGCACAATGAGTTGTCGTCGCAATACAACGTGCGTGGCGGCTCGTTCGACGAAAACAGCGTATATATAAATAATGTGGAGATATTCAGACCGTTTCTTGTGAGAAGTGGCCAGCAGGAAGGCATTTCGGTCATAAACCCGGACATGGTGGAAAAAATCGGATTCTCTACCGGCGGCTACGAAGCCCGTTATGGCGACAAGATGTCGTCGGCTCTCGACATTACCTACAAATATCCCAAGAAATTCGAGGCTTCCGTGTCGGCGAGTCTGCTTGGAGCAAGCGCATATATTGGCGTCAGCAACAAAAAGATGTCGTGGAGTAACGGATTGAGATACAAGACGACAAAATTCCTTCTGGGTTCGATGGACACAAAGGGGGAGTATTCGCCGAACTTCATCGACTATCAGACTTACTTCACATACACCCCCAACCAGCGGTGGAACATAACGCTTCTGGGCAACATTTCGGACAACCACTACAACTTCACACCGAGCGACAGAGAGACGAGCTTCGGCACAATGGAGAGCGTAAAGGCGTTCAAAGTGTATTTTGACGGTCAGGAGAAGGATGTTTTCAGAACTTATTTCGGTTCGCTGAACATAACGCGGAATTTCGGAGAAAACACAAAACTTTCACTCATTGCATCGGCATTCCACACCAAGGAGCAGGAGACTTATGACATCCAAGGACAGTATTGGCTCACACAGACCGAGACAAGCGAGAACCTGGGGGTGGGCACCTACTTCCAGCATGCGCGCAACTACCTCAAAGCCCATGTTGAAAGCGTGAAACTCCTGTTTCAAAGCAAGATGAAGAAACACAACATCGAAGGCGCGTTCACATTCAAGAACGAGCACATAGACGAGAATTCGGTTGAATACGAGATGAGAGACTCAAGCGGTTACAGCATCCCACATACGCCGGACGAACTGAACCTTATTTACAGCATGAGGGCGCGGAACGTGCTTGATGCCAAGCGCATAGAGGCTTATCTGCAAGACACATACAGATTCTCAACATCTGAGGACCGCACCCGGTTCACCCTTAACTACGGACTGCGTTTCAGCCACTGGAGCTACACTAAGGAGACGATTGTCAGCCCGCGTCTGTCGCTAGGCATTATACCCGCATTCAACCAGAACATGACGATACGCCTTGCCACGGGACTCTACTATCAGGCTCCCTTTTTCAAGGAAATAAGAGACACGACAACGGTGAACGGCATAACATACGCAAGTCTGAACAGCAAGGCGAAGAGCCAGCGTTCCATCCATTTCATAGGAGGATTCGACTACCGTTTCAGCATAAACAACCGCCCGTACAAGTTCACGGCGGAGGCTTACTACAAGGCATTGGGCAACCTTGTGCCATACAGCGTGAGCAACATGAAAGTGGTATATTATGGAAACAACGAGTGCAGCGGACACGCAGCGGGTATCGACATGAAACTCTACGGCGAATTTGTGCCGGGAACGGACTCATGGGTCAGCCTGTCGGTAATGAACACCAACATGAAACTTAACGGCAAGTCAATCCCATTGCCCACCGACCAGCGCTTTGCCGTAAACCTGTTCTTCACCGATTACTTCCCGGGAACAAAACGTTGGAAGATGTCGCTGAAGCTCGCATACGCCGACGGTCTGCCCTTCTCTGCCCCGCATCAGGAGCTGGAAACCAATGTGTTTAGAGCACCGGCATACAAGCGTGCTGACATAGGATTGAACTATCTTGTCCTCAACAACGAAGGCAAGAGCGGCTCAAAGGCTTTGAAGAAGATCTGGCTGGGATTGGAATGCCTTAATCTGTTGGGAATAAACAACGTGAACTCCTACTATTGGATAACCGATGTGACAAACCAGCAGTATGCCGTCCCGAACTTCCTGACAGGACGACAGATAAACGCCCGTGTCACACTTGACTTCTAACCCACCCTTCCATACATGAACCTATGAGCAAAAGAGATAGAATCATTTTGCCTTTGGCATTGTCGCTGATTTTCAAAGGCGTAGATGTCATGGCGCAACGCCACGAAATACTGTCCGACAATATCGCATCGCTTCAGGTGGTAGCTGGCGACGATTGGCTGTCGCCACCGATAACCATGCTCCATGGGGGCGACCCTATAAATGTAAGTTTCGACGACTTGACCCATGAATATCGCCGATACGCTTACAGGCTGGAGCATTGTGAGGCCGACTGGAGCGTTTCGACAGAACTTTTTGCGAGCGACTTCTGTGAAGGATTCAATGAGGACAACATTATTGACGATGTGACAGAATCGATAAACACCAATACCCTTTACACACATTATCGCCTTCAGATACCCAACGAAAACTGCAAGATAAAAATGAGCGGCAACTACAAACTGACGGTCTATGATGAAAATACGGGTGAGGAAGTGATGAACGCCTGCTTCATGGTGGTGGATCCAAAAGTCAATGTAAGGCTTGGGGTAACCTCCAACACGGACATTGACACGAACAAATCGCACCAACAGGTGAACATGGACTTTAATTTCAGCGGGATAAAGGTAAACCGTTTCGATGACGAGATAAAGACTGTTGTCATGCAGAACGGCAGGTGGGACAATGCCGTACTGAATGCAACACCACAATATGTAACAGCCGATGCTGCCAGCTGGAACCATAACAAGGCACTCATTTTCAATGCCGGGAACGAATACCGCAAGTTTGAGACTCTTGATGTGACGCACACGACAATGGGTATAGAATCGGTGGAATGGGACGGAAAGGACTATCATGCGAATGTGTGGACGGACGAACCACGGACAAACTATGTCTATGACGAGGATGCCAACGGCGCGTTCTACATACGCAACAGCGACAACCGGGAAAACGATGTCACCACGGAATATGTAATTGTGAATTTCAGATTGAAGGCAAACAGACAGAACAATGACATTTTCATCAATGCGAACTGGACAAACGACCGTTTTCTGGATAAATACAAAATGGTTTATGACCCGGCGACAGAACTTTACACAGCTTCAATAAAACTTAAGCAGGGTTATTATTCATACCAGTATCTGAGTCTTGACAGTGAAGGGAAAGCCCACCCTTTGGCGAGTGAAGGGAACTTTTTCCAAACGGAAAACATGTATCAGGCATTGGTCTATTACAGAGGAAGCGGGCAGCGCACTTACCAGCTTGTAGGCTATCAGCAGGTAAATTTGAAATAGCATAACAAAAAAGGGAATTTGCATAAACCACTATTAATGGTATGCAAATTCCCTTTTCTTTCCGGATTATTTCTTTATCCGCTTCGTTATATCTCCGTTGAAACCGACAATCACCTCTACCATGTAACTGATTGACGAATCGGGGATGGCGAGAACTGCGAAATAATGGAACCCGTCCTTATCTACAGAAAGGAAGGTCAGGTCGCTGAAAACTGCCTGTTGCAGGAATCGGGACGGAACCTCTTTGGAGAAATCAGACTTGCGTAAATCGCAGGAGAAAACCTTTGCAGCCCCTTTGAATATTGCAAGATGTATGATATTGTCATAATAGATGTTTCCGACTTCAACACCATCGTCATTGACAGTGGACTTCACCACTTTGTATGAAGTTGGGTTCACCTGCACATAACTGTGGTATTTGTCTTCTCCATGATATACGACGGTATCGCTTTTCAGCAGCCTGTTCTGGTTTACAGACACTGGCGGCTTCTTGGAAAACATATTGGCATAGCCGCTGTCCGTGGTCTTCACCAACTTCACATTCTCACCGTTCTGGTTTATGAACTCAAAGATGTGTGCGGTCTGCTTCACTATCTTGTATTTCAAGACATTCACTCCCACAAGGACAAAAGAGTCGCGTTCTATTCGGAAATAGACGGGAACACTTGTGGAATCGGGGAAATAGATAGTGTCGCCTTTTACTCTGAAAGCGACATCATCCTCTTCATCGTTCAGCCAAATGCCCTGAAGACTGTTTTTGGCGGTTTTGTTCTCGCTTGGACAATTGCTTGTTTTGGCGTTGCTGTGGCATCCAAGCACAATAGCAACAATGCCTGCTATCAGCAAAACAGGCAATGTCTTTCTTAATTCAAACATATATTCAGCACCTCAATTTGCACAAAGTCCGGATTAGACACATCCTGACTCATTATTCAAAAACCCATGCCTCTGCAAGTGTCTTGCCGTGAAGGTCCTTCTCGCTTGTCACGACTTCAGCTGGATTGATAGGCCAGTCTATTGCCAGTGTCTCATCATTCCATCTGATACTTGCCTCATGTTGCGGGGCATAGACATTATCTACCTTGTAAGTGAATATGGCTTCATCGCTCAACACGAGGAAACCGTGAGCGAAACCGCGGGGAATAAAGAACTGGCGTTTGTTTTCGTCGCTGAGTTCCACCATCACATATTTGCCGAAAGTGGGAGAACTTTTGCGCAAATCGACAGCCACATCAAGCACCTTTCCTTTTATAACCCGCACCAGTTTGGCCTGTGAAAAGTCGCCCTTCTGGTAATGCAATCCACGCAAGACTCCATACGACGAGCGCGACTCGTTGTCTTGCACGAAATCCACCTTACCTACATTCGCTTCAAATTCAGCTTTCTTCCACGCTTCAAAAAAATAGCCTCTGCTGTCAGCGAAGACTTTGGGGTCTATAATCCATACGCCTTTTATGGCTGTTTCCGTATAGGTCATGATAATAATTTTTTGAGTTCTACCTTTTGGTGTAACAAAGTTAGCTTTTTAAAATGAGAATAAAGAAACAATCAGCAACAAAATAAGGAATTTATGCTTTGTTCTCATCTCGGACAAATTTCTTGCAGATTGGCAGACGGGCACAGAAAAACGGAATGCACGAACTTGTCCGTTCGGACCGATTCATACATTCCGTTTCTATGGAGTTCTGTATTAGTCTTCTGCAGGAATTTCCTCTGGTCTCATATTGGTATATACATTCTGTACATCGTCGAACTCTTCGAGCTTTTCCACCATCTTGTCGATAGTGGCACGCTCTTCGGCAGAAATGTCCTTCAAGTCGTTCGGAACGTATGTGAATTCACCGCCGATATCCTCGAATCCCTGCTCCTCAAGGAACTTCTGAATCTGTGCGTAGCTTTTCACATCATCGCCGTAGATAGTGATAGTGTCTTCTTCTTCATCGACATCGTATTCGTCTTCTACGTTGAAGTCAATGAGTTCAAGAATGAGTTCGTCCATATCCACACCTTCCTTGTTCTTGAAAGTGAAGACACACTTGTGGTCGAAGAGGTAAGAAAGCGAACCTGTTGTTCCCAGTGTTCCGTTGAACTTGTTGAAAATAGAACGTACATCAGCTACTGTACGGGTTGTGTTGTCTGTCAGAGTATCGACAAACACAGCGATTCCGTGAGGACCGTAGCCTTCATAAGTTACTTCCTTGTATTCGCTCTGGTCTTTGCCCATCGCATTCTTTATAGCACGCTCAATATTGTCTTTCGGCATGTTTTCGCGCTTGCAGGTAGCGATAATAGAACGCAGTGTAGGGTTGTTCTCTGGCTCCGGACCACCGGCTTTTACGGCAATGGCAATCTGCTTGCCAAGGCGTGTGAAAGTTTTGGCCATGTGACCCCAACGCTTCAATTTAGTAGCTTTACGATATTCAAATGCTCTTCCCATAATGGAGTTAATTTAATTCTAAGACTTCACGCTCTATTTCAATAAGAATATTGCATGAGTCAATATTTATTTGACTTTTGTTTATATTTATTCCTATAGATTCAAAGTTCTTCAAGCTCTCTTTGTCTGCCGTTTACTTGTTCATCGGCAGCAAGTGAACCTTGCGGAACTTCACTCCGTACTATCTCAACTCTGCTCCCAACTTCGCTTTCAGATTGCTGATGAGTTTTGTCATTATTGCCTCAATCTGCTTGTCATTGAGAGTCTTTGTCTCGTCCTGAAGAATGAAATTGACAGCATAGCTCTTCTTGCCCTTCGGCAGTTTGTCGCCCTCATATACATCAAAGAGTTCAACGCTCTTGAGGATCTTCTTCTCCGTCTGACGAGCAATCTGCTCAACCTGCTCGAACTGGACGCTTTCGTCAAGAAGCAATGCCAGGTCACGACTCACGGCAGGGAACTTGCTTATTTCGTGATAGAGGGTTTCGTTCTTCTTGATTGCCTTCATCAGATTATCCCAATTTATGTCGGCATAGAAGACTTCATTGTCAAGAGAGAACCCTTTCAAAAGCTTACGGGCCACTATACCCAGCTCTGCGAGAATCTTGCCGTTACGGCCTTTGAATGCTATCGCCTTTCCGAAGATGTCGTTATCATCGTTTTCCACCACATAGAGACTCCTCTGTACTCCCAGGCGCTGGAAGATGTTGAGAACGTATGCTTTCAGTTCATAGAACGAAGATGCTTCGTCAGGATGAGCCCATGAACCTTCCACACGCTTGCCGGTAACCCAGAGTCCAAGATGCAGCTCTTCGGTATATGCCTTCACGGGGTCGTCGTCGTTCTTCTTTTCCGGGGAGAAATGGTAGCAGTTGCCGTATTCGAAGAATCTTATGTTGGAATTCTTGCGGTTCACATTTCGTGTGATACTCTCCAAACCGCCGAACAACAGTGTCTGACGCATGACACCGAGATCGGAACTCAGCGGATTCATCAGTTTGACGGTGGTCTCCTCTGTGTAGCGGTTTAGTCCGTTATAATAAGAAGTCTTTGTCAGTGAGTTGTTCATTATTTCATTGAAACCGCAGCCCACAAGCTGTTCGGCAACGACATTCTGCAAATGATACTGACGGTCTTCCGCTCCCTGTATTGTCAGGGAACTCTTCAGCTGTGTCGGTATTTCAACATTGTTGTAGCCGTAGATTCTGAGAATGTCTTCCACAACATCGCATGGACGCTGCACATCGACACGATAAGAAGGAACGTTAAGGGTAAGTCCGACCTCTGTCTCCTCCTCAATCTTCATCTCAAGACTTTCGGAAATGTTTTTTATCATGTCATGGCCGATGCTCTTGCCGATTATTGTATCAACGTATGCGTAATCCAGTTTCACGCGTGCAGAAGGTATGGGCTCCGGATATACATCCATAATGTCCATGCTTATCTTTCCACCTGCAAGTTGTTTGCACAGGATTGCGGCCTGTTTGAGGGCGTAAATCACGCCATTCGGGTCGATTCCGCGTTCAAAACGGTAGCTTGCATCAGTGCTGAGTCCGTGGCGGCGTGCACTCTTACGAATCCATGTCGGATGGAAATAGGCACTTTCAAGCACCACATTGCGTGTCGTATCGTATGTGCCGCTGCCTTTACCTCCGAAGATTCCGGCAATACACATGGGCTCTTCTGCGTTGCAAATGCTCAAATCGTGTGTACCGAGAGTGTGCTTTTCACCGTCAAGGGTGACGAATTCCGTTCCTTCCGGCTGTGTTCTCACCACAATCTTATGACCCTTTACCATGTCTGCATCGAAGCAGTGCATAGGCTGGCCGTATGCCATCATCACATAATTGGTAATGTCCACAATGTTGTTGATTGGACGCAGACCTATTACTTTGAGTTTGTTCTGCAACCATTCGGGGCTTTCCTTTACCTCGCAATCTGTAACGGTGATGCATGCATAACGCTTGCAGGCATCATTATTTTCAATTTCCACAGCGATGGGCAGATTGTGGTTATCCACCTCAAAGCTTTCGCAGTCAGGACGATGGAGCGATGTTTCGTGTCCGTTTCTGACAAGCCATGCATAAAGGTCACGCGCAACACCCCAATGACTTAGTGCATCGGAGCGGTTAGCGGTTATGTCTATTTCTATAACCCAATCACTTTCAAGGTGGTAATATTCTGCTGCCGGTTGTCCTACGGGTGCGTCTTCTGGCAGGACGATTATTCCATCGTGGCTTGTACCCACTCCGATTTCGTCCTCCGCACATATCATACCGTTGCTTTCAACGCCGCGAAGCTTCGATTTTTTTATGGTAAACTCCTTGTCGCCGTCATAAAGAACGCATCCAAGATCGGCAACAATGACTTTCTGTCCTGCTGCCACATTCGGTGCGCCGCATACTATCTGCTGCGGAGCTTCTTTTCCTAAATCTACTGTTGTGATGTGCAGGTGGTCTGAATTGGGGTGCAGTTCGCAAGTGAGAACTTTTCCTACATACAGTCCTTTAAGACCGCCTTTTATTGATTGAACTTCCTCAAGAGCATCCACTTCAAGACCGCATGATGTAAGCGCATCGGCAGTCTGCTGCGGTGTCAAGTCGAAATCGACATACTCTTTCAGCCATTTATATGAAATTTCCATTATAAAGATTTTAAAATGTACTCAAAACTTGCGCAAAATTAATAATTTTTGAGGAGTTGGGCAAATGAATGAAAGGAAATGTGCTATAAAGGTTTGATTTAAGTTTCACTTGCTTAGAAGTTTATGTCTGGCGTTGCGCGACTTTCAACTTGTTGTCAGCAAATAGGGAACAAGGAGACAGCCCCTATTCCATAAAAATTGAAAGAACCATGGACAACATTTTTTTGAGTTCCGACACAATAAAAGGTAAAAAAAATGCTCAAAGTTATAAAACAAAGGGGGAAAACCGTACTGACTTTTCCGAGAGATTTGTCATCAATGATTTTCCCCTTTTATTTTGTTTTAGTTATTTCTACATTCGTAGATTTACTTCTTGTTACCTTTTATCTGATTCTGTCGGCAGCCCTCACGAGTTTCTCATCATGAATTATGCCGCGGCGTGCCATGAAGACGGCTATAAAGGCAGCCAATGGCAATATTGACGCAAACGCAGGTTGGAAGCTCAAGCTATCTGTAACTTTCGTAAAAGTGAAGCCTGCAAAGCACGCATACCAAACCACCAGTACTGCCATATTCCAAATGCAGACGGCACTCTGCCGTTTGCGGTTACGGTAGAGGAAGATGGAGACCAGACTCATGATTCCACTTAACAAGAGCAATGCGAACATTGGGAAAACAGATAAATCACTCGTCCCCTCATGTGTTATTTGGGTCGTGTACATTATATAATCCGTCCCCATCTCCGCCGGTCTCAAGAAACCAAGTGGCAGAACCTGACAAATGCAGACCAGAACAGCAGCCAAGAATAGAAAAACGGTCTGTTTACGCTGAATCATTATGCTTCTTCCTCAATGTTTGCGTCCTTTTCCGATGAAGGGTCGCGATAGTAGATGTCTCCGTCAACAAACTCCTGTGTTGCAAGCAAAGTGGGCTTCGGCAGCTTTTCGTAATAGCGTGAAATCTCTATCTGCTCGCGGTTTTCAAACACTTCTTCCAAAGAATCGTTATAAGAAGCAAATTCTGCCAACTTCTTGTTAAGATCCTGCTTTATTTCCACAGAAATCTGGTTTGCGCGTTTGGAGATGATGGCAACGCTCTCGTAAATGTTTCCTGTTTCCTTGCACAAGTCCATGATGTTTCTTGTAACGGTGTTTACAGGTGCTTTCGACTTTTTGTAATCCATAATTTATAAAAAACTATTTAATCTTTTGTGAATTCCTTACATTTGTTTATAAACCTCTCGGCTGTGGCTTTATCTTTCGAGTCGGGGTATTCGTTCAAGAAACCGTAGCACTCGTCCTCAGCATCCTGGAAGCGTTCAAGCTTCTTCTCTTCCACACTTTGCTGCGCCAGTTCGTACTTGCTTTTCATCACGAGCACAGCAAACTTCTCACGCAGTGCCGAGTACGGATAGTCCTTCAGGGCATTTTGTGCGGTGATGATGCATGCCTCATAGTTGTTGCCTCCGTATGTACAGTTGCCGAAATACTGTCCAAGATCGTAGTACAGTTGTGCGGAATAAAGTTCCTTCTGCACCAGTTTGTCTTGCAATTCGAACATGCGTTCCTGCGCAGTCTCTTTGTTGTGTGAATCGGGATAAAGGTCAAGAAACTCTTGAAATGCAGCTATGGCATTCACAGTCTGCGACTGATCAAGTCGTGGTTCTGGAGTGCATTTATAAAGACTCTGGCCTACATAGAAATGAGCCTGTTCGGCGTAAAAGCCTTTGGGATAGCTCGTGTAGTATTTCTTGAATGTCGCCGCCGCACCTTCATAATTGCGGTTGCAATATTCCGACATAGCCAGCATGTACAGGCTCTCCTGTGCATTGTCCGTACCTTTCTGCATTGTCACCAAGTCCTGCAGCAGAGTAGAGCAACGGGTGTACTTCCCTTTTGCAAAGCATTCCTTGGCATATTCGTATTTGAAAGAATAGTCGTTGGTCTTGTAAACTCTGTTGAATTCGTTGCCGCAACCTGTGAGGAGAAGGGCTGAAAACACAACAGCGGATATGCTTTTTTTCATAAATTTTTTCTTTTTGAACTGCAAAAATACACATAATTCACTTATTCTCAAAGTTTGCGACCTCATTTTTATCAAAAAATTACGTTTCCCGACCGCTTTTCCGCCTTATTTTTACTATTTTTGTAAGTTATAAGCAGAAAAAGTGTATATGAACTTTCAACTCACATCGAAATTTTCACCCACCGGCGACCAGCCGGAAGCCATAAAAGAACTTACTGAAGGCATACGCCGAGGCGACCGTTCACAGGTGCTGTTGGGGGTAACAGGCTCCGGAAAGACTTTCACGATGGCAAATGTCATTGCGAACATCAACCGCCCCACCCTTATACTAAGCCACAACAAGACCCTCGCCGCACAGTTGTACGAGGAGATGAAGGCCTTTTTCCCCAACAATGCGGTGGAATACTACGTTTCCTACTACGACTATTATCAGCCCGAGGCCTACATCCCTTCTTCGGACACTTACATAGAGAAGGATCTTGCCATAAATGAGGAGATAGACAAGTTGCGTCTGTCGGCCGTCAGCGCATTGCTTTCGGGGCGAAGCGATGTTGTTGTCGTTTCGTCCGTATCATGCATTTACGGTATGGGAGGACCCACTGCCATGGCGAACAGCATTATAAAGATAGCCAAAGGACAGACCATCGATCGCAATCTCTTTCTCCGGCAGTTGGTGGACTCGCTCTACATCCGCAACGATATAGACCTGCAGCGTGGCAACTTCCGAGTGAAGGGCGACACTGTGGACATATTCATGGCATACAGCGACAACATCCTACGCGTGACATGGTGGGACGATGAAATAGATTCCATTGAGGAACTGGACAGTACCGATTTTCATTGTCTCGCTACTTTCGAGGAGTACCAGATATATCCTGCCAACATTTTCGTCACATCCAAGGAACAGACCGCCGGAGCAATACGCCAGATACAGGACGACCTGACAGCCCAAATTTCTTTCTTCAACGAACTTGGCGACCACATTCGCGCACAAAGGATTAAAGAGCGAGTGGAGTACGATATGGAGATGATAAAAGAACTCGGACATTGTAGCGGAATAGAGAATTACTCGCGTTATTTCGACGGGCGTGCGCCAGGACAACGCCCCTACTGTCTCCTTGACTTTTTCCCTAAGGATTACCTTTTGTTCATCGACGAAAGCCATGTCAGCGTGCCTCAGATAAACGCCATGTTCGGTGGCGACCGCGCCCGAAAGCAAAATCTTGTGGAGTTTGGATTCCGTCTGCCTGCCGCTTTCGACAACCGCCCGTTAAAATTCGATGAGTTTATGGATATGGTGAACCAGGTAATCTATGTCTCCGCAACACCTGCTGACTTCGAATTGGCAGAGGCTGACGGCGTAGTCGTGGAACAGGTAATACGCCCTACGGGTCTGCTCGACCCCATCATCGAAGTGCGTCCCAGCGAGAACCAGATTGACGACCTCCTTGAGGAGATTCTGCGGCGTACCGAACTCGGTGAACGTACCCTTGTCACCACCCTCACAAAACGAATGGCTGAAGAACTGACTGCGTATCTGCTTAATCATGACGTGAAGGCCAACTACATTCACAGCGATGTGGCGACACTCGACCGTGTAAAGATAATGAGCGACTTACGCACGGGGATTTACGATGTACTCGTGGGAGTGAATCTTCTGCGTGAGGGTCTAGACCTGCCGGAAGTCTCGCTTGTGGCAATACTTGATGCCGACAAAGAAGGATTCCTCCGAAGCCATCGCTCACTGACGCAGACAGCAGGACGTGCGGCTCGAAATGTAAACGGCAAGGTGATAATGTATGCCGACGACATTACGGAAAGTATGCGCAAGACGATAGATGAAACAGCGCGCCGCCGCCAGATACAGTTGAAATACAACAGCGATCACGGCATAACGCCACAACAAATAAAGAAGGACATAAAACTCTCACTCGCCACTACGGACAGCAAGACGGAACCGCAAGACAACGCAAGCCGCACACAGAAGACCTATAAACCGTATGTGGAACATGAGGCTGTGGCTTTTGCCGCCGACCCCATAGTGAAAAAGATGTCGAAAAAACAACTCGAAAAAAGCATCGCCAACACGACACAACTGATGCAGCAAGCGGCAAAGAATCTCAACTTCCTGCAGGCGGCTCAGTACAGAGATGAAATAGTGCGTTTGCAGGAGTTGCTAAACAAGCCTTAATTGTAATGAAAAGAAGCCTTCTTTGCAACCCAAAGAAGGCTTCTTTTATGTGTAAAACGAACTTGTTTGCAACACAGACATTTTGTGCTTGGCCAATTACCATTTTTCAGAAGCTTACATTTCAGCAAACTCATGTTAATTTACAGCATTTTGCGACCTACAAATACCGTATTTTTGGTCGAATGTGGAATTTTTATTAACTTTGCATAATAAAGAGAGAAAAAATAAATTTCAACCACATGAAGACCATTATCGTTTCAGTATTCGCATTAAGCGTTTCACTCCAAGTTCCGGCACAAAGCGACTGGGAGAGTCCTGCCATGCGACAAACACAGACGCAGGAAAAAGTCTGCAAAAATGCGGATGACCAAGATAGGGTCGATGCCGATCAGAAGCACTACTCAAGAGAAGGGGCTGTTCCCGAAGAAGACGGTAAGGTGGTGTTCCATGAAGTTTTAAGATTCCAGACAGTTCCGGCAACAGAAATCTACGATGCTACTTACCGCCGTATTGAAGAACTGGCTCAGGGCAGCAACCAAATACAAAGCAGAATCGTACTTACCAATCGTAAGGAACATATCATCGTAGCCAAATTTTCGGAATGGATGGAGTTCTCACGCTCGCTGTTCTCGCTTGACCGTACAAAGTTCAACTACACTGTTATTGCCACCTGTTCCGACGGTTCACTCGACTTACGCATAGAACGAATTTCTTACAACTATGAAGAGGGACGAGCTTCTGGTTTCAAGGCTACGGCCGAAGAACTGATTACCGACCGGAAGGCTTTGAACAAGAAGCGAACAGCGCTTAAAAAAGGAACAGCCAAATTTCGCAGGAAGACAATAGACAGAATAGAAAGGTTGTTTGAAGAAATCAACTCAATGCCAATCAAAAAATAGAATATGCAACAACAAATGGAAAACGAAACAATAAGCAGGCACCGCCGTCCGGAAGAGGAAAAGGACAGATACTTCAAGCTCAGAAACATTCTCAATATATTGTTCATGCTTGGTGCTGTCACCGGAATGCTTGTGTACTACTTCTCTGCGCAAGCGACAGGAACCATTATCATCCTAACAGCCATACTTTTCAAGGTGGCAGAATGTTGCTTACGATTTATCCGAAAATAAATGAAGGAGACCCATCTTATAGCATTGGTTTTGCTGATAATTTCTGTTTTTACGCCGGCAGTTGCGCAAACCGATTATACAAGCCAGATGACCCCCGACGGTTCCATAAACCAATACCCATCACGGAAAAACGCCGCCGATTCACTCGGTACGGATAAGGAAATTCCACAGGGAATAAGGGTATGGACCGTGGATTCGCACTTCGGCGATATCAAAGCCGCCGAAGTGGATACCGTGTCGCACATGTTCATGAACTCCATCTTTACAACAGGTTTGCGTGGGGAGTACAACTCCACGGGAAACCTCGGTGCGCCGCGCCAGAACAGAATATTCATCGACCGGGCGCATGACGACCAATTCATTTTCACACAGCCCTACGACTATTTCGTGACACCGGTGAGTACTTTCCACTTCACCAACACACTCTCGCCATTCACCAACCTCACATACAACAATGCCGGCAACCGCACGAATGGCGAAGACCATCTTACGGCAAAATTTGGCATAAACGCAGGTAAAAAGATAGGCGCAGGGTTCAATTTCGACTATATTTACGGACGCGGTTATTACAGCAGCCAGAGCACTTCGCACTTCAAATACACCATGTATGCCTCATACATAGGCGACCGTTATCAGGCTCACTTCCTCATGTCCACCATCAACCAAAAAGTGACGGAAAACGGAGGTATAACCAACGACAAGTATATCACGCATCCGGAGACCTTCGATGACAACTATGCCATGAACGAAATTCCCACCGTACTCGAAAAAAACTGGAACCGCAACGACAATCAGCACATATTCCTTACCCATCGTTATAGCGTGGGCTTCAGTCGTAAGGTAAAAATGTCGGAGGGGGAAATAAGTGCACGCAAATTCGCTATGGAGTCGCAGAAGGAAAACGCTGCCAGAAAGGAAAAGGAGGAAGCGAGCCGGAAGGCAAAGCGTGAAGGGCGCGATTTCGATGAAAAGAAATTTGAGAGCAAAACATATAGCGGACGCCCCGACGACGCGAAAGTGATGGAATCAGAACCTGCCGACACCCTACGACAAGCAAATACAGATGGTCGTATAGCCATCACGGGCAAAGAAATGGCAGACAGTCTTAGTCGGGCAGAAGTGGAAACTGCAGCCGACACTCTTTGGATGAAGACGGAGTATGTACCTGTAACAAGCTTCATACACACGATGCAGTTTGACAATTTCAGACGCATCTATCAGGCATATACAACGCCCGAAAACTACTATCTTGACTCCTACCCCACAAGTAACGGCGACTCCATCTTCGACAAGACGAAACATTACCATTTGCAGAACACGTTTGCAGTCTCGCTCCTCGAAGGATTCAACAAATGGGCGAAAGCAGGACTAAAGGCTTTTGTCACTTCAGATCTGCGACACTTCGAACTTCCTGATACCACAAGCCGCACGACGGGATATAACGAGCATAACGTAAACATCGGTGCACAACTCGCAAAGACGCAGGGGCGCACACTACATTATAATATTACAGCAGAGACATGCATTGTCGGAAAGGACTTGGGACAGTTGAAAATAGATGCCTCTGCCGACTTGAACTTCGCGTTCCTTGGCGATACCGTCACACTGGCAGTAAACAGCTTCATACACCGTCTGAACCCGTCGTTCTACTTCCGTCATTACCACTCGCGCCACTTTTGGTGGGACAACGACGATATGGGCAAGATTTTCCATTCACGAGTTGAAGGTCTGTTCTCCTACCGCAAGACGCACACCACACTCCGCGTAGCGTTCGACGAAATAAAGAACTACACCTATATGGCAATGTCATACGGCATTGCCGACGACTATAGTCGTATTGGCAACAGCGTTTCCGCACGCCAGCACACGGGAGCGATAAGTCTTCTGACACTCTCGCTGTCGCAGGATTTCAAGTTCGGTCCAGTAAACTGGGAGAATGTGCTGACCTATCAGAAATCATCAGAAGAGAAGGTAATACCGCTTCCGGCATTGAACATCTACACAAATCTCTATCTCAGGTTCAAGCTCGCCCGTGTCCTAAAGTGCGATTTGGGTGCTGATGCACGCTTTTTCACAAAGTACTATGCGCCAGATTACAGTCCCGCTCTCGGACAGTTTGCAGTACAGGAGGGTGAGAGCCGCATACAGGTAGGAAACTACCCAGTGGTGAATGTTTATGCAAACTTCCATCTGAAGCGTACACGTTTCTTCGTTATGATGAGCCATGTCAATGCCGGCAACGGCAACCGCATGTATTTCTTCACACCACACTACCCATTGAACCAGCGCATCTTCCGCTTTGGAGTAAGCTGGAACTTCTTCAATTAACGTCCCCCGCCTTCCCGATTGCTTTTAACCAGCACGAGGTCGGTGGGGATTTTCACCCACTTCCTGTCCACTACTATTTTTATTCGGCTGCCCTTTTTCTGCTGTAGTACATAGCTGCCGTCTTTCTGTAGTTTCAAAATTGCCTCAAGGTCCTCGCTGCCATAGTCATTCGTTATGCTGAGTATTGCTGTTGTCGGGTCGGTCAATTTCACCGAAGTTATCAGCCATTTGCGCGAATCGCGCAAAGCACCGAAATATCCAGGAAGTTCTCCAAATATCTCTTGACCGGGAACAATGATGTTGTTCGCATAAAAATCTATGTCAAGATAAACCCTGAACTCATTATTACACAGATGCCCTTTGAACGTCTGACAGTCCTGAGCCTTCATTTGCAGAGAAAAGATGCAAATAATCAGCAAAAACAAAACTTTTTTCATACTATTTTTGTCTTTCGTTGATACAAAAGTAATGAATTTAAATCAAGAATAAGCCCATTTACCGAAAAAACAACACTGCCAACTTGGGCTTTTGCAATTAAAATTGTATATTTGCACGGCAATTTATATTTTTATGAATAAGACAAATTTATTTCCAGACTATATTTTTGAATCAAGTTGGGAAGTATGTAACAAAGTTGGCGGTATCTATACCGTGCTTTCAACAAGAGCCAAAACATTACAAGAGGTAATGGGCGACAATGTCGTTTTTATCGGGCCGGACTGTTGGGGCGACAACGGAAGCCCCTATTTCATTGAGGACGAACATTTGTTGTCTTCATGGAAGGAAACAGCTTTGGCGGAAGGTCTCAAGGTGAAGACTGGCCGTTGGGATATACCCGGAAAACCGGTAGCCATACTTGTTGATTTCCAACCTTTCTTCACGCAAAAGGATTCTATCTACACCGAACTTTGGAACGACTTCAAGGTGGATAGCCTTCATGCATACGGCGATTACGACGAAGCCTCTATGTTCTCGTATGCAGCGGCAAAGGTGGTGGAAAACTATTACCGCCACATGATAAAGCCTGGTAAAAAAGTAATATATCATGGTAATGAGTGGATGACCGGACTCGGCCTTCTCTATATCCAGAAGAATCTGCCCGAAATAGCAACCATTTTCACAACTCATGCGACAAGCATTGGTCGGAGCATTGCCGGCAATAACAAGCCTCTGTACGAGTATCTCGAAGCATACAACGGCGACCAAATGGCCGATGAACTGAACATGCAGAGCAAACACTCTATAGAAAAACAGACAGCATTACATGTAGATTGCTTTACAACCGTGAGCGACATTACGGATCGGGAGTGCAAGGAACTTCTCGACCGCAAAGCTGATGTAGTGCTGCCAAACGGTTTTGAGGACGACTTCGTGCCGCAAGGCAAGACTTTCGACAAAAAACGCAAAGAAGCCCATAAACGGTTGCTTGACATAACCCGTGCCCTTACTGGCGACACTGTTGCCGACGATGCCGTGATAATTTCGACAAGCGGACGCTACGAGTGGCGCAACAAAGGCATAGATGTTTTTATAGAAGCCATCAACCGTCTTAGAAATGATGCCGACAACCTGAAGCGTGAAATTGTTGCGTTCATAGAAGTTCCAGCATGGATGAACTGTGCGCGTAAGGACTTGGCCGAGCGTCTGCTCTGTATGCAGACTGGCAAGACAAGCTATGATACGCCACTTCCCGACCCAGTAATCACCCACTTCCTCAACGAGCAGCAAAACGACAAGGCTTTGGGCATGATGAGCTGGCTGGGTATGCACAACGCCAAGGGGGAAAAGGTAAAGCTTATATTTATCCCGTGTTATCTTACTGGTAACGACGGTATCGTGAACCTCCCATATTACGATGTGGTACTGGGCAACGATCTCTGCATCTATCCTTCATACTACGAGCCGTGGGGTTATACGCCGCTTGAGGCGATTGCCTTCAAAGTGCCGTGCATCACCACCGACCTTGCCGGCTTCGGACTTTGGGCCGATGCGGAGTCGAAGAATGGGAAAAGCAGTCTGGAGAATGACGGCGTAGAGGTAATACACCGCACGGACTATAATTATAATGAGGTGGCAGATGCCATTAAAGGCACAGTTGAAGAGTTTACCAACGCATCGGTACAGAAGCGCAACAGTATCCGTTCGAAAGCACAAAACCTTTCCAAAAAGGCTTTGTGGGGCAAATTCATCAAGTACTATTATGAAGCGTATGACACAGCTCTGCGTAACGCCCAGTTAAGAAACAAGAACCATTAAAAAAAATATACTATATAAAAAAGCAATGAAAATTAAAGCAGACTACGCTAACGCTCCTCAGTGGAAGGAGGTTACAATCAAGTCCACACTTCCGAAAGAGTTGAAGTGCCTTGACGAACTTGCTCACAATATGTGGTGGGCATGGAATTACGAAGCTCGTGAAATGTGGAAAAGCCTTGACAAGGATTTGTACGAAGAAGTAGGACACAATCCTGTAATGCTTCTCGACCGTCTCAGCTACGAGCGCAAGGAAGCTATCGTCAACGACAAGGCGATAATGAACTGTGTGAAATCTGTTTACAAGAAATTCCGCGCCTATATGGATGTGAAGCCAGATGCGACACGTCCGTCTGTAGCTTACTTCTGCATGGAGTACGGTATCAATCAGGTAGTGAAGATTTACTCTGGCGGTCTCGGTATGCTCGCCGGTGACTACATGAAGGAAGCTTCCGACTCCAACGTGAACATGTGCGGTGTAGGTTTCCTCTATCGTTTCGGATACTTCAAGCAGACCCTTTCTATGGACGGTCAGCAGATTGCCCAGTACGATGCCCAGAACTTCAATTCTCTTCCTGTAGAGCGTGTGATGGACGAGAACGGTCAGCCGATGGTGGTTGATGTTCCTTATATGAACTATCAGGTTCACGCATACGTTTGGGTGATGAACGTTGGTCGTATCAAGCTCTACCTGCTCGACACCGACAACGAATTGAACTCAGAGTTCGACAAGCCTATCACACACGCTCTCTATGGTGGCGACAATGAAAACCGCCTGAAGCAGGAGATTCTTCTCGGCATCGGTGGTATTCTCACGCTCAAGAAACTCGGCATCAAGAAGGACATCTACCACTGCAACGAGGGTCACGCAGCACTCTGCAACCTCCAGCGTCTCATCGACTACATCAAGGAAGGTCTGTCGTTCAACGAGGCAATTGAACTCGTTCGTGCTTCTTCACTTTATACTGTCCACACTCCTGTACCTGCTGGTCACGACTACTTCGACGAGTCGCTCTTCGGAAAGTATATGGGCGGCTATCCTCAGATGCTCGGCATTTCTTGGGATGAGTTCATCGGCATGGGCCGTACCAACCCTGAAGACCATTCCGAGCGTTTCTGTATGTCAACATTCGCCTGCAACACATGCCAGGAAGTAAACGGCGTAAGTAAGCTCCACGGATGGGTAAGCCAGCGCATGTTCGCTCCCATCTGGAAGAGCTATTATCCAGAGGAAAGCCATGTAGGTTATGTTACCAACGGCGTGCACTTCCCCACATGGACAGCTACAGAATGGCGCAAGGTCTATGACAAGTATTTTGACAAGAACTTCATCAACGACCAGTCCAACGAGAGCATCTGGCACTCTATCTACAATGTGCCTGACGCAGAGATTTGGGAGACCCGTATGGCATTGAAGAAGAAGCTTGTTGACTATATACGTGAGAAGTTCGCTGCAACATGGCTGAAGAATCAGGGCGACCCATCGCGTGTCGTTGCCCTTCTCGATAGCATCACACCGAACGCTCTCTACATCGGTTTCTGCCGCCGCTTCGCTACATACAAGCGTGCTCACCTCCTCTTCACCGACCTGGAGCGTCTCTCTAAGATCGTGAACAACCCGGAGCGTCCGGTGAAGTTCATCTTCTCAGGAAAGGCTCACCCGGCTGACGGTGCAGGTCAGGGTCTGATCAAGAAGATTTTCGAGATCAGCCAGCGTCCGGAGTTCCTCGGTAAGATTATCTTCCTTGAGGACTACGATATGCAGCTTGCACGTCGCCTCGTTTCCGGCGTTGATATCTGGATGAACACTCCGACCCGTCCGCTCGAGGCTTCCGGTACATCTGGCGAGAAGGCCGAGATGAACGGTGTCGTGAACCTCTCCGTACTCGACGGATGGTGGGTTGAAGGTTACCGCAAAGGTGCCGGTTGGGCTCTCAAGCAGGAACGCACATACCAGAACCAGGGCTATCAGGATCAGCTTGACGCAGCAACAATCTACTCACTGCTCGAGAACGAGATTCTGCCGCTCTACTACAACCGCAACGAGCAGGGCTTCAGCGAAGGCTGGATCAAGACAATCAAGAACTCTATCGCAACCATCGCTCCTCACTATACAATGAAGCGTCAGCTTGACGACTACTATGACAAGTTCTACAACAAGGAGGCTGCCAACTTCAAGAAACTCGCTGCCGACAACAACCGTATCGCCAAGGAACTCGCTGCATGGAAGGAGACCGTCGCAGAGCGTTGGGACTCTATCCGCGTGGTAAGCAAGGACGACTCTGTCCTCTACGGTGCCGAGACCGGCAAGAAGTACACCCTCCGTTATGTCATCGATGAGCAGGGCTTGAACGATGCAGTGGGTCTTGAACTTGTGTCGGTGAAGACCGATAAGAACGGCGAAGAGCACATCTTCAGCAAGCGTGAGTTTAAGATGGTAGGCCGCGAGGGAAACAACTACATATTCGAGGCCACATTCGAGCCCGATGTTGCAGGTGCGTTCAAGAGCTGTGTACGCATGTATCCGAAGAACGAGAACCTCATACATCGTGAAGATTTCTGTTATGTGAAGTGGCTTGACTAATCAAGGGCTTTGCAATAATATAAAAAGTGTACCAATCAAAATGGTACACTTTTTTTTGTTAAAGAATCAAACTTTGAATAAGTTTTGCTTTGACAGTGCTGCAAATATATGTAACTTTGAAGACACATATCACCTTTCAAATTTTTCTAACATGCAATACAGACAGAGTCATTACAACAAACCGCAAAATGATTTCGCTCACTATATATTCGACGGCGATGAAGAAACGCCCCTTTTGGAATATCTGTACAAAACGATAAAGGGAAGCCGGTCAAAAATAAAAGCCACATTGCAGGGACGCGGAATAAAGGTGAACGGAAAGGTCGTCACACAATTCAACTTTCCGCTTACACCGGGTGCGAAAATAGCGGTCAGTCAGTACAAATCGGACAACACTTTCAAAAACAGATATGTAAGCATTGTTTATGAGGACCGATGGCTGATTGTCGTGGAAAAGAAGATCGGAATCCTCTCCATGGCAGCAGGACATTCTTCGCTGAATGTGAAATCCGTCCTTGACGACTATTTCCGCAAGTCAAGACAACGCTGCACTGCACATGTCGTACACCGACTCGACCGAGACACCAGCGGGCTGATGGTTTATGCCAAAGACATGGAAACCGAACAACGCTTGGAACACGACTGGCACAACATCGTTTACGACCGCCGGTATGTAGCTGTTGTCAGTGGCGAGATGGAAGATGACGAAGGAACCATAAGCAACTGGCTGAAAGACAACAAGGCCTACATCACCTATTCGTCACCGTTCGACAATGGCGGCAAATATGCCGTGACACACTTTCATGTTCTGGACAGGACCACAGAGCACTCGCTTGTAGAGTATAAACTCGAAACTGGCAGAAAGAACCAGATTCGTGTGCATTCTGCGGACATGGGGCATCCCGTCTGCGGAGATGTAAAGTATGGCAACGGCGACGACCCCATTCACAGGCTTTGCCTGCATGCCTATCTTTTGTGCTTTACGCATCCGATGACAGGTGAAAAAATGGAATTTGAGACAATGATTCCTGCCGATTTCAGAAAACTCTTCAAATAAGAAATACGCTTCAACGACATGACCTTAACATGAGTTCGGCGAATCATCGTACTCCATTGTCTGCCAATCGTCATTTTGAGCAGCAACCTGATGGTTTGCAAACAAGGCTTGATTGCATCGTAAACAAGCCTTGTTTGCATCACAAAGAAGCCTTCTTTTCATAGTAAACAAGGCTTGTTTTCAAATCGTCTAATTCACGTTGAATATCATTGCCTTATCCGACAGATTCGGCAGCTCATGTCGTTTGCTTTTCATACTTATCGCGCTACAAGGACCAAACTATCAGCTTATGAAGCAAACAATCTGTAACATACTAACCCTCTGTTCTCTCTTCAAAGGTATGGCGGAACATGAGGCAAAAGAAGCCTTTGACAGAATCCTCTGGAAGGAAGTCGCTTACAACAGGCGCAGCTTCTACTATATCAAGGGAGAGCAGCACCCGAACGTGGATATTGTAACCAAGGGAGAATTAGTGGTACGCCTGATTGGAACATCCGGTCGTGTGCTGGAAGTTACAAGAATTCATGTAGGCGACCTGATAGCCCCATGCTTTGTGCTTTCGTCAGAAAAGCATTTGCCAGTGGAGATAGAGGCAGTGACAGAAGTGTCGCTCGTGCGGGCGACACAAGAAGAATTCAACACATTACTGGATTCTGACACAAGAATCAGCCATAACTTCATTCGTTTTCTGGCAGATACGACCTCGTTTCTGGCGTCAAAGATTGGTTTCCTTTCACTCATGACGACTATCAAGGAAAAACTGATTTATTATTTGCGTGAGCAGGTTATGGAACAAAAGAGTATGCAGATTACTCTCAAACATTCCCGGCAACGCATTGCCGACATGTTTGCTATCCAGAAATACTCCCTGCTCAGATGCCTTTCCGAGCTTGAAAAACAAGGTTTGATAAAGATTGATGGACGTACGATAACAATTCTCGACATGAAAAGGATGAGGTGACAATTTGGGTGAAATACGCATTGCCTCCATATACGCCAGACAGGCAACAAGGTGCTTTGAAAACAAAAGTAAAAAAGCATCTGCGGTTTTCTAACAGCAGTTAATATGTTAAATCAGAGTGTTAAAATGGGATAAAGTAGTATGCCAAAATGACACTTTTACAAATTTTGCCTCTACTTTTGCAAGCGTTAATGTCAGAGGAATATCAGTTTCAGCACATATGACGGAGTCGTCTCCTTCATATTGCCATCACTGACATATTCGGACATCAATGTAAAAAAGTAATAGAAAATTTTAAACGTAAATTAATAACAGGAAACAATGAAAAAGTATTCAAAGTATTTGGTTGTGGCAATGAGCGCACTTGCCTTTGCCTTTTCTACTGGAACATTGATAAAGGTAAACGCTACCCCGGCCTCTTCCGCTGCAATACCGGCGCAACCTGTCGATTTGACATTCGCTGCGGAAAAGTCACTTCCCTCAGTTGTTCACATTTTGAGCACCAAGAATTCAAAGATACAAACCGTTGAAGTGGAAAGCGACCCGTTCTCAGACTTCTTCAGCGACCCGTTCGGCTTCTTTGGCAATCCCGGACGTGGGGACGGCGGAAAGCAGAAGCGCAGCGTGCGTACGCCGAAGAAGCAGGGCTCAGGTTCTGGAGTCATCATTTCAACTGATGGATATATCGTAACGAACAACCATGTCGTAGCAGATGCTGACGAACTTACCGTCACACTGAATGACAACAAAGAATATTCGGCACGGATAATCGGTACGGATAAGACAACCGACCTTGCCCTTATAAAGATTGACGGCAAGAATCTGCCTGCAATAACTATTGCAAACAGCGAAGACATAAAGGTAGGCGAATGGGTTCTGGCAGTAGGCAATCCTTTCAATCTCACCAATACGGTCACAGCAGGTATCGTAAGTGCAAAGGGACGTTCCCTCTACCAAAACGGTGTTGAATCGTTCATACAGACCGATGCTGCCATAAACCCCGGAAACTCTGGTGGCGCATTGGTAAACACCCGTGGCGAACTGATTGGCATTAACGCCATGCTATATTCACAAACAGGTTCGTTCAGCGGCTATGGTTTTGCCATTCCTACATCTATCATGAACAAGGTCGTTGATGATTTGAAGAAGTACGGCACCGTGCAAAGAGCAGTCATCGGCATCCAAGGTTCTGATGTAAAGAATTATGTGGACAGTCAGAAAGACCAAGGAAAAGACATTGACCTCGGCACAATGGAGGGCATCTATGTAGCCAAAGTGTCAGAAGAGAGCGCTGCCGAAGAAGCCGGACTTAAAGAGGGCGATGTCATCATTGCCATCGACGGAAAGGAGGTGAACAAGATGGCAGACCTGCAGGAGTTCCTTGCAAAGAAGCGTCCTGGCGACAAAGTCTCCATCACCTATATGCGCGACAAGAAGAAATCGACAAAGAGCGTAACTCTTAAGAACGAGCAAGGCAACACCCAGCTTGTGAAGAAGGCCGACCTTGATGTGCTTGGAGGAAACTTCCGTGAAATCAGCAATTCTCAGAAACAGCAGCTCAACATTGGATACGGAATTGAGGTTATCAAGGTCAATGCAGGCAAACTCAAAGACTGCGGTATTACCAAAGGCTTCATCATCCAGCGTGTTAATGACAACATGATCAAATCCATCGACGATTTGCAGAACGTTGTAAAAGAGGCTTCCACAAGCAAGGATCCGGTACTGTATGTTCAAGGAATCTACCCGACAGGCAAAAAGGCATACTTCGCCATACCGCTTGACGAGAACTAACAGATATAAACATTAAGAAAAACTCCCATTCCATAAAACAAGGAATGGGAGTTTTTTTTAATGTTTTGAAAAACTAAATACTGAAAAAATATTTGCTGAAATAAATATAAATCACTAATTTTGCAAGAAGCATTTATCAACAGGAGACAAATGAGGCAACTTAAAATTACACAAGCGATAACCAATAGGGAAAGTGCATCTCTCACAGCCTATCTGCAAGAGATCGCACAGGAGAAACTGCTCTCACCCGAAGAAGAAGTGGAGTTGGCGCAACGTATTAAAGAAGGTGACAAGAAAGCGTTGGAGAAACTCACCAAGGCAAATTTGCGCTTTGTCGTTTCTGTTGCCAAGCAATACCAAAACCAAGGTCTTGGATTACTCGACCTGATAAACGAAGGCAACATCGGCCTCATTAAAGCCGCTGAAAAGTTCGATGAAACGAAAGGCTTCAAATTCATTTCGTATGCAGTCTGGTGGATTAGGCAATGCATTGAGCAAGCGATATCAGAACAAGGCAGAATCGTCCGCATCCCTTCCAACCAAGCAGACTTTATAAGGAAGATAAAAAAGGAGGCAAACAATTTCGAACAGCAACATGAGCGCAGACCGAGTATTCATGAAATATCAGACAGCACATCCTTCTCTCCAGAAAAAATAGAAGACGCACTGCTGGGTGACACGCAGCAGGTCTCCGTTGATGCCCCAATCACAAATGGAGAAAGCAGCAACAGTCTTATTGACATGATCTTCTCGCAACAGCAGTTGCCTACCGACAACGCATTGCTGATGGAGTCTTTACAAGAAGAACTTAAGCGTGCTCTGGATTACCTTGACGAAAGAGAACGGACAATCATTGAAGCCATATTTGGTATCGGACAACCCGAAATGACAATGGCAGAGATAGGCAAGAAATACAACTTGACAAGAGAAAGAGTAAGGCAAATCCGTGACAAAGCCATAAGAAAATTAAGAAATAACACGCAAAGCAAGATACTTAGAGCGTATCTTGGTAAATAACGAAATATACAGGAAAATGAAATTACGTTTACTTTTAGTTACCGCATTCGCAATTGTTGCCTCTTTCACATTGGCTGACAACAAATGCACAAAGTTATACATGTACGGTTTTGCCGCATCATTCAATGACTCAACGGTTTACTTTACTGATATACAGGAAATGGATTCCGTATGGACAAACACTAAGACGGGCTTTTTGTACAGCAGGGACAATTATTCTTACCAACTGCGTGACCATCTGAAAAAGGCAGGTGTTCCCCACCCTACATGCATTACCGTTTATGCAAAGACCCGCAAAGAGTTGGAGAAGAAATACGTTGCATTAAAAAAACGCTACACAACAAAAGGGAATTATGATGTAAAGTACATAGCATCAAATGAATTTGGATTCTACCCCATAACTCCAAGCGAAGACGAAATAAAAGAGGTTGCGCCCGCAAAGAAAAAGAAAGAGAAGAAAAGCAAAAACAAATAGCAGATAAGACAGTCGATTCGAATGATGGGATGTCGGAATTTTGAAGACAAGACAATAAGCAATGAAGTTTGCACTTTCTACCGCATAGCAGATTTCCATATCAGATTCTGCTACAAAGAGTGTGGAAGTGATTATAACGCATTGCTGCCATCCCTGAACAATTTCAAATGCGAGGCTACAGACAATGATCTGCTTTTCTCCATCATCATCGATGATTCCTCCAAGCCTGTAAGCAAGGAAAACAGAAACAGAATAAATGTTTTTGACACAGGAAACGGGGATATAGTTGTCGATGAAATAATTGATGGAGGCTATCAATTTATTATCAAGGACATATCCAACAGAAGTTGCTGCCTGCTGCAAGCTGACAAAAACTTTTCTACATTCAGGTGTGCCTTGAACGGCAACGACCTCATGAGGAGTTTTGGTTTGAACAATGCTTTCATGATAGCGTTTGCATTTAGCAGCAGTTTCCACGAAACTTTATTGATTCACGCCTCGCTGGTAAGACACAAAGGTTACGGCTATGCATTCACAGCAAAAAGCGGAACAGGCAAAAGTACGCATACGGGACTGTGGTTGCGCCATATCGAAGGATGTGATCTCATGAATGATGACAACCCCATTATCCGGATTATCGACAACATGCCCTACATATATGGTAGCCCATGGAGTGGTAAGACGCCTTGCTACAGAAACATCAAAGCAAAGTTAGGAGCCATAACTCTTATTGAAAGGTCTTCAGAAAACAGCGTTGAAAAGCTATCGCCAGTTGAAGCTTTCGTGAAGATACTCCCCGCATGCTCATCGATGAAATGGGACAAGACCATTTATCGAAACACCTACAACAATGTAATAAAACTCATTGAATGTTCTGACAACAACTACATTCTGCATTGTCGTCCGGACAAAGAAGCCGCCATTATATGCCATCAGACAATAGCACAATAACAAGCATACAGATTCCCAACAGTCTCATCATTCCGCAGATTATCGATTTGCTGAATAACGGTCACACAGTAACGATAAATCTGAAAGGCATAAGTATGCGCCCGTTCCTTGAAAACAACAGGGATAAAGCCGTTTTGAAAAAAGCTGATGCCGATTGTTTAAAAGTCGGCGATGCAGTTTTGGCAGAAATCCGGGACAAAACGTATGTGCTTCATCGCATAATAAAGATTGAAGGTCAAAATGTAACCCTGCAAGGGGATGGAAATCAGTCTGTCGAACATTGTCACATTAACGATGTACATGGTATTGCCACAGGCTTTTACAGGAAGAATCACACATATCTTGACAGAACAGACGGACTCAAATGGAAGGCGTACTCCTTTGTCTGGATGAAATTGTCCCCTATCCGCAGATACTTGCTGGCGATACACAGGAGATGTATTATCCCCCTAACAATAACAAAATTTCAACGCTAAAAGAAATTATTTAGGGCATGAACTGATATAAGTCCATGCCCTAATTGTTTTATCCAAGTTTTAGTAAACAAGCATACAAGTGATGAGATGTTTACTTCTCTTCTGGCATTTGATACCAATCACCGGTTTCCTTTACAAGTTTCTTGGCGAAAGATGCTGGATAACTCGGACGTATGACTCTTGCACCTTTACCTGTGGAGGTGCGTTTGAATTTGCCGTTTTCTTCCGGTTTTACCGCCATATCATTGTATTTTACAATCAAACGCATAGCCAATGCCTTCCAATTGTCAAGCATAAGTTGGGCAGCATCATTACTGTATTTCGTTAGTAGTTTCACCGCAGCCTGTTTATCGGTCGCATATAGCGCGACAGCCTCCTGCTCAATTTCTTGCTGCTGCGCAAAATATATTGAATCAATAGAGTCTCTCAACTTTTCAAGTTCCGGGAAAAGCATGCTGTATCGCGGATAAACCATATTACTCACCCAGTTGCAAACCCAGAAAGCATTCTTGTCAGAGAAGGTGACTGCATCGGCATCTTGTGTGTTGTAGCATTCCGGCTGTTCCGTATTTCCACAATATACAGGAGTGTAAGACACCATGTTGGAATCATCATTGCCAAACCAAATGATACCACCTATCTCTCGTGGGAGCCATGAACGCAACTGAGAAACGAAGGTGAATGCTGTCTGCTGTGTGGAGATTGGACGTTCATTGAAGTACTTCTTTCCTTCAACGGTAAAAGTAAGCGGAGAAGGTCTGTATGGCATTTCATATATACCGCCACCGATATTTGTTGAATCCAAAGCCAATGCTGTACCTTCATAATGGTCACGCATGCACATTTCCACATCATGCACAGACAGTTTACGGTCAGGAACTATCCACAAAGGCATATCCTCTGCATTCTTGTCCTTACCAAGTGCCCACGGGAGATACTTGTCAAAGCCGTCATTATAATGGCGGAAGAAACTCCATACGCGTGCTTCACAGAATCTGCGACCTGAAAAATCGGGAGAAGCGTATGTGTGTTTCCACGAAAAATCAGAATCCTTTCCGGTAAACCAACCCATTTTACGAGCATAGGAAACTACATTTTTGGAATAAAGCACATTCTTTTTGTCTTTCATGTTGAACTTTCCTATGCGACTTTGGTTGGCATGAGCGCATATAGCATCGTCTGGTATGCGCAATGCAACCCACACAACTGACTTGGAACCATTTCCAGTTCCCATCATTTCCATTATCCATGCCTCATTAGGATCGCAGATGGAAAAGGTCTCGCCTCCGGAACAATAACCATAAGTTTCCGCCAGTTTTGTCATAACGGAAATAGCTTCCTTAGCTGTTCTACTTCTTTGAAGGGCTATGTATATCAACGAACCATAATCGAGAATACCGGTTGTATCAACCATTTCCTCACGCCCGCCAAATGTTGTCTCTGCTATAGAGACCTGATACTCATTGATATTTCCAATCACATTGTATGTAACCGGCGCTTCGGGTATCTCACCATGATAAACACCACTGTCCCAATCATACACTTTTCTCATCTCACCCTGCTGGTGTGTGGCAGCCGGATAATGGCAAAGGTATCCGAACATTCCATAGTCGTCGGCACTATATGATACCAATACCGAGCCGTCTGTACTTGCTTTCTTGCCAACAATAAGATTGGTACAAGCGGAAGCATTCACATAACAGCATAAGCAAAACAAACTTATTATCAGTTTTTTCATTACTTTATTCATTTAAGTTCCGTGCTTCTTACTTCTCGTTCACTCGCTTGCTGACGACAAGTTCAAAAGCTTGCGGAACTTCTGTTATTTATAATAAATGGAAGATTGAGGATTGTTTTTCTCGCAATCCTCAATTTCTGTATTCAACTTAGATGCGGATTAACACGCCTTAAACGACATGTCAAGGCCTTTCACAGAGTGGGTCAAGGCTCCAACAGAAATGAAATCAACACCGCATTCCGCATAATCGCGTATTGAATCAAATGTTATTCCACCACTTGACTCTGTCTCAAATCTGCCAGCAATCAGTTCGACAGCCTTCTTTGTGTCTGGAACAGAAAAGTTGTCGAGCATGATACGATTGATGCCACCACAATCCATTGCCTGCTGCAATTCGTCAAAATTGCGTACCTCTATCTCTATTTTAAGGTCAAGTCCCTTTTCTCTGAGATACTCGTGGCAACGGTTTATCGCGTTTGCAATACCGCCGGCAAAATCCACATGGTTGTCTTTCAACAAAATCATATCAAACAAACCTATGCGGTGATTCATTCCACCACCGATTTTTACGGCCTGCTTTTCAAGCATGCGCAATCCCGGAGTTGTCTTGCGTGTGTCAAGAACATGTGTATGAGTACCTTTCAGTCGTTCTACATATTTGTTGGTCATTGTCGCAATACCGCTCATTCGCTGCATGATGTTGAGCATAAGACGCTCTGTCTGCAACAGAGAACGCACCTTTCCTGTAACAATCATGGCAATATCACCGACTTTCACATGTGCTCCATCGTTTATCAGCACCTCAACCTGCATTGTCGGATCGAAACGGGCAAACACCCTTTTGGCTACTTCAACACCTGCCAAGATACCTTCCTCCTTGATTAACAGATGCGATTTTCCCATGGCATCGTCAGGAATACAACACAATGTGGTATGGTCGCCATCACCAATATCCTCGGCAAAAGCAAGATCTATAAGTCGATCTTCTAATTCATTTACACTTAACATAGTTACATTAGAATTTATATTTTCTTATTTAATGATTTTTCCTTCTTTATATGCTCGCAGTCTGCCGTCAGTCTCTGCATGCAGTTCCGCACATCCGCCAACCCATTCCGTAAAAGGAAGTTCCTTTGTAAGCGGGCGTATATTTGTCACAACGCCATCGTCAAGTTCCAATATTGCAAGATTCAGCACTGACGAATCAGGCAGGACGACACGGTTTACAGCAATGCGTCGTGATTGGGACATACTCGTTTTGCTATTGTTTTCCAAGACCTTTTCTCCGCCGTATCAGTAGATTCGCATTTTTATCATAATCAGATTTCAGTTCATCAGCGTTTTCCAAGGAATCTTTTTGGGAAGCACTTACCGTGGTTGTATCATTTGGCAGAGAAGACGGTTCTTCCGCCTTGTGCATTTTTATCAGCCTAATATTTGATGCTATCACTATTTTCAAGGTTGTTGCTGAACCTATGGACTTCTCCTCGTTCAACAGCCAGAAACCTTTGATCCCCTTTATTTTAAGATGCCCCTCGTTGCTTATCCGAAGGTGGTAATGTGACGATGAGGACATCTGAGAAGTAGCAACAGCCACACTATCGTCCTCAAAATACACTGCCATCACAGCAATGGCACTACGGATTCCATCCTGATAAAGGAATTGAGCGTCAAAATCAAGAGCAAGGGCATCACCTGCGTAATATGAGGTGTCTGCCTTTATCTCATAAACAAAGGAGTTGGTAGCATCATGTGGGGACAAGACAAATGTCCTGTCGTACTTCCATACATTAGCCGTATCGCCACTCAATGAAAGTTGCCCATAACCGCTTCCTCCATTTATGCCCAACGCCATAGACTCGCTTTCTATCTTTCCAGACAACTGTTTATAAACATCCTCAAGCAAATTAGCGTGTCGGGAATAATAAACCATGGAAGAATCAAAATCGCTTTGCGTGACTTTGTACTTTTCAAGAATATTTGCCTGGTATGCGCGCATGGCAATACTATCCGTACCTTGTGATGCATTCACAACGGCATCGGCAAGATGGTATTCATATAAGATGTTCGCCATCTCGGATGGTTGTATGTATTTGTTGGGAACACCTGGTTTGCAACTGCCCAGCAAAACAATCATACAAAATACAAACATCAAGTAATGAAACTTTCTCATATCAGCCAAATTTACAGTGATTGCTCACGTTGGAATCGCACAATAAACTACTCATTCGCCTTCTTTTCGGAAGAAAAACCTTTCCATACTTGCCCTATGCGCTCCAGTTCGCGTCTGTAGAACAGAAGCAGGAGGACAACTCCCACACTGATGCATGCATCGGCGAAATTGAAAACAGGCGAAAAGAACACATATTCATCCCCACCGCAAAACGGAACCCAGTCAGGCCAATGCGTCTGAATGATGGGGAAATAGAACATATCTACCACCTTGCCATACAGAAATGTGGAATAACCTTCACCAAACGGCACAAACCCTGCAATGGAATAAGGCGTTGAAGCTTCAAAAATCAAGCCATAGAACATGCAGTCTATCAAATTACCGGCAGCCCCTGCCAGAACCATGGAAAGGCACACCAGATACCCCCTTGAATGTTCTTGCTTTACCAGACGGTATATGAAACATCCGATAAAAGAGATGGCAACTATACGGAAAACGCTCAGCACAAGCTTGTTGAAGAATGTCATGCCATAAGCCATCCCGTTATTCTCCACGAATTCTATATAAAACCAGTCTGTCACCTTAACAGCACTGCCAAGCGACAGACTGGTCTTTACCTCGATTTTGAGGAGTTGGTCTATAACAAGAATCAAAGCGATGATAACAATAGACAGCCATCCGTTGCTCAGACCTCTACCATTACATCTCATTTCTTGCGAGCATTCTTTGAGGCGACACTGAGTGTAGCATGCGGAACGGCACGAAGACGCTCTTTCGGTATCAATTCGCCTGTTATTCTATCTACACCGTATGTCTTGTTTTCTATTCTGACAAGAGCTGCCTCAAGTCCCTGAATGAACTTCTGCTGACGATGAGCCATCTGTGCGATGTCGTCCTTGGTCTGTGAAGAGCTGCCCTCCTCCAGTGCCTTGTAGGTTGGAGAAGTGTCATCAACATCGTTTCCGTCGGCATTCATAAGCTGCTTCATCATAACATCGAAATCACGACGAGCCAAACGCAGTTTGTCATTTATTATTCCCTTGAACTCTTCAAGTTCTTCGTCTGTATAACGTTTCTTTTCTGCCATAATATTTGTTTTTCAATAAGTTGTATTGTTTTATGAAACCTTTTGTTTATTTGGTTTTCATCCATTTACCAAAAGGAAAAACAGAGTGACCTGGCATATTATAATGCCCAATCACTCGGTTTGAATTATTTTACTTTGATGATTTTTCTATTTTTATATTCAGTTTGAAATCGTCAAATTCCACCTCTGCGCCATCATTTGCTTCCAATGTAATCGCATCGGCCAAGACCTGACCCTTTATATATTCGTCGAACGATTCTACCGCCATGTCTGACAGCTCGTAAGGAGAAATCGTTACCTTGATGCGGTCTGTTATCTCCAATCCGGCATCCTTGCGCATATTCTGAATACGGTTGATGAGTTCACGGGCCATTCCTTCCTTCCGGAGTTCGTCGTTGAGTTCTACCTCAAGGGCAACGGTGAGGTTACCCTCGTTGCTAACGAGCCATCCGGGAATATCTTCGGAAATAATCTCGACATCAGCAGCCTCGACTGTGACGGTCTGTCCTTCCACAACTCCTTCGATTACACCAGTCTTCTCAAGCTCAGCAATCTGCTCCTGCGAAAGTTCAGACATAAAGGCAGCTATACCCTTCATGAGTTTTCCGAATTTCTTGCCCATGGTTCTGAAGTTGCACTTCACCTTTTTCACAAGTACACCAGAGCCTTCGACAAAGCGAAGCTCCTTGACATTCACCTCGTTCATGACAAGATCCTTCACGGCTTCAATGTGTGCTTTTTGCGCACTATCCACCGCAGGTATCATGATTGCCTGAAGCGGTTGGCGCACTTTGATGTTCACCTTTCTGCGCAGAGCAAGAACCATTGAAGTTATCTTCTGGGCCAATCCCATTCGTGTCTCAAGGTCGTTGTCCACGAGCGATTCGTCAGCTTTCGGGAACTCAACAAGATGTACAGAAAGAGTGGTGTCTTTGCCCGTTGCATTGTTCAAGTCAAGATACAGCTGGTCTGCATAGAACGGAGCGAACGGAGCAAGAAGTTTTGCCACAGTTTCAAGACAGGTGTAAAGAGTCTGATAAGCTGACAGCTTGTCCTTTGACATTTCCTTGCCCCAGAAACGTTTACGGTTCAGACGCACATACCAGTTGGAGAGGTCGTCATTGACAAACGTATCTATCAGGCGTCCTGCACGCGTCGGGTCATAATTCTCCATTTCTCGTCCAACGCCCTTTATGAGGGTGTTGAGCACGGAAAGAATCCAGCGGTCTATTTCCGGGCGTTCTGCAACCGGAACCTCCGCCTCAGAGAAGTTGAAACCATCGACATTTGCATAGAGACTGAAGAACGAATACGTATTATATAAAGTGCCAAAGAACTTGCGTCTCACTTCATCCACGCCGTTGGGGTCGAACTTCAGATTGTCCCAAGGCTCGGAATTGGTCATCATATAGAAGCGCACGGCATCAGCACCGTATTTGTCTATCATCTCAAACGGATTCACAGCATTTCCCAAGTGCTTTGACATCTTGTTGCCTTTTGCATCAAGCACAAGACCCGAAGAAATGACATTCTTAAAGGCCACGCTGTCGAATACCATCGTTGCAATGGCATGTAGAGTGAAGAACCAGCCACGAGTCTGATCCACACCTTCGTTGATAAAGTCGGCAGGATAGAACTTTGGAGGTATTGCATAGCCATGGTATGTGCTGTGTACAAGGGCGTCACGGTCATTCTCGTCACCGCATGCCATTTCACCCTCAAAGGGATAGTGAAGCTGTGCGTAAGGCATTGAGCCGGAATCGAACCACACATCAATCAGATCGCTTTCACGATACATCGGTTTGCCTTCATCGTTTACAAGGACAATCTTATCAACGTACGGGCGGTGCAAATCTATCTTGTCATAGTTCTCCTGCGAATAGTCGCCCACCACGAACCCGTTGTCTTTCAACGGGTTGCTGTCCATGACGCCTGCAGCCACCGATTTCTCTATTTCTGCATAAAGTTCTTCAAGACTACCAATGCACTTCTCGCCACGGTTTTCATCACGCCATACCGGCAGCGGAGTTCCCCAGAAACGCGAACGTGAGAGGTTCCAGTCGTTGAGATTCTCAAGCCAGTTGCCGAAACGGCCGGTACCTGTGGATTCTGGCTGCCAGTTTATGGTCTTGTTCAGTTCCACCATTCTCTCCTTGCAAGTCGTGTCCTTGATGAACCAGCTGTCAAGCGGGTAATAAAGGATTGGCTTGTCAGTGCGCCAGCAATGCGGGTAGTTGTGAACATGCTTTTCGTTTCTGAAGGCCTTGCCCTCCTGCTTCAATTCATAGCAGAGGACAATGTTCAGGTCTTCGGCCTTGTCTGATGCAGCCTTGTCCCACACGCCATCAACATTGAATTTCGGGTCGTATGCGTTCTTCACATAGTCTCCGGCATGACGGCTGTATGCCTCCTTATTGACACATGCGTTTACGAAGTTTGCATCAAGGTCGTCAATGCCATAGAACTTACCCTGCAAATCTACCATCGGGCGTGTTTCACCCTTTTTGTTTATAAGATAAAGCGCAGGGATATTGGCATCTTTTGCCACTTTGGCGTCGTCGGCACCAAATGTTGGAGCGATATGCACAATACCGGTACCGTCGTCTGTTGTAACATAGTCGCCGAGGATTACGCGGAAAGCCTCTGTCTCCATTTCGACGAAGCGGTCGCGTCCGTCCTCTGACGAGAACACCTTTTCAGGATGCGCAACTGCGTATGCTTTCACAAAGTCGGGTGCAAAGCCATCAACCTTTTCACATGGCTTCACCCACGGCATGAGTTGTTCATAGTGCAGCCCCTCAAGTTCCGTACCCTTCATGCGGTCGATGACACGCCAAGGACAAACCTTCTTCTCCTTGTCAAACGGCAGGAGGTCGCCTTCCTTGCACTCATGTTCCGGCTTCAGATACGACTTCACAAGGTTCTCAGCCATTATGAGTGTCATAGGTTCGCCGTTGTAAAGATTATATGTCTCTACGGCCACATAATCAATCTTGGGTCCGACACAAAGAGCCACGTTCGACGGCAGAGTCCACGGAGTTGTTGTCCATGCCAGGAAGTAAGGCTTTCCCCACTTGCACCAATCTGCTTTCGCATCCTTTATGAGGAACTGCACAGTTGTGGTAAGGTCCTTCACGTCGCGGTAGCATCCCGGCTGGTTCAACTCGTGCGAACTCAGACCTGTACCGGCACCGGGAGAATACGGCTGTATTGTATAGCCCTTATAAAGCAAGCCCTTGTTGTAGAGCTGTTTAAGAAGCCACCAAAGTGTCTCGATGTATTTATTGTCGTAAGTAATGTAAGGATTGTCAAGATCGACGAAATATCCCATTTCTTCTGTAAGTTTACGCCATTCGGCAGTAAACATCATCACGTTCTCACGACACTTGCGGTTGTACTCTTCTGTCGAGATGTATTTTTCAGAATTCTTGTTGTCAATATCCTTTTTTGTAATGCCAAGTTCTTTCTCCACGCCAAGTTCCACGGGAAGTCCATGAGTGTCCCATCCCGCTTTTCTATGTACCTGGAAACCTTTCATCGTCTTATAACGGTTGAAAGTATCTTTTATAGCTCTTGCCAAAACATGGTGTATTCCCGGATGTCCGTTTGCCGAAGGAGGACCCTCGAAAAACACGAACTGCGGACAGCCTTCACGCTCATCAATCGACTTATGAAAGACATCATCACGCATCCACTTGTCTAAAACCTCTCTGTTTGTCTCTACCAAATTGAGACCCTTATGCTCAACAAACTTGTTTGACATACTTGATTCTATGATTTATTTTTCTATATTTACTGTTTTTTTCGAGTGCATCGGTTATGAAAATCAAACCTAGTTCCCATTTTGACGATGCCGCAATCTAAGCTCTGCAAAGTTACGATAAAAAATTGAGAATTATACATTTTTGCATTAAAATGATAAGAATAGAATGCAATGCAAACTGCAATTGATAGAAAAACGTTTGTATTCGCATCGATTGACACACTGCATATTGCAACAATTGCATTGATTGTGACATGATTAGAGCAGACAGGCGTATCGCTGTATTTCGTTCTTTTCAAAGCAGGTTGCCGAATGCAGTTTTCTTACACAGCGACCAAGATGCACGGTGTAACCCGCTCATTTATTGATGGTTGCGCAAGATCATGAAAAGTTGATTTTGCGTCATTCGCAAAGAACCCTTGTTTGGCACAAAAACAAGGCTTCTTTTAAGTCTGAACAAGGCTTCTTTACATTCCAAACAAGGCTTCTTTGAAAAACGAGGGCTTCGACTTTGCTCCCCTACCCCGAAATTGCTGAAAAAAAAGAATCCTCATTGCAGGGAAAAAACCATGCGATGAGGATTCTTTTCAAAATATCAGTTTACCGTTTGTCAAGCTGTCATCTGCTTCAATTTCTTGAGGAGAGCGAACATCACCAATGCACTGACGAGACAGAGGGCAATGAGTATTCCCCAGTTGTACATCAGCGGAATCTTGTTCCACAACATTGACGGAATTGAGCTCAAGTAGTTGCCGATAGCTGTAGCAACAAACCATCCACCCATCATCAATCCCTTGTACTTTGGAGGAGCAACCTTGGACACGAACGAGATACCCATCGGCGACAACAGCAACTCAGCCAAAGTAAGAGTGAAGTATGTAGAGATGAGCCAGCTTGGAGACAGCACGCTCTGTGTCTTGTCACCAAGATTCATTGGAGAGATAAGGTCGGTGGAAGCCAGTGTTATCACGCCGAAGCCAAGAGCGGCAACAAACATACCCCAAGCAATACGGGTCGGAGCACTCACTTCCTTTCCTCTGTTGGCAAGAGCGCCGAAGAAAGCCATGCTGAACGGTGTGAGGGCAACAACGAAGAACGGGTTGAACTGCTGGAAGTCGGAAGGCTGTGCCAAGGTAGGATTGCTCATTCCGAGGAACAAAGCAATGGCGACACCCCACAACGCCAATGTGACTACACCACAAATGACTCTGTTCTTTGAAGTCTTTGACTGGAATGCGCCAAAGCCAGTATATACAGACAGAGCAATAAGAGCAAGACTGAAGATGTTAAACCATATTCTCATGCCGCCCCCAACAGAGAGGTCGGTGTATTTCTTTGCAAAGAATGTGAGAGCCGATCCGTTCTGATGGAATGCCATCCAGAAGAATATCACGACAGCAAACACAAGGAGCAATGCTACAATTCTGTCCTTTTCCTGCTTCGGAGTAAGCACTTCGACATTGTTATCGTTCTCTTTTGCTGCCTGCTTGGCGGTGACATCCGCATGCTTGAACCATCCACGGCATGCGAAATATATCAGAGCGGAAAGAATAAGTGACACACAAGCCACGCCGAAGCTCAATCCGTAAGCACCATAAAGAGCCTCGAGATAGCGGGGGTCGGTATTTGCTGCGTCATAAACGAAGCCGTACTGGGCGAGATAAGTATTCGTAATCCACTTTGCCATTGAAGGTGCGAACATTGCACCAATATTGATAGCCATGTAGAACAGGCTGAATGCCGAATCACGGCGTGATGAATACTTCGGGTCGTCGTAAAGATTGCCGACAAGTACCTGAAGATTGCCTTTGAAAAGGCCCGTACCCAACGACACGCAAGCCAGACCGGCAAACATCGATGCTTTACCAACAGCGTCAGCACCAGTAGGAATTGCCAGACCGAGATATCCCAAGAACATCGTGGCCAGACCGATAGTGACACACTTGCCATAACCAATCTTGTCGGCAATCATACCACCAAAGAGAGGCGCAAAATAAACTACTGCCAGAAAGATGGCATAAATCTGTCCTGCCTGCGATTCCGTCCATCCGAATTTCGCCTGCATGAACAATGCAAAAATAGCAAGCATGGTGTAATAGCCAAAGCGCTCACCAGTGTTTGCCAAAGCCAAAGCATAAAGACCTTTAGGTTGATTTTCAAACATAACTTACTTGTGTTTTTGTTGATTTAATTGTTTAATGATTTATTTTTTATTGCTATTTGTTTTAGCTAAACTGCCACAAATTTAAAAACAAATATCCGTATGTGCAAATGAAAACATAAATTTCGAAGGTTTTATTGTTTCTTTGTGCGTGTAATATCAAACAGATATGTAAGCTTGACAACGATATTGTTTATATTCGACTTCGCAAAATAATCCTTCTTCGAGTCACCATAAATGTTTCCCAGACCGTAATAGTAGCGTCCCTCCAACAGGAAATGCCCTACACGCTGAGCCGAGAATTCCAGACCGAGACCGGCAGCAATGCCATAGTCGAACTTGTTTTCAACCGGCATGCTCTCCTGCTCACAAGTCTGGTTGGAACGGTCAGCAAGGTTGCGATGTTTCAAATCAAAATTTGCATGTGTCTTTTCATTCAGCATGAAACCGAACTGTGGACCAGCCTGAAAAAAGAACTGCACGCCACTTGTCTCACGCCCCCATGCCAGATGGGCAAAGACGGGAACCTGGATATAGTTTATATCCCTGCTATATGTCTCAGCTATGCCTGTAACGGCATTTACAACTGGCTTTTCATCGGTCGTCAAAATGCGCTCATTCCATCCAAGACTCACATAATTGCATTCAGCGTATATCGAACAGATGGTACTGAAATACTTCTCACACACATAGCGGAACGACAGACCATAGGTCATTCCTCCATGCATCTGCTGGGTCACCTTGGGCGTAAAGCCGATGTTACTCATCACATACCCACCGTTTACACCTACGGAGAAGTCGTTGCGGTGCAATCCAATCTGTGCCAACGCATTATGCTCGACCGCAACAAATGCGACAAGCAGAAGAATCAATTTTTTCATAACGGTTTTCAATAATTAATTGATTCCATTGTCTTGTCCGTCTTGTAATGCACAAGCATAAACGCATGATTCTGCAAGCCTCCACCTGCCAGTCTCTTAAACTTCAATGGTGTCTGTAATGGCTTTGCAGTCTGCTGCTGCACACTGCCGCAAAACGATTTTCCATAGCGATACATTCCTCCGATAAAGAACTGTGCATGGTCATAACCCGTTATGGCGAAACGGGGAAGCGACTCCCGCATAGGCGACTTAAACCACCTGTCGTAAGATTTTGTAAATTCGACCGTACTTTTTGCTGCTGGGTTATAATAAAATGATGTAGGGATATAGGCGTCGTATTTATGGAAATACTCGCGATAGACCTTGGTGTACATAAGCCATTCTGTGTAGCCATAAAGAGAAATGGACACTGAAGGCAACGCCTTTCTCAGAACATCAAGTTTTGCCAGGGTAGCATTCAGTTCTGGCGAGCGGCCGGTATTCAAAATCACCATATTCCCTTCGTTCTGCATAAACGCTTTTGCAAACATTGCATCTGAAGAACGCAGGTTTGTGATACTGTATTTCACACCACGGGCTTCGAGTTTCTTACGCAAAGTGAATGTGAACGAACCTTTTCGGCTTGTAGAGTCGTTGCAGTCGACAAAAACTATGTGTTTGCCTCCGAACCTGTCAAGAAAAGCATTGATGGCAGACTCCGTCAATGTGGTTTCCGGCTGATAGACCTGATAAATCAGCGGGTTTGCAACAACATCATTGCCATTGATGGAGAAAGGTATCACAAGTCGTATGTTGTTCCGATGGCAGAAATCGCCTATAGCAGGAACCTGCTTTGTGTAAAGCGGACCGAAGATAAGGTTGCATTTGGCGGCATTCGGGTCGGAAAGGACATTCTTCACATCTCCATCAATGGGCACATTCCACGCATAAACGCTGGTGCTTATGCCACGTTTCTTCAGACTGTCGCACGCCATCAATATGCCACGGTAGTATTCTGTCATACGCTGTCCGTCGCCATCAACATTATGAAGCGGGAGCATCACGCCGACACGCACGTTTGGCGCAGCGGTCACTGGTTTTTTGGTCTCCGTTGTCGAGGGCTTGGCTGCTTTCTCTGAGGGGAAAGGAATAAGCAACTGATCACCTTTTTTCAACGAATAATCCGGGGATTTCATGCTAGGATTGGCATCCATCAACTCGTCGATAGTAATGTTGTATTTGCGTGATATACCATAAATGGTGTCTTTTTTCTTCACTTTGTACAGGTCTTGCCACTTGGCTGTCTGCGCTGTGACATCAAGAGACATGATAAAAATGCAAAGGAAAGCAAATAGTGTCTGAATTATTTTTACCATATTTATATATCTTTGTTCTTATTGCAAAAGTACACAAATAAATCGTATAAACGACAAAAAGTCCCACCATAATTATATATATGGTGGGACTTTTTCAGCCTTTATCATCATTCGTCACCGAATTTCTCACTTGCTTTTCTGAGAATCAGCGATGGTGAAGAATATCTTTTCTGCTTTTTCAGCCAATCCAGTTTCCTCTGCTCGTAATCCCGACGCTTGCGCTCAAGAAAATTATCTGCCATAGGAACAATATTATTTGAATTTGCTGTAAATCACACTTATTTTAAGTGGAGAGTATGGATTTTGACTTCCACCAACAAGACGAGTACTTGTCATCGACATATCGTGTGCTACCTTTGTCAATTCACCAGTAGTATTATTGACAGTTACTGTCACTGGCACAATCACGACCTTATTCCAATCGGGTTTTGAACGGTCGGCGTTTTTGCCGAGATACTTGATAAGGCTACCGATATTGTTGAACGTGTATGTATTGTATGTACTGTTGAGCGATGCGATGAATGATGTTTTGTAATCGGCGACCTTATTGAGTTCAAAGAACGAATAAATTTCGCTCTTCGGTATCATCAGCAAGGTCTGCGCGGCATCCAGCGCGAAATCGCGGTTCAAGCTATTGCTGTTTATGCGTGTAAGCACCACTTTTGCTGAGTTAATGGTATCATTCTCGTGGTTTCTGAGAATCTCATCTACAGGCAGTGTCATTTCGGTGAATATGCCGGCCGGCGACTTTATGTATGTACATGATTTATCGGCAACCAACTTCGAAAGGGTCTTCTTGTCGTTGCCGATGCGACTCGTCTGCAAGACTTCCTCTGTACCAGGGAAAGCCGCTACTCCAGCACCAACGTACAATGTATCCTTCTTTTCTCCACCTGTCGTGGTTGTTGTACCCTTGTAGGCGTGGCGGAAATAAACATTCAGTTGGCTAAGATAGATATATGCCATCGACCCAAGACCGCCTTTAGTCTTAAAGTAGAAGCCGGGAACGACATTATGTATAAAGGTATATGCATTCTTGAAGTCGGCGGGATTTTCATAATACTTTCTGAGGATGTAAGTTCCGAAGTTATTGTACTTCTTGCCATCCTTGTCGGTATATTCCTTGTCCAAACGGATGCAAATGTTCGGAATGTAATCCGATTCATTACGCTTGCTGGAAGACACGTTCCTGTCGGCAAGAGTGTACATCTTGTTGATAGAGAATCCGCCATTCCGCACATATCCTTCCTTTTCCGGGTCGAAATTGGAATAATACAACTCGTCCTCAGGCATTGGTTTATCAAGTTCATAGGCGGCAAGCTTCATCGTTGAAAGAGAGTCGCCATAGAAGTTCTGATAATAGAGGCGTATCTCGCACGAATCGGCTACCACTTCCCCGTCAATACGACTTTTTATGCTGTCTTTCTTCGGAAAACTGAAATTCTCAATAGAATAGAATTGGGTCATAAAGTCACTTGAAAGATAAGCGCCCGTCTCCGGATCCCTCACCTTTCCCAAATAGCCAGTGACATTTCGCGAAAGGACAGAGTCAGCAACGATAGACCTTGTTTCCACGCTAAACGTATCGGTTGTGATTTCCAAATGATCCAGATTGTCAATAAGAGAACCTCCTATTGTGCCCGTGGTATCATCGCACGAGACTGTAAGGACAGAGGCAAAAAGCACACTAATCCAAATTTTCATTTTCATCATAGATCCGTCACCTCTTTTAGAGATATTTTTCATAAAATTCCTTGTAGGATTCCACCTTGTCGCCCTCGACAAAATCCAGTACGGGAACACCCTTTTCCTTGGCATAGCCTATAAGTTTGCTGTTGGCATTGGGGACTGCCTCGATTACAGCATCGCTATAATCAACTGCCAACTTGCCAAATTCATCAAAATTGAATGCATCGCTATAAGCAGTCAGCGATTCACGCGTAATATCCTTGAATTCCACACACTTCTTGAAATTCTCGTTAATACTGTTTTCAAGAACTTCATCATAAACAGAAGTTACTACCTTGGTATTGGCAAATGTCGGCTCGTTACTGTATGCCGTCCTGATGAAAAACGGCACCACATAACCCATCCAACCCTGACAGTGAATGACATCAGGTGTCCATCTGAGTTTTTTTACAGTCTCCAAGACACCGCGTGCAAAGAAGATTGCTCTCTCGCCGTTGTCACTGTATTCCTCACCATTTTCATCCAACGCCATCTTGCGCTTCATGAAAAAGTCATCGTTGTCAATAAAGTAAACCTGCAAGCGTGTCTGCGGAATGGAGGCGACTTTGATAATAAGCGGATGATCAGTGTCGTCAATGACGATGTTCATACCGGACAATCTGATAACCTCATGCAACTGCCCTCTACGTTCGTTGATATTCCCCCACTTAGGCATGAAAGTGCGGATTTCATACCCGTCTTCCTGCATCTTGCTTGGAATATCTTTACCATTTACGGACAATTCCGAATTTGGAACATAAGGAGCTATCTCCTGATTGATGAATAGAATTTTCTTTGCCATGCTGTTTTATATGAATAAATATGATACAGATGCCACAAATACATCATCGTATCTGCATCCTAACATACTGTGCTACAAAGTTACAAAAAAAAGTTTTAATAGCGTCCCTTTTCTTGAATTATAGCTAATTATGCTCACAGAATTGTAATATTTTTGAATTTATTTTTCCTTGTTTAAGAAAAATGTTGTTATTTTGCATAGAAAATGCACACAGTAAGATGAGAGTAATTGATAATATTGTAGAATTGCAAAACGAACTGTTTGAAGTTCGGAAAGAAGGAAAAAGTATTGGACTCGTACCAACAATGGGTGCACTCCACGAGGGACATGCATCACTCGTAAGACGAAGCGTAAAAGAGAATGACATCACAGTAGTCTCCGTTTTTCTCAACCCGACACAATTTAATGACAAGGGCGACCTCGAACGATACCCGCGCACCCTTGACCACGATTGCACACTGATGGAGGAATGCGGGGCAGACATCGTTTTTGCCCCGTCCGTAAAGGAAATGTACCCTACCCCAGATACAAGAAAATTCGAATTTCCTCCTGTAACCACAGTGATGGAAGGAGCGCACCGTCCAGGACACTTCAACGGTGTATGCCAGGTCGTTTCACGCCTCTTTTATATCGTCACCCCCGACCGTGCGTACTTCGGCGAAAAAGACTGGCAGCAGATAGCTGTGGTGAAAGAACTTGTCCGCTACATAGGAGCATCAGTCAAGATTGTTGAATGCACAACGATTCGCGAAGAAGACGGCCTGGCAAAGAGTTCAAGAAACTCTCTGCTCACAGCCTCCGAGCGCGCGATAGCCCCACATATATATTCTGTTTTGAAAGAGAGCGTCGCCTTTTCGCAGAATCACAGTCCAAAAGAAACCCACGACTATGTGGTGAAGAACATAGACAAAGAAGACGGTCTGGAAGTGGAGTATTTCTCCATCGTAAACGGCAACACCTTGACGGATGTCTCGACATGGGACGAAAACGAATACATCGTGGGGTGCATCACCGTTTATTGCGGCAACACGCCGATACGACTTATTGACCACATAACTTATAGAAAGGCAGTTGAAAAATGATGATAGAAGTATTGAAATCGAAGATACACTGCGTCACCGTGACAGAAGCAAATCTGAACTACATGGGAAGCATAACCATTGATGAAGACATGATGGATGCTGCCAACATGATAGAAGGCGAGAAGGTGCAGATTGTGGACAACAACAACGGCGAGAGATTTGAAACATACATCATAAAAGGCGAAAGAGGCAGTGGCTGCATCTGTCTGAATGGAGCTGCTGCACGAAAGGTAACTGTCGGAGATACAATTATAATAATGTCCTATGCCATAATGGACTTTGACGAAGCCAAAAGCTTTCATCCGACTGTGGTCTTCCCGGAAAACAACATGATTATCAAATAACGCCACACATGCCAATGACAGAAAAGAGAACACCGAACAAACCCTCAAAAGGTCAAGGACAGGCTTTCGACAAGACCTATGGTCATCTGCAACCACAGGACGTGGATGTGGAGAAAGTGGTGCTTGGCGCCTTGATGATTGACAAGGACGCTTTCTCAATGGTATCCGAGACTCTCAATCCGGAGACATTCTACGAGCCGAAGCACCAAAAGATTTTCAAGGCCATACAGACGCTCAGCATAAATGAGAATCCCGTAGATATCATGACGGTTGTCGATGAGCTGAAGCGCGAGGGTACAATCGACGAAATCGGCGGACCCGCCTATATCGTCGATTTAAGTTCGCATGTCGCATCGTCGGCACACATTGAGTATCATGCAAAAATTCTTGCTCAGAAATTCCTTGCACGCCAACTTATCTCATACGCCAGTGTAATCGAAACGAAAGCCTTCGATGCAACAGTGGATGTAGATGAACTCATGCAAGAAGCGGAGGGAAGCCTGTTCGAGCTCTCTCAACGCAACATGAAGAAAGACTATGTGCAGATAGACCCGGTCATCACACGAGCCTTGCAGATCCTGCAAAGCGCATCGGCTAATGCCGGCGGTCTAACCGGCGTGCCGACTGGCTTTCAGAAGCTAGATGAAAAGACGAGTGGCTGGCAGAGTTCCGATCTTGTAATCATAGCAGGACGCCCTGCGATGGGTAAGACATCTTTCGCCCTGTCGCTCGCAAAGAACATTGCCGTGGACCACGGAACTCCTATAGCATTCTTCTCTCTTGAAATGAACAATGTCCAACTCGTAAACCGCCTTATCTCCAATGTGTGTGAGATTCCCGGCAACAAGATGCTTAATGGACAGCTTTCTCCCGACGAATGGGAACGCCTTGACAAGAATGTCCGTTTGCTCCAAGGAGCTCCTCTCTATATTGACGACACGCCAGGCCTGTCGATCTTTGAATTGCGCACGAAAGCACGCCGGCTGGTAAGAGAAAAAGGAGTAAAGATAATAATGCTGGACTACTTGCAACTTATGAACGCCAACGGCATGCGATTCGGCAGCCGTCAGGAAGAGGTTTCAAAGATCTCACAGTCGCTCAAAGGTCTTGCCAAAGAACTTGACATTCCAATACTTGCCCTTTCGCAGCTCAACCGTTCAGTTGAAAGCCGTGACAACAGCAACGGAGTCGACGGCAAGCGTCCACAACTCAGCGATTTGCGCGAGTCTGGAGCTATCGAGCAGGACGCCGACATGGTACTCTTCGTCCACCGCCCCGAATACTACCATATACTCACCGACGAGAAAGGTAACGACTTGCGTGGCATGGCACAGATTATCATTGCCAAGCACCGTAAGGGTGCTACGGGTGACATATTGCTAACTTTCCGCGGAGAGTTTACACGATTCCAAGACCCGGTAAAGCAATATGCGGACAATAACAACCCTTTCGGCTCCGAGATTATGGGTAGCAAGATGAACAGCATTGAGAGTCCAGTACCGCCAAACGACATGATTTCCGACCCGTTAGACGGAGACAACGCTGACATCCTACCCTATTAATGACGTTTAAAGGAAGTCTTGAACTTATAAGACAAACGAGGGTACGTCAAAACAGAAGTTATCGGAAGTTAGGCTTCGCCGGAAGTTAAAGGAAGATAACGGACAATAGCATAACTCATCGAAAAACAATGGCAATGTCCGTTATCTTCCATCTGCCGCAGACGGATTAACTTCCGATAAATTCTGCTAACTCCCGTTTTGACCACCGACTAATCAAACATACATATCCCAATAAAGTATCAATAAAAGAATAAAACCAAATAAAAGCACAAACACATGATTGGCAGAATACATTCCTTTGAATCCTTCGGAACAGTAGATGGTCCGGGGGTCCGTTTTGTGGCATTCATGCAAGGTTGCCCTCTGCGTTGCCTCTATTGTCACAATCCTGACACATGGGATCCAAAAGGAAAACGCCAATACGAACTAACTCCTCAGGAACTTCTTGACGAGGTGTTGAAATATAAAACTTTCATAAAGAACGGCGGAGTGACTGTTTCTGGAGGCGAACCTCTTATCCAGGCAGAGTTTGTTGCCGAGTTTTTCAGACTTTGCCACAAAGAGGGGTTGCACACAGCACTTGACACGAGTGGCATAATCTGCGACGAACACGTCATGAATGTTCTTGACAATACGGATCTTGTCCTACTCGACATAAAGACAATGGATTCCGAACTTTATCCGAGACTCACCGGCGTTCAGCAGAAAAACAACCTTTTGTTTCTTGACAAGCTCGAAGAACGCGGCATCACGACTTGGGTCCGGCATGTGGTCGTGCCTGGTCTTACCGACGACGACAACTGGCTCCATTTGTTAGGAAAGCACATTGAAAAGTATAGCTGTGTAAAAAAGTTGGAGATACTTCCATACCACACACTTGGCGTTTACAAATACGAACAGATGAATCTCGAATACCGTCTGAAAGGCGTTCCATCACTAACAGAAAAGCGTGCCGGTGAGATAAGAGAAACCCTTTCGCAGTATTGCAAATGTCAATAGTTTTTTACGCATCCATTTAATAATGCTTAATTTTTTGTTTTTTATGCTCTGCAAAGCCACTTGTATCAGTATTTTTTACTAATTTTACATTTGAATAATTTGCCAGAAACGCGTCAAAACGAAAATAAACGCCATTCTACGCAATTATTTGACAAAACAGCGGGGTTGGAGGAAAAGCCTATTCCTTTCTGTCCAGACAGGCGCCGCACGCTCTTATAGAAAATAAAACAAACAATAATAACATAAAATGGACGAAAATCAGACAGTTGATCAAGACAGAATCTTAAAGATAAACATCGAAGAGGAGATGAAATCTTCTTACATCGACTACAGTATGTCAGTCATTGTAGCCCGTGCTCTCCCCGATGTTCGCGATGGATTCAAGCCAGTACACCGACGCATCCTTTACGGTATGCTTGGAATCGGCAACACAAGCACCAGCCCGTATAAGAAATGTGCACGTGTCGTTGGTGAAGTACTTGGTAAGTATCACCCCCATGGCGACAGTTCCGTATATGGAGCCTTGGTTCGCATGGGACAGAACTGGAACATGCGTTACATGCTCGTAGATGGGCAGGGAAACTTCGGATCCGTCGATGGAGACTCTCCGGCAGCCATGCGTTATACAGAGTGCCGACTTGCAAAGATGGGCGAGCACATCATGGACGACCTGGATAAAGACACGGTTGATATGGTGAGCAACTTCGATGACACCCTGCTTGAACCATCTGTCATGCCGACAAAAATACCAAACCTCCTTGTAAATGGTGCAAACGGTATCGCCGTTGGTATGGCAACTAACATTCCAACCCATAACCTTGGTGAAGTAATTGACGGATGCTGTGCGTACATAGACAATCCGGACATCGATATCGACGGACTGATGGAGTACATTAAAGCTCCTGACTTTCCCACCGGCGCATACATCTATGGTTTACAAGGCGTGAAATCGGCATACGAGACAGGTCGTGGCCGTATTGCCATCAGAGCGAAGTCTGAGATAGAAAGCGACGACACACACGACAAAATCGTTGTAACGGAAATCCCATACGGCGTGAACAAGGCTGACTTGGTGATGAACATAGCCGAACTTGTAAAGGAAGGAAAACTCGAAGGAATTTCGAATGTCAATGATGAGTCAGGACGCCAAGGTATGCGCATCGTTGTAGATGTGAAGCGTGACGCCAATGCCAATGTCATCCTTAACAAGTTATACAAGATGACACAGATGCAAAGCTCATTCTCTGTCAATTGTATTGCATTGGTAAAGGGACGTCCTCGTCTGTTGTCGCTCAAGGATTGTGTTGGCTATTTTGTTGAACACCGTCACGATGTGACAATACGCCGCACGAAATTCGAACTCAAAAAGGCACAAGAGCGTGCACACATCCTGCAAGGATTGATTATTGCCTGCGACAACATCGATGAGGTTGTACATATTATCCGTGCAAGCAAGACTCCATCGGAAGCACAGCGCAACTTGGAGCGCCGTTTTGAACTTGACGAGCTGCAATCCAAGGCAATTGTAGATATGCGCCTTTCACAACTTACCGGTCTGCGTATGGATCAACTCCATGCAGAATACGAGGAACTTGAAAAGCGCATCGCTTATCTGCAATCAATCCTCGACGACCCTGAACTTTGCAAGAAGGTGATGAAGGACGAACTCCTCGAAGTGAAGGAGAAATACAGCGACGCACGCCGTACAGAAATCAAACCATACGAGCATGAGTTCAATGCAGAAGACTTCTACCCCAACGACCCAGTGGTTATTACAGTAAGCCACCTTGGTTATATCAAGCGCACCCAGTTGAGCGAATATCGCGAACAGGCACGCGGCGGTGTTGGTTCAAAGGGAGCCCGCACACGCGAGCAGGACTTCACGGAATATATCTATCCCGCCACAATGCACCAGACCATGCTGTTCTTCACCCGAAAGGGACGCTGCTACTGGCTCAAGTGCTACGAGATACCAGAAGGCGACAAGAACTTCAAGGGACGTGCAATACAAAACATGCTCAACATCGAAAGCGATGACTCCGTAAATGCAATGTTGCGTCTGCGCGGACTTGACGATGAGGAGTTTGTGACGTCACACTATGTCGTATTTGCCACCAAGAACGGTACGGTGAAAAAAACTTGCCTTGAATCATATTCACGTCCACGCACAAACGGTGTAATAGCTATAAATATCGCCGAAGGTGACGAAGTGGTGGATGTTCGTCTGACAAACGGACACAATGAGCTCATTCTGGCAAACCGTAACGGACGGGCTGTGCGATTCGACGAGGAGGCAATCCGCCCAATGGGTCGCGTATCTACCGGTGTCAGAGGAATGCGACTTGACGGCGATGACGATCAGGTTGTCGGCATGATTGTTGTGAACGATGCGGCAGCAGAAACCGTCATGGTGGTGAGCGAAAACGGTTACGGAAAACGCTCTCAGGTTGAAGATTACCGTAAGACGAACCGAGGCGGAAAAGGCGTCAAGACATTCAGCATAACTGACAAGACCGGACACCTTGTAGCCATAAAGAATGTGACCGACAAGAACGACCTTATGATTATCAATAAGAGCGGTATTGCCATTAGACTTGCTGTCTCTGATTGCCGCATAATGGGTCGTGCCACACAGGGAGTGCGTCTCATCAACCTTTCAAAAAAGAATGATGTGATAGCAAGCGTATGCAAAGTGATGAGTAGCGAACTTGAAGCAAATGAAGAAAGTGAAAGCCACGAGCAGTTCGAACAAAAACAGAACGAGTTGGCTGAAAGCAACGAAACTCTCACCAACGGTGAATCAGAAAAATAACAACATCATAAAAACCGATTAGTATGAAAAAATTATTTATCATGGCTATGCTGGTAGTATCTACCGCAACAGCCTTTGCACAAGATGCTCTAAAGACTATCTTGAAATCAAAGGATTATTCAGAAGCAAAAAGTTTGTTGACATCAAATCTTTCAACCCTTACTGCTGAGCAGAAGGCGAAAGCCTACAACAAACTCGTTGAACTTTCAATGGTGAAAGTGAAGAAGGAAAAGGACATCATGAGTGCCAACCAGCTCGCCAAGCAGTTCGGACAGGGCAAAGAGGAGCCTGTTGATAATGCCGGCATGTACGCAGCCCTGGCGAATGCCCTAAAGGACGCTATGGAATGCGACAAATACGACAACATGCCGAACGACAAGGGTAAGGTTGCTCCCAAGTACCACAAATCCAACCAGACAAAGCTCTGGTTAGACCGTGTACACCTTATCTCTGCAGGTCAGGATGCCAGCGACAAGAACGACAACAAGACTGCATTCGAAAACTACGCACTCTATGTAGAGAGTGGTGTTGCGCCTCTCTTTGCTGACATGGACAAATCAAGTGCTCCCGACACTTATCTTTCAGAAGTAGCTCGCGTAGCAGGTGTCATCGCTTATCAGGATAAGGACTACGACACAGCCAACAAGTATATCGATGTAGCACTCGGTGACACAGCCACATACAAGGATGCGTTAAGCCTTAAGATGCTTGTCATGCAGCAGCAGATGAAGACACACGAGGACTCAGTTAAATGCCTCACTGAATTCGAGAAGCTCTACGCAAAGGATTCCAACAACGAAACAATTTTCACCAATCTCGCCACAATTTATGGTCAGCTTGGTATGAAAGACAAGCAGGCTGCTTTCATCCAGCAGCGTCTCACAGCAATGCCTAATGACTTCATGGCTCTTGCTGTCAAAGGACAGGCTGAAATGAACGAAAGCAAATGGGATGAAGCCATTGCCGACTTCAAAAAGGCTGCAGCAGTGAAAGACGACGCCCTCGTTCTGACATGGCTCGGTTTCTGTCTGACAAACAAGGCTGCCGGCCTTGCAAATGTTGCTGACCAGAAGCCGTTGGTTGAAGAGACAAAGGACTGCCTTGAAAAGGCTCGTCAGTTAGACCCGAACCAGGAGCGTGCAAACTGGCGCTATCTTCTCTACAGCACATATTACAACCTTTATGGTGAAAATGATGCCCGCACAAAAGAGTTAGCTCAATAATAATACCGAGCATAGCTCCAGATGAAGACTGCGTGAACAAGGTTCACTCCAAATCAATGTGTGTAGCTTTGTTCACGCAATCGGTTTTCTTATCATAAACAAGTATAGTAAATCCAGGATTGAACATGTCTAAAAAGTTTTTCATTGTCATTTTATTTTCTTTAGTCTCAACGGCTTTTGCCTGTGCACAAAAAAAAGAGATTTCCCAAGCCAAAGACTGGGTGAAGAAAGGAAACAACTTAGTGCAAGCAGAAACAAACATGCAGAATCTATTGAAAGACTCTGTAAACCGATGCAATGAAAAGGTTTGGCTCATTCTCTTTGATGCTGTACGCAAGCAGTATGAGCAAGACAACGAGAAATTATATCTCAAACAGCAATCTGATACATCCAAGTTATTTATCAACGCACGCAAAATGTTTCTGATACTCGAAGCATTCGACTCCGTTGAAGTAGCTAACGACAAAACTCCAAAGTACAGGAAAAAACACGCTGACTATCTTAATTCATACAGAGCGAACATATACAACGGCGGCATGTTCTTCTCCAAGAAGCAGGATTATGCCAAAGCCTTCGATTTCTTTGACACCTATATTGACTGTCACCAACAGCCAATCTTTACCGACATCAATTTTGCCAACGACACTAAGTTGTCCCGCGCATCCTTCATGGCTCTTTATTGCGGATACAAACTTGCAGACGCAAACAAAACTTTAAAATACAAGGATTTGGCAAAATCGGACGCAGAAAACCTTGACCTTACATTACAGTATTTAGCAGAGACATTCAAGTCGGAAAACGATACCGCATCATACATCAAAACCTTGAATGAGGGTTTTATAAAATACCCGAAGTCAATGTACTTTTTCCCACGATTGTACGACTATCACTTCAAGACGGGTGACATGAATACGACATTAAGATTGTGCGACTCGGCTCTTTCCAGCGACAGTACAAACAATGTAGTGCTTTTTGCCAAGAGCACAGTACTGCTGCGACAGGACAAATTCGATGAATGTATAGCTATATGCAAAAAACTCATCGCCAAAAACGACAGTCTGAGCGGACCCAACCTTAACATAGGACTCGCCTATTACAACCAAGCCGTGAACATGGAGAACAGCAGCAAACATTCACGCAAGAACCGTAACGCGATTAACGCCCTGTTCAAAAACGCCCTGCCTTTCATGCAACGCTACCGGCAACTTGCCCCATCGGAAGTCTCCAAGTGGGCATTGCCGCTTTATACTATTTATTTAAATCTGAACATGGGTAAAGAATTTGACGAGATAGACAATATCATCAAAAAAGGGAATATCCAATAAACACATTTCTGTTTTACCAAAGTTCCGCAAGTTCTCAACTTGCTGTCAGTAAACAACAAACAAGGAGAACAGCTATAAATGAAGAATATGAAACATATCTTATTGGCAGTTTTGATAACATTCACCACTTTCTGCCAACCGACATACGCCGATGAAATCCCGACAATTTCGCCAACAGCCACATTTACCACTAATGAGGGCGAAGAGACGGCTACCACAATTTCCGGCTCGGCCCCTCTCACTGCCCGTTTTTATGCCAATGCAGAAAACACCGGAAGTTGGACTGCGCATTATGAATGGAGATTTACAATGGCAGAAGAGAACGACCCGTACCTGATAAGATATGAAGAAAACACGGAATATACATTTACCAAAGCGGGTTCACACAAAATAGAACTTTACGCCACATTCACCCAAGGCAACGACACCGTGGCATACACCCAGGAATATTGGGCGGACAGCGAACCGATAAGAGTGACCATTTCGGAAAGCAAACTGGAAATGCCAAACGCTTTCTCGCCAAACGGCGACGGAATAAACGATGTGTACAAAGCCAAATCCGGCTATCAGAGTCTTGTGGAGTTCCATGCATATATTTTCAACCGATGGGGGCAGAAACTCTACGAATGGACAAATCCTGCTGATGGCTGGGATGGAACATACAACGGTAAGGATGTTAAAGAAGGCGTATATTATGTCCTCGTCAAAGCCAAGGGTGCTGACGGCAGAAAATACAACATAAAGAGAGATGTGAACCTGCTTCGCGGCTATGATGAAACCGCAGGAAGCGGTACCGTCACAGAATAAAGATAAAAAAACACTTCTATGCGCCACAACTGCTGGTGCAAAGACTCTTGAGACATAAAACACACATGGTTGAAAACAAAATCATAGTCCGCGGTGCACGCGTTCATAACCTGAAAAATGTGGATGTGGAGATTCCACGCGGAAGTCTTACGGTTTTCACAGGACTTAGCGGTTCCGGCAAGTCGTCGCTTGCCTTTGACACAATCTATGCGGAAGGACAACGACGCTATATTGAGACATTTTCCGCTTACGCACGAAACTTTCTCGGCGGAATGGAACGCCCCGATGTGGACGAAGTGCAAGGATTGAGTCCCGTCATCAGCATAGAGCAGAAAACGACAAACAAGAATCCGCGCTCCACCGTAGGCACAACTACGGAAATATACGATTACCTGCGTCTGCTGTTTGCCCGCGCAGGAACTGCCTACAGCTACCTTTCGGGGGAAAAGATGGTGAAATACACCGAAGAAAAGATTTTGGAAATGATATCCGAAAGATATTCCGGGAAAAAAATATACATTCTTGCCCCCGTCGTCAGGCAGAGAAAAGGTCATTACCGTGAGCTTTTTGAAAGCCTCCGCCGCAAAGGCTACCTTTATGCACGCATAGACGGCGAAATAAAGGAAATCGTACAAGGACTTAAAACCGACCGTTACAAGAACCACAACATCGAAGTCGTGATTGACAAGATGATAATGAAGGATACCTTTCTCGACAGACTCAAGAAAAGTATCAATGTCGCGATGCGGCAAGGCGACGGCTTGATTATGATTCTTGACAAAGACACCGGCGAAGCAAAAAACTACTCCAAACGCCTCATGTGCCCGACAACCGGACTTTCATATAAAGACCCCGCCCCAAACATATTCTCTTTCAACTCCCCGGAAGGTGCATGCCCACGTTGCAAGGGACTCGGATACATCAATGAGATTGACATTAAGAAAGTCATCCCCGACACTTCTGCATCCATCCACGACGGTGCTATTGTCCCGCTTGGCAAATACAAGAACCAGATGATATTCTGGCAGATAGACGCCCTTCTCAAGAAAAACGACTGCACCCTCAAGACTCCAATCCGTGAAATACCCGAAGATGTATTGACGGAAATACTATACGGGTCGCTTGAAACTATAAAAATAGAGAAGGAAACAATTCACACATCAAGTGATTTGTTTACGACATTCGACGGAGTGATAAAATATCTTCGCACCGTAATGGAGAACGACGACACTGCAAACGTTCAGAAATGGGCCGACCAGTTTCTTGCCACTTGCGAGTGTCCGGAATGTCACGGACAGCGACTCAACCGTGAAGCCCTATCCTATCGCATTCTGGACAGGAATATCGCACAACTGTCCAACATGGATTTGAGTCAGTTGCGCGAATGGATAAACTATGCCGACACGCATCTTGACTCTCGTCAAAAGGAAATTGCAGCAGAGATATTGAAGGAAATAGGCAAACGTATTGACTTCCTGCTCGGCGTGGGGCTCAAATATCTGTCCCTCAACAGGCAGTCGGCATCGTTGTCCGGTGGCGAAAGCCAGCGCATAAGGCTTGCCACACAGATAGGTTCGCAACTTGTGAATGTCCTATATATACTCGATGAACCAAGCATCGGACTGCATCAGCGTGACAACGAACGGCTCATACATTCACTCAAAGAACTTAGGGACTTGGGCAACACCGTGATTGTTGTAGAACACGACAAAGACATGATGCTCAATGCCGACTATATCATCGACATTGGTCCAAAGGCTGGTACACATGGTGGTGAAGTGGTGTTTCAGGGCACTCCGCAACAGATGATGCGCAGCAACACCATCACTTCGGATTACCTCAACGGGAAACGGCAGATAGCTGTACCCAAAGAACGCAGACACGGCAACGGCAAAAGCATCATCCTCCGTGGCGCAAGGGGCAACAATCTGAAGAATGTCGATGTGGAGTTTCCGCTTGGCGAACTCATTGTTGTAACAGGAGTGAGCGGTTCCGGAAAATCCACTCTCATAAACGAGACTCTGCAACCCATACTGAGTCAGCACTTTTACCGTTCACAGAAGAAACCAATGCCATACGACAGCATTGAGGGCATAGAGAACATCGACAAAGTGGTGAATGTCGATCAATCGCCTTTGGGACGCACGCCGCGTTCCAACCCTGCCACCTACACCGGCGTTTTCAGCGACATCCGCTCACTCTTCGTCGGATTGCCGGAAGCCAAAATCCGTGGTTACAAGCCGGGACGCTTCTCGTTCAACGTGAAAGGCGGACGGTGTGAAGAGTGCAAGGGCAACGGCTACAAATCCATTGAAATGAATTTCCTGCCCGATGTTATGGTGCCATGCGAAGTATGCCACGGCAAGAGATACAACCGCGAAACTCTTGAAGTGAGATATAAGGGCAAAAGCATCGCCGATGTTCTCGATATGACCATAAACCGTGCCGTGGAGTTTTTCGAGAATGTACCGTCCATCCTTCAGAAAATAAAGACAATACAGGATGTCGGATTGGGCTACATAAAGCTTGGGCAGCCATCAACCACTTTGTCCGGAGGCGAAAGTCAACGCATAAAGCTTGCCACGGAATTAAGCAAGCGCGATACCGGCAAGACCCTTTATATTCTTGACGAACCTACTACCGGTCTTCACTTTGAAGACATCAGAATCCTTATGGAGGTGGTTGGCAGGCTCGTTGATCGTGGAAACACCGTAATAATAATAGAGCACAATCTGGATGTTATAAAGCTTGCAGACCATATCATTGATATGGGTCCAGAGGGTGGCAGGGACGGTGGCAATCTGCTGGTTGCTGGTACGCCAGAAGAAGTGGCTGAATGCGATAAGGGATTCACATCCAAGTATCTTCGGAAAGAATTGGCATAGAATTTAGAAGTTACGAATTACGAATTGGTGATAGGAGGTCGAGCGTCCCGCTCGACAACACCACCCAACAAATTCATTATTCTTGCCAGGCAGGCAGCAATAGGAGTTACGAATTAGGAGTTACAAATTAGGAATTAGAATCTAGACCACAAACTCCTAATTCGTAACTCCTAATTCCCTCATTCTTCCTCCTCGTCTCCATTCCAATCGCATCCCCATTCCCTGCGCGGTGCGAGGATTGGTTTGGTGGGATCGGCAGAGCCGTCACCTCGTCCCAAAGAGTAACTTCCTGCAAGCAGACAATCATCAAGATACATTGTGATGACTTTTGATTGTGGCTTTACATATTTGTTTTTCATTTGTCTATTCATTGTTCACATATTGATTTATTATTTTCACAGCATCGGCTGTGTTTACTTCACCGTCGTTGTTTACATCGGCAATCACCTTATCCAGTTTGTCTGTGGTTCCTGCCACATAGTGATTTATTATCATCACAGCATCGGCAGTGTTCACTTCTCCGTCGTTGTTCACATCTCCCTTTTTGTATTTGGAAATGTTACCCGTCTGACTTCCATCCCCCTGCGGTTCGTCCGGACTGTCGGGGTTATAGACAAACTGCGTCTCAAAAGTCACATCATGAGCAGGCATCATATAGTTGAATGTCAGCTGCTCACTCTGCTTCACGCCATCAAGAAACCAGCCCTTAAACTTATATCCCTGACTTGGATATGCCGTCAGTGTGATATACGTTCCTGCCTTGGCCTTAGCTCCACTGGCTCGGTTGAACGAACAGCTACCCACCTCATTGGTGTTGAGATACACACGATAGGTGTCCGGCGTCTTAGGCTCTTCCGGACTCACCGGTGTAAACGTGTAGATGGCCACGAAATTGGCATTACGGTCGGTCAGCGTATAACTGAAATTCTGTTCCTCCGTAAATTTTTCCCCATTAAGAGTCCAATAAGCAAAAGTGAAATGTTTGCTCTTTGCCGATGTGTTTATATTCACCTTGGTACCGCTCAAGTATCTGCCTCCCCCCGACACATAACCATTATCCGATTCCACCGTCACCTTAAGAAATAGGTTGGGCTCCGGCGGATTGGTCGGTGTGAAGTCGTCTTGCGCGAGTACCATGACCATGGTGCTGCTTACAAGAAGCAGCAGCCAGGTCATTAATGTTCTTTTTTTCATTGCCATTCAAGTGCGTTTATCTTACCATAAACTTGGCCTTCATGCCATCCACTTCCACCACATAGACGCCCTTCGGGAGCGTGAGGTATCCCTCCTGGGTACATGTGGCATAGAGTGCGCCGTTGGCACCATACACATGCACGGTCTTACCGTTCAGGTTGCTTATGTTCAGTCCGTCGTCGGTCGGCTTCACATTCACTCCCGTGCTGCTTACTATCTCGCCGATGCCTGTGGCACTGTTGTCTATGAGCAGCATGAAGCGATTGTCAAACTGGCCTGCCGCCGACTGGAAGTGATAGTCGCCCTGTGTCAGGTCGAATGTTATCTGCAAAACATTGTCGCGCAGCAGCACGGGGCGGTCCATACGCTGTGCAGCAATGGTGTGGTCGCCGCCTTTGACAGCGCGGTAGCCTATCTGCACGCAACCCTCCTGACGCTCGTTGATGGCAAGTCGTCCTGCCTGTGCCTCCACGGTGTAGATTTCGGCAGCGTCGGAGCCTTCAAACTTGGCAGCATCGCAGTCCTTCTCATACTTGGCCTGTCTGTCCGGGTTGAACACCACGCGTGTACGGTCGGTAGTCGTGCCGTCGCTGAGTGTGAGGTTTATTATCTGCCGCTTCACATCAAACGTGGCCATAACCTTTGCCTTCTGCTGGTTCTCATTTTTCTTCTTGTCCTTTCCTGTTTGTGTGAGGCGATTGTCGCCGCTGAAGTTTATTTCATTTTTGTCGTTGGGACACTGCACGAAGAAAGCCTCGAAAGGATTCAGGAAGGCGTTGTCGTCGCCGGGGCGCACAGCCTCGTAGGTGTTGCTCTCGCTGTTCCATCGTGTTATCGGACTGTTGTAGCCCATGGCGTTGATGTCGTAGAAGGCAGTGAACGGGTTACCCACGAAGTTCCAGCTGGCATCCTGCTCGTTGGCAGAGGCATGAATGTCGAGTTTCGTGTCGATATCCAGCTTCGGCAGTTTGCCGAAGTCGCTCTTTTCTATCTTTATGCTGAGGGTGCAGTCGAGTGAGGCTTGGAAGATGTATCCCTTGCCAGGATACAGATATTCCTCCGCATCGTCCAGATCCACCCATCCGCCTTTACCCTGCGAAGCTCTTATGGCACCATTGTAGTGGCGGAAGATGAATTTCACGTCCTTGCCACACATTATGTTCTTCTTCTTCACCTTGAACGGGAAGCTGAAGAAGTACCATCGGTTGGCTTTTATCGTTATGTCTATGTAGAGCCCTTTGGCATTGAGGTTGGCGTTGGCTATGATGGAAGCCCAGTTCTTGCCGTCGCCCTTTATGTGTATGTCGTCGGCATCCTGTTCGCCCTTGCCGGGTTCGTCCGGCACGATGATGCCGCCTCCGGGGTTTATGTCTATGTCAGGCTCGCCGGTGAAGCGGTCGTTGAGCGTAAACTCCTTGTTCAGATAGAAGTACTTATATGGCTCGTCAAACTCCCTCAACTCTGCAAACTGGCTCCACTGGGTGTCCCAAAAGTAGTTGTCGTATGCCTGCAAAGGGATGTAGAGTGTGGTGGATTCGTAGGCAGATTTGTCAAAAGTAGTTTGGTCAATGTTTACAGGTTCTACGGTATAGGTATAAACTCGCTTTAAACCACGACCAGAAAAAGCACCACTTGAAATAGACTTAAGGGTGCTGGGAAGCCTTACTTCCGATAGTTTATCGCAGTGCCCAAACGCGCTTATGCCGATAGTTTCTACTCCTGCAAGTGATATGGATACCAAATTTTCGCAACCATAGAATGCATAGTCCCCTAAAGACTTAAGTAATGGAGGAAGTTCTATATTGCAGAGGTTTCGGCATCCATAGAAAGCTTTTTCGCCTATGGTTCTAAGCGATGAAGGAAAATTCATCTTTTTAAGATTTAAGCATCCAATAAAAGCGCATGATTCTATTGCTTCTAACTTTCCAGGCAGTGTAACCTCTTCAAATGCAGAACAACTGCCCATAGCAAGATTGCGTATTGCCACAGCATTATCTGGCAGCTTCAAAGATATCAGGTTGTCTAATTTATAAAACATATTTTCACCAATTACATTGTCTTCGGTATGACAACCTTGGTAATATTCATAGTCATTGGCTACGATGGTCGCATTTGTAAGGTCGATATGGTGCAGATTCAGCATCTTATTGCGCATCACCATAATGTCATATCCATTGATACTACCGCTCACCTTAAGCGTAACCACCTTATTCAGATTCTCCTCTTTGATTTCATTCAATAAGCCCGACTCCTTCTCCTGTGCAGTTGTTGTAATATCAAAGCTCGTAATGTTGCTCATTGAAAAAATCTGGTTCTTATAATCATTCCAGCCATTCGCCGCTTTGTAAGCTTCCACAGCACTTTCCGGACAATAGACCACTACTTTTTCCCAAAAAGCATTTTTTCCAGCTATTGGCGGCTCCACTGCATCAATAGTAATTTGTCGTGCAGTAGTAAATGCATTGCCGCCAATTGATTTCAAAGTTGTGGGCAGATTAATATTTAGTATTGGGCATTGCGAAAATGCACTGTAATCTATGCTTGTCACCGAGGGCATACTAACAGAAGCAAGGCTTGAACAACCTTCAAATGCACTGTAACCTATGCTTGTCACCGAGGGCATACTAAGAGAAGCAAGGCTTGAACAATACTGAAATGCATAGCCATCTATACTTGTCACCGAAGACATATCAACAGAAGCAAGGTTTGAACAATCTCTAAATGCGCTACTATCTATAATCGTCACCGAAGGCATATCAACAGCAGTAAGGCTTTGACAAGAACAAAAAGCGTTATAAGCTATCCTCGTCACCTTGTATTCTTCACCCTCATACACAACCTTTTCTGGTATCACGAGATGTCCCGAGACATTTGACCATGTTGTAACAGTGGCAGTCATATCGCTTTGGTACAAGGAATAGTCTATGCCATCAACTGACAGTTTTGTCTGTGCCTGCACAGCTACCGCCCAACATACTGCGAGGAGCGTGAGACATAAGTTTATAAAATTTTTGTGTAACATATTTATATTTTGTGTTAGTTTATTTTAAGTACTTTCTTTCCGTTCACCACATATATGCCGCCGGGCTGCATGGTGGTGACACGTTTGCCGTCGAGAGTGAAAACGGGAGTGTGGGGTGACGGCACGGAATGAGGAGCGGTGATAGCCGTAGCATCATCGCCTATCTGTATTCCATAGAAGGGTGCTGACGCCTGCATAGCAGGCAGTTCCATCCAGCATTTGCCTTCCGGGATATTGAAAGTCTGTCCGTCCATAGCATAAAACTTGGCACCCTCGCCAAGGTCCTGCAGCACATAGCCATCCGTCTTCGCTACAGGAGCTATTACCCCACGCAGGAAGCCGTCGGCCACCGTTTCTGCGTAGCGGCTTTCATCCACCTCGCCCGAAAGATTGCCGATGTATCCTCCGTCACTATATAATATATAAGGTGTATAAGCCACCATCTGCTGCACCTCATCAAGCACAACAAACGTACCGGTAGAATCAAGTTTTTTTGCTGAGAAAGCCTTCACTCCGGGAGGCAAAACCTTTACGTCGAAAGGCAGCACACATGTGCCATAGTGGCTTTCGCCACTCACCATAAGCGATAGCGAACTCGTCGGTTGTGCATGCAAAGTGAGAGTCTGGTCCTTGCAGTTGTACTGCTGCGCATTCTCCTTGGTGATGAAGTGCAGTTTTGTCACCTTCAAGGTCACATCGCCAGGCTTAAGATAAGGAGAAGCCTTGACCATGAAATAAAAAAGTTTCCCACTTTCCCGCCTGAAATTAGAACTCATTGATGAAGAGCAGGAAAGACGCATGGTAGTGGGTGTGATTATGCCAAAACTTGATGTTATACCGTGCGAATTTTTACAAATATTACCTTCCGTTTTTAGGCAATAGGTGTCTTTCTCTTCTTCATCATCATAAGAAAGCACTGGCTTCAAACCGGATGGAAACAAGATGTCCATCTCGAAAGCAGTATAAATCCTTGTGCCTACAAGACTTACCTCCACCCTATAGGTGTCGTCGGCACCCGGTGTAACAGTTACATCATTAATGGTGATGTAGTCGTCAGTGGATGTGTGTGGGGGAGGCCGTCCGAAAACTTAATTAGGGAAGCAAACAATTGAATTGAGCATTTTTCTTTTGCTCTTTATAGTTAATTAACTTCGTATCTTCTTGATTATCAATCATTTTATGTATCTTTGTAGTAAAAACAAGAAAGATATGGCATATAAAAAAGGTCAAGATAGACGACAGAGGGTTCTTTTTCCTGATTGCATTGACGAGTATGTAGAGGCTGACGCCCCTGTTCGCTTGTTCGATGCTTTTGTCGATAATC